>ERZ772964.398-NODE-398-length-20007-cov-25.0209_pt1 | contig 20007 bp, 19 predicted proteins | sample MGYA00580675_ERZ772964 | MGnify/ENA primary metagenome ERZ772964 (study PRJEB29015, sample SAMEA2737941) | human oral metagenome | biome: human oral; feature: human-associated habitat; material: dental | place: China | collected 2139 ... | reverse complement strand
AAAAGCGCTACGGTATTCGGATTGGCCAATTTCTCGACTTGAAAAGCTTGAAAGGTGATTCGTCGGATAATATCCCTGGGGTGCCAGGGGTTGGTGAAAAGACGGCTGTCAAGTTATTACAGCAATTTGAGACGCTGGACGGTGTTTATGATAATTTATGGCAGATTAAAGACAGCTTGCGCCGCAAATTAGAAACCGGCAAAGAATCTGCTTATATGAGTAGGGAATTGGCGCGGCTATTCACCGATGCTCCAGTGAAACTCGATTTGGCAGCGATGGATGTACGCGACTTAGACACGGCGAAATTGCGAGAGCTGCTCGAGAAGCTAGAATTTCGCTCATTGTTGCGAAAATTACCACAACACATGCGCGATGGCGCTTTAGAAATGACTAGAAACGACATCCTTGCGCCGGCTGTTGAAATATTGGGCGATAAAGTCATCCCGATGTTGGTAATGGCGCCAGAATTACCGGTAATTTGGGATGGCGATACGGTTTGGCTGAGCCATGAAAAAGGCAAGGTCGCCTGCTTGCCGCTGGCTAAAGCAAGCACTATTTTAGCAGAATCTTCGATAGTTGGACACGACACCAAGGAGTTTCTCAAAGCACTTCTCGGTGCTGGCTGCCAGCGGCTACCGGCTGTTAAACACGATACCGCGCAGGGCTCGTTCCTGTTAAATCCTTTGCGCAAATCGCGCGCGTTAGTGGATTTGGCGGGCGTAGAATCTTTGGACGACCCAAGATTGGCGATGGCAGCGCTGTGGGCGGTTTATGAACAGCAAAAGTCGGCGTTTGCTGAGCTACCCGACCTCCAGCAGGTGGCGCAGACGATGGATTTTCCACTGATTAATGTTTTAGCGCAAATGGAATTTCGAGGTATCAAAATCGATGCCAGCAAACTTGAAAAAATGAATAAATCATTAGCGCAAGAGATTGCAGCGGTTCAGCAAAATATTTATGATATGGTCGGTTACGAATTTAATGTTGCTAGCCCGGCGCAGTTGGCTAGCGCGCTATTTGATAAGCTGCTCTTGCCGACAGCCGGTATTAAAAAAGGTAAAACTGGCTACTCAACCAACCAAAAGGAACTCGATAAGCTGCGCGGGCAACATCCAATTATTGAGTTGGTCGAGCGTTTCCGCGAACTGTCGAAATTACAAAATACCTATGTGGCAGCCTTACCAGAGCAAACGGACGCCAAAGGCTATATCCACACGACGTTTAACCAAGATGCGACAGCGACTGGGCGGCTGTCGAGCACTAACCCGAATTTGCAGAACATTCCGATTCGTACTGAGTTGGGGCGACAGATTCGCGATGCTTTTGTGCCAGCGCCTGGCAATGTTTTCGTAAATGCTGATTATTCGCAATTTGAGCTGCGCCTGGCGGCGGTGATGGCTGGCGAAAAACAGATGATTGAAGATTTTAATACCGACGTTGATATTCACGCCAAGACAGCAGCAGAAGTTTATAACGTACCGATTAATGAAGTGACGCCAGCACAGCGCCGCCGCGCTAAAGTGGTGAATTTCGGCGTATTATACGGCATGAGCCAGCATGGTTTGGCGGCGGCTGCTAATATGAGTTACGGCGAGGCGCAGCATTTCATCGACGAATATTATCGTATCCGTCCGCACATCAAAGAGTTCATGGAACAAACAATCCGTCAAGCACACGAAGATGGCTTTGTGCAGACATTGTTTGGCCGCCGCCGGCCGACACCTGATGTTAGATCGAATAATTTTGCTGTTCGTTCGGCTGCCGAGCGCGCAGCAGCTAATATGCCGATACAAGGTACCGAGGCGGATTTGATGAAGTTGGCGATGCTGGCGGTCGAGAAACGACTGATGCCAGCGGCAGATGCAGATTTGCTACCTTCAGAGACCGGCAAATTCGAAAAGAACGAATTCGCCTTGCCGGAAAGGCAAGTCTCTTCAGGCAGCAAGTCTGGGCTTGTACATAAAAATATCTCGCTCGGCCATCAAATATTGCAAATCCATGATAGTATCATGGTTGAGTGTCCGCTCCAAAACGCCGAAATAGTCAGCAAAATGCTGGTAGAGACTATGGAAAATATCTACCCGCAGCTCGGTATTAAGCTTAAAGTCGACGTCAAAATCGGCAATAACTGGGGCGAAGTGTAAAAAACTTAAAATTTGCTGAAAATTAGCGAAAACCCGGACAAATATGGACAAATAACTGCAACTGTGGTATAATCTAACTACAGTTAGCTTAAGCAAGAAGGCGGATGTTATGGTACGGAATATGTCACCAGAAAATAGCAACCCTAAACCTGAAGGGCCTGGGCCTTTGTCTAGGCAAGAGCGCATAGCGCAGCTAAAAGAGCAGCTAGAACAAGAGAAGTCTCATCTCAGCAAGCAAGTGGCTGCTGCGAACAAACTTTACAAAGAGCTTAGAGAAAAAGACGGTTGTAACGATTGTCATTTTTTCGTTGGCGAATTTGTAGACGCAGACGGTACTGTTTGGCAAATCTACAATAATTATGCAAATAAAGAAAATCCTTACGGTTGGCTAGTAATTTGCTGCGACCCTTATGCCGAAAACGACAGCGGCGATCCAGAGGCGGCAGTGCAAGAAATTACCGAAAACAGCTGCACAGAAGGGCAGTACATGCCGTATGTTATGCCAAAAGGCGTTAAGGCTATTGACACGCTTCACTTTGCTGGTAGACGCAGTATTAATGTTTTTTGGAAAGGTGGTGAAGAGTTGGTAGTAGCAGATAGTCTTGGCAGAGAGCTTTTGCCGCTTGACGAAATAATCGCTAAAGAGGATGATACTGATAAATCCTCTGAAGAAACAACAGCTGGTAATAACGGTGACAATACGAATAGACGTTTTAAAGAAATCGTCGAGTCTTCTCTCGCAGACGTAGAAGAGGGTTTGGGTGCTGCCGCAGAAGAATTAGGTGCTGCGGCTGTTTCTGATGTGGTACACGTCGCTGCGTGATAAGTGTGTTAAAATACAAACATGTACAGAGGATCCCGACCGAGAATTTTACCGATAATCATTACTATTATCACTGTGGTGGTTGTTATTGCTATTTTGGTAACACTTGTGCGATCGTTGCTGAATCCAGATAAAAAGACCGAGCAGCCGCAAACTCCCGAACAATCGTTAGAGAGCAAAATCAAAAATCAAGACCCAATTCGCAGCGTGCGCTGGACGGTGCGCGGTCCGATTGTTGCCGATGAAGAATTCAAGAGCTACCAGATTACAGTTAGTCCAACATCGCGTAAATATGTTATTTATTCGGGTTATCTGGATAGAGTTTTGGACAAGAAGGAATATGCTAATAATAGCAATGCTTATGAACAGTTTACTTATGCGCTAGTCAAGGTCAACATTCAGGCCTCTGATAACAAATCAAACGATGATATTCGCGGCGTATGCGCTACTAAAGGGCTGGCTTACGTATTCGAGACGCGCGATGGCGACAATACCGATACCAATTTGTGGACTTCAACTTGCAAGGACTCGCCTGGTACGCTTAACGCTGATACTCTGAAGCTCCAGGCTCTTTTTGTCAATCAGATTCCAGATTTCAAACCGTCATTTAATAATATTTTCTAATTATGGCGATAAAAGCAGTTATTTTCGATTGTTTTGGCGTACTGTACGGAGGCAGTATTGATACGCTAATAAGAATGGCCGAGCCAGAGGGCAAGGTAATGTTGCGCGACCTCAGTAAACAGCATGATTACGGTTTCATTAGCGGCAGCGAGTATGAATCGGGAATCGCTGAGTTGTTTGGCTGGACACAGCAGCAGACGCATGATTTCTTGATGCGCAAGCGGATTCGCAACGAGGAATTGATAAACTATATCATAAATTTACGCCAGCAGCACGCTAATTTGAAGATGGCGATGTTGAGTAATGTTGGCGGCGGTACGCTGGAATATCTATTTGCGCCAGGCGAATTAGAAAAAATGTTTGATGTGCGCGTATTGTCGTACGAGGAAAGCCTGGCCAAACCAAACCCGGAAATTTTCACGCTGACAGCTGGCCGCTTAGGTGTCGCCGCTAGCGAATGCGTGATGATTGACGATCGTGTCGAAAATTGCGAAGGCGCCGAGGTAGCGGGGATGATGTCGTTGCAATACACCGATAACGAGCTGCTTATTAAGCGTTTGAACACTCTGTTGGAGGCATAAATGCCAGAACTTCCCGAAGTCGAGACGGTTCGCCGCGGGTTGGCAGAGCTACTGCCAGGCCGAGTGGTGGCACGAACGGCGGTGTTTGATTCGCCAAAAAGCTTTCCGAATGCGCCGGCTGATGTTGAACAATTTTTATATGGTGCGCGCGTGACGGCGGTGCGGCGGCGGGCAAAGGTGCTGATGATTGATTTGGATACGCATTATTCGCTGGTGGTACATTTGAAGATGACGGGGCAGCTAGTTTTTCGCCAAAACTCTCGTCATAGCGCTCGGGTATCCCCAAAAAAATCTCGGGGCCCACGTAAAGTTGCCCAAGATTTTTCTGCGGATACCGCTCGCGAGATCGACGATTTTGCTGGCGGCCACCCGAACGACAGCTTAATCGGCGAGCTGCCAGATCGGTCGACGCGGGTGCAGATTGATTTTGTGGACGGGTCGCGGCTGTTTTTTAACGATCAGCGCAAGTTTGGCTGGGTAAAATTGCTGCCGACTGATGAGGTGAAGAACTTGCCGTTCATGCAAAAAGTTGGGCCGGAGCCGCTTGATCCCAATACACGCGCCGAGGATTTCATCCAGCGGATTCGCCGCCGCCAAAACTCAATGATCAAGCCAGCGTTTCTTGACCAGGCGGTGATTGCTGGGGTTGGTAATATTTACGCTGACGAGGCACTGTGGGCGGCACAGATTCATCCGCAAACGCGGGTAAAAAACATAAGCGATCAGCAGCTGAATACATTATTTAATGAGTTGCGGCAAATCTTGCAATTGAGTATTGACCAGGGCGGTTCGACTGATAGGAATTATGTTGATGCCGAGGGACGAAAAGGGAATTATCTGACATTTGCTCATGTATTTCGCCGCGAAGGCCAAGCCTGTCATCGTCACCCCGACCAGGAGATCATCAAGCTGAAAGTTGGCGGCCGCGGTACGCATATTTGCCCAGTCTGCCAGGTGGAGGTTAAATGATTTATCTGATTATTGGCACGAACGCTTACTGCGCGCAGTATGAGCTGCAGCGATTGGTGAAATCGTTAGGCGTTCGGCCCGAAAAAATCGACGCAAGCAGTCTTGATTTGAATAAATTAGCCGATACGGTACGCGGCTTGAGTTTATTCCAAGAACGGCGGCTGATTGTTATTGAACGGCTCTCGGAACGAAAAGATTTGTGGGATAAGCTCGGCGAATGGGCTAGCGATATTGCGGCAGAAACCTACTTGGTATTAATCGAGCCGCGCCCGGATAAGCGTACTAAAACTTTCAAAATCTTGCAAAAAACTGCAAAGCTAGTTGAAGCAATGCCGTTGACTGATCGCCAGCGTCCAGCGGCCGAAAAGTGGCTGCTAGACTATGCAAGCGAGCACAGTTTAAAATTGACGAAAACGCAGGCTAGTAATATGGTAGCACGAGCAATTGTCGCCGATGAAAAATCGCGGTCTGCCGAAATTGACCAATTACAATTAACGCATGCTGTAGCTGCCTTGAAAAATGCCATGAAAATTGACGATGCAGCGATTGCAACGGTTTTGCCGCCAGCACGTGAGTTTTCGGTGTTTGATATCATTGAATTGGCAGTGCGCGGCAAGACGGCAAATCTACGCAGCGCGCTTGATGAACTTCGCCGCAGCGACGATGTTTATAAAGTGGCGCCGTTGGTATGGTCGCAGTGGTCGCAGCTGGTGTTATTAACCAAGGCCGAAGCAGCTGGCGCTAGCGATAAGATTGATCTCGGCATACATCCGTTTGTTACCAAGAAGTTGCGGCCGCTTGCTCGGCAGCTGTCGCCAAAGGACTTGGCGGAATTGACTGAATTAGCGGCGGAGCGCGATTATCAAATGAAAACCTCATCAGTCGATCCGTGGGCGGCGTTGGAGGATTTTTTGTTTCGGGTGGCTTCGCGGCAAAAGTAAAACGCTCCGGCTTGCGGAGCGCTTTAATCTCGTTAGTATAAATTAAGCAGTTTTAGCTACGGCCTTCTTGGCTGTGGTTTTGGCAGCTGGCTTTTTTGCAGGGGTTTTCTTGGTGCTGGCAGCGGGTTTGGCTGCCTTCTTTTCTAGCTTGACGCCAGCAGCTTTAGCGACCTTGGCTAGGGCTGATTTGCGGCGGCTGACGGTTGCCTTTTTGAGCAGGCCTTTCTTGACAGCAGTATCTAGCTCGCTTTGAGCTTTGCTTAGGGTAGCAGCGCTCGGGTCGGCCAAAAATTCCTTGGTGGCAGATTTGATATCGCGCTTGATACCGATGTTACGCTGGCGGCGCTTAGCGGTTTGCTTCATTCGCTTAACGGCTGATTTGATGAGTGGCATAAATTCCTTTACCTCTGTTATTGATTTAGTGTATACAATCAGTTTTCAATTATAACTTATACACCTCTGTTTGTAAAGCGGCGCTGCTTTACAAAATAGTATTGACTTTGCCGTGATGCTTATGTTATAGTACATAAAGTCTATAGCGAATAAAAACAAATAGGATAAAATATGGCAGACGTGCTAAACCAGATAGTAGAGAAAGTCAAAGAAAGTAATAATATTCTCGTTACGGTTAGCGCCAATCCGTCGGTTGACGAATTGAGCGCTGCTTTGGGCATCACGCTGCTAATCAATAAGTTAAATAAGCATGCGACGGCAGTATTCAGCGGGGCGGTGCCGCCAGCGATTAAATTTCTACAGCCCGAGAAAACGTTTGAAAGTACAGTTGATAGTTTGCGCGATTTTATCATCGCGCTGGATAAGGAAAAGGCCGACCACTTACGTTACAAAATTGTCGATGATATGGTCAAGATTTTTATTACGCCGTACCGTACGACAATCAACCAGAAAGATTTGGACTTTAGCCAAGGAGACTATAATGTCGAGATGGTGTTGGCAATTGGCGTCAAAGATGAAGCTGATTTGGATCATGCGCTCGAGAGCCATGGCCGAATTTTGCACGATGCGGTTGTAGCAAGCGTATCGCTTGGCGAGTCAACCCAGCTCGGTAGTCTGGAGTGGAGTAATCCGCGAGCTAGTAGTTATAGCGAGGTTCTATGCCGGTTAGCCAATGAATTAAGAGGTGAAAGCCGGTTGATTGACGAGCAAATCGCTACGGCGTTTTTGACAGGTATCGTGGCAGCAACTGAACGTTTCAGTAATGCGCATACTAGCTCGGCGGCGATGACCGTGGCCGCTCAATTGATGGCAGACGGTGCTAACCAGCAACTAATTGCCACTAAACTCAAAGAATCGCACGATAAGCCGATTCCGGTGCCTGAAGCAAAAAGCAAGGACGAAGAAAAATCCTCCAAAAAGGATGAGTCTAAAAATTCTGGCGATATTGGCGCATTGTCGATTTCACACGAGCCAGTCGGTGATGTTGACGACGTCAAGAATGCAGTTGATAGGCGCCATTCCGACGAAGCTCTGAGGGCTGCCAATGAAGAATTAGAGAAACGAAGTAGCCGAGATGCTGCCGCTGCCGCCGAAAAGAAATTAGCTGAACAGTTAGCGTCAATTCCTGCTGCTGAGCCTGAAGCTGATAGGCCAGATATGCCGTCGGTTGCCGATTTGCAGCGCGATATTGCTGCCAGCTCGGCAGAAGTAGATGAAGCGGCCAAAGAAGATCTAGCTTTGCCGCCAGTTGCTCCATTTGCGCCAGGGCCAGGTCTAGCGATGCCAGTTAGCCCGAGTGAGCCGTCGATTGGCGGTACTTTCAACGCGACAACCGAGCAGGCTGCCGAGGAAGCTAGAAAAGCTGAAAAAGACATGCATAATCGCGTCATTTTAAGCCACGATCGCGGCGCGGTGGCGTCGCAGCCGCCGTCAATGCAATCGCCATTTAATGCCGTAGCCGATAAGACCGAGGTAGAACCGACGGTTCGCGATGTCTTATCAGAAGCTGCACCGGTTGATGCGGCGCCCGAGGCGGTTTATTCGAAAGGGGTAACGGTACAGCCGAGTATGCCAGCACCTAGCGTAGAAGCTGCGCCAGCCGCAAATCCTGCTAGTTCAGACCAAGACCAAGCGCGGTCTGCCGTTGATGCAGCTCTGTCGGCAGCATCAGCTGCGCCATCGTCTGGCGCGGTTGATGATTTGCCGCCACTACCGCCATTACCGCCGTTGCCAGATTTTTCATCCTTGCCGCCAGTACCAGCTAATGGCGGGGTCGGAGCTGACACTTTAGAATCTACTCTACCGCCGCCGCCAGCTCCAGCAGTTTCGGCACCAACATCAAATGATCCGGCTCAGTTCAAGATTCCAGGGCAAGCTTAAGTTTGCGGATAGACTTCAGATTGACTCTGAAAAGATTTTAGAATCAATGCTACGGGGTATGCTGATATACTTGAAGTATGAATGACAGGGTTATATTGATTGATAAGCCGCCAGGCATGACTAGCTTCGGGGTAGTGGCGCGAGTTCGCCGCGTGCTTAGCCATCGGGCTGGCAAAAAAGTCAAAGTCGGTCATTGCGGGACGCTTGATCCGTTTGCGACGGGCCTGTTGATTTTGGTTACGGGCAAGGAATGCCGCAACGCGATGCGTTATACCAAGCTTGATAAGGTGTATGAAGCGACGTTCCGGCTGGGACAGACTAGTACAACTGGCGACCCGGAAGGCGAAATTATGCCGTATGTTGCAAATATTAAGCCGCAAAATGATACTCAAACTTCGTCCATCTCAGAGCAACCAGATATAACAGCTATCAAGTCTGTTCTAGCGCAATTCGTTGGCGATATCAAACAGCGTCCGCCAGCGTTCAGTGCTATCAAAATTAACGGACAGCGGGCCTACAAATTAGCTCGCAGCGGTAAAGAAATTGATATTCCAGAACGCACAGTGACGATTTATGCGCTGGAATTGCTTGATTACGCTTATTCGTTGCTCAAAGTTCGAGCTCATGTCTCTAGCGGTACCTATATTCGTAGTTTGGCAGTTGATATCGGTGAGGCTCTAAACACGGGCGCTTACTGTCAAGAATTGCGCCGTACGCAGATTGCCGATTGGCAAGTTAGCCAAGCGCAAAAGCTAGCTGATTTTGGCATTGAATCATAAGAAGCATAGAGATTTGCTTATTTAGATTTTTTATGATATAATGAAAGAATGACAGATTATGAGAATCTTGCTCCTACAGAGCCTATACCTGATCAAGAAGTGCTCCATAACTTGCGCCGTCAAGCTGCGGAAACATTAAAACTAGTAGGTAGAGAAGTAGAGGAACCTGGCCGTTTATCGCTAGATGATCAGCCTCTCAAAAGTTTCTCGTATCCACTGACGCCGGAATTGGTTAGTAAGGCTCTCCATTTTGATGACCAAGAGGCAGCTGTACCGGAAGGTTGCGAATTAGTATATGTGCCAGAGTCGAAACAAGACGGCGAGATGTCTCAAGATGAGCTATACATGAGTGTTAAAAAGCGTGTTGAAAGTGTTCCAGGACAAAAAGTTGAGATTGTGGAGCAATGGCTTATTTATGGCGAACTTGGACAACCGACAAGCCATGAATATAGCGTAGACTATTACAGGAATGAGCAGCCGGAAACTTTAAATAATTTTACTCCAAGCGAAACGCTACCTGACACAGAAACGACTACTAAACTTATTAAGGGCTGGATAGACCAGTCTCGTCAGATGACGATTGACGATATTGAGAAAATCTATAGGGTGATAGATATGATAAGGAGTTTGCACAACTTGACTGATTAGCGGATCTCTGCTAAAGTTGTTAGCTATGATATCAAAGGATAACAAAGCGAAAGCTATTGCTTTGACTCAGGTCAACGAGAACGATGTCGGCAGCCCGCAAGCGCAGATTTCGATCTTGACGGCTCGTATCAAAGAGGTGACTGAACATCTCAAGTCCAATAAGCACGACCGTATGGCGCGCCGCGGACTGATTCAGATGGTAGGTAAGCGCAAGCGCCTGCTGAAATACCTTGAGAAGACGAACTTTGAGGCCTACAAGGCAACGCTAGAGAAGCTCGGTCTGCGCAAATAAACGTGCAGCCTGGGCCAAAAACCGTCTCGTATCGAGGCGGTTTTTGGTTTGTAAAGGTAGATCGCAGCTACCGTATTGCTAAAATTACTAATCTAAGTAATATTATTGACAAAAAGCATAAGCTATGCTAGCATAAAAAGGTAAGTAAACGGCAAAACAAAAATGAACACAAAAGAACGCTTTCCAATATCTTCTCATGAGGTGACTAACAGCCGCGAGCAAGACGAGTTGTTTGACTATAAGAAGTACGGTATTGAGCCGACAGTTAAGTCTAACTCTCTTGATGGTGATAATTTTAGTACGCCGCACGAATGGACGCCAGCTGGCAGGGACGAGAAAGTCAATGATGCTCGCGATGCAGTAGCGATTGCTTTCGGCGATAAGCCGCCCGCTATGGCGCGCCAAGAGTCTAATACTGGCAGGCAGCTGCTGGTCGGCGAAGCTTACAAAGCCGCTACTGACGGCGGTAAGGCGTCGACCAACGAACGTGCTTCTACTCGCCGGGTTTTAATGACTGGCGAGAAAATAACCGGTAAGTTGCCGTCGCATGCTGACGCCGAGAGAGGGCCGCAAAGTGTTGATGAAATGCTCGATCGGCGTGCTCAACTGATAGAGAATGGTGTTCCAGGGGATATGGTTGATAGTATCGTTATGGGCGAGCATAATAAAGACAGAGGCGACAATCTAGTCCAATATGCCTCACGGCCGCCAGTTGAGCAAGCAGCATACGAGCAGCCAGCTACACATGAGGAGCCAAAGGAACTGGTTTCGCGTGAGACCAGTGCTAGCGATGCTGTGCCCAAAGTAGAAGAAATACCGTTACCGCCGCATGCTGAGATTCCGAAAGCAGAAACTGATGCCGCCAAGCCGCCTAGCGAACCAGAACCTAAAGCGCCGAAAGAAAGTGTGCCGCTAGAAACCGCCAGAAACGAAAGCCCAAAGGCAGAAACTAAACCTGCCACAAGTGATCGCACCGCCGAGAAAAATCCGGCAGAACAGGTTGAGCAGCCAGCAGAAGATAAGACATCGCCAGTAGAAGCTCAATCAGATGGCAATCAAAAAAATACGGTAAAATCTGAAGCAGACGTATCGAAGTCAGACGGAAAACAGGCCGCTGGAGAGCAAAATACGACAAAACCTGGCGAGCGCCAACCTTTCAACCAAGAGAAAGCCGACAAATGGGCGGGAGACTTCTTGAGGGCTTATAGCGGATTTCTTGACCAAAATGTTAGGGCAGAGTTAGCCGATAGGCTAAAATCTAAAGGCGGACTAAATGTCGATCGAGAAACTCTTCAAGCAATGTCTAAGCTAGCGAGAGAAGCTAACCCGCAGTCGCCAGTATGGCAAACTGAACCAGGCAGCGGCTCGGCTTTGCAGCAATTTGCTGGCAGAGCTCGCAGAGATCTACAGAGTATCGTTGAAAGTTTATAGTTTATAACTATTTGTGTACTAAACCTCCGTAATTGTGTATAATGTAAACACAATTAAGCGAAAGGAGTGCGCAATGGCATTTGGTCCGATGATGAAATTAACAACCGATAGAGGCTTGTCGGTTGAACTGGCGCCGTTTGCGCGCGATAATCTAGCGGTGTTTGTCGAGGGTTTTGCGCGCGGCACGGTAACGCAATACTTGTCAGCGCACCGAGCGCAGACGATTGAGACCGAGCAAGTCTGGTATGATGAAATGATCAAGAACAAAACCAGCCTAAACTGGGGTATTTGGGTTATAGACGGCGACAAGCGCCAGCTAATCGGCAACACAGCGCTTACCGAGATAACTAAAGATCACGTTCATTATGCGACAAGCGGTATAGTTATTGCCGATAAGAAATATTGGGGCCAGGGGATTGCCAGTGCTTGCCATCGGGCACGAACCTGGTATGCTTTCGAAAATCTAGGCCTGCACCGAATTAAGTCGGCAGTCATCCACGGCAACGCGGCGAGCTGGCGAGCGCTTGAGAAGTGCGGCTACGAACTTGTCTACACCGAGCGCAATGAAGAGTTTGTGAATGGTAAATTGCGCCACATGGATTGCTTGGAATGTCTCAACCCGGCAGATTGGGCCTGGCGGCAGTGGTGGGGCGATGATCGCCCGCCGCGAAAAAGCTTGGAGGCGCGCAAACGGGCGCAGGCGGCAGTTGATTGGGCGCGGCAAAATGTAACGCTAGAGTAGTTGTTGGTGCTGCTCGTTGAAATTATCGACGACGAGAACCGGCTGGCCGCCGTTGATGTATAGTGCGATATCTGTGTTTTGTAGAAACTCTGGGTAAAGAACATGCTGCGACGGGTCGATGTACTCGCAAACGGCTAATTCTTGAGCGCCATGCGTTGTTTGGCTAATGTCAATATCGGTAAAGTCATTAGGATTATCGACCGCGAAAAAGAACTCTAATTCCTCTTCGTAGCCAGCCCGCGATGATGGGAATTGCTGAATGAATAGCAGTTTGCCAGGTTTGGCGGTCACGCCAGTTTCTTCGCGTAATTCACGGATTAAACATTCAGTTAGCGACTCGTGCGGGTCGAGACCGCCGCCTGGTACGGCGTAATAAGGGGCCGCTTGGTCGCCACGGCGATGTTTGACGGCGAGTATTTTTCCTTCGCGATAAATAATAGCGCGTACATTAATGCGCCGCCCAGTATATAGACTTTCGGTTTGTGGCATTAGGCCTCCTCGTTGATTAAGTTTGCATGGTTTGTGATCGGTTGATGCTCGATAGAGGTTAGTGTCTAGTATAGTATAATTGGAGTTACTCATCAAACCTTAATAGTTAGCTTTGGCGCGCTTGACCAGCTACGCTAAATTTGGTACAATTCCCTAGTTTTGTGTGTTACGAGAAATAGAGAAGTTACAGCGTATGATCAACCGATAATTACTGGCAGTGATGCTATTGATGTTGTTGCGGGTAGTACGACGATAAAAATTATTCCTAATAGCGTGGAGTCATTTGATGGTGGTGTCGCGCCTGTAGTAGTGTTTATGGGGTCTGCTGCTATTGAAGATATAAAGTACCACATAATTAGTGGAATTCAGACTATCGATCCGTCTGATTGTGATAACTCAAATGTTATCCACCTAGTTTTACGTAAACGAGATTAGCTAAAGCTTTGTGGTATTTTTTATCCTTGTCTTCGGCTAGTTTTATCTTTATTGGCGCGGATTCTATCAAGCGATTCGCCAAAATCTTGATAACTTGCTATCTTTAGAGCTGGTACGATATCGCTAAATGGCATTTTATATCTTCCAGATATACGTCGTTTCTGTTCTTCGATATCCATTCCTATTATTGGCATTACGGCAATACGATCATTGTCGGTGCGTTTGGCGATTTTTTCTATGTCGTGTATTAAATCTAATGATTTTTTATCCATTTCGTCTCTTGTCACACTGAGTATATAGCGCCCGAGGCGTTCTCGTTTTGAGCGGGACTGCGCTAAGGTTTCTGGGCTTCGCTCGTCGATACCGTAGCGACCATCCGAAGTATCTGAATCATACCAAGGTGGAACATAATGAGCAGCGAATTCATCAGGAACCAGTAAACCGCTTTCGCTTTTCCATGTCTTTAATGTTGGTACAGACCAATAAATTGGCTCAAGGTTGGCTTTACCCTGAAGAGCACGGTTAATTAACTGTTCGGCTATAATAAGTGTTGCTCCAGAACTTTTGACTTCATCGAGAATTGCAACATGTTTTCCGTCTAGAACTGTTGGATAATTCCAAACATCTTCCTCAAAGTTGTCTTCGTTAACTTCTTTAAGGTCTTCTGGTGATAAATATTGTGAGCGTATGGAAGCGACAAATTTGTTAAGTAATCTTGGGTCTATCCGATCAATATCTATATTTTTAATGTCTGGTTTTTGAATATTTTTTATGTTGCCCATGCTGGCAGCGAAAAACTCTTTATCAATGTTAAGAAATGACGGTGAAGGGAAATGATCGCTGGAGGTTGCAGAGAGAGAGAGCTCCATAACTGGGCGACAATGTCGCAAACAGGGCGAGCTGATTTGTCTAGATAAATACAAGCGTCTACGGATCCAGGGTAGCGTGATTTACCATCAATAAAATGAGGTGATTTTGTTAATTCGCCATTGAATATAGCGATTACCCTATTAGTATCATTGACAATTGTAGTTTCGACCTCTGGTATAGCACGGGGAACATTTCGAGATTCTTTCATAGTATCGTCTGGATTAAGTATAGGTTCAAACTTTGTGGCTAGATCTAATAGTCTGTAGGGGCTGTCGTCTTTTGGTGCTGATTCTTTTGCCATAAAATTAGATTCTCCTGCAATGGATTATGAAATTATTACGCTACTACTTTTACTGTAGCATAAACATGATAAAAAAGCAATAGCATGATAAAATATAGATGAAATAATGCTTACAGTCTGTTATAATAAGACAGTTATCGTTAACGCGGAAGTGATAGAGACGAGAATTTGTCGCCTGCGGCGTTAGGGCACTATAGCCTCGCCGAAGACGAATTTTCACCCCTGTTACTGCCGCGAAGAAAGGAGCTCTTTATGAGTATTATCAACCCGAGCGGCAAGGAGATTTTTAGCGTTACCACCGAGCTGTGCGGCCGGCCGCTGAGTATTGAAGTTAACCGCGTTGGTTTTCGGACAACTGGCAGTGTGCTGGTACGCTATGGCGACACGGTGGTGTTGGGTAGCGCCCAGGTCGGTTCGCGGCCAGTGCAGCTGGACTATTTTCCTCTGAGCATTGATTATGAAGAAAAATTTTATGCCGCGGGAAAGATTTCTGGCAGCCGCTTTATCAAGCGCGAAGGTCGCCCGAGCGACGAGGCGGTGCTGATCGGCCGGTTGATTGATCGTCCGATTCGACCGCTGTTCCCGAAGGGTTATCGCCAAGAAGTGCAAGTGGTGGCGACGGTACTGAGCATGGATCCGGATTTTCGCCCGGACGTGGTGGCGATGATTGCGGCGTCGAGCGCCTTGATGCTGACCGGGACGCCGTTTGACGGTCCGGTGGCGGGCTTGCGGGTGGGCCGCGTGAATGGCGAGTTTAAGGCCTTTTTGACGCCCGAGGAGCGTGAGCAATCTGATCTGGATCTCGTGGTAGCCGGTATCGAGAGCGGCATCACCATGGTGGAGGCCGGCGCCAAGGAAGTGTCGGAAGAGGTGATTGTTGATGCGATGGCCTGGGCGTACCAGATGATGCAACCAGCGATTAAGCTGCAGCGTGAGCTAGCTGCCAAAGTGGTGCCAGCTGCGCAAGAATATGAATTAGTCTTACCCGACGAAACAATTCAGCAGACGGCTGATGAGTGGGTTGACGGTAAATTAGGCGAGAAAATCCGCCGGCCTTATCCAGAGCGCAACGAGGTGGTCAATGAGATTCGCTGGGCATTCCACGAGGCAATGGCCGAAAAGCTGGGTTTGAACGCCGAGGAATATGATGAGGTGCGTGACGAATACGATGAAGCATTTACCTTGGCGCTGCATAAAGATGTTCGCCGCGGTATTGTCGAAGACGGCAAGCGCCCGGATGGCCGCGCTTTGACGGAAATTCGCCCGTTAAGCTCAGAGGTTGGTTTGCTGCCGCGAGCGCACGGCTCAAGCCTGTTTACTCGCGGCGTGACGCAGGGTATGAATATTGTCACTTTAGCGCCGCTGAGTTACGCGCAGCTGGTTGATACTATGGAGGTTAATGATGGCGAGCGGCGCTACATGCATCATTACAATGCGCCGGGCTATACGGTTGGCGAGGTTAAGCGGATGGGCAGCCCGGGCCGGCGCGAAATTGGCCACGGCTACTTGGCGGAGCGCGCCTTGACGCCGGTGCTGCCGAGTGAAGAAGACTTCCCATACGCCATCCGTAGTGTCACCGAAATCATGAGCCAGAACGGTTCGACGTCGATGGCAGCGACTTGTTCGAGTTGTTTGGCGCTGATGGATGCTGGCGTGCCTCTCTCGGCGCCGGTTAGCGGCATCGCTATGGGTCTGATGATGGATGGTGATACACCGTATGTATTGAGCGATATTGCCGATGCCGAGGACTTTGCTGGCGATATGGATTTCAAGGTGACTGGTACAGCCAAGGGCATCACCGCGCTACAGATGGATATGAAAGTGCATGGTTTGCCGGTGACAGTGCTACGCCAAGCGATTGAACAGAGTAAGGCGGGCCGGGCGCATATTTTGCAGCATATGCTGAGTGTGCTGGCTACGCCACGTGATCAGCTCAGCCCGTACGCGCCGCGAATTGAAAAGCTAAAAATTGATCCAGATAAAATCGGCGCTGTCATCGGCAAAGGCGGCGAGGTGATTAACAAGATTACCAGCGAGACTGGTGCCGAGGTTGATATTAAGGAAGACGGCTTGATTACTATCGCTAGTCCGAGCGGCGAATCAATTGAGAAGGCGCTTACTTGGATTAAGAGTTTGGTTGAAGAGCCAGAAGTCGGCAAAATTTACGAAGGCAAGGTCGTCAGCATCAAAGATTTCGGGGCCTTTGTGAATATCCTGCCGGGGATTGACGGTATGTTGCATATTTCACAACTATCGGATAAACGAGTCGGCAAAGTAACTGATGTCTTGAAAGAGGGCCAAACGGTACGTGTTAAGTTAACAGAAATTGATAACCGCGGGCGCCTAAGCTTGACAATGAAGGGAATTGAACAGCGATAATATCTCTACGTAAACGAATACTATACGAGACAGCTTAAGTTTTGCTATACTTAATAGAGATACACTTATAAAAGAGGGGAAGTCTATGAACAATCAACCGCAACCACCTGAATCGCCGCAGCCAATGCCGCCTGCGCAGCCACCAGCTCCAATGTCTGCGCCACCTATGCAACAGCAGCCAGCGATGCCGCCGCAAATGCCAGTTAAAAAAGGTCTTAGTAAGGGGGCTTTGTGGGGAATAATTGGCGGTTCTGTTGGATTTTTACTGCTGATTATCGTAATAGTGGTTGTTTTGCTGCTCAATATGGGGCCGAGCAAAGAAGATTACCGTCAAGCCGTTTCGTGGATGAATGATGAAAGCTCGAAATTGAACAGTTTGCAGTATTCATCTGTACGTAATCCAGAAGCCTACAAAGAAACGGTTAATAGCGCTATCAAGAGCCGCGATGAACTAAACGACAAATTATCGAAATCTAAGATTATGCACGATAAAGATGTCAAAGAAGCTTACGACAAATACAGGAAAGCTTACGACGTCGCTAAACCCGAAATGGAAGGCTTGTCGCAGTACGTGGAGGTTTATAGCGAAGTCAGCAAGAAATGCGACAGTCTGTTTTATCTTGGCCATATAAGCAAAAAACCAGATGAAGTCGACAAAGAAGTTGACCAAAAATACGGCGATTGCACATCTCTGATGCAGAAACTGAGCAAATCGGACAATAGCAACGTGGCTAGCTTTGGCAAGGAGTGGAGCGATTACTACACTTCGCTGAAGAAATACTATGTCGAATACGCTAGAGCCTATACCAGCGGTAATTTCAGCGCTCGACCGCGCCGTCCAACCGAACCGTCAACTACCGGCTATACGTTAATTACTAACGCCAGCCGCAAAGTTACTGATAGCGGTATGGATCGGTACTACAACGACTTTTCAAGCGTTGTCAATCAAAAATTAACTGCGCTGCGTTAATATTCGCCGCGCCGGTAGTACCCTCTGTATCAGCAGAGGGTACTATTTTGGTAAAATGTAATTATGAATAAGCAAGCTGAATTAGACGCATTAGCGGCGGAAATTATCAAATCTGGGGTTTGTTCGGAATTGGCGGATCAAGCGACGCAGCTGGTGATGGGCGATGGCAATGCTGATGCTGATATCGTATTTATTGGCGAAGCACCAGGCAAGAATGAAGATTTACAAGGTAAACCCTTCGTCGGCGCGGCGGGGAAATTTCTCGACGAGATGTTGGCGGCAGCTGGTTTGCAGCGCCCAGACGTTTATATTACTAATATCGTTAAGTATCGGCCGCCGAATAACCGCGACCCGCTGCCAGAGGAAAAGCGCCAGTTTTGGCCGTATTTGATGCGGCAATTGGAAATTATCCAGCCAAAAGCGGTGTTAACATTAGGGCGGCACAGCGGCGGCGGTTTTATTCCTGGGCTGCGGATTAGCCAGGACCACGGACGGCCGCGGCGGGTGCGCTTGCATGAATTGGAATTTGTAGTGATTCCGCTATATCATCCAGCGGCGGCGCTGTATAACGGTAGCATGCGTCAGACGTTGATTGACGATTTTATGCGGGCGGCGGCGTTTGTGCAGCAGAATAATCCTGAATCGTAAGATTGTCACACTGGCAACCTATAGATATCTGCTCAAAAGTCAGGGCTTATTTCCAATTCGTTTATTAAACTCTTGCCAAAATTAAGCAACCGTAGTATAGTGGATAATCGATATCCACTATATCTAATTTACGGAAGGACTAATATGAAACTATCGGGAGCTGTCGAACAAGCCTGCTGTATTATGGCAATTTTAGCTGATCCGCAGCGAAAAGCGCCGATAACCAATGATGCTTTGGCAGAAAAGATGGCAGTATCGCCGACGTACCTGAAGAAAATTAGCCGCAAGCTGGTGGTAGCGCGGTTGATTACTTCGACGCAGGGCGCTGGCGGCGGTTTCATTTTGGCGCGGGAAATGGGCCAAGTGACGCTGCATGATGTGGTGCTGGCGATCGAGGGCGAAGCGCCGTTTTTTCAGCCTCAAGGAATTGTCGAAAGAGTGTTTGCGTCGCGGCCTCGCCAAGTGGAAATTGGCATGACTATGATTGAAAAAGTCTTTTCCGAGGCGCAAGAGAAGTGGAGCGAGTATCTAAAGACGGTAACGTTAGCAGACGTTGTCAAGGAGGTAATGCATGGTTGAGAAATTAAAACGGCTGTCAAATAGACGCCGCGTTAATATGGTGCGAGCTGAATGGCGGCACCTCTGCAAAAACAAAATATTACTACTGTCGATGGCGGTTATTTCGTTTATCCCGATTATGTACAGCGGATTTTTCTTGGGCTCAATTTGGGATCCATACGGACAAGTGAAGAATCTGCCAGTAGCGTTTGTCAACGAAGATAAAGGCGCCCATTTGAATGGCCGGGTGTTAAATGTCGGGCAGTCAATCGAGCAAAAACTTAAAAATAATCACGATTTGGGTTGGGAGTTTGTAACCAAGCAGCAAGCTGATAGCGGTGTTGATAGCGGACATTTCTATGCGGTGGTGACTGTTCCGACGGATTTTTCGGCAAAAGCGGCGTCGATTACTGCTGCTCAACCGCAGCAGGCGGTGATTCGCTACACGACTACGCCAGCCAAGAACTATATCGGTTCGCTGGTCAGCAATCAAGCGGCTGAGAAAGTCAAAACGTCGGTGGCCGAACAAATCACTCAGGCGTACGCTAAGGGCGTGTTGGAAAATATCGGTAAGCTCGGCGATGGTCTGGAAACGGCAGCGGGTGGCGCGTCCACCCTGCATGGTGGTTTGACGCAGCTGCAAGCGGGCGCGCAAACTTACACTGGCGGTGTTAAACAATTGGCGGTAAATCAGCGGGCGATGGCTAATGGTTTAGCGCGGCTCAGTGATGGATCGCGCCAGTTGCAGACGGGACTTGGGCAGTTGTCGAACGGATTGCCAAGCGAATCGCAAGTTGTGCAGTTAACAAACGGTATGAAACAGTTGCAGGCAGGTCTTAATCAATTAAATACCAGCGTCCATAATCCATCGCCAATGCTCGTCAGCCAGCAGAATAAGGTGCAGAGTGAAGCGCAGACTTTGGCGAAAACAATGCAAACGTCTTTAGCTGATTTATTAGCAGCAGGTGTTGTGTTGAAAGATTTGGGCAGCCAGGCGGTAGCTTCTGGCGGTTCGACAACCATAACTTTGCCGCAAATTAGCCAGCTTT
>ERZ772964.396-NODE-396-length-20089-cov-15.5711_pt1 | contig 20089 bp, 19 predicted proteins | sample MGYA00580675_ERZ772964 | MGnify/ENA primary metagenome ERZ772964 (study PRJEB29015, sample SAMEA2737941) | human oral metagenome | biome: human oral; feature: human-associated habitat; material: dental | place: China | collected 2139 ... | reverse complement strand
GCTGGACGCGGCCGACGGCGGCGGCCACGTCCGTCATGCGGTTGTTGAGGCCCACCAGCTCGTTGGCGTACTGCTGCTCCATGCCCTGGTTGCGGATGAGGCGGCAGCGGCGGGCCAGCTCGGCGTCGGCCGTCGTGATCATGCCGCCTTCAAGGCTGGTCATGTTCTTGGTGGGGTAGAACGAGAAGGAGCCCCAGGCACCGAAGGTGCCCACGGGCTTGCCCTCGATGGCGGCGCCGTGGGCCTGAGCGCAGTCCTCGAAGACGGCCAGACCATGGCGCTCGGCGATGGCGAGGATCTCAGGCATGTTGGCCGGCAGACCGTAGAGATGGACCACCTCGATGGCCACCGTGCGCTCGGTGATGGAGGCCTCGACGCTGGCGGGGTCCAGGGTGAAGGTCACCGGGTCGATGTCGGCGAAGACCGGGACGGCTCCGCTGATGGCCACCGAGTTGCCGGTGGCGGCGAAGGTGAAGGAGGGAACGATCACCTCCGGGGCGCCTCCTTCGCGCTCCCGGAGCTCACTGGCCAGGGTGGCCACGTGCTGGGCCGAGGTGCCGGAGTTGACGGCCACGCAGTGGACGCCGTCAACGACCTGGGCGGAGAACTCCTCCTCGAAGGCCTTGACCTGGGGGCCCTGGACGACCATGCCGGAGGCGAGGACGGCGTCGACGGCGTCGCGCTCCTCCTGCCCGATGATCGGCTTCGCTGCTGGGATGAACTCGCGTGACATCAGTGGGTGACCTCTCGGATGGTGATGGAATCGGGATATGACTGCGCATCGGCTCCGGCACCGGATTCAGTGCCGAGCTCCTGGTACAGGGTCCCGGTGACGGGACAGCGCCAGCGCGCCGAGCCGTCAGGACCGGGATCGGCGGGAACGAGGGGCTCGCCGGCCCGCCCGACCCAGCCGATGCGGCGGGCGGGGACCCCGGCGACCAGGGCGTGGGCCGGCACGTCCTTGGTGACGACGGCGCCGGCGGCCACCGTGGCCCAGGCCCCCACGTGCACCGGAGCGACGCACACGGCCCGAGCCCCGATCGAGGCTCCCTCGTCGATGGTGACCCCCACGGGCTCCCAGTCGGCGGCGGACTTGAGCGAGCCATCGGGGTTGACGGCCCGGGGGAAGTGATCGTTGGTCAGAGTGGCCGCCGGGCCGATGAAGACGCCGTCTGCCAGGCGGGCCGGTTCGTACACGAGGGCGTAGTTCTGCACCTTGCAGCTGTTCCCCATGACGACGCCCTCGCCGATGTAGGCGCCTCGGCCCACGATGCAGTCCCGTCCGAGGACGGCGTGCTCACGGACCTGGGCGAGGTGCCAGATGCTGGTGCCATCCCCGAGGACGGCGTCCTCGGAGACATCAGCGGACGGGGCGATTCGGTTAGCCACGGCGACTCCTGTGCGGGCGGCCTCAGGCCGCCCTGACGATCGAGTAAGACCGGTCAACCTGGCGGCTGCCGGGGCCGTGCCGCTCCAGTCACCGAGGCGGCGGGCTCTGCACGACCTGCACCATCCTAGGGGACTCATCCGCGCTAGACGACGCCTGGACACGACCCGAACGAGACCTACCCCACCAGTGACCACCGACTCGGCGCCCGCAAGAGGCCGGACACTGCGTCATCGCGTGCGAGAATGCGGAGGTGACTACCTCCAACGTGACGCAAGCCGGAGCACCTGATTCGGTGCCTCAGGTCACTGACGCCTGGCTCGTCATCCCCCTATACAACGAGGCCACCGTCGTGCGCGAGGTCATCTCCCAGGCCCGCGAGACCTTCCCCTACATCGTCGTCGTCGACGACGGCTCCAAGGACGACTCGGCCCGCCAGGCCGCTGCCGCAGGCGCCATCGTCGTGCGCCATCCGGTCAACCTCGGCCAGGGCGCGGCGCTGCAGACGGGCTTCTCCTACATCCTGGAGAAGACGAACGCCAACTATGTCGTCACCTTCGACGCCGACGGCCAGCACTCCACCACGGATGCCGCCGCCATGGTCGCCGCGGCGCGCGAGGAGGAGCTCGCCGTCATCCTCGGGTCGCGTTTTCTTCAGGGGCCCTCGCCGGTAGGCCGGCTCAAGCGGCTCGTCCTACGCACGGCCGCGGCCGTCAGCTCACGCACCTCCGGCATGCATCTGACCGACGCCCACAACGGCCTGCGGGTGATCCGCCGCGACGTGCTGGTGCAGCTCAACCTCAAGCAGAACCGGATGGCGCACGCCAGCGAGATCATCCGCAAGATCGGCGCCACCGGCCTGCCCTGGCGCGAGTTCCCGGTGCACATCGTCTACACCGACTACTCCCGCTCCAAGGGCCAGTCGCTGTGGAACTCGGTCAATATCCTGGTCGACCTGCTCTTCTCCTGAGTGACGGAACGGAAGACGTACAGCCCATGATTCATCAGATCACCACCCAGATCGCTCCGATCACGAACCACCAGTTCTACATCCAGGCCGCCCTGATCCTGGCAGTGATAGCTGTCGGCTGGATGATGCTGCGCACCCCCGGCGGAGCCCGCCATCAGGCCGCCCGGCGTCTGGCGACCCTGGCCTTCGTGGTCTTCGCCATTGTCGCGATCGCCTTCCCCTCGGTGATGACGGCCATCGCGCACCGACTAGGGGTCGGACGAGGCACGGACCTGCTGCTGTACGCCATGGTCGTCGCCTTCCTGGCACAGATCCTGTCCTCCTTCCGCCGCAACGGCGCACGCGAGCGGCAGATCACGCAGCTGGCACGGCGCATCGCCCTGGACAACGCACCCGAGCCACCCGCTGCGACAAGGCTCACCAGCACGACTCACGACTGAGCGAGGGGCCCGGCGAGCACCCGGTACGCACCCGACCGATGCTGAGTCCTCTGCCCTCAGCATCCCTCATGCTGAGTCCTCCGCCCTCAGCATCCCTCAGCGTCGGGAGGCGCGGACCTCGAGCTCCTCGCGCAGGCGCAGCCCGCCGGAGAGCAGCCAGCGCACCGGCGCCTGCCACGGGGCGTCGTAGACCCCGGAGAGATAGCGCCGAGCCGAGGCGTGGTGGGCGCGGATCATCTTCTCCGGACGCGCCTTCCAGCTGGCCCCCTGCTCATGGATGACGACGGAGTCGTAGACCTGCACATTGAGCCAGCCGGCCCGCCCGACCCGTTCCCCCAGATCCACGTCCTCGAAGAACATGAAGTAGCCGTCGTCGAATCCCCCCAGGCGCTTCCAGGCGGCCGCGGGCAGCAGCAGACAGGCCCCGGAGAGCCAGCCCACCGTCCGCGACCCGCCCGAGCCGCCCCGGTCAGCGGTGTGGTAGGCAGCGGAGAAGGGGTTGCTCGGCCAGACCCTGCCCAGGACGGCATGTCCGGCGCCCTTGACCAGGGAGGGCAGGGCCCGCCCAGAGGGGTAGACGGTGCCGTCGGGGTTGAGCAGCAGCGGCCCCAGGCAGCCGGCAGCCGGGTCGGCCAGGCCCGCGTCGATGAGCGCATCAAGGCTGCCAGGCTCCCAGACGAGGTCGGGGTTGGCCACCACGACCCAGTCCTCCTCCAGGTCCGCGGCCGCCAGGTTGGCTCCGGCCCCGTAGCCGAGGTTGGTCCCGTCGCCGACGACACGGGCCCCGTGGCGCCGGGCGGCGGCAGTGACGACGTCGTGCTCAGAGCCGTTGTCCGCGATAACGACTGCGAGGCGGCGCGCCGTCGCCGTCTCGAGCGAGACCAGGAAGCGCTCCAGCTCCTCACCCGGGTTGAAGGCCACCGTCACCACACGCACGCTCTGCTCGTCGGGGGGGGTGAGGGGGGCGGGCAAGGCACTGGTTGGCGTCGGTTCCACAACATTGGTCACGGAAAGAGCCTAGCGCCGTGACCCACGTGAGCGGGTTCACCCCCACCAGGGCGAATTTCATGCGTCAGGTGTAGGAAGACCCATATGGATCTCATCGATGATTCCCTATCATCGCTTCCGTGCCTCAGTTCAGTAAGCCGCGTGCGCGGCACTCCTCCAAAGAACTCGGACGCCGCTTGGCCCGCCGAGCGGGGTTCAGCCTGCTCGCAGTGACGGTCTTCGTCGTCTCCGCCGCGGGCTTCGCATGGCACAACATCCAGTCACGCATCACGTGGTTCGACATCGACAGCATCCTGTCCGAGAACGACCGCCCCGGCACCAAACCACCGGACAGCTATGACGGCCGGGCCGTCAACTTGCTCGTGCTGGGCACCGACTCCCGTGCGGGGGACAACAACGTTGACGGATCCCAGGGTGACGACGAGGTGTCCGTGGCTCGCTCCGACACGGCGCTGGTCGTGCACATCTCCGCCGACCGCAAGCGCATTGACGCGGTATCCATCCCCCGCGACACCCTGGTGGACATCCCCTCGTGCAAGACTCTCGACGGCAACAGCACCGGTGCCGAGGAGGACGGCCAGTTCAACTCCGCCTTCGCCAACGGAGCCGGCAGCGGCAGCGACAAGAAGGCCGTTGCCTCGGGAGCCGCCTGCACCCTCAAGACCGTGGAGAAGATGACGAACATCCGTATCGATGACTTCATCGTCATCGACTTCAACGGTCTGTCCAAGGTGGTCGACTCCCTCGGAGGAGTCCACGTGCAGGTGGACGAGGCCATCGATGACCCCGACTACACGGGCTTCAAGCTCGACGAGGGCTGCCAGAAGCTGGACGGGCAGGCCGCCCTGCAGTACGCCCGCGTCCGTCACGGCGTCGGCGACGGCTCGGACATCTCCCGTATCTCCCGCCAGCAGAAGCTCATGAGTGCCATGGCCTCCAAGGCCCTGTCCAGCAACGTCCTCACCCAGTCCGGCTTCCTGACCAGCACCTTGGAGACACTCACCACCTCGGAGCGCATCGGTCAGATCGGCAACCTGTCAGGGCTGGCCTACTCCGTCCAGGGCGTCGGCATCGACAAGATCAACTTCATCACCATGCCCAATGAGGCTGCAGCCGACGAGAACCGGGTCATCCCCACCGAGGGCGCCAAGAAGGTCTGGAAGGCGCTCGAGCAGGACAAGCCCGTCTCCGCCGACGCCGCGGCGCCGGCGACGACAGACGCACCTGCGACGGCGGACGACTCCGCCACCTCGGAGGAGCAGAACGCTGAGGAGGCCGGGGTGGAGCCGGCCGCAACGCAGGCGCCTGCGACCCAGTCCCCGAAGGCGGGGGCCTCTCCCCAGCAACCCGCCACGAAGCCGACCGCCTCGGCGTGCCCCGCCTAAGGCAGAATCACTGGCGTGACCCCGACAGACGACTCGCTCCCGCCCTCGATCACCCCCGGCTCCGGGGGAGGTAGGTCTCCGCGTCGGCAGCGCCCTATCGACGCCGTCAACCAGCGCAGCCGCGAGCGCGCCGAGACGCCCAGCAGCGAGGTCAGCAGCAACCCCGCCGACCCCGCGGGCGGATCCCCGCGGCGCCCGGCCTCGCCGGCTCCCAACCCATCATCGGACTCCACCGGCCGGCCGCAGCGGCACTCGGTGCTGGACCGACAGGACACGGACGAGCCTCGTCCCGCGCAACAGGCCTCGCAGGCGGCCCAGTCACCTCCTTCAATTCAGCCTCGTCGGGCCTCCGCTGCGTCTCAACGCGGCAGCCACGCCCGGGCCGGGTCAAGCGCGGTACCGATGGAGCCGAGCGGCGACGGTGACGGAACCACGGCCGGGCCCGAACGCACTCAGGCGATGCCCGTACGACGCGGCACCTACCCTGTGGGCACCCAGGGGCACCAGTCTCCGGAGGAGCCGGTACCGGGCAGGCCGATGTTCGAGCCCGAGCAGTCACGCGAGCCGAAGCGCCCCCGGCCAAGCTGGCGCCGGATCCTGCGCTGGACGGTCATCGCCATTGTCGTCGTCCTGGCCCTCATCGCGGCCCGAGTCGCCTGGCTGTGGAACGACGTCTCCTCACAGCTCCACCGCGTCGACGCCCTGTCCGGGGCTGCGGACACGCCGGGCGAGACCTGGCTCATCGTGGGGTCGGACGCGCGCGGAGGCGTCATCCAGGACGACACCGAGGGTGCCCGCGCCGACTCAGTCATGCTGCTGCACAAGGCGGAGAACGGGCAGACGAGCCTGACCTCCCTGCCGCGCGACACCTTCGTGGACATCCCCGAGTACGGGGGGAACAAGATCAACGCCGCCTACTCCCTCGAAGGCCCCAAGCTGCTGGTGCAGACCGTGGAGAAGCTCTCCGGCCTGACGGTGGACCACTATGTGGAGGTCGGCATGACCGGCGTCTCGCAGATGGTCGACGCCGTCGGCGGGATCGACGTCTGCCTGGACTACGACGTCGCTGATGAGGACTCGGGACTGGTCTGGGACACCTCCCACGGCAAGTGTCAGACGGTGGACGGGACGAAGGCCCTGGCCTACTCCCGGATGCGCAAGTCGGACCCGACTGGCGACGTCGGGCGTGGTCAGCGGCAGCGCGCGGTCATCTCCGCAGTGGTGTCCAAGGCGGCCTCGCCGACCACGATCATCTCCTTCTCCCGCCAGGACGCCCTGGTCGACGCCGGGACGAACGCGCTCACGGTGGATAAGAGCGCCGGCACCATGAGCATCGCGAGGATGGTGCTGGCCTTCCGATCGGCCTCCGGCGGTGGCCTGACCGGCGCTCCTCCCATCGAGGACACGGCTTACAGCCCCGAGGACGCCGATATCGGTGAGGCGGTGCTGCTGCGGGACACGACTGCGCCGGACTTCTTCTCCAAGCTGCGCAACGGGACGCTGACGACAGCCGACTTCAACCAGTCCTGACACCCGGGATCCGTGTCGTACGCGGGCGGGCCGGCACCTCACGATCGAGGTGCCGGCCCGCCCGCGTGGGTGCGCTCCGGTCAGAGAGCCGCTCAGCCGAAGTGGGGCCGGTTGGGGTCCGCCTGCCAGGAGGTGTAGGAGGAGGTGACGATGTCATCCAGGTCGTGCTCGGCCTTCCAGCCCAGGACCTCACCGATGCGGGTGGCATTGCCGATGAGCTGGGGCGGGTCTCCCGCGCGGCGGGCGAGCTCCTCGGGCTCCAGGTCCAGTCCCGTAGAGGCAATGACCTTGGAGACCACCTCGCGTACCGAGGCCCCCTGGCCGGTGCCCACGTTGAAGATGTGCTCGGCCATGTCCTGCCCACCGGCCAGGTAGTCCAGGGCGGCGATATGAGCGCTGGCAAGGTCCTTGACGTGGATGTAGTCACGCACGCAGGTGCCGTCCGGAGTCGGGTAGTCGGTGCCGAAGATCTTGGGGGTCTCACCCTTGGAGAGCCGGTCGAGGACCATGGGGATGAGGTTGAGGGTGGCCATGTCCCCCAGGTCGTCCCAGCCGGCGCCGGCGACGTTGAAGTAGCGCAGGCCGGCCCAGCGCAGCCCCCAGGCCTTCTCGGCGTCGGCCATCATCCACTCCCCGATGAGCTTGGTCTCGCCGTAGGGGTTGATGGGGCGGCATTCGATGTCCTCGTCCACGATCTCCACCGGGGGCATGCCGTAGACGGCGGCCGAGGAGGAGAAGATCATCTGGTCGACACCTGCCGTCTCCATGGCCAGCAGCATGTTCGCCAGGCCGCCCACGTTCTGCTGGTAGTACCAGGCGGGACGCTCCACGGACTCGCCCACCTGCTTGCGGGCGGCGAAGTGGATGACGGCGGTGACGCCGCGCGAGCTCATGACCTCGGCGAGGGCCTCGGTGGCCTGGCCGCTGGCGACGTCGAGCTCGACCACATCAGCGCCCTTGACTCGCTCAGGAGTCCCGTAGGAGAGGTCATCGACGACGACGACCTCCGCCCCGCGCTCGAGGAGAAGTCGGACCACGTGCGCGCCGATGTAGCCGGCGCCTCCTGCAACGAGAATGCTCATACCCACAGTCTACACACACTCGCTCAGAAGCGAACAGAAACGAACTACATCACCGTCCCGACGTCTTGCATCGTCGCAGGCCCAGGAGCTGTGGCACCGGCCTCATCGCAGATCTCCTCAACCCGAAGATGAGCGTCTTCTACCTGGCGGTGATTCCACAGTTCATTCCCCGAGGCGGGCCGGTGTTCGCGTGGTCGATCGCGCTGATGATGATCGAGTTCGTCATTGCAATCATCTGCCTGTCCATGTACGCGCTACTCGCGTCATCCGTGAGAAAGATCCTCACTCGCGGCACAGTCGCGGCCTGGACGGAGCGGGTCTTCGGCGGCGTGCTCGTGGGCTTCGGAGTCCGAGTGGCGGTCGGGTAAGTCAGTTTCGCAGACGCTCGCGAAGGACAGCGCCCTTGGCGTGGGCGACCTCGCCGAGGTCCTTCTGGAAGGCTTGCATGGCGGCGGCCAGGCGGGTGGCCTCCTGGCTCTCACCGGAAGCGAGGATGCGCACCGCGAGCAGCCCGGCGTTGCGGGCCCCGCCGATGGAGACCGTGGCCACCGGCACCCCGGCGGGCATCTGCACGATGGACAGTAGTGAGTCCATGCCGTCGAGGTACTTCAGCGGCACCGGCACCCCGATGACCGGCAGCTCGGTGACGGCCGCCAGCATCCCGGGCAGGTGGGCCGCTCCCCCGGCGCCGGCGATGATGACACGCAGTCCCCTCTCGGCGGCAGCGCGCCCGTAGTCGATCATCTCGGTGGGCATCCGATGGGCGGAGACGACGTCAGCCTCATAGGCCACGCCGAACTCGTCGAGGACCTCGGCGGCGGCCCCCATAACCGGCCAGTCCGAGTCTGAGCCCATCACGATGCCAACCACTGGACGGGTCCTGTCCGCCGCCGTTCCGCTGACCCCACTCATGCTGTCTTCCTGTCTCTCTGTCGTGCGTTCCGTGCTCTGATACGTCCGGCTCAGGCGTCCCCGCGCAGGATGGCGATGACCTCGCGAGCCTGCTCGACGACCTCGGCGACCTCCTGATCCGGGCCGACTGTCATATTGACGTGCCCGAGCTTGCGCCCGGGTCGCCACTGCTTGCCGTAGAGGTGGATCCGGGCCTCGGGCTGGGCGGCCATGGCCCTCGCCAACGCGTTGGCGGCGGGCTGTCTCTGACCGCCGATGAGGTTGACCATGAAGGTGGTGGGCGCCGTCGCGTCAGTGGCACCCAGCGGCAGGTCGAGAACCGCCCGAAGGTGCTGGGCGAACTGACTGGTGACGGCGCCGTCCTGGGTCCAGTGGCCGGAGTTGTGGGGCCGCATCGCCAGCTCATTGACGTACAGCCGCGTGGGTTCCCCGAAGGTCTCGACGGCGAAGAGCTCGACGGCGAGCACCCCGGTCACCCCGGCACGTTCCGCCACCGTGCGTCCGATGAGCTCGGCCTCCTCAACCGCGGCCGAGTCGAGACCGGGCGCCGGCGCCAGGACCTCGGCACACATGCCGCCCTCCTGAACTGTCTGAGCCACCGGCCACACTGCGATCTGCCCGCTGGGGCTACGTGCCAGCAGGACGGCCAGCTCGCGGGTGAAGGGGATGGCCTGCTCCACCAGGAGGCTGGTCACCGCCGACCCGCCGAGGCTGCCTCCCCCGCCGGCTCCACGGCCGTCGCCCTGACCGGCGCGGGCACGGGCCACCGAGGCGATCCACTCGGCGGCCTCACCCTCGCGCAGTGACTCGGCGCTGCGCACCAGCAGGACCCCGTGGCCGTCATAGCCGCCACGCGGCGTCTTGAGCACCACGGGCCAGCCGTGCTCGCCGGCGAAGGCCTCGACGGCGTCGGTCATCTGCTCGGCTGTCTCCTGCTGCGGGCCGCCGATCTCGTCCCAGGCGGGCTGCGGGAGCCCTGCCCGACTCATCATCCGTCGCATGGCCAGCTTGTCACGTGCCAGCGTCAGGGCCTGCGGGGTGGGCTGGACGCTGACCCCCTCGGCCTGGAGCCGCTCCAGCAGGCCCGATTCCTGGTGCTCGTGCTCGAAGGTGAGGACCGCGGCCGGTTCCCCTCCGAGCCCTTGAGTGCCATCTCCGGCGACGACGGCGCGCACGGCGACCTCGTCGTCGGCGGCCCCAACGGGGGCGTCCGGGGTCACCTGGCCGGTGGACCCGTCAGCGGCCTCCACCAGGGCCCTCAGGCGAATGCCCAGGGCACTGGCCTCCTCCTGCATCATGCGGGCCAGCTGCCCGCCTCCGATCACGGCGACAATGGGTGCGCTCACACCCCAAGGCTACCCGCCCGCCGCTCGTCCTCACCGCATGCGGGGTCCCAGACCGTAGGGTGGAGGCCGTGACGCCACCCGCCGCAGAGTCCTCCACCAACCAGCAGACCCCGTCCTCGCGCACCGCCCCACCGTTGCCCTCACCGTCGTCCTCTCCTCGGGCGCGCAGCGCGCTCTCAGGTCCGCCCCACTCGCTCCAGGTCCTGGCGGTCTGGGCCGCGGCGAGCGTCCTGACCTTCGTCATCCTGCGGCTGGGCGCCCAGGACACGCCCACTACCCCGTGGGCCGGCGCCGCACCGTCCTGGGAGGAGCACATGCGCTTCTGGGACGCCGGCTGGTACCACCGGATCGTTGAGGAGGGTTACCCGGATCGACTGCCCGTGGATGCCAACGGACGGGTCACCCAGAACGCCTGGGCCTTCATGCCGCTGCTGAGCGGCCTGGCCACCTTGCTCGGCTGGACCGGCTGGTCCTTCTACGCACGCGCCACGATCGTGTCGATCCTGGCCTCGGCGGGAGCGGCGGTCGTCATGGATCGCTGGCTCTCACCGCTGACGGGGCGACGAACCTCCCTGTGGGCGGTGGCTCTGGTCTGGTCCTCGCCGTGCGCCGCGGTTCTCCAGGTCCCCTACGCCGAGTCCCTGGGGCTGGCACTGGTGGGGCTGACGCTGTGGCTGGCGAGCCGCGGGCGGGCGCTGACAGCGATTCCCCTCGCGTTGGCCGCCTGCTTCGCCCGCCCCGTCGGGGTTCCCCTGGGGGCGGCACTGGGGCTGTGGTGGGCCTGGGAGGTGGCCTGCGCCCGAGGCTGGATCCCGCCCTCCTGGTTCCCACGTCTTCTGCCCGGCCACACCCCTCAGGCACCGAGCGCACGATGGCGACTGCTGGCGCTGACACTGGTCACCTGCTCGGCGGCTCTGACCTGGCCGGCCATCGCCTGGCTGGTCACAGGCCGGCAGGACGCCTACACGGCCACCGAGACCTCCTGGCGCGGCGCCGACCTGGCACCCTTCGTGCAGTGGGCGACCCGTTTGGGCGACTGGGTGGGCCCGCATCTGGGGCTGGTCCTGCTCGCCGTCGTGCTGGTCACGGTGACCCTGCTGCTGAGCGCCCCGGGCCTGCGCACCCTGGGACCTGCGGCCTGGTTCTGGTGCCTGGGCTACCTGCTCTACCTCCTGGCCTTCTTCGACCCGACGACGTCAGTACTGCGTCTCCTGCTTCCCCTGGCCCCAGTGGGCTGGGTGCTGGCCGCCGCGGCCTGCACCACCCGCAGGCGACTGGCGCTGCTGGCGGCCTGCGTCGCCGGTCAGCTGGTGTGGGTCTCGTGGGTCTGGGACTTCGGCAGCGTCAGTGTTCACTGGGTACCGTGACCGGCTTCAGCTTGCGTCATCCGGCGGCAACCGGCATAGGATGCCAATCATGACGCGTTCCTCCAACAATTCCTTGGCACAGCGGCTCATTGCCCTTATCAAGGAATTCATGCAGTTCGGCATGGTGGGCGCGCTTGCCTACGTGATCGACGTCGGCCTGTTCAACCTGTTCCAGCACGGGCCCGTAGGGTTCCTCTCCGGCCACCCGAACTCGGCCCAGCTTCTGGCCTCCTCGATCGCCACCGTCTTCTCCTGGCTGGCGAACCGCTACTGGACCTACCGGGGTCGAACTCAGAAGAACGTCGCTCGGGAGGCCGTCCTGTTCGTCCTGGCCAATCTGGGCGGGATCGTCATCACGCAGCTCTGTCTGCTCTTCACCCACCACGTACTGGGACTGACCTCACCTCTGGCGGACAACATCGCGGCCTACGTCGTCGGCTTCGGCCTGGGAACCGCGTTCCGGTTCGTCTTCTACCACTACATCGTCTTCACCGGGCACAAGGACCGCGGCGCCGGCGACGACGTCGAGCCCCAGCCCACTGCCGTTCATCCCTGAGCCGGCCCCGGACCGCCACGCCCTGACCACCGGACAAGGGTGCCCGATTCCACAGTCCGGAGAGGACCACCCTCACGGCGTGGCCGCGAGGGAACCGCTTAGCCTTGCCTGGTGACTGCTCTGACCGCCATGGCCCCAGCGCTCGATCTGCCCGCCACCCATCTCGCGTCCCTCCCCGCCGCCCACGCCCCGATGCTCGGCCCCGAGTGGCTCGACGCCGCCAACATCATCACGACGATCGTCGAGTGGTTCGGCCCCTGGGCCATTGTCGGCGTCATGCTCGTCATCTTCGCCGAGACCGGCTTGCTCATCGGTTTCTTCCTGCCGGGCGACTCACTGCTCTTCACCCTGGGGATGTTCGTGGGCACCGGTCACGTCGGCGTACACATCTGGGCGGCGGCGCCCCTCGTGTGGCTCGCCGCCATCGCCGGCAACCAGACCGGCTACCTCATCGGTCGCAAGGCAGGACCTGCGATCTTCAACCGGCCGGACTCCCGTCTCTTCAAGCAGGAGCATGTCGATCGCACCTCGGACTTCTTCGAGCGCCACGGGGGCAAGGCCGTCACCCTGGCCCAGTTCGTGCCGATCGTGCGCACCTTCACCCCGGTCATCGCCGGCGTCGGCAAGATGCACTACCGCCACTTCATCACCTTCAACGTCCTGGGCGCCACCTTCTGGGCCTTCGGCATCACCTGGCTGGGCTACTTCCTGGGTTCCTTCGAGTGGATCCGGGAGAACATCGACGCGATGATCCTTGTGATCGTCTTCATCTCGGCGGCGCCGATGCTCGCCTCCGCCATCTCGAAGTTCATCAGGTCCCGCCGTCAGAAGTCCTGACGCCTCTCCTCTCCCGTCGCCTCGCGTTGCGCGAGCGGCCGGCGGCGGGTCAGAAGCGACGACGTCGGCCCACGGAGACCAGCGCGCCTTGCGGCAGGACGTTATTGGGGTCCAGGGACTTGGGGACGGCGTTGAGCAGGATCGAGAAGACGGCCGGCTTGCGCTGGGACAGCTCGATGCGGCCGCCGTCGGCCTCGACGAGATCCTTGGCCAGCGCCAGTCCCACACCGGTGGAGCCGTATCCGGAGACATGCCTCTCGAAGACATGCGGAGCGATGTCCTCGGCCACGCCCTCGCCCTCATCGGCGACGTCGATGAAGACCGCGTGGCCGCCGTTGGCGCTGCGCACACTCACCGTGGTTGTTCCCGCCCCATAGCGCAGGGAGTTCTCGACGACGGTGGCCAGGACCTGGGCCAGCGACCCGGGTGTGGCCAGGACCGGGTGCCTGATCTCATCGCTGAAGGTGATGGTGCGCCCGGCCTGCTCGAAGGCCGGCTCCCACTCCTCTCTCTGCTGGGCGAAGATGTCCTTGAGATGGAGGGCCTCCGTGGTCCCGCCTCCGGTTCGGCGTGAGACCTTGAGCAGGTCCTGGACGACACCGGTGAGCCGCTCGACCTGCTCCAGGCAGGCATGGGCCTCGGCGCGCACCTCCTCCTCGCCGGCGAGCAGCTCGATCTCCTCAAGGCGCAGGGACAGGCTCGTCAGTGGGGTGCGCAGCTGGTGCGAGGCGTCGGAGGCGAACTGCCGCTCGGCGGCGATCCGCCCGGCCACTCGCTCCGCCGAGCGCACGAGCTCGGCCTGGACCAGGTCGATCTCCTCGATCCCCGAGGATCGCAGACGCGGCCGAACCTGACCGCTGCCGAGCTGTTCGGCCTCGGCCGCCAGGTAGATGAGGGGCGCGGAGATGCGCCGGGCAACCCGGGAGGCCACGACGGAGGCCGCTGTGAGCGCAGTACCGGTGAGAACCAGGACCGTGAGGATGACCGTGCCGATGATAGTGACCCGGTCCCCGCCCCCTGAGGTACGCAACGCGCTGGCGATCCAGGCGCCCCCCAGTGGCAGTCCCAGCAGGAGGACAGCCACGGACACCGCCGACATCGTCATCGTCATGGCGTAGCGACGCATGGCTGCCCTCCTTCAGACGCGATCGGTTCTCCGAGGCGGCCCCAGGGCTCAACGGCGTCTGGGAACCGTCCCGGTCAGTGACTCAGCCGATGGCCAGGCGGTAGCCGTCCTCCTGAGTCAGCAGAAGGGCGGGCCGCTCCTCGTCGTCACCGAGCTTGCGGCGCAACCATGTCACGTGCATCTGCAGGGTCTGCGGGTTCCCGGTGGGATCCTCGCCCCAGACCTCCTTGAGAATGTCCTCGCCCGAGGCGACCTCGCCTCCAGCACGTACCAGGACTCGCAGCAGCTCGAACTCTCGCGTCGTCAGCTGCAGCTCCCGTGAGCCGACGAAGGCCCGGTGGGCGGCGACATCGACCCGGATGTCTCCAACGATCAGCTCGTCCTCCGTGGCCTCCCCTGAGGCGCGGCGAACCTGAGCCCGCACCCGGGCCAGCAGCTCCGCCAGACGGAAGGGCTTGGTGACGTAGTCGTCGGCCCCGGCGTCCAGGCCGACGACGAGGTCGGAGTCCTCGCTGCGCGCAGTGAGCATGAGGATCGGGATGGTCAGGCCCTGGGCACGCACCTGACGGGCCACGTCCAGACCGTCGATGTCTGGCAGTCCCAGGTCCAGAACGATGATGTCAGCGGCCGAGACCTCCTCGAGGGCGCCTTTGCCAGTGCCGTGAGTAAGGACCTCATAGCCCTCGCGTCCAAAGGCGCGGGCGAGGGGCTCGGAGATAGCGGGGTCGTCTTCGACGAGCAGAACAGTTGTCACATCCGCGATGTTAGGCGACGACGCAACGACCCGCCATCATCTCAGGGGTGGAGAAGATGCCAATACGAGACCCGAAACGAGCGGGCCGGGTGCCCCACGCCCGCGGGGCAGAACGGGTTTCTCATGAGATACAGCGACAAACCGCGATCCAGATGTGACATGTCAACGGCCGGAGGACCAATGAATAACGAGATGGTAACGGACGCTTCAGGCCCTGCGGAGCGCCCTCAGAGCCGGACTGGAGAAGTCCTCTCCAACGACCAGGGCACGATCTGCCCCAGCCCCTTGGCCACGACCTCATGACACTGCCCCACCCGGTACCTGCTGGCCTCAGGCGAGTGGAGGATGGCCATGGCAGTCGCCTCATCGAGACGGATGCTGCCGGGCTCGGCCGCATCCACGAGCCGCGAGGCCAGGTTGACGGTCGGGCCGAAGACGTCTCCTGAGCGAGAGATGACCCGCCCCTCAACGAGACTGGCCCTCACCCGGATGGCGTCCGGCCCCTTCTGGAGCTCATCGACCAGGGCGGTGACGACATCGGCCGCGACCAGCAGGTCGTCGGAGATGTACATGACGGCATCGCCGATCGTCTTGACCACGCGAGCCCCCCGCGAGGTGATGACGTCACGGGCCGTGTTCTCGAAGCCCTCGAGCATGTGGGTCAGGGCCGCCTTGCTCATGCCCTGAGCGCGCTGGGTGAAGGACACGATGTCGACGAACCCCAGGGAACGGATGAGCGGATAGAGATCGGGGCCGGTGTCCTCGCGCCCACGGGCGGAGACTTCTGCATCGGTACGCCCCAGGATCGAGGCCATGTGACGGCGCCAGACATAGTTCAGCTGACGCGACAGGAGGTCCACGAGACTGTCGATGCGGTCGAGAGCCACCAGCCTCGCCGAGGTGTCGTCCAGGCTGAGACGTTCGCTGAGGTCGGTCACGAAGGTCTCCAGCTCCCACAGGACCAGGCGGTCCATCGTGTAGGACTGGGCTCTCAGGAGCTCGAGCACGCTGGCCGAGGCCAGAGCTGATTCGCTGGTCTCATCGAGCAGCGTCGCAGTGTCTTGCAGCGCGGCGACATCCTGCTCAGTGAAGTGGACCGCGTCGGGAGTGACGTCGGCGAAGCCCATGGCGCGCCAGAACTTCTGCGCCGTCTCCAGGCTGGTCCCCGCCCTGCGGGCCAACTCGGTCAGGGTGAGGCTGGGGACCTCCCCCAGCAGCAGGTGCTCGTGCCCCGCCAGGGTGGTCCGCTCCGCAGGCCCCGCCCCGACGGTGGTCTCACCTTCCACACGTTGGGTATCCGCGTGAGCCTTCTGCCGGGCGCCTTCCCGGACCCCGAATGAGTCCGCTGCGCGCCCATTGCTCGCTTGGCTGTCTAATATCACCACGCCAGAGTAGCGCAGATCACACGCCAATGCCTGTCGAGAGATTCTCCGCCAAGGACGGCAGCCCGTCCGCACCACTCATTCCTCCTTTTGCCGGCTCAGCCTGTGACACGCACCAGCGTGACGTCGCCCGCACGAACCTCGGTATCACCCGCCTGGTTGCGCAGCACCAGGGCGGGGGTGACATCGACAGCCAACCCGCTGAGCTCACCGTCGGGAGCCTGAACACTGACGTGCTGTCCCAAGGTGGTCAGGGCAGCACGCAGCTCGCGCCCGAGGACCCCGTCCCCGGCGTCGACGTCGCCGCAGACCTCCTCCCACTGCTCCAGGCGCCGGACCAGCTGATGGCCGATCGCATTGAGGGCGACCTCTGCGACAGCTGCGTGCGCAGAATCACCGTCCGCGTCGACTGCGCCGAGGGTGCGCAATGAACCCGCCCATGCCACCGGCAGGTCGTCGACCTCCTGCCCGATATTGACGCCGATGCCGAGAATGACCATCGGGGCCTCATCGCGACCGGCGGGTCCCTCGTCGGCCACCGGCAGCTGAGCGGTACAGCCCTCGGAGGGCTCCGGAGTGACGAGCTCACTGAGCACTCCGGCGATCTTGCGGGTGCCGGCCCAGCCGGGCACCGGAGCGACCACCGTCGAGCTCTCGGGTACGGCAACGACGTCATTGGGCCATTTGGTACCCACCCTCCAGCCGCGCCCCCTCACGAAGGGCTCCAGCGCGTCGCGCACGGCCAGACCGGCCAGCAGCGGCATCCAGGTCAGCAGCCGCGCCGGGACGAGGGGCCGCAGGACCACCGAGACCAGGAGGGCGCCGTCATCGGGAGTGACCCACGCACGCCCGGATCGCCCCCGGCCCGCAGTCTGCCTCAGCGCACGAAGGGCTGACAGATGGGGCCAGGCCTCGGCCTCGGGGCCCCTCAGGGCGCTGCGCAGGTCGTCCTGGGTGGAGCCGGTGACGGGGACGGTGACAAGACGCGAGAAGGGAACGCCGCTTGTGCTCATGAACCGAGCCTAGCGGGCGGCGCCGTATAGGGTGACACCGTGATCCTCCTGGCGTCTAAGTCATCCGGCCGCTTGGCCACCCTGCGAGCCGCCGGCGTCGAACCGCTGGTGCGAGCCTCCTCCGTCGACGAGGAGGCCGTACTTCACGAGCTGGCCCAGCGGCGCCGAACCACGGGTCTGGCAACCCCTAGCGCCGCTGAGCAGGTACAGGCCCTGGCTCGAGCCAAGGCGCTCGACGTCGCAGCCTCCACCGACCCGCAGGACGCCGAGGTGATCGTGGGCTGCGACTCGATGCTGGAGATTGACGGCCGCGTGGTCGGCAAGCCCGTCAACGCCGCCGATGCCCGGGAGCGTTGGCGGACGATGAGCGGGAGCACCGGCACCCTGCACACGGGGCACTTCCTGGTGCGCGCCGTCGATGGGGCCATCGCCGAGGGGGTCAGCTCGGCCACCATCCGCTTCGGCTCCCCGTCTCAGACCGAGATCGACGCTTACATCGCCAGCGGCGAACCGCTGGGGTGCGCGGGAGCCTTCACCATTGACGGTCTGGGTGGCGCCTTCATCGAGGGAATCGATGGCGACCCCCACGGGGTCGTCGGCATCTCTTTGCCACTACTGCGCCGGCTGCTGGCAGATCTAGGGGTGCGCTGGACAGACCTGTGGGCGCCGCCGGTCGGCAAAGGAACCGACTGACGACGCCCACCGATCCGCGGACAATCGATGCGATGCGTCAGGATGCCGAGGACACCGACACCCCGGAGTCATCCGGAGCCTGAGCGACGACCTTCATGAGCTCAGCCAGAGCGACCTGCTGCTCCCGACTGAGACGGTCGATGACGTGTCGACGCACGCCGTCGAGGTGCACTGGCGCAGCCCTGCGCAGGAAGTCGAGGCCTGCCGGAGTCAGCGTGCAGTTGACGCCACGACGATCCGAGTCGCAGGAGCTGCGCACGACGTAGCCCACATTCTCCAGACGTCGGACCGTGTGGGTCAGCCGGGAGCGGGAGTGAGAGACGTGCTCGGCCAGAGTGGACATGCGTAGCGTCTGCTCCGGCGCCTCCGACAGACGCACCAGGATCTCGTACTCGTGCATGGAGATGCCGCAGCCGGCTTCGAGCTCTCGATTGAGGCGGGCGGTGACAGAGGTCGAAGCCGCCAGGAAGGCGCGCCAGGCATCCATCTCGATCTCATCGAGCCGGCGGAAACCCCCATGCATTGACTGCTCTGAGGAGTCGCTCTGTCCGCAGGCCTCAGTAGGTACCTGCCCACAGGAACCGGCCGGCTCCTGGCCGCACTCGGCCCGGCCGGCGACCTCAGCCGACTCCTGGCTGTAGGTGGCTTCGACGGCTTCCTGATCGCTCTGGGTCCACTTCATCTCGACGTCCTCAGTATAGGCCGTCGGCTCCACCATTGTCCGCTCTGCAGTAATCACCTTATTGACTCCTCTCAGCACCGACCCGTATAGGCCGCGAACCCTCAAGCACTCACTTGTTGTCTGCCTTTGGCTTTCATACAAGTGCAAGTCCGCTCCTTTTTTATCACACTCGGTCAGAGCGTCAGCATGTCGATACAGCCGCCCAGAAGATCAGACAACCTGTCCAGGACCATCAACATCAGCGACTTTCAGTTGATATAGCGGGAAACCCGGAGAGCTCCAGTCATCCCGGAAAGAAATTCTCGCCCCACCTTCGCGCCACCCTGACATCCATCAGATTGACAGTGTAATTACCCATCTTTGTCACGTTATCATCCCCACTGACCGATGATTGGAGGAGGTCTACAATTCATTTCAACCCTCTCTTCTCGCGGACACCTAGACAACACTGAATCGCCGTCAGAATTCTCTCCAGCGGGTAATCATTTTCTCCTCACGAAGTGATAGGTGCCCGATCAGCCCCCACCTCCGCCGTACCTCCAGATCCGGCCGGCCGTCATCACCGTCGCCGCAGGACAGGGCGGCCCGCCTGGACGATGGCACCGGTGTCGAGGTCGACGACGAGAGTCGCACCGGGTTCCCCATCTCCTCGAGGAGACGTCGGAACATCGGCTGAACCAATGAATTCCAAGCCAATGTGGCGATGAGACGAAGACTGGACAAGCGCGAGACTGAGCGCACCGACGAGAAGCCCGTGAGCGACGACATCATTCGTGCCGGCTCGCAGTCCGGCCTCGGCAGCCCTGCCGGGCAGGAGATGGATGGGGTTGCGATCTCCGGTGACCTCCGACCAGGAGACGATATCACCGTAGGTGAGCAAGCAGGACCTGGCGCCGGAGGACGGATTAATTCCGGCCCCGCCGTCCGTGATTTCCCACCCCCCGGATACCCTCGGATGGGCCTCGGCGCGACGGGCGACCTCGTGGGTCACGTGCCAGTCCCCCGTTCCCACATCCACCCGAGTCGTCGCTCGAAGGAGCTCCCAACCCGCTCGATCGATCTGTTGGATCACCAGTCCGCTAGGATCAGCGGAGCTCACTGCGGCCTCGGTGCTCAGATGAGCCGGAGTCATGCGGCAACGACGGTGCAGCAGACCATCCCAGGAGGCACTGCCTCGATGCCCCCGCATCCACTCCTGGAGCTGTCGCATGGCCAAAACGGCGGGGAGAATCGCCGTCGCACCGCGCAGAGCAAGGCGGCCAGCCGTGGGGCTGGACGGCCCAGGCGGCGCGGAGGGCTCGGCGGATCCCGTGGCGAGAATGCCGGCGAGGACCGCTGCGAGCCGCTCGACGACGTCGTCACAGGGACCAGGAGTGTTCACGTCACCGATGCTAGGCGGCAGCCACCTCGGGCACGACGAAGCCCCGCCGACATCGTGCCGACGGGGCTTGATCCTGACGTCGCAGGTGGCTGCGACAGGGTCCGGAACGCGCTTGCTCAGCGGGTCTCGCGGTGCTCGGTGTGCTTACCGCAGCGAGCGCAGAACTTGGCGATGCTGAGACGGTCGGGGGTGTTCCGACGGTTCTTCTTGGTGATGTAGTTGCGCTCCTTGCACTCCG
>ERZ772964.393-NODE-393-length-20200-cov-6.76634_pt1 | contig 20200 bp, 14 predicted proteins | sample MGYA00580675_ERZ772964 | MGnify/ENA primary metagenome ERZ772964 (study PRJEB29015, sample SAMEA2737941) | human oral metagenome | biome: human oral; feature: human-associated habitat; material: dental | place: China | collected 2139 ... | reverse complement strand
AGGACGGCGGCCTGACCAACAACGACCGCTCCATCCGCCGCTTCGGCCTGCGCAAAGTCCTGCGCAACGTGGACCTGGCCGCCGAGCTCGGCGCCACCACATTCGTCATGTGGGGCGGGCGCGAGGGCGCCGAGTACGATTCCTCCAAGGACCTGAACGCCGCCTTCGACCGCTACAAGGAGGGCCTGGACACGGTCGCCGGCTACATCAAGTCCAAGGGCTACGACCTCAAGATCGGCTTGGAACCCAAACCCAACGAGCCCCGTGGCGACATCTTCCTGCCCACCGTCGGCCATGCGCTGGCCCTCATCGCCGAGCTGGACAACGGCGACGTCGTCGGCCTCAACCCCGAGACCGGACACGAGCAGATGGCCGGCTTGAACTACACCCACGCCCTGGCGCAGGCCCTGAACGCCGGAAAGCTCTTCCACATCGACCTCAACGGCCAGTCCGGCCTCAAGTACGACCAGGACAAGGCCTTCGGGCACGGCGACCTGGTCAGCGCCTTCTTCACCGTCGACCTCATCGAGAACGGCTTCCCCTGCGGCGGACCCCGCTACGAGGGCCCCCGCCACTTCGACTACAAGCCCAGCCGCACCGAGGGCATGGAGGGCGTGTGGGAGTCCGCCTCGGCGAACATGGAGATGTACATCCGCCTGGCCGAGAAGGCCAAGGCGTTCCGCGAGGACCCCGCCACGGTCGAGCTGCTCAAGGCGGCCTCCGTCTACGAGCTCGGCGAGCCCACCCTGGCCGAGGGCGAGTCCGTGGAGGACTTCCTGGCGGACGCCAGCGTCTACGAGGACTTCGACGCCGACGCCAAGGGCGCGCGCGAGTACCACTTCGTGGAGCTCTACCAGCAGGCCATGCGCCACCTGATCGGCTGACGCCGACGAGGCGGGGACCGGGTGCGGCGGGCGGTTCCGTCGCCGCCCGCGCCCGGCCCCGCCAGCCCCAGCGAACCACGCGAATGAGGAGCACACCATGAGCACACGCCCCTACGTGGCAGGCGTCGACACCTCCACCCAGTCCTGCAAGATCGTCATCGTCGACCCCGGGACGAACAGGATCGTCCGCCAGGGGAGGGCCTCCCACCCCGATGGCACGGAAGTGGATCCCCAGGCGTGGTGGGACGCCTTCCTCGAGGCGGTCGACTCCGCCGGCGGCCTGGACGACGTGCGCGCGCTGTCGGTGGGCGGCCAGCAGCACGGCATGGTCGTGCTCGACGCGCAGGGCCAGGTGATCCGCCCGGCGCTTCTGTGGAACGACACCCGCAGCGCCGCAGCCGCGCGCGACCTGATCCGCGCCAAGGGCTCGGACGGGCGCGACGGCGCCGACTCCGAGGGGGCGGCCTGGTGGGCCGGGGCCACGGGCTCCGTCCCCGTCGCCTCCCTCACCGTGACGAAACTGCGCTGGTTGGCTGACAACGAGCCGGAGAACGCGGCGAGGACCGCCGCCGTCTGCCTGCCCCACGACTACCTGACGTGGCGGATCGCAGGCGGTTTCGAGGCTGTGGGCCTCAAAGGCCTGGTGACCGACCGCTCCGACGCCTCGGGCACGGGATACGTGGACCGCTCGGGCAGCCAGTACCGCTGGGACATCCTGGCCGACGCCCTCCGCATCGACCAAGAGGCGGCCCGCCGGATCGTCCTGCCCCGCATCGCCGGGCCTTGGGACACCGTCGGCCACGGCGACCCGGCGCGCGGCTGGGACGCCATCGCGCTGGGCCCCGGAGCGGGGGACAACGCCGCGGCCGCCCTGGGCGTGGGCCTCGCCCCGGGCACGGCACTGCTCAGCCTGGGCACATCCGGGGTCGTGGCCGCCGTGTCGGACCATCCCGTGTCCGACCCCTCGGGGCTGGTCACGGGCTTCTGCGACGCCTCGGGCAACTGGCTGCCCCTGGCGTGCACGCTCAACGCCTCACGGATCATCGATGCGATGGCGCGGGTCACAGGCTTGGACTACCGGGAATTCGACGAGGCGGCCCTGGCCGTCCCGGACGCCGCCGGGCTGCGTCTGGTGCCCTACTTCGAGGGCGAGCGCACCCCGAACCTCCCCGACGCCACCGCCTCCCTGGAGGGCATGACGCTGGCGAACTCGGACCGGCAGCACGTCGCGCGGGCCACCGTCGACGGCCTGCTGGATCTCATGCGCTTCGCCCTGGACGCGGTGCGCGCGCTGGGGGTCCCCGTCCGGCGGGTGCTCCTGGTCGGCGGAGGCGCCAAGTCCACCGCTGTGCGGGCACTGGCCCCGCAAGCGCTCGGCGCTGCCGTCGAGGTGCCCGAGCCGGGAGAATACGTCGCCCTGGGAGCGGCCAAACAGGCTGCCCGCCTGCGCTGACGGGGCGCCGAACACAATTGAATACCGCTACACATAACTGAATACCGCCCACCACGCACAACCGAATATCGCTGCGCACCGCAGGGGCGCGGGCCACAACGGCGTGGTCCGCGCCCCTGCCCCCATCGCGCAGGGCACGCGCGACCTCCGAGGGGTCGGCGGGGCTGCCGTCCGCCTCTGCCCCCACCGCGCAGGGCACGCGCATTCGGAGGGGTCGGCGGCGCTCCTCATCCCCGCAGGATCACGCGTGCCCGGCCCCGGGCGCCGGGCACGTCGAGTCCCGGATCACGAGGCGCGTCTCCAACCGCATGGGGTGGGACGCGGACGTCCGGCCCTCGTGCTGGTCGATGACCGCGCGCGCCGCCGCCTCCCCCATGTGGCGCATCGGCTGGCGGACGGATGTGAGAGGCGGGGATGACAGGGCCGCTAGTTCGGAGTCGTCGAAGCCGATGACGGAGCAATCGCGGGGGACGGCGATCCCCAGTGAGCGGCACGCCTCGATGGCCCCCAGGGCCACGAGGTCCGAGGCGCACATGATCGCGGTCGGGCGCTCGGATTCGGGCAGGCGCAGGAACGACAGGGCGGACGAGTGCCCGGAGGCGAAGGAGTAGTCGTCGCCCGCGACCAGTGCGGGAGGGACGTCCAGGCCCGCCATCCGCATCGCCGACCGGTACCCCTGTTCCCTCTCGCCCGCCGGCACGGAGTCCGTCGCCCCCCGCGAGAACGCGATCCGGCGGTGGCCGAGTCCGATGAGGTGCTGGGTGGCGGTGAGGGCGCCGTTCCAGTTCGTCGCCCCGATCGTCGTCACCCCCTCCTCCACGGGGCCCTTCGGGTCGACGGCGACCAGGTGGAGGCCCAGGCGCCCGCAGCCGCGCACGAGCGAGGGGCCCACGTGGGCGGTGGCGACGATGACGCCGATGTGCGTGCGGCTGACCGCCGACAGCCAGGCGTCCGACAACGGGCGGGTGGCGTCCGGAGCCCCGCCGATGCCGAGGTGGCCCGATGTCAGCAGGTACCCCTGCCCGGCGCACTCGCTGATCGCGCCGCTGAGCACGTGCGCCGTGTAGATCGAGTCGAACTCGTTGGTGACGAAGGCGATCGATTGGACGGCCTGCGCCGCGCCCGTGGGGCGGTAGCCGAGCTCGGTCGCGATCGCCGCGATGGAGTCGCGCGTCGCCGCCGAAACGTCTGTTCTGCCGTTGAGCGCCTTCGACACGGTCGCGCGCGATGTCCCCGCGGCCTCGGCGATCATGGCGATGGTCACCCGTTGGCGGGGGGCCGACCCTGTGTTCCCAGTGTCAAGCATGTCATAGAGTATACGAAATTATTTCGTGCAAGTTGTCTGCTCATTCTACTGAAGTGATCAATGCGGACAAGCCTTGACAGAATTTGTTTTTGTTCTAAACTAGAACATGGAAGTGGGAATATGCGAAACAGTTTCGTTATTCCTCGGCAACGACGCCCGCTTCCCCGGCCCGAGGGGCACCCGGGTCGGCGATCGAAGTGGATCACTGGAAGGACTGACCCGTGAGGACGAGACTACGAATGATGGCCTCCATCGGCGCCATCGCCATGGGCGCCAGCCTGGCGCTCTCCGCGTGCGGCGGGGCGAAGCCGGGAGGCGGCGCGGGCGGCAGTGCGAGCGCCTGGGCCGTGACAGGGGGAACGCACGAGCAGATCTGGCGGACCTCCTTCGACAAATGGAACGAGGCGCACGCCGACGCGCAGATCAACGTCGAATGGTTCGCCAACGACGCGTACAAGGAGAAGGTCCGCACCGCCATCGGCTCCGACAACGCCCCCACACTCATCTTCGGCTGGGGCGGGGCCACCCTCAAGGACTACGTCTCCTCCGGAAAAGTGGTGGACATCACCGATGTGACGCAGCAGACGGTCGCCAAGGTCATCCCCTCGATCGCCGAGGGCGGCAAAGTCGACGGCAAGGTCTACGGCGTCCCGAACGTGGGCACCCAGCCCGTCGTCCTCTACTACAACAAGCAGCTCTTCGACCAGGCGGGGGTCGCGGTCCCGACCACCTACGACGAGCTGCTCGCAGCGGTGGACACTTTCAAAGCACAGGGCACCACCCCCATCGCGCTCGCCGGGGCCTCGAAGTGGACGAATATGATGTGGCTCGAGTACCTCCTCGACCGCAACGGCGGGTCCGAGGTGTTCAACCGGATCGCGGAGGGCCAGGCCGGCGCCTGGTCCGACCCGGCTGTGGAAACGACCCTCACCCAGGTGCAGGACCTCGTCAGGGCCGGCGCGTTCGGTGACGCCTTCGGCTCGGTCGTCGCCGACAACAACGCCGACGTCGCCCTGGTCCACACCGGCAAGGCCGCCATGCTCCTCCAGGGGTCGTGGGCCTACGGCACCTTCCTCACCGACTCCCCGGACTTCGTCAAGGCGGGCAACCTCGGATTCACGGCCTTCCCGACAGTCGCCGGGGGAGTGGGCGACCCCAGCGCGGTCGTCGGCAACCAGTCGAACTTCTGGTCGGTCTCCGCCAGCGCCTCGCCCGATGCGCAGACGGCCGCGAAGGACTACTTGGCGGATCTCTTCACCGACGAGTACGTGAAGTCGATCGTCGACGGCGGCGACATCCCCCCGACGATCGATGCGCAGAAGTTCATCAAGGGGACGGAGCAGGAGGAATTCGTCGGGTTCGGGTACGACCTGGTGCTGGACTCCTCGAACTTCCAGCTCTCGTGGGACCAGGAGCTCGACTCCGCCACCTCGCAGGTGCTGCTCGACAACATCCAGCAACTCTTCGCGCTGTCGATGACGCCCCAGCAGTTCATCGACTCCATGAACGCGACGATCAAGTGAGACGGGCGCGCTATGAGTTCACGTGATCGGGGAGCCCCGGCACCGGCCGCCGCGCCGGCGCTCCCCGCCTCGCGGGGCGGCCGCGGGAACCAGGGGTCGCGCGGGAGCGGTCCCTCCGGCTTCTACGCCCTCCCCGCCCTCGCCTTCTTCGGCCTTTTCGCGATCGTCCCGCTGATCGGCGTCCTCGTCCTCAGCTTCATGAACTGGGACGGGCTGGGCGCACCGGCGTGGGCGGGGTTCGGCAAATGGTCCCAGACCCTCGCCGACCCCCTGACGCGCCACGCCATGGTCCTCACGCTGATCGTCATGGTGGTCTCGTGGCTGGTGCAGACCCCTTTGTCGATCCTGCTCGGCGTCTTCATGGGGTCGCGGCAGCGCTACCGCGAGTTCCTCTCGGTCCTCTACTTCCTGCCGCTGCTGTTCTCCGCCGCCGCGCTCGGCATCGCCTTCAAGGCCCTGCTCGACCCGAACTTCGGCTTCTCCCAGGCCCTGGGGATCCCCTTCCTCAAACAGGACTGGCTCGGCTCGCAGGCGCTGGCCCTGCCCGTGCTCATCGCGATCATCAGCTGGGCGTTCATCCCCTTCCACTCCCTCATCTACCAGGGGGGCGTGCGCCAGATCTCCAAGTCGCTCTACGAGGCGGCCGAACTGGACGGGGCCTCGACCTGGCGCAAGTTCTGGTCGATCACCATCCCCCAGCTCAAGTACACGATCATCACCGACACCACCTTGCAGTTGGTGGGGGCGCTCACCTACTTCGACCTGATCTACGTCATGACCGGCGGCGGGCCCGGGAACGCGACTCGCATCCTGCCGCTGCACATGTACATCGCGGGCTTCAAGAGCTTCGACATGGGGCAGGCCGCGGTCCTGGGCACGGTCCTCCTGGTCGTCGGGCTGGCACTGTCCCTGGGGCTCAACAGGCTCTCGGGCGCCTCGAGAATGGAAAGCCAGGCGAGCGGGCAATGACAGCGCACAAGGGCTTCGGCCGTTACGTCTCCGGTACCCTGGGATGGCTGTGGCTGGTCGTCACCGTCGTGCCGATCTACTACATCGTCATCACCTCCCTGCGCTCGCAGTCGTCCTTCTACACGGAGAACCCGCTGCTCCCCACGGGCTCGCCCACGCTCAAGGCCTACGCGGACGTGTTCCAGAACAAGTTCTGGATGTACTTCCTCAACACCGCGATCGTCACCGTCGTCTCCGTGGCGGTGATCCTGCTGGTGTGCGTGATGATCTCCTACTACATCGCGCGCAGGAGGAACGCGTGGTCGCGCCGGGCGCACTCAATGATCCTCCTGGGCCTGGGGATCCCCATGCAGGCCGTGATCGTGCCCGTCTACTACCTGGTCGTCCAGCTGGGGCTCTACGACTCGCTCTTCGGCATCATCGCGCCCTCGATCGCCTTCGCCATCCCCGTCACCGTGATGATCATGGTCAACTCGATGCGCGACATCCCCGAGGAGCTCTTCGACTCGATGGCGGTCGACGGTGCGAAGGACTGGCAGATCCTGTGGAGGCTCGTCGTCCCCCTGTCCGCCCCCGCCGTCACCACAGCGGGCGTCTACCAGGCGCTCCAGGTCTGGAACGGGTTCCTGTTCCCCCTGATCCTCACGCAGTCGGGTTCGGTGCGGGTGCTGACCCTGAGCCTGTGGACCTACCAGGGCCAGTACACCTCGAACATCCCCGCGATCCTGGCGGCCGTCATCCTGTCTGCCCTGCCGGTCCTGGTCGCCTACGCAGTCGGCCGCAGGCAGATGGTCGCCGGCCTGACCGCCGGTTTCGGCAAGTAGAACAACTCCGCGTGGGGCGGGTTGGGCCCGCCCCGCCGACCCCCGACGAAGGGAAAAGCACATGAGCACGATCATCCACGTCGCCACCACCGGCTCCGACGACGCGCCGGGCACTGAGGAGCACCCGCTGCGCACCATCGACCGCGCCGCGCGGCTCGCCATGCCCGGAGACACCGTCCGCGTCCACGAGGGCACGTACCGCGAGAGGGTCAATCCCCGCAGGGGAGGGCTCTCCGACCGGCGCCGCATCACCTACGAGGCCGCCCCCGGCGAGCGCGTCGTCCTCAAGGGGTCCGAGGCCGTCACCGACTGGAGCGACCAGGGCGGCGGCGTGTGGAGGACAGACATCCCGAACGCCGTGTTCGGCTCCTTCAACCCGTTCGCCGCCCCGGTCGAGGGCGACTGGGTGGTCGAGCCCTACGTGTTCGGCGACGAGAAGCGCCACCTGGGCGACGTCTTCATCGACGGGGTCCAACTGTACGAGGCGCCCTGCCGCGACCAGGTCTTCGCGCCGGTGCGCCGGACCAGAGTGCGCGACTCCTGGACCGGCACGACTGTGCCCGTCGAGGACCCCGAGGCGACGGAACTCGTCTGGTTCGCCGAGGTCGGGGCGGGGGCGACCACGATCTGGGCGAACTTCGGGCGGCGGGCCCCCGCCTCGTCGCTCGTCGAGGTGAGCGTGCGCCCGACGGTCTTCTGGCCGTCCGAGCACCACATCGACTGGATCACCGTGCGCGGTTTCGAAATGGCGCACGCCGCGACCCAGTGGGCGCCCCCCACCGCCCACCAGCAGGGCCTGGTCGGGCCGAACTGGGCGAAGGGGTGGATCATCGAGGACAACGAGATCCACCACTCCAAGTGCGCGGGCGTGTGCTTGGGCAAGGAGGGGTCGAGCGGCGACAACTACGCGACCCTGCGCCGCGACAAGCCCGGCTACCAGTACCAGCTCGAATCCGTGTTCGCCGCCCGCCACATCGGCTGGGACAAGGAGCGGATCGGATCGCACGTCGTGCGCCGCAACCACATCCACGACTGCGGCCAGGCGGGGATCGTGGGCCATCTGGGCTGCGCGTTCTCGCGCATCGAGGACAACCGCATCCACAACATCGCGTTGCGCAGGGAGTTCTGGGGCCACGAGATCGCCGGCGTCAAACTGCACGCACCCATTGATGTCACGATCGCCCGCAATGTCATCACCGATTGCTCGCTGGGCATCTGGCTCGACTGGGAGACGCAGGGGACGCGGATCACCCGCAACGTCCTGGCCGCGAACTGCCGGGACCTCTTCGTCGAGGTCTCCCACGGCCCCTACATCGTCGATCACAACGTGCTCGCGTCCCGCGCCTCCGTCGAGGTCGTTTCCTGCGGCGGCGCCTTCGTGCGCAACCTGATCGGCGGTACGGTGCGCCTCGAGCCCGTCATGGACCGGGCGACCCCCTACCACGTGCCGCATTCCACGCAGGTCGCCGGCTTCGGGTTCATCCCCGGGGGCGACGACCGGTGGGTGGGGAACCTGTTCTTCGGCGGGGACGCGGACGAGGCGTACGCCCCCGACGGCTGGTTCGGCGGCAAGGCCCACTACGGCCTGGAGGGGTACGCGCCCTATCCGGGGTCGTGGGAGCAGTACATGGAGGGCGTGGGGGAGTCCGCCACCGACCACGAGCGGTACTTCGGTCGAAAACTGCCCGTGTACGCCCGTTCGAACGTCTACCTGGAGGGGGCGCGCCCCTTCGACGGGGAGGAGGGAAGCGCCGAAATCCTGGGGGAGTGCGCCCTCTCCGTGTCGGTGCGCGCCGGGGGCGGGGACGGCCCGGCCGGTCCGGACGCCGCCCTGCGCCTCGTGACGCTGCGGGTGGAACTGCCCGCCGCGTTCTCCGGTTTCCGGCTCCCGCTGCCCCAGGGTACGGATCTGGAGCGCGCGTACTACGCCGACGCCGAGTTCGAGGCGCCCGACGGATCGCCGGTCGACCTGGCCGCCGACCTCAGCGGGGCCGTCGCCCCCGCGGGCGCGATGGTGCCGGCGGGGCCGCTGGACTCGCTGGCCGGTGGGACGCAGGAGGTGGCGGTGGTGCGGTAGCGCCGACCCGGGGCCCGGGGGGGCGGTCACACGACCGTCCCCCGCAGGGGCGAGGCGTCGATCAGCGCCTGCTGCCCCTCCCAGTCCAGGCCGTGGGCCAGGGAGGCGAATTGGAGGCCGAACAGGTCCCTGGCCGGCCCGTCCCCGCCCCCCGGGAAGAGGCGCGCGTCGACGTGGGCGAGGGCGCGCGCCTCGTCCCACCCGTCCTCACCGGCCAGGCGCCGGGCGCCGACGGCGAGGGCCAGCGAGAGGTACTCGATGGGGGTGCCGGCCCGGCGGGCGAGGGCGTAGGCCCCGATGAAGCGGTCATTGGCGCCGAGCTTGCGCTCCGGATCGCGCCCGACCCGCTCCACCGTGTCCCCCAGCGCGCGGTTGGCGAACCTGGCCAGCAGGTCGTCGACGTGCAGCCCGAGGGCGCCGATGCCGGCGCCGTAGACGACGGACAGGGCCAGTGCCGACTCCATCATCGCGGCGCGGACAATGGAGTGGACCCGGGGCTCGGCGATCGCCTCCCAGATGAACGTCGCGCCCAGCAGCTCCCCCAGGTAGGCGCAGGCGCAATGCCCCATGTTGTGGATGAGCAGTTTGCGGTCGGTGTAGAAGGAGAAGGGGATGTCCCTGACGGGGAAGAGCCCCTGGACGCGGGGCTCGGGGGCGGTGAGCCCCGTCGCGTCGTAGGGGAGGATCCGGTAGGGCTCAGCGCGCACCAGGGTCGGCGGCTGGCCGGGTGCGGGCGGCGTCGTGGGGATCATGCGCCCGATCGCCGTCTCCGCGAGCCCGACGTCGGTTTCGAGCCTGGCGCGGGCGGAGGCGGGCAGGGCGTCGCGGAGCATACGGCGGAAGGCGGACGAGGCGTCGTGGAGGTTCTCGCACAGGAGGACGTCGAGCGCCCCGCGCCCCGCTGCCCATCTGGCCTGGAGGGCATGGGCGAGCGCCGGCGCGATGTCGCCGAGCACGCGGACCCCGACGGAGGTGGTGACCAGGTCCGCCTCCGCCACGAGGTCGTCGACGGCGGGCTGGTCGGTGGAGTAGGCGGCGGTGACGCGCGTGACGACCTGCCGGAGGACGCCGGAGTTCGACACGGTCTCGTGGATGTAGGAGCGGTCTTCGCCCAGCCTTTCGACCAGGCGGGGGGCGACGTCGAGGAAGGCCACGTCCCATCCGGCGGCGCTGAAGAGCTCGCCGATGAAGCCGCGTCCGACGTTGCCCGCTCCGAAGGCGACGAGGAGCGGCATGTCAGGCCTCCGCCAGTTCGGTGGCCAGGGGGCGGCGCAGGAGTTTCTTCCCCACCACCTCGGAGGCGAAGCGGATGGCCTGGCGGGGGCGGGCCCGGCGCGTGAGCGCCACGAGGAACGCGGCTTTGAAGGTGTCGCCGGCGCCATTGGAGTCGAGGGGCTGGTCCGTCTGCCGCTCGACGAGGATCGCGGGGTCCCAGATGGACTGCCCGGCCCACTCGTCGGCGTCGATGCCCGTCAGGCGCGCGAGCCGGCCGAGCGCGTGGGCGTCGGAGGTGGCCAGGTGGGCGCCGTGCTTCCCCGCGGTGATGAGGACCATAGCGGCGCCCTGGGCGATGAAGGCGCGCGCCCGCTCCTCGATCCGCGCCCGGTCGAAAGCGGGGTCGATTCCGGGCAGGCAGGAGGCGATGTCGTCCCACGAGGGGCAGAAGACGTCGGCGTGGGGGAGCACCCGCGCGAAGAGGAGGTCCCAGTCGATCGCCCGCAGGGGCGAGTTGCGCGCCAGGTAGGCCAGGTCGAGGGAGGTGGCCCCCTCCTGGGCGTGGGCGCGCTCGAAGAGGTCCACGATGGGCCGTCCGGAGTCGGCGCACATCGCCGGGCACAGGGTGGGGTAGCCGAAGTGCAGGATCGAGCGGGGCCGCAGCGTCGCCTCGCCGCGGTACTCGTCGTTCGCGCCGGTGTGGTGCCAGAAGGAGCGGTCCTCCCCGGGGACGCTCACGACGACCGAGTACGAGGTGGCGGCGGTGGGGTGGACGATGAGCTCGACGTGCCCGGGGTGGGCGTCCTCCAAGTGCCTCTTGCTGATGAGGCCGAGGTCGTCGTCGCCGACCATGCCGGAGAGGAAGACTTCGGCGCCGAGTTGCCCGATGGCGCGCGCGCAGTTCGAGATGGTGCCCCCCATGCGCACCTCGATGGGCCCCACTTCGGTGAGCTCACCGGGGACGATGACCTCGTGGGAGCGCAGTTGGGGTGTCAAGTCGACGCAGACGTGCCCTGCGACCTGGATAGAGACCACGGTGTACCTCCTGGCTCGCGATTTATGTTCGATTGTAGAGCGTAAATCGCAAACCGGGTAGGGGCCTTCCTAATCTGTTTTGTGTTGGGCGCCATTCGGGGCTGGTGCGGGCCCGTGCCGGTCGACCCAGACGGCGGGCTGGGCGATCGCGGTGTTGAGGACCTCCAGCGCCCCGCCGGTGCACGCGGGGAGCACGGTGATGGGGCACGCCTCGAGCACGATCCCCCTGCTGGCGTGGCCGAGGACGCGCGCCCGCAGCTCCCGGGTGATCGGCGGGGTGAGCCAGGGCAGCAGGACGCCCAGCGACGTGCCGAACACGATCCGGGGGATGTCGAGGAGGTTCACGGCGATCGCGATGGCGATGCCCAGGGCCTCGCCCGCCGCCTCGACGGCCCTGGTCGCGCGCTCGTCGCCGTCGGACAGGCGCGCGGTGAGGGCGTCGATGGGCGCGTCGGGGGCGAGGCCGGCGGCGCGGCGCAGCGCGTTCTGTCCCGCGTAGGCCTCGAGGCAGCCGCGCGATCCGCATTTGCACGCCAGCCCGTCGGCGTGGACCGTGGTGTGCCCGACCTCGCCGGCCCAGCCGTGGGCGCCCCGGATGGGCGCGCCGCGGTCCATGATGGCGCCGCCCACCCCCACGTCGCCGAAAATGTACAAGAAGGCGCCGTCGGCCAGGAGCTTGCCGGGGCGCTGGTAGGCGGCCGTGAGGCTCTGGAGGTCGGCGTCGTTGCGGGTGAGGGTGGGGACGCCCAGTGCCTCCCACTCCCGGCCGAGCATCGCCAGGGGGTCGAGGTCCGACCAGCCCAGGTTGGGGGCCACCAGGAGGCGCTGGTCGTGGGCGTTGAGCAGGCCGGGTATGGCCAGGCGGGCGCCGATGACCTCCGTGCCGGTCGCGCGCAGGTTCGTCGCCATCGCGGCCGCGGACCTGCCGAGCAGGCGCAGGGTCCCCGCCGGATCGGACTCCACGTCGGCGCTGTCGAGGCGGAACTCCGCCAGGGTGTTCCCGCCGAGGTCGAGTGCCCTGCCCGCGACGAAGTGGACGTTGACCTCGAGCCCCAGTGCCGCGATCGTCCGGGCAGCCGGGGCGATCGGCGTCCCCGGGCGCCCCCGGCCGGTCGCGCCGCCCGGGTCCTGCTCGTGGGCGAAGCCGGAGTCGAGGAGGTCCTGGATGAGGCGGGAGACGGTCGCGCGCCCGAGTCCGGTCGCCGAGGCGAGGGCGGCGCGGGTGGGGGGCGCGTCGGCGGCGTAGATGGTGCGGCTGAGCAGCGCCAGGTTCTGGTGGCGCACGTTGGCGTGGCCGACGGCTCCTCCGCCGGCGAATCCGTAGTCGAGGGGGGAACGCAGGGGTGCCATGGGAACGAGGTTAGTTCATGAACAATATGATTGTGCGAAAATCAGTTGACACACTCCTCATCGCTGTTATAGTTTCGACGTAGAACATTATTCGGTGTTCGTCTCAACCGCCAACCGTCACGCCCCGATGGACACGCAGTGCCGCGTTCCGGGGCGGCGGAGTGAGGAAACGATACAGGTGACCAGGTTCAAGTACACAGTCGGCCCGTGGAACGTCGCCGAGGGGACCGACGTCTACGGACCGCCCACCCGCCAGCCGCTGGCCATGCGCGAGAAGGCCGCGCGTTTCGCGGAGATGGGGTTCTCGGCCATCCAGTTCCACGACGACGACGCGGTGCCCGACATCGCCTCGAAGTCCGTCGCGCAGATCGAGGACGAGGCCCACGAGCTGCGCGCCCTCCTCGACTCCCTGGGCGTGGGCTGCGAGTTCGTCGCCCCCCGCCTCTGGTTCGACCCCGCCTTCAAGGACGGCGCGTACACCGCCCCGAAGAAGGAGGACTGGGAGCGCGCCATGTGGAGGACCGAGCGCTCCATAGACATCGCGAACATCCTCGGGGCCGACCTCGTCGTCCTGTGGCTGGCGCGCGAGGGAACACTGTGCATGGAGTCGAAGCCGCCGGTCGCCATGATCCGGCAACTCGTCCGCTCCCTCGACCGGATGCTGGCCTACGACGACCGCGTCCGCATCGCCATCGAGCCCAAGCCGAACGAGCCGATCGACCGGTCGTACGCGGGGACCGCCGGCCACGCGATCGCCCTGGGGGATATGACAGCCGACCCGTCGCGCTGCGGAATCCTGGTCGAATCCGCCCACTCGGTCCTGGCCGGGCTGGACCCCACCCACGACATGGCCTTCGGCCTCGCCTCCGGGAAACTGTTCTCGGTCCACCTCAACGACCAGAACGGCATGAAGTTCGACCAGGACAAGATCTTCGGCTCCGAATCGCTGCGATCGGCCTTCAACCAGATCAAGCTCCTGGTGGACAATGACTACGGGTCGAACGGCGAGTGCATCGGGCTCGACGTGAAGGCGATGCGCTCGACGGGCGACCGCTTCGGCTTCAAGCACCTGGAGAACTCCCTGCGCGTCGTGCGGATGATGGAGGACAAGGCAGCCCTCTACGACCAGTCCGTCGTTGACTCGCTCGTCGCCGAGGACGACTACGAGGGGCTCGAGATGTACATCCTCGAGCTGCTCCTCGGGGTCTGAAACGGCCAACCGGCCCGCCCCTCGTCCAGGCGGATGCCACCCCCAGGACGGCACCGCTGACGGAACACGTCGCGGACGCGCGCAGACGCGGCGGACGCCAGCCACCACTCGCACGACGGCACCACGACCGCGCGGACCAGCATCGCAGGTGCGCGGAGCGCTCGGGACCTCCGCGCGTGCCCGTGGCACCACATTCGCACACATCCCACCACGAACAGCGGCGGCCACAGACCGCCGCGGCAACGATGCCAGGAGGCACACCATGAAACTCATCAGACTATTCGCAGCCGCGGCCACGTGCGCCGTCGCCCTCGCCGGACTCGGGGCGTGCAGCTCCGAGCGCGGGGGCACCGGCACCGGCGGCACGGGAGGGGCCAGCGCCTCGGACACCCTCGTGGGGATCGCGATGCCCACGAAGTCCCTGGAGCGGTGGAACCGCGACGGCTCACACCTGGAGGAGATCCTCAAGGGGAAGGGCTACCAGACGTCCCTGCAGTACGCGGACAACAAGGTCGATCAGCAGATCACCCAGATCGAGAACATGATCACCCAGGGGGCCAACATCCTCGTCGTCGCCTCGATCGACGGCACCGCCCTGGGGCCGGTCCTGCAGAAGGCGGCCAACGCGGGTATCAAGGTCATCGCCTACGACCGTCTCATCAGCGCCACTGAGAGCGTCGACTACTATGTGACCTTCGACAACTACAAGGTCGGCCAGTTGCAGGGCGAGTACATCAAGCAGCAGGTGGCGTCCATGACTCCGCCCGTCTACCTGGAGCCCTTCGCGGGCTCACCCGACGACAACAACGCGAAGTACTTCTTCTCCGGGGCGTGGGACGTCCTGCTCCCGCTCGTGGAGGACGGAACGCTCGAGGTCCGATCGGGCAAAGCCCCCAAGACCAACGACGAATGGCAGTCCATCGGAATCCTCGGATGGAGCTCGGACGACGCGCAGTCCGAGATGGAGAACCGCATCAACTCCTTCTACTCCGACGGCACCAAAGTGGACGTCGTCCTGTCGCCCAACGACTCCCTGGCCCTGGGCATCGCGCAGGCGCTCGAGGGCTCCGGCTACACACCGGGATCCGACTACCCCCTGCTCACCGGCCAGGACTGCGACAAGGCGAACATCAAGAACGTGATCGCCGGCAAGCAGGCGATGGACGTGCTGAAGAACACCGAGCTCGAGGCGGAGCAGACCGCGTTGATGATCGACCAGATCGTGTCCGGCCAGCAGGTCGACATCAATGACACCACCACGTACGACAACGGCGTGAAAGTGGTCCCCACCTACCTGCTGGCGCCCCGGACCGTCACGAAGGACACCGTCAAAGAGGTCCTCGTGGACTCGGGCTACTACACGGCGTCGGACATCGGACTCGAGTGAATCAATGGCCCTGCGGTGCGCCGGGGCACGCCCCCGGCGCACCCCGAGGTTGGGAGAACCACATGACAGAGCAACCACAGTCCGCCGTCATATTGAAGATGGAGGACATATCCAAGGACTTCCCGGGGGTCAAAGCGCTCTCGCACGTGACATTCGACGTCCGGGAGAACGAGATCCACGCGATCTGCGGAGAGAACGGCGCCGGAAAATCAACCCTCATGAAGGTGCTCTCCGGTGTCCACCCCTACGGGTCCTACGGGGGCAGGATCCTCCTCGACGGACACGAGGCCGCCTACCGCTCCGTGAAGGACTCCGAGAAGGACGGCATCGTCGTCATCCAGCAGGAGCTGGCGCTCTCGCCCCACCTGTCGATAGCGGAGAACATCTTCCTCGGCAACGAGCGCGCCACCCGCGGCATCATCGACTGGGACCGCACCAACGCCGAGGCAAAGGAACTCATGGCGGAGGTCGGACTCGACGAGTCGCCCTCGACGAAGGTCAGCGACGTCGGCGTCGGCAAACAACAACTCGTCGAGATCGCCAAGGCGCTCGGCAAGGAGGTGCGCGTCCTCATCCTGGACGAGCCCACGGCCGCCCTCAACGACGACGACTCCCAGAAGCTGCTCGACCTCATCGTCGGGCTCAAGCGGAGCGGGATCTCGTGCGTCATCATCTCGCACAAGCTGTCGGAGATCCGGGCGATCGCCGACCGCGTCACCGTCATCCGCGACGGGCAGACCATCAAGACCCACGACGTGCGCGCCGGCGGGGAGATCACGGAGGACGTCCTCATCCGCGACATGGTCGGGCGCGCGATGGAGAACCGGTTCCCCGACCACGAGCCGCACATCGGCGACGAGGTCCTCCGCGTGGAGAACTGGTCGGTTGTGAACCCTGTCACCGGCCGTCGCGCGCTGCACGACGTGTCCTTCACGGCCCGGGCCGGGGAGATCGTCGGGATCGCGGGACTCATGGGAGCGGGCCGGACCGAGCTGGCCATGAGCGTCTTCGGGCGCTCATGGGGCCGGTACGAGTCCGGGGACCTCTACCTGCGGGGCGAGCGGATCGAGGTGGCGTCCGTGAAAGCGGCCATCAAGGCGGGGATCGCCTACGCCTCGGAGGACCGGAAGCGCTACGGGCTCAACCTGATCGCCTCGATCAAGCACAACGCGACGTCGGCGTCGATGGACCGCGTCTCCACGGCGGGCGTCATCTCCGACATCACGGAGTACCAGCTGGCCGAGGCGCAACGGGCGAAGACCCGCACGAAAGCGCGCTCCGTGGATGTTGTGGTCGGGACCCTGTCCGGAGGCAACCAGCAGAAGGTCGTGCTGTCGAAGTGGCTGCTCACAGAGCCTGATGTGCTCATCCTGGACGAGCCGACGCGCGGCATCGACATCGGCGCGAAGTACGAGATCTACACCCTCATCAACGAGTTGGCCGACGCGGGCAAAGCCGTCGTGGTCATCTCCTCGGAACTGGTGGAGCTGCTGGGCCTGTGCGACCGCATCTACACCCTGAGCTACGGGCGCATCACCGGCGAGGTGGAGCGCGCGGACGCCACCCAAGAAATCCTCATGTCCCACATGATGCAAGAGAGCTGAAGGAGCCCCTGTCGTGAGCACACAAACCGCAGAAGCCGCGGCCCCGTCCGAGAGGACCTCGTGGCTGAAGAGAATCGACCTCGGTCAGTACGGGATCACGCTGGCGCTGGTCGCGGTCGTCGTATTCTTCGAGGTGATGACCGGCGGGAGGCTGCTTCGCAGCAACAACGTCGCATCCCTGATCCAGCAGAACGCCTACGTCATCATCATGGCGATCGGCATGCTGATGATCATCATCGCAGGCCACATCGACCTGTCCGTCGGATCCCTCATCGCCTTCATCGGCGGTGTGCTGGGGATCGCGATGGCGCAATGGAACCTGCCGTGGGGCCTGGCCGTCGTGCTGGCGCTCGCGATCGGCGTGGCCGTGGGAGCGTGGCAGGGCTTCTGGGTGGCGTTCGTGGGCATCCCCGGATTCATCGTCACCCTGGCCGGGATGCTGCTGTTCCGCGGCCTGGCGATCGTCATCGTCCCCCAGACGATCGCGCCCCTGCCCTCCGGGTTCGTCCAGATCGCCAACGCGGGCATCCTGGGGTGGTTCGCCTACATCGGCGTCTACGACGTCTTCACCATCGTCCTCGGCGTCGTCCTGGCCGCCGTGTTCGCAGTGTCGCAGCTGCGCAGGCGGGCCTCGCTGGTCAAGCACGGCCTCGTCGTCGAGCCCCTGTGGCTGGCCGTCGTGAAAATGGTGGGAGTGGGCGTGTTCGTCATCGCCTTCGCCTTCATCCTGGCCGGCTCCGCCATCGGCCTGCCCTTCGTCCTCGTGATCTGCGCGGTCCTGGTGCTGGTTTACGCCTTCGTCCTCAATAAGACGACCTTCGGGCGCTACATCTACGCCGTGGGCGGCAATCGCGAGGCGGCGAAACTGTCGGGCATCTCCGTGCGGTCCATCAACTTCTGGATCTTCGTCAACATGGGGCTCCTGGCCGCCATCGGCGCTATCGTCACGACGTCCCGCGCGGGCGCGGCGGTGTCCGCGGCCGGCCAGAACTACGAGTTGGACGTCATCGCGGCCTGCTTCATCGGCGGCGCCGCCGTGTGGGGCGGCATCGGGCGCATCTCGGGCACCATCATCGGCGCGCTCTTCATGGGCGTGCTCAATATGGGGCTGTCGATCATGACGGTCGATTCCGCGTGGCAGCAGGCCATCAAGGGCCTGGTGCTGATCATCGCCATCGCCTTCGACCAGCTCAACAAGGCGCGCAGAGCGGACGGTTAGCGGCGGCGCCGTTGCTCCTGGCGGCGCGCCGGGCATGGGCCCGGGGGACGAGGCGGTGGCCGTGTTCCCCGGGCCCCGCCGCGCCAGCGGCTCCTCGGTCCTGCCCCGGCGCCCCGCTGGCCCGCCGGGTACTGGGAAGGGGCGCGCGGCGCCGCCAGAGAACTTTGTGCTGCGCGGCGCGGCCGGGGGATGCGGGCGCGGCGTCGGCCCACTGCCAGTACGTTGCTGGCACCGCCCCCACCACGCCCCCGGCGGACGAGGGCGAGCCCGCTGAGGAGGGCGGGGGCGGTGAGGGGGAGGCGCCACCCAGTACGGAGACGATCGTGCGCACCGCGCTGGCGCGGGTGCCGGTGTCGGGCGCGGGCCTGTCGTGGCAGCCCCGCAAGAAGTCGTACACCAACGTGGGGGTGCCCACCATCGTCTACGCCGCCAGCCCCACCCAATCGCACACCACGTCGTTGTTCGGGCGGGAGGTGTCGATCACCTTGACGGCGTCGCGCTACTCCTACGACTTCGGGGACGGCACCGCGCCCCTGGTGACCTCGCGTGCGGGGGAGCCGTGGAGAAGGGGCAACAAGGAAGCGAGACTGACCCATCATTACGAGGAGACCACCAGCGGGGAGGAGAGGCGGACCATTACGCTGACGACGACGTGGGGGCGTGTTCAATTGTCTGTGTATCCCCTTGATTTGAAAGGATCGATACGTGATGACTGATGATGTGATGGCTCGTGTTGGCGGGCGCGGGTGTGGTGGAGCAGTTGCGTTCCTCTGGGGCGTTGGACGGCTTGTTCGAGCGGATCGATTCGGGCGAGGCCGGTGATCACTGGGACCGATGGCCTGCTCCCCGCTTTGCTCAAAGAGTGGCCCTGGAACGCGGGCTGGCCGCTGAGCTGACCGATCACCTGGGCTACGAGAGGGGCGAGTCGGCTCCGTCGGCGCGTCCCAACACGAGGAACGGGACCACGGCCAAGACCGTTGATTCGGAGGTGGGCCCCTTCGAGACCGAGGTCCCCAGGGACCGGGCGGGCTCGTTCACCCCGCGCTTGGTGCGCAAGGGACAGCGCCGACCCGGGCGGCCTGGATTCGATGATCATCAGCTTGTACGCCCGGGCATGACGGTGCGCGATATCCGCCACCACCTGGCGTCCACGATCGGTGTGGACCTGAGCGCGGGGACGGTCCCCGAAGATCACCGACGCGGTGTGCGACGCCGTCCTGCAATGGCAGCGCAGGCCTTTGGAGGCGTTCCTTCCCCGTGATCTACCCCGGGCGCGATCCGCGTCAAGGTCCGCGCCGACCACCAGGGTGCCCCGCCCGCGGTGGCTGCATCGCCGTCGGAGCAGCCGTGGACGGGCTGTTGAGCACGCGGGGCATCTGGGTCCAAGCCGATGAGGGGGCCTCCTTGACGGGCGCCGCGTGTGCGCCGAACTGTCCAACAGGGGCGTGGCGGGGCGCGCCTGATCGTAGAGGGGGCACCTCCCGCTTGGGAGCGGAGCGCGCGGGGGAATGCGACGGGCTCACCGGCCTTCCCGAAGCGACCCGTGGCCACCTGGCCCCAGTCCGTGGTCCAGACCTGCGCGGGTACCACCTGATCCGCTCCTCCATGCGGTTCGTTCCCTACAAGGACCGCAGGAGGGCCGCCGCTGCTCCCAGGCGCACCCGCACCGCGCTGGGCGAGGAGGCGGCCCTTGGGGCCTTGGAGGACTTCGCCGAGTCCGACCCCGGGCCCGCTACCCCCAGACGGTGGCGACGTGGGAGAGGGCCCAGGCCGGTTCACGCCGTTCCCAGAGCTTCCCGCCCACGGGGCGCCGCGTCGTGTCTCCCCCACTGGCGCGGGAGGTGCCCCCTCCACCAACGCTATTGAGTCCGCGAGCGACCAACTGCGCAAGGGCGACCAAGAACCGCGGTCACTACTCTCCTCCGACGAGGCCGCGGTCGAACTACTGTGGCCAGCAGACCCGCAACAGCGACGAACGCGCCCGCGAACGCGACAAGGACCAGGGCAAACCCGCCAGCAAACGCACCGCCCCACCCCGTCTCATCCAAGGCCAACTCACCACCAACTGCAAAACAAGCCCTCGCCCAACTCACCACCGCCTACCCCGACCGGATCACCCCCTACCTCTAACCCGCATACACAGA
>ERZ772964.389-NODE-389-length-20319-cov-5.28139_pt1 | contig 20319 bp, 10 predicted proteins | sample MGYA00580675_ERZ772964 | MGnify/ENA primary metagenome ERZ772964 (study PRJEB29015, sample SAMEA2737941) | human oral metagenome | biome: human oral; feature: human-associated habitat; material: dental | place: China | collected 2139 ... | reverse complement strand
GACGGACTCGGCGTCGAGGTGGTTGGTGGGCTCGTCGAGCAGGAGCAGGTCGGGCGCCTCGATGAGCAGTTTGCACAGGGCGACGCGGCGGCGCTCGCCGCCGGACAGGACGGAGACGGGCTGGTCCGGGGGCGGGCAGCGCAGCGCGTCCATCGCCTGGTCCAGCTGGGAGTCGATGTCCCACGCGCCGGCGGCGTCGATCTCGGTCTGCAGCTTGCCCATCTCCTCCATGAGGGCGTCGAAGTCCGCGTCCGGGTCCGCCATCTCCTCGGAGATCTCGTTGAAGCGGGCGAGCTTGCCGAAGATCCCGGCGGCGCCCAGGCGCACGTTCTCGATGACGGTCTTGTCCTCGTCCAGGACGGGCTCCTGCATGAGGATGCCGACGCTGTAGCCGGGGGTCAGGCGGGCCTCGCCGTTGCTCGGCTCGTCCAGTCCGGCCATGATCTTGAGGATCGAGGACTTGCCGGCGCCGTTGGGGCCGACCATGCCGATCTTGGCTCCGGGGTAGAAGGCCATGGTGACGTCGTCGAGGATGACTTTGTCTCCGATGGCCTTGCGGGCCTTGATCATCTGATAGATAAACTCCGCCACGTCTCTCCGTTCGGGGTTGGCTGCTGTGCGCCGGCCTGGGCGGGCGCGCTTTCGCAGTCAATGGTACCGACGAGGCGCCGGACGCCGTTGGGAGTCATCCCACACCCGCACCGGTGATCCTGGTCTCACACCCCACCGGGGAGCAGCGCGCGCATTCGGCCCCCGCACTGGCATCCCCCCTGGTTACGGCACCGTAATGGTTTGGGACGAACTGTTCAACTATTGAACCTCCGGAAGCGTAGGTCCGCCCTTTCCGACAAACTTTGAACCAATCCCGTGGCCATCACTATGCCCACCGCCAGAAAGCCCCACGAGAGGAGCGCGCATGGACGGACTCCAACGCATACCCCTCGACCCCCGCGTCAGCGCGCCGGTCTACCACATCGCCTCTACCCCCTCGACGAACTCCCTGGCCGTCGAGCTCATCGCCGACCAGGCCACACCCACCCCGCACATGACGACCGTCGTCGCCACCGAGCAGACGGCCGGGCGCGGGCGCCTGACGCGCACATGGACCTCGGCGCCCGGCAAGGGCCTCACCGCCACCACCGTCCTCTCACTGCCCACCTCCCTTGCCCTGGCCTCCTCCGGATGGCTCATCCACGCCTGCGCGCTCGCGGTCCGCGACGCCGTGGACGCGCGCCTGGCGCCCCTGGGCCGCACCACCCACACGAAGTGGCCCAACGACGTGTGCGTCGACGGCACGCGCAAGATCTGCGGGATCCTGGGCGAAGTCGCCCCCGCCTCGTCCCCCTTCGTCAACACCTTCGTCATCGGCTACGGCGTCAACGTCTCCATGACCGACGACGAGCGGCCCACCCCTGATGCCACCGCCCTCAGCCTCGAGGGAGACCAGGAGGCCGCCGCCTCGCCCCGCGGCACCGCCCTGGCGCTGCTCGCCGACATCCTCGTCGGCCTCGACCGGCGCATCACCGGGCTCATCAACGCCGACGGCGACCCCATCGCCAGCGGGCTCGCCCACGAGGCCACGACCCGCTGCGCCACCATCGGCTCGCGCATCGGCGTCGCCGACCCCACCGACCCCACGGGCGCGCCGCAGCTGGAGGGCACCGCGACGGCGCTGAGCCCCATCGGCACCCTCGTGGTGCTCCTCGACGACGGCACCACCACCGACGTGTCCGCCGGGGACGTGACCCCCATCATAAACGGCAAGCACCGCGCCTAGCGCCCACCCACAAGGAACGAAGGTACCGTGCGTACGATCAACAGAATCCTCGTCGCCAACCGCGGCGAAATCGCCCTGCGCGTCATCCGCACCGCGAAGGACATGGGCATCTCCACCGTCGCCGTCTACGCCGACCAGGACATGACTGCGCCCCACACCCGCGAGGCCGACCTCGCCCTCGCCCTCGACGGGGACGACGCGGCGAGCACCTACCTCAGTGCCGACAAGCTCCTCCAGATCGCCGTGGAGTCCGGGGCCGACGCCATCCACCCCGGCTACGGCTTCCTCTCCGAGAACCCCGAGTTCGCGCGCGCCATCGAGAACACCGGGATCGCGTGGATCGGCCCCGCCCCCGGGGTCATCGAGGCCCTCGGCGACAAGATCAGCGCCCGCAGGGTCGCGCAGGCGTGCGGGGTCGACCCCGTCCCCGGCCTCTCCGAGCCCGTCACCGCCCGCGCCGAGGTCGAGGCGTTCATCGCCGAGCACGGCTACCCCGTGGTCCTCAAACGCGCCGACGGCGGCGGCGGGCGCGGCATCACCGTCGTGCGCTCGGGCGCCGACCTCGACCTGTTCTACCCCCGCAGAAGACAGCCCCCGCCACACCGACCCCGCTGACCTCGGCGCCCACTTCGTCGAGCGCTTCGTCGAGGTCGCCCGCCACGTCGAGACCCAGAGCGCCCGCGACTCGCACGGCAACTTCCACGTCATCTCCACGCGCGACTGCTCCGTGCAGCGCCGCAACCAGAAGCTCGTGGAGGAGGCCCCCGCGCCCTTCCTGCCCGACGGCGCCCACGAGCGCCTCGTCGAGTGGTCCCGCGCCCTGTTCGAGCACGTCGGCTACGTCGGCGTGGGCACCTGCGAGTTCCTCCTCGAGCCCGACGGCTCCATCTGGTTCCTCGAGGTCAACCCCCGCCTCCAGGTCGAGCACCCCGTCTCCGAGGAGGTCACCGGCATCGACCTGGTGCGCGAGCAGATCCGCGTCGCCCAGGGCCTCACCCTGACCCCTCCCCCGCCCCCGCGCGGGCACTCCTTCGAGTTCCGCGTCACCTCCGAGGACCCCGCCCAGGACCTCACCCCCAGCGCCGGGCGCCTCGACGAGGTGCACTGGCCCCTCGGACCCGGGATCCGCCTCGAACTCGGCATCGAGGCCGGCGACGCAGTCCAAACCGCCTTCGACTCCATGATCGCCAAGATCATCGTCACCGGCTCCGACCGCGAGCACGCCCTGGCGCGCGCCCGCCGCGCGCTCGCGGAGTTCTCCGTCCACGGCGTCCCCACGCCCGTGCCCGTCTACCGCGACATCATCAACGACCCCGACTTCTGCGGAGTCGGGGGGTTCACCGTGTCCACCCGGTGGTTCGAGACCGTCTTCGCCCCCCAGCACGACTACTCCCACCTGTCGGGCCCGGCGGAGGCGGAGGGCACGCGGGACCTGCCGCGCCAGACCTACGTCATCGAGCTCGACGGGCGCCGCATGACCCTCACCCTGCCCGAGGGCATGTTCTCGGCCCCCTCGCCGGCGCCCCGCCCGCCCCAGCCCCTGCGCTCCCACCGGCGCGCCGCCGCCCAGTCCGCGCCCGCCGTCCCCGCCCAGGGCAACCCCGGCGACATCGTCTCGCCCATGCAGGCGATCGTCGTCTCCCTGGCCGTCTCCAACGGCGACCGCGTCGAGGAGGGCCAGCTGGTGGCCGTCCTGGAGGCGATGAAGATGGAGAAACCGCTCCTGGCCCCGCGCTCCGGCGTCGTCACGGGCCTGGGCGTCTCCCAGGGCGACACCGTCGGAGCGGGGGCCCTCGTCTGCCACATCGAGGCCGCCGCCGAACAGGAGGACCAATGAGCACGCAGAACGCGCAAGGGCGCGACGCCTTCATCGACGCCCAGGACAGGGTCGTCGCCGAGGCCGAGGCGAACGCCGTCTCCCGCCAGCACGCGAAGAACAAGATGACCGCGCGCGAGCGCCTCGCCATGTTCTTCGACGACGGCGTCTGGCACGAGATCGGCCAGTTCATCGGCGGCTCGGTGCGCTCGGGACAGATCGGCTCGGCCGTGGCCGCCGGGTACGGACGCGTCCAGGGCCGCATGGTGGCCGCCTACGCGCAGGACTTCTCCGTGCGCGGAGGCACACTGGGCAAGGTCGAGGGCGACAAGATCATCGACCTCATCGAACTCGGCATCCGCATGCGCATCCCGATCGTCGGCATCCAGGACTCGGGCGGCGCCCGCATCCAGGAGGGCGTCGTCGCCCTGGCCCAGTACGGCCGGATCTTCAAGAAGACGTGCGAGGCCTCGGGCCTGGTCCCCCAGATCTCCATCATCCTGGGGCCCTGCGCGGGCGGCGCCGTCTACCAGCCGGCCCTCACCGACTTCATCATCATGACGCGCGAGAACTCGCACATGTTCGTCACCGGCCCCGACGTGGTCGCCGCGACCACGGGCGAGAAGGTCACGCTCGAGCAGCTCGGCGGCGCCGCGATCCACAACTTCCAGTCGGGCGTCGCCCACCACATGGCCGACACCGAGCAGGAGGCCATCGACTACGTGCGCTCCCTGCTCGACTACCTGCCCAGCTCCTGCGGGGCCGAGCCGCCGCGCTACGAGTACGCGCCCAACGCCGAGGACGAGGCGGCGGCCGCGGCCGTGGCCGACCTGGTCCCCACCTCGGGCCGCGTCCCCTACGACGTGCGCGACGTGGTCCGCGCCCTGGTCGACCACGGCGAGTACGTGGAGATCCAGGAGCTCTTCGCCCCGAACGTGACGATCGGCTTCGCCTGCGTGGACGGGCGCTCCATCGGCGTCGTCGCCAACCAGCCCATGAACGACGCCGGGACGCTGGACGTGGACGCCTCTGAGAAGGCCGCGCGCTTCGTCCGCTTCTGCGACGCCTTCGGACTGCCCGTGGTCACCCTGGTCGACGTCCCCGGCTACCGGCCCGGCACCGAGCAGGAGCAGGCGGGCATCATCCGCCGCGGGGCCAAGGTCATCGTCGCCTACGCCAACGCCACCGTGCCCATGGTGACCGTGATCCTGCGCAAGGCCTACGGCGGCGCCTACATCGTCATGGGCTCGAAGTCGATCGGCGCGGACCTGGCCTACGCATGGCCCGACGCCCAGATCGCCGTCATGGGCGCCGAGGGCGCCGCGTCCATCATGCACCGCCGCGAGCTCGCCGCCGCGAAGGAGGCGGGCGACTTCGACGAGGTCAAGGCCCGCCTGGTCGCCGCCTACGAGGCCGAAACGGTCAACCCCGACGTCTCCGTGCGCTCGGGCCAGCTCGACGCGATCATCCGCCCGTCCGACACGCGCCAGGTGATCATCGACTCCCTGCACCTTCTGGCGTCGAAGGACCAGAGCGCCCCCCACGTCAAGCGCCACGACAACGGGCCCCTGTGAGGCCCGCGCGCCACCCGTCTTCCCGTCCCCGACTGAAAGAATGAACATGCCGTCCTTCCTCTCCTCCCTGTCCTCCACCCCTTACGCGTTGGTCTTCGCCGGACAGGCCACCCCGTGGCGCGAGGGCCTCGACGAGGTCGCCCACGACCCCGAGATCGCAGCCCTCCTGGGACGCGTCCTCGCGGCCTCCGACGACCTGCTCTCGCCCGTGCGCCGCGAGCTCGCGACCCAGTCCGTGGCCTCCCTGCCCTTCTCACTGCCCGCCGCCGCGGGCGAGCCGGCGGTCGCGCGCCGCGTGAACGGTCCCGACGAGGCGGCCCTGTCCGTCCCGGGCATCGTCCTGTCCCAGCTCGGGGCCCTCATGGACCTGTCGCGAGCCGGCGTGGACTTCGCCTCGCACCCGCCCGTCGCCTTCGAGGGCCACTCGCAGGGCGTCCTCGGCGTGGAGGTCGCGCGCGCGTGGATCGACGGCGACGAGGCGCGGGCCGCCACGGTCTTCGCCCTCGCGCGCCTCATCGGCGCGGCCGCCGCGCGCCAGACCCGCCGGCTGCGGGCCGCCCACGCCGACGGCGCCACCTACATGGTGTCGGTGCGGGGCGTGTCGGACGCCCTCCTGGCCTCCCTCATCTCCCAGTCGACCACCACGCAGTACCCCCTGTCCGTCGCCCTGCGCAACGACACGGACGCCCACGTGGTCTCCGGCGCCCCCGCGGACCTCGCCGCCCTGGTCGCCGCAGCCGAGCGCGCGGGCGCCGCCGACAAGGCGGCCCACGACGCCCACCAGGTCGGCGGCCGTCCCCTGGAGCCCGTGTGCGAGTTCCTGCCCGTGCACGTCCCCTTCCACTCCCCCCTGCTCTCCTCCGCCCTCGACCAGGTCCGCCAGTGGGCCTCCCAGTGCGGCATCGACGCCGCGCTCACCGAGTCCCTGGCCTCCGCCGTGCTCGTGGGCACCGTGGACTGGCCCGCCCAGGTCGGCGCGGGCGTCGAGGCCGGGGCCAAGTGGCTCCTCGACCTGGGCCCCGGCGCCACGACCGTGCGCATGACCCGCAACCTGGTGGACGGCACCGGCGTGGGCGTGCTGCCCCTGGGCACCCAGGCCGACCGCGACCGGGCCGCCACCCCCGGGTGGGAGCCCGCCGCCCCCGCCGACTGGTCGGCGCTGCGCCCCGGCCTGATCACCCTGCCCGACGGGCGCACCGTCGTCGACACGCGCTTCTCGCGCCTGACCGGCCGCTCCCCCGTCCTCCTCGCGGGAATGACCCCCACCACCGTCGACCCCGGGATCGTCGCGGCCGCGGCGAACGCCGGCTTCTGGGCGGAGATGGCCGGCGGCGGCCAGGTCACCGAGGAGGTCTACAACGAGAACCTGGCCGGCCTGCGCGCCCAGCTGCGCCCCGGGCACACCGCCGAGTTCAACTCGATGTTCCTGGACCGCTACCTGTGGAACCTCCAGTTCGGGCAGGCGCGCATCGTGTCGCGCTCGCGGGCCTCGGGCGCCCCCCTCGACGGCGTCGTCATCTCCGCGGGCATCCCCGAGCACGACGAGGCCCTCGCCCTCATCGAGCAGCTGCGCGCCGACGGCTTCCCCTACGTCGCCTTCAAGCCGGGCACCGTGGACCAGATCCGCAAGGTCATCGCGATCGCCCGCGACGCCGCCCCGACGAAGATCATCGTCCAGGTCGAGGACGGCCACTCCGGCGGCCACCACTCGTGGGAGGACCTGTCCGACCTGCTGCTGGCCACCTACGCCCAACTGCGCGCCCAGGACAACATCGTCCTGGCCGTGGGGGGCGGCATCGGCACGCCCGAACGGGCCGCCGACTTCCTCACCGGCGACTGGTCGAAGCGCCACGGGCGCCCGCCCATGCCCGTCGACGGCGTCCTGGTGGGCACCGCCGCCATGACGACCAAGGAGGCGCAGACGACCCGCGCCGTCAAGGAGCTGCTCGTCGCCACCCCGGGCGTGGGCGCCGACGACGACTCGCGCGGCTGGGTCGGCGAGGGCGCCAGCCGCGGCGGCATGACCTCGGGCCTGTCCCACCTGCGCGCCGACATGCACGAGGTCGCGAACGCGGCCGCGGCCGCGGCCCGCATCATCGCCGAGATCGGCTCCGACGGCGCCCAGGTGCGCGCCCGCAAGGACGAGATCGTCGAGATCCTCTCCCACACCGCCAAGCCCTACTTCGGCGACCTGGAGGAGATGACCTACGCGCAGTGGGTCCGCCGTTTCGCCGACCTGTCGTTCCCGTGGGTGGACCCCACGTGGCAGATCCGCTTCCACGACCTCCTCCAGCGCGTCGAGGCGCGCCTGGCGCCCGTCGACCACGGCGAGGTCCCCACCCTCTTCCCCACCGCGGACGACGCCGCGAACGCCCACGAGGCCGTCGACCGCCTCCTGGCGGCGTACCCGAACGCCGAGACGACCTTCGTCACGCCCATCGACTCCGCGTGGTTCCCGGCCCTGTGCCGCTCCTACCCCAAGCCTATGCCCTTCGTGCCGGTCCTCGACGACGACCTGATCCGCTGGTGGGGCCAGGACTGCCTGTGGCAGGCCCAGGACGAGCGCTACGACGCCGACCAGGTCCGCATCATCCCCGGCCCCGTGTCGGTGGCCGGCATCGACCGCGTCGACGAGCCCGTAGCCGAGCTGCTGGGGCGCTTCGAGGGAGCCGCCGCCTCGCGCCTGGCCTCGCGGGGCACCGAGCCGGCCGCCGCCGCCTCGCGCCTGGGCAACGGGCGCGCGGCCTCCAGTGAGGACGAGTGGCTGCGCCACGTGCCCTTCATCTCGTGGACCGGGCACCTCATGACCAACCCCGCCGCGGTCCTCGACGAGGAAACGGTGGAGATCCGGCGGAGCGCGGCGGGCGTGGACTTCGTCATCCACCTCGACACCGCCTGGGACTCCGATCCGCGCGGCGCTGAGAAGCACGCGGTGCGGGAGCTGGTCTTCCCCCTGACCCTGACCGGGGAGGACGGCGCCGTTCCCGTCATCGACGAGGCGCGCCTGCCCGAGCACATGTACGCGATGCTGGCCGCCACCGCGGGCGTGGGCTCCACGTCGGTGGCCGGCGACCGCGTCGAGGCGCTGCCCGTCATGGTCCCCTCCGAGCGCTCCGAGTTCGGCGAGGCCCACTACTCCTTCACGCTCGCGCCCGCGCTCGGCTTCGACCACGCCGAGGCGACGGGCGCCGCACTGCCCGCGTCCTACGAGTTGGCGGCGTGGGCGCCCGACGCCCTGCTCGGGCCCGCGTGGCCTGCGATCTACGCTGCCCTGGGCAGCGCCATCCACGACGACTACCCGGTCATCGAGGGCCTGCTCAACGCCGTCCACCTGGACCACTCGATGACCCTGGTGGCCCCGCCGGAGCGCCTCGTGGCCGACGGCGTGCGCTCGATCGACGTGGTCAGCCACGTGGCCGCCGTCGACGAGTCCTCCTCCGGACGCATCGTCACCGTCGCCCTGGAGCTCACCAGCGGCGGCGAGCCCATCGGCACCACGCAGGAGCGCTTCGCGATCCGCGGGCGCGCCACCGGCAACCGCGCCCCGTCCGAGGCCGCCCCCTTCGGCGGGGCCTCCATCGAGGTCGTGGACACGCCGCGGTCGGTGCTGCGCCGCGTCACCGTCTCCGCGCCCGACGACATGACGCCCTTCGCGATCGTGTCGGGCGACTACAACCCGATCCACACCTCCTACGCGGCCGCCAAGGTGGCGGGCATGGACGCGCCCCTGGTGCACGGCATGTGGCTGTCGGCCACGGCCCAGCACGCCGCCCAGGCCGCAGTGGCCGGGGACGCGGGCGCGCACCTGGCGGGGTGGACGTACTCCATGTACGGAACGGTCGACCTGAACGACCAGGTGGAGATCACCGTGGAGCGGGTGGGCCGCGTCGTGGGGGGCGGCCTGTCCCTGGAGGTGACGTGCCGCATCGACAAGCAGGTCGTGTCCCGCGCCTCCGCCTGCACCTTCGCCCCCACCGTCGCCTACGTGTACCCGGGCCAGGGCATCCAGTCGCCCGGGATGGGCTTGGACGAGCGCGCGAAGTCGAAGGCCGTGGACGAGGTGTGGCGCAGGGCCGACGCGCACACCCGCTCGGCGATGGGCTTCTCGATCCTGGCGATCGTGCGCGACAACCCCACTGAGATCGTGGCGCGGGGCGTGACCTACCGCCACCCCGAGGGGGTCCTCAACCTCACGCAGTTCACCCAGGTCGCCCTGGCGACCCTGGCGATCGGGCAGACCGCCCGTTTGCGCGAGGAGGGCGTCCTGGTCCCGGGTTCGGCATTCGCCGGCCACTCGCTGGGCGAGTACGACGCCCTGGCCGCCTACGCGGAGGTCTTCCCCCTGGAGACGGTCCTCGACCTGGTCTTCCAACGCGGCTCCACCATGCACTCCCTGGTCCCCCGCGACGCGCGGGGGCGCTCGGACTACCGGATGGGGGCCCTGCGGCCCAACCAGTTCGGCGTGGACGACGCGCACGTCGTCGACTACGTCGCGTCGGTCGCCGGGGCCTCGGGCGAGTTCCTGCAGATCGTCAACTTCAACCTGGCCGGCCAGCAGTACGCCGTGGCGGGCACGGTCGCGGGCCTGCGGGCCCTGGAGGAGGACGCGAACCGCCGGGCCCGCGAGGCGGGCGGGAAGCGGCCGTTCATGTACGTGCCCGGCATCGACGTGCCCTTCCACTCGACCGTGCTGCGCAACGGCGTGGCGGACTTCCGCCAGAAAGTCGATGAGCGCATCCCCGACGAAGTCGACCCGGGCAAGCTCGTGGGCCGTTACATCCCGAACCTGGTGGCCCGCCCCTTCGAGCTGACGCGCGAGTTCGCCCAGTCGATCCTGGACGTGGTCCCCTCCGAGGAGGTCCGCCGCCTGCTGGAGGAGCCCGGCGCGTGGGAGGCGGCCGCCGCCGAGCCCGGGCGCCTGACGCGCACGCTCCTCATCGAGCTGCTGTGCTGGCAGTTCGCCTCCCCGGTCCGCTGGATCGAGACGCAGCGGGTGCTGCTGTCCTCGGGAGAGGCGGCGCCCGGCGTCCAGGGCCTGGCCGTGGACGAGGTCGTCGAGGTCGGCCTCGGCGCCGCCCCGACGCTGGCGAACCTGGCGGCCCGCACGCTCGGGCAGCCCGAGTTCTCCGCCTCGCGGACCGAGGTCTTCAACGTCCAGCGCGACGAGGCCCGAGTGCTGCGCACGGATGTCGCAGTCGTCGAGGACGAGGAGGACGAGGAGGTGGAGGCGCCCCCGGCTGCCCCCGCCCCGGCCCAGTCCGCCCCGGCCCCCGCTGCGGCTCCGGCCCCCGAGGCCGCCGCTCCCGCGCCCGCCGCGGGCGGCGCCAGCGGAGCGGAAGTCCCCGACGAGCCGTTCACGGCATCGAGCGCGATCCGCGCGCTGCTGGCCCTGTCGGCGAAGATCCGCCTCGACGAGGTCGGCGACTCGGACACCACCGAGTCCCTGACCAACGGCGTGTCCTCGCGGCGCAACCAGCTGCTCATGGACATGAGCGCCGAACTGGGCCTGAACTCCATCGACGGCGCCGGCGAGGCCGACGTGCGGACCCTGTGCGCCACGGTCGACAAGGCCGCGAAGGGCTACAAGCCCTTCGGCGCGGTCCTGTCCGAGGCCGTCAAGGAGCGCACCCGCAAGCTCTTCGGCGCCGCGGGCGCCAAGGCGTCCCGCATCGGCGAGCGCGTCACGGGCACGTGGCAGCTCGGCGGCGGCTGGGCCTCGCACGTGACCATCGAGATCGTCCTGGGCACCCGCGAGGGCGCCTCGACCCGCGACGGCGACCTGGCGACCCTGCCGGTGGACGCGCCGTCGAACGCGGCCGGCGTGGACGCCCTGATCGACGCCGCCGTCCAGGCCGTCGCCTCGCGCCTCGGCGTGTCCGTGTCCCTGCCGTCGTCGGGCGGGGCCTCCGGCGGCGGAGTCGTGGACTCCGCGGCGCTCGACGCCTTCGCCGAGACCGTGACCGGCGACGCCGGAATCCTGGCGAAAGTGGCGCGCACCATCTTGTCCGACCTCGGTCTGGACGCCCCCGCTCAGGTGGAGGACGAGGACGAGGACGCCTCCCGCGTCCTGGACGCCGTCGCCGCGGAACTGGGCTCGGGCTGGGCGGACCTGGTCGAGCCCCGCTTCGAGGCCCAGCGGGCCGTGCTCCTCGACGACCGGTGGGCGTCGGCCCGCGAGGACGTCGCGCGCTTCGGCGCCGAGGGGGTCCTGTCCGAGACCGCGTCCTTCGTGGGCGCGGGCCGCGCGGTCGCCGAGCAGGCGACCTGGTGGGCATCGCGCCTCGAGGAGGAGGGCGACGCGCGCGCCGCCAGGATGCGAGCGATCGCCGAGGAGGCCCTCTCCGACGCGTCAGCGCTGCCCCACGCCTCGGACGTCGCCGTCGTCACCGGCATGACGCCCGCCTCCATCGGGGGCGCCGTCGTGGCGGGGCTGCTGGCCGGGGGCGCCACCGTCGTGGCCACCTCCTCGTCGGTGTCCCCGGCGCGCCTCGACTTCGCCAAGCGGCTCTACCGCGAGCACGCGGCCGCCGGAGCCAGGCTGTGGCTGGTGCCCGCCAACCTGGCGTCCTACCGGGACGTGGACGCCCTGGCGGAGTGGATCGGCACCGAGCAGACCAAGTCCGTGGGCGCCGACGTGGTGGTCACCAAGGAGGCGCTCGTCCCCACGCTCTTCTACCCCTTCGCCGCGCCCCGCGTCTCCGGCACCCTCGCCGACGCCGGCCCCGCCTCGGAGAACCAGTTCCGCCTGCTGCTGTGGAGCGTCGAGCGCTCCATCGCCGCCCTGGCGCGCATCGGCTCCGACACGCACGCCGACCACCGGCTGCACGTCGTGCTGCCCGGCTCGCCCAACCGCGGCATCTTCGGCGGGGACGGCGCCTACGCCGAGGCGAAGGCGTCCTTCGACGCCATCGCGACACGCTGGGCGTCGGAGCCGGTGTGGGGCCAGCGCGTCTCGATCGCGCACCCGCGCATCGGCTGGGTGCGCGGCACCGGCCTGATGGGCGGCAACGACCCGATGGTCGCCGCCGTCGAGGCCGCGGGAGTGCGCACCTGGTCCACCCAGGAGATGGCCGAGCAGCTGCTCGCCCTGTCCTCGGCGGACGTGCGCGCCCGGGCCGCCGAGGCGCCCGTGGACGCGGACCTGACCGGCGGCCTCGACTCCTCCATCGACCTGCGCGCCCTGCGCGCCCAGGCCGCGGCGCAGGCCGCGCCCGCCGACGACGCGGAGCCCGCAGCGACCGTGTCCGCGCTGCCCTCCCCCACCCAGACCTCCGTCACGCACGTGGACCCCGCCCAGTGGGGCGCCACGACCGCGTCCCTGGACGACACGATCGTCATCGTCGGGCACGGCGAGGTCGGCCCGTGGGGCAGCGCCCGCACCCGCGTGCAAGCGGAGCTGGGGATCCACACGGACGGCACCGTCGAACTCACCCCGGCCGGGGTGCTGGAGCTGGCGTGGATGACCGGCCTGCTCACCTGGTCCGACACGCCCGTGGGCGGCTGGTACGACAAGGACGACCAGCTGGTCCCCGAGTCGGAGATCTTCGAGCGCTACCGCGATGAGGTCGTCGCCCGCTCCGGCGTGCGCTTCTTCCACGACGACGGGCCCCTGCACGACGGGCACACCCCCGAGGCGGCGGTGGTCTTCCTGGACCGCGACATCACTTTCACAGTCGATGACGAGGCCGAGGCCCGCTCCTACGTGGACGAGGACCCGCAGTTCTCCGTCGCCTCGCAGACCGCCTTCGGCGAGTGGCAGGTGACCCGCAAGGCGGGCGCCCAGGTGCGGGTGCCGCGCCGGGCGACCCTCAACCGGCGCATCGGCGGGCTCTTCCCCACCGACTTCGACCCGGCCCGCTGGGGCGTCCCCGCCTCGATGCTGGACTCGATCGACCCGATCGCCGTGTGGAACCTGGTGTCCGCCGTGGACGCCTTCGTCTCCGCCGGCTTCAGCCCCGCCGAGCTGCTGCGCTTCATCCACCCCGCCGACCTCGCCTGCACGCAGGGCACCGGCTTCGGCGGGATGCGCTCGATGCACAAGCTGTTCGTCGACCGCTTCCTGGGCGAGGAGTACCCGCAGGACATCCTGCAGGAGACCCTGCCCAACGTGGTGGCCGCGCACACGATGCAGTCCTACATCGGCGGCTACGGCTCGATGATCAACCCCGTGGGCGCGTGCGCCACTGCGGCGGTGTCCATCGAGGAGGGCGTCGACAAGATCGCCGCCCACAAGGCGGACTTCGTCGTGGCGGGCGCGATCGACGACATCCAGGTCGAGTCGATCGTCGGCTTCGGCTCGATGAACGCGACCGCGAACTCGCAGGAGCTGCTCGACCGCGGCATCTCGCCGCGCTTCGTGTCCCGCGCGAACGACCGGCGCCGGGGCGGCTTCGTGGAGGCCCAGGGCGGCGGCACCGTGCTGCTGACCCGCGCCTCCGTGGCCGTGGAGATGGGCCTGCCGGTCCTGGCGGTGGTCGCCCACGCGCAGACCTTCGCCGACGGCGCCCACACGTCCATCCCCGCACCCGGCCTCGGCGCGCTCGCGGTGGCGCGCGGCGGCGCCTCCTCGCCGCTCGCCCGCTCCCTGGCGGCCCTGGGCGTGGGCGTCGACGACGTGGCCTTCGTGTCCAAGCACGACACGTCGACGAACGCGAACGACCCGAACGAGTCGGACCTGCACACGCGGGTCGGGCGCGCCCTGGGGCGCAGCGCGGGCAACCCGCTGCTGGTCGTGTCCCAGAAGACGCTGACGGGCCACGCCAAGGGCGGAGCCTGCGTCTTCCAAGTGGGCGGCATCATCGACGCCTTCCGCTCCGGCGTGATCCCGGCGAACATCGCGCTGGACTGCGTTGACGACAAGATGGAGCAGTACTCCCCGCTCGTGTGGCTGCGCAGTCCGCTCGACTTGTCGGCCCGAGGGCCGGTGCGCGCCGCTTTCGCGACCTCGCTGGGCTTCGGGCACGTGTCGGGCTTCCTGGCCCTGGTGCACCCGGGCGCCTTCGAAGCCGTCGTCGAGCGCGAGGCGGGACCGGAGGCGCTGGCCCGGTGGCGCTCGGCCTCCGACGCGCGCCTGCGGGCGGGTTCGCGCCACTTCGAGATGGGCATGCTCGGGCACGCGCCGCTCTTCGAGCCGGTCGATGCCCGGCGCCTGCCCGACGACCCGGCCCTGGGCGCTGCTGGCGATCCGCACGAGGTGGAGGCGCAGATGCTCCTCGACCCGCGCGCGCGCCTGGGCGCCGACGGCTACTACCACCTGCCCGACCAGCAGTAGGGCGCCCGTGGCGCGCGGACTCGGCGTCGACCTGGTCCACCTGCCCGCTTTCGCGGAGCAGGTGGACCAGCCGGGCTCCCGTTTCCTCCAGGGGATCCTCACCCCCAGGGAGGCCCGTCGTGTCCGCGCGCGCGCCGCAGCCACGTGCCCGGCGGACCCGTCGTCCGCACTCGCCCGCCACGCGGGGGGCCTGTGGGCGGCCAAGGAGGCGTTCGTGAAGGCGTGGTCGGCCGCGTTGTACGCCTCTCCCCCGCCAGTGGATCCGCTGGATGTGGACTGGCGCGAGATCGAGGTCGTTTTCGATGCCTGGAACCGGCCCGCCCTGCGCTTGCACGGGCGGATCGGGCGGGAGTACGCTGCCTCGTTCGATGGGCCCCGCCCCGGCCTCCTCGTGTCGATCAGCCACGACGGGGACTACGCGATCGCGGAAGTTCTCATCGGCTGATCCCATCGGCGGTGGGCTGATCCCGGCGGCGGTGGGCTGATCCCATCGGCGGTGGGCTGATCCCGGCGGCGGGGCGGCTGACGGCGCCCGCACCTCGGCCGGCTCTCACCGCGCCCCGACTGCCACCGCCCTGCCTGCGGCGTCCGCTGTGACGGCGCTGCCGTCCTCGACCGGACCGCCGGGGCCCGTCGGTTTCCGCGCGGGCTCCAGGCCGCCGCCCGGATCACTGCGGTCCGTAGCGGACGAGCCAGTGACGACGTCCTCTGGACCGGGGTAGACCAGCCGGGGCGCACCCGCCCCCGGGCGCGGCCGCCGGTCTCCGTCGGAGGGACCCCGCAACGCGCCGTTTCGCGCGTTCGGCGCGCTGTCTGGTGTCTGGTGGTCGGACACGCCCTCACTCCTCCGCGGGTCCGCTCCTTCATCGGCGGCACCGGGCCCTCCGGGCCAGGGCGCGCCCGCCCGCACCGGAGCCGCGCCTCGTTCCACTGATGCGCCCGGGTGGTCCGCTGCTCCAGGGGCAACTGCACCGGGGGCGGCTGGCGCTCCCCGTTGTCCCTCGCCGTCGGAGGCCGGCGGTCGGTCCTGCCGTTCCGCTCCGCCCTGCGGCGGCACCGCGGGCGGACGGTGGGGCGACCTGAAGAACGAGGCGCAGCCCTTCGACAGGTCGTGGCCCACGGCACTCGCTGCCACAACGACTTCGCTGCGCAGCTCGCCGTCCTTGCCCACCCAGGCGTTCGCGAGGGGACGGCCCATGACGATGACCGGTTGCCCCTTCTGTATGGAGTAGCCGACGTTGTGGGCGAAGGAATCCCACACTTGGACAGTGCACCACGTGGGCTCGTCCTCCACGTAGCTGCCCGGCCCGTCGTCCTGCGAACGCTCATAGCGCCACCTGGGGACCGCCAACCTGAACTTCGCTATGAGTTTGCCGCCACTGGTCGAGTGCATGCGGATGTCGGAGCCCACACGCCCTCTAATGCACATCATCTGGTCCTGCATGATCGTCTCCTTGTCTGCTCCGGCGCCTCCGGTCGCTCCGGCGGTCCCGGTTACTCCAGGGAAACCCATGGGCGGAACCGAGGGGAAACGGGGGACGCGCCCCTGTGGATACGGCGGCTCTCCAGCGCGCGCCTGTGCACACCGGCAGCCGTTCACAGCTCCCCGCGGTCGGAAGCACAGCGGGGAGCCAATCTTCCGCGCTCCTCTGCATCGCCACGGTCGCCTGCGCGCCAGTAGACGGCGGGCTCAAGGTTTCATCGGAGCAGGGGCTGGCGCATTGGGGTAGGAAACGGGCCATCGGGGCAGGCCGCCCGCGCATTGGGGCAGGAAACCGGCTATCGGGGCAGGTAATTTGCCTACCCCAATGAGTTGTTTCCTACCCCGATACAGCCCGTCGTGCCCGAGAGCGCGCACCTGCGGTGCTCCGAGTTCCGCTTTCACAGCGAAGCCACCGCTTTCACAGCGATACCACACTTCGCAAGTGTTATAACACTTGCGAAGTGCCGGTATCCCTTTGAATACTCCGCTTCTCTTGCAAAACTACCCGCACAGCCCCGATCGGCCCACTTCCCAAGACGAACCTCGCCGAGGCAGACCCTAGCGACCGCGCGGGACCCCGGGCCCGCCGCAACCCTCCCTGCGCGGGACCTCTCGGTGCTCTTGGCGGCCGCCAGTGCCAACCGTGAGCCAATCCCGCAACGGTCCCCCCGCGGAAGCACAACCCCTCCCGGCGGGAGATCACTCGGCGCTGGCTCGCCCGGGCGGTAGTGACACCACGGGCCGCGACCCCCTGCGCGGGATCATCCGGCGCTCTCGGCGATCCCCAGCGCCACCACATCGCGCGCGATCCGGCGCGCATCGGCCCTGCTGACAGGTGCGGACGGGAAAAGCACACGCCGGTAGTACTCGAGTTCCTGGATGGACTCGAGGATGTCCGCCAGTGCGCGGTGCCCGCCGTGCTTCTCGGGCGCCTCGGCGAAGGCGGAGCGGTACCACCTCTTGGCGAGTTCCTTGATGGAGGACACGTCGATGAGTCGGTAGTGGAGGTGGTCGATGACCGCGGGCATGTTCGCCTCGAGGAACATCTTGTCCGTGCCCACGGAGTTGCCCGCCAGCAGCGCCTTGCCCGCCTCGGGGACGAAGCGCTTGATGTAGGAGAGCACCCGCTCTGTCGCCTCCTCCATGGTCACGCCGTCCTTGAGGTCGTCCAGGAGGCCGGACTTGGTGTGCATGTCGCGCACGAAGTCGCTCATGCCCTCCAAGGCCGCGGCCGACGGGGCGATGAGCACATCGATTCCAGGATCGACGACCGTCAGGTCGGCGCCGGTGATGACGACCGCGACTTCGATGAGCGCGTCGGCGCCCACGTCGAGTCCGGTCATCTCGCAGTCGATCCACACCAAGGGGTCTTTCAGAGTAGTCACGCCAGTAGTGTAATGCGCCTTCCCGGCTGTGGCTCCGCGCGATCGGGCACCACCGGCCGTTACACTCTTCAGTGCGTTCACATCCCGAGGAGTTCCCATGGCACCCACTGATCCGCGCGCGACCACGCCCAGTGACATCCGTTCGGCGGCAGACGCCCTGCGAGGTGTTGCGGTGGTCACGAAGTTGGAGCGCTCCGAGCGCCTCTCGGACCAAACGGGCACCGATGTCCTGCTCAAACGCGAGGACCAGCAGAAGTGCCGGTCCTTCAAGGTCCGCGGAGCCTTCGCGCGCATGTCGTTGCTCACAGCCGAGGAACGGGAGCGCGGCGTCGTCTGCGCCAGCGCGGGCAACCACGCCCAGGGCGTCGCCTACTCGTGCGCGCACCTGAAGGTCCCGGGCACGATCTACTTGCCGTCGAACACGCCTTTGCAGAAGCGCCGCCGCATCGCGACGATCGGCGGGGACTGGGTCGAGCAGGTGATCGTGGACGGGACCTTCGACGCGGCCAATTCGCTGGCCCAGGAGGCCGCAGCGCAGACCGGGCGGGTCTACGTCCACCCCTACGACGACCCGATGACCATCGCGGGCCAGGGGACCATCGGCGTGGAACTGGTCGAGCAGATGCCCAGCGACACAGCGGCCGTCCTGGTGCCCGTCGGGGGCGGAGGCCTGATCGCAGGCATCGCGACGTGGCTGCGCGCTGTGCGGCCCGAGGTGGCCGTGATCGGCGTCGAGCCCGCGGGGGCCGCCTCCATGCACGCGGCGTTGGCGGCGGGAGAGCCCATGACCCTGGCGAAGGTGGACGCCTTCGTCGATGGCACAGCCGTGGGCCGCACGGGGGACGTGCCCTTCGAGGCGGCCAGGCGCTTCGTCGACCGTGTGCTGGTGGTCCCCGAGGGCGCTGTGTGCACGGAGATGCTGGAGCTGTACCAGTCCGACGGAGTGATCGCCGAGCCCGCCGGGGCGCTGGCGTCAACGGCGGCGTGCGTCTACCTGTCCGACCCGTCGGACCGCAAGGCGATCGTGGGGCGCAGTGACGGCGCCATCGTCTGCGTCGTCTCAGGAGGGAACAACGACCTGACGCGGTACGCGGAGGTGATGGAGCGCTCGCTGCGCCACGAGGGCCTGCGCCACTACTTCCTCGTGACCTTCCCCCAGCAGCCGGGGATGCTGCGCATGTTCTTGGAGGACGTGCTCGGCAGCGGGGACGACATCGTCCACTTCGAGTACACGAAGAAGAACAACCGGGAGCTCGGGCCCGCCCTGGTGGGCATCGACTTGGCCGATCCGGCGGACATCACGGGTCTGAGGCGCCGCATGGAGGCCTCTCCCCTGCACGTCGAGGAGCTGCCCCTGGACTCCGAGATCACGCGCCTGGTGATCTGATATCCCTCCGGGCGGCGGCTCTGGGCACGGGGCGAGCGCCGGTCGCCCGGACCGGGCGCAATCCAGGCCCCTCCGCACATCCCTGGGCGCAATCCGGGCCCCTCCGTCGGGGAACCGGCCAGCCGCACGGGGCGGGCGCCGAACGCCTGGACCAGGTGCTCCCTCCCCAGCAAGCACCAGGCAAACGGGGCGGGCGCCGGGAGCGGATGCGGTTCGAGCCGCACGTGCTTCCATTCGTACAGGACGGACGGCCCGCTCGCGCCCCGGGCCCAGGCCGCCAGCATGTGGGCGCGGGCGGTCCTCTTCGGCACCACTGTCGTCTCGAGCGCCTCAGGCCGCCAGCGCATGGGCGCGGGTGAGGCGCACCCGCACCGTGGGGGCGGAGTTGAAGCGGTAGCCCGCGCCCCGCACGGTGGAGATCAGGTCGGGGGCGACGGAGAGCTTCTTGCGGAGCCTGCGCACGTGCGCGTCGACGGTGCGGGACTGCAGGTCGAGGCCCGCGCCGTGCCACACGGTGGCGAAGAGCTCCTCGCGTGACACCGCGCGGTCGGCCTGCGCGGCCAGGTAGGCGAGGAGCTCGTACTCCTTGGAGGAAAGACCGGCGTCGCGCCCGTCGATGGTGACCGAGGCCCGGTCGATGTTGATGTCAATGCGCCCGGAGGACAAGTGGAGGCCGTTGAGGACGGCCAGGAAGTCCTCGAAGGAGGTGGGGCGGTCGGCGTCGGCGTTGGGGGCGGAGGGCGCAGGGGTGTTGACGAGTGCCATGGGTGTATCCGATTCTTCGGGGCCGCACTCCCACTACTGGCGTGGGCACATCACTGCGGCGGTGATTGACAGGGGTTCAGAGCGTCAATCACATACACATTCGCGACAGGGAGCCGCCCGTGGAGCAGCGCATCTGGGTCGCGAAGGTCGTCATGGCTTCAGTCTGGCGGAGGACGGCCGCACCGGCCCAACGGAGTCCACTATGCGAGACACTGTGACAGCGCGATGGCCGTGGGCCCCTGCGCGGAAGGGGAGCCCGGTGTCGCCGAGGGGCGGGCCGCGGCGAAGTCCCTTCCCCCCCCTGCGCAGAAGGGGAGTCCGCACTTGACCGATGGCGTCGTCGAGCGCGAAGTCCCTTCCCCCTGCGCAGAAGGGGAGTCCACGGCCGTTACCACTGTTCCCGCTAAGCGCCATGGCGGCCCCGGAGGCGCTCCCCACCGGATTGCGCACACAAGGACCCTGATTTACGCAACATGTGCCGCACACAAGGACTTGATCCTGCCCTTGTGTGCGGCGCTGTGTTTCCTAATTCCCTCCCTTGTGTGCGACATGGGGCGGGGCGGGCCGGCGCGTGCTGCCGTGCCGGTGCGCCCGGTCCGAGGCGGCGAGCGCTGCCGGTGCTGACGGCTACTGGTGCCGATGACCGCTACCGGCGCCGCGCGCTGAGGTGTGCTGCTACGCCGACGCGCGTTGTTGGCATGAGCGCGCGTTGTCCGCACCGACGCGCGTTGTTGACACCGACGCGCGTTATATCCCCCCTCGCGGTGTTGACAACCCCCTCACAATGTCGACAGCCCCCTCGCGGCGCCAATAACCCCCTCGCGGTGTCGTCGACAACCCCCTCACAATGTCGACAACCCC
>ERZ772964.385-NODE-385-length-20461-cov-26.1184_pt1 | contig 20461 bp, 12 predicted proteins | sample MGYA00580675_ERZ772964 | MGnify/ENA primary metagenome ERZ772964 (study PRJEB29015, sample SAMEA2737941) | human oral metagenome | biome: human oral; feature: human-associated habitat; material: dental | place: China | collected 2139 ... | reverse complement strand
GGGGGGATTGCGGGGTTTAATTAAAAAAGTGTTTGATATGTTGTGGGAGAGTAAGAACCTATTGACGAACGCGCCGCGAACACTTATAATGGAGACTAATGAAGATTGTGTAACGTGGGTCGATAGTGTACTGCGCCAGTGGCGTGGCGTTTTAGTGTGCGATGATTCATGTTTAGTAAAGCTTCGGCGCCAATTCGCGAGGGGACGAGATGACCCACCTCTGTACTCGCGCGAGCAAGTCAAATTAACCAAATAGGAGTACGCATGCCAAAAGCAACCACGGCAAAACACACTCCGACACAGCGCGTGTATTTCACCAATGACGACACGGCGGTGGCGGTGCCAAATCTCCTGGCTCACCAAAAGGAATCGTGGAAAGATTTCGTCGAGACGGGCCTGAGCGAGATTTTCGCAGAAATAAACCCAATCGAAGACTATACCGGTCAGAAGTTGGAATTGCGGTTCAAGGATTATCGTTTCGACGAGCCGAAAAACGACGAAAAATTCGCCAAAGAGAACAATTTGACGTTTGACGCGCCGCTGACGGTGACGGTCGAGCTGACCAATAAGGTGACGGGCGAGGTCAAAGAACAAGAGATTTACCTGGGCGACTACCCGTGGATGACCGACCGCGCGACGTTTGTCATCAACGGTACGGAGCGCGTGGTGGTGAGCCAGCTGATTCGTTCGGCGGGCGTATTTTTCACGCCGGAAAAAGGCTCTAGCGGACGCAATCTGTACAACGCGAAGCTGATTCCTGGCCGCGGCGCGTGGCTAGAGTTCGAAACTAGCGCTAGCGGCGCGATTTACGTCAAGATAGACCGCCGCCGCAAAATTGCCGTGACGACGTTTTTGCGGGCGCTCGGCTACAGCAAGGTTTCGGAGATTCGCGAGCTGTTCGCCGATATCGACACCGGCGACACGCGCTACATCGAGGCGACGCTCGAAAAAGACCCGGCGCACGGCGTGAACGAGGCGCTGATTGAGGTTTACCGCCGCTTGCGTCCGGGCGACCTGGCGACGGTCGACAATGCGCGCCAGATGATTGAGCGCATGTTCTTTGATTTCAAGCGGTTTGATTATAGCCGCGTCGGGCGCTACAAAATGAACAAGCGCCTGGGGCTAGAGACGCCAAATACGACAGAAAACCGCGTGCTGCTGCTGGAAGATTTGGTGGCGATTATTCGCGAACTGATTCGCATGAACAACACGCAGGAGCCGGGCGATGATATCGACGCGCTCGACAATCGCCGTATCAAGCTGGTCGGCGAATTGGTGGCGCGCCAGTTCCGCGTCGGTATGCTGCGCATGCAGCGCAACGCGATGGACCGCATGAGCATGAGCGACATCGAATCGGTGACGCCGAGCCAGTTGGTTAACGCCCGCCCAGTGGTTGCGGCGGTGCGCGAATTCTTTGCGTCGAGCCAATTGAGCCAGCTGCTCGACGAAGTCAACCCGATTTCGGAGTTGAGCCACAAGCGCCGATTGAGCTCGATGGGTCCTGGCGGTTTGAGCCGCGAACGCGCCGGATTTGATGTGCGCGACGCTCACCCGACGCATTACGGACGAATTTGTAGCGTGGAAACGCCGGAAGGCGCTAACATTGGGTTGGTGCTGAACCTGGCGACTTACGCGCGAATTAACGAATACGGCTTCATCGAGACGCCGTACCGCAAGGTGATTGACGGGCACGTGACGGACGAAGTGGTTTACTTGGATGCTTCGCAGGAAGTGAATGAGGTTATCGCTGACGCTGGTGCCAAGATTGATGAAAACGGCAATTTGCAGAGCGCGCGTGTGTCGGCTCGCAAGTTTTTGCAGCCGACGCGAGTTGACGCCGCCGAGGTGACTTTGATTGATGCGTCGCACAAGCAGATTCTCGGCTCGACGGCTGGTTTGGTGCCGTTTATCGAGAAAAACCGCGTCGACCGAGCTCTCACCGGCTCGAACATGCAGCGCCAGGCGGTACCGCTGTTGCAGCCGCAAGCGCCGACGGTCGGTACTGGAATCGAGGCGAATATCGCGCGCGATTCGAGCCAATTAGTCGTCGCCGAAGCGGACGGCGAAGTTATTCGCGCCGACGCCGACAGCGTCGAGGTTAAATATGCCGACGGCGTCAAAAAATACGATTTGATTCATTTCGCCAAGAGCAACGACGACCGCTGTATCAACCAAAAAGTCCGCGTCGCGCGCGGTCAGCAGGTTGAGCAGGGCGATATTCTAATCGAAGGTATGTCGATTGCCGACGGCGAGTTGGCACTCGGTAAAGATTTGCTCGTGGCGTTCATGCCGTGGGGCGGCTACAACATGGAAGACGCTATCGTCATCAGCCGCCGTTTGGTCGAAGACGATACGCTGACGAGCGTTAACATCAAAGACTACACGGTCGAAGTCCGCGAAACCAAGCTCGGACCGGAAATCGTGACGCGCGATATTCCGAATGTCAGCGAAGACAGCCTGCGCCACTTGGACGAAGAAGGTATCATTCAGGTCGGTAGCGAGGTCAAGGCTGGCGATGTGCTGGTCGGAAAAATCACGCCAAAGGGCGAGCAGGAACTGTCGAGCGAGGAGCGTTTGCTGCGCGCTATCTTCGGTGAAAAAGCCAAAGATGTTCGCGACACCTCGCAGCGCATGAATAATGCCGGCGGTGGCAAAGTCGTTGGCGTCAAGATTTTCACGCGCGAAAACGGTCACGAACTCAAAGCTGGCGTACTGATGCAAATTCAGATTTTCGTGGCACAGCTGCGCAAAATCGGCGTCGGCGACAAAATGGCTGGTCGCCACGGCAACAAGGGCGTGGTGGCGCGCGTGCTGCCGGTCGAGGATATGCCATATCTGGCAGATGGTACGCCAGTCGATGTGGTGCTGAACCCGCTGGGCGTGCCCAGCCGCATGAACCTGGGGCAGCTTTTCGAGACGCACCTGGGCATGGCAGCGCGGGCGCTTGGCTACAAGGTTGCAACGCCGCCATTTAACGGCGTGTCAAACGAAGTCATCGAGAGCGAACTGGAAAAAGCCGGACTTGCCAAAGACGGCAAGAGCCAGCTGTTTGACGGTCGCAGCGGCGAGGCTTTCGAGGAGCGCACCACGGTCGGCGTGATGCACATGATCAAACTGCACCACATGGTTTCCGACAAGATTCACGCTCGTTCGACTGGTCCGTACACCATGGTAACCCAGCAGCCGCTCGGCGGTAAAGCGCAAAACGGCGGTCAGCGCTTCGGCGAGATGGAGGTTTGGGCGCTGGAAGCTTATGGTGCCGCGACGACCCTGCAGGAAATGCTAACCATCAAGTCCGACGATGTTTACGGCCGCGCCAAGGCGTATGAATCGATCATCAAAAACGATGTCATCACCGGACCGAAACTGCCTGAATCGTTCAACGTTTTGGTCAAGGAATTGCAAGGTTTGGGCTTGCGCGTCGATTTGGTGGACGAAAACGAAGAAGTCGACGCCGAACACGTCATCGCGCAGAGCGGTCCGACGAACAAAACCGCTGCCGCAACCGACGATGACGACGAGGACGAGGAAACTTACCTGGACGAATCCGATGGAATCGGCAACGTCGATGACGGCATGAGTGTGCGCGATATCGGCGATGACGGTCAGATTTCGGAAGTCGATGAAGCTGACGATTTGACAAACGAAGATGATTCTTACGATACAAACGATAACGAATACGAGGAGGCCTAAGATGGCGCAAGTAGTTTCTGCTACGGGAATCGCTGATTTCGACGCGGTGCGTTTGGCGGTTGCTAGCCCGGAAGATATCCTGAAATGGAGCTATGGCGAAGTACTCAAGCCAGAGACGATTAACTACCGCACGCAAAAACCAGAGCGCGACGGGTTGTTTTGCGAGCGGATTTTTGGTCCAGTCAAAGATATCAATCCGCACGACAGCAAGCTAAAAGGCGTGCGCAGCCGCGAAGCAGCGGTCGATAAAAACGGCGAACTGGTCACTAAATCAATCGTGCGCCGCGAACGCATGGGGCACATCAGTTTGGCGGCGCCAGTCGCGCACATTTGGTTCATGCGCGGCACGCCGAGCGCGATGAGTTTGCTCACCGGCATCACGGTGCGTAATCTCGAGCGTATCGCTTATTTTGCGACCTATGTGATTTTGAAGGTTGACGAGGAAAAACGCGACCAATTCTTGGCTGATTTGGAAGCGGAGACCGAAGCCGGACGCCAAGCCATCAAGCTTCGTTACGAACGCGAAGCGGGCGTCGATGGCGCCGACGTGAAGCAGCTCGCCGAAGAACAAACCCGCGAACTGCAAGAGCTAGAAGAGCAGTACAACACGAAAAAATCGCAGCTCGAAAGTTTGGTGCGCCAGGCGTTGATTAACGAAACCGACTACCGCAATCTGTCGGAAGAATACGAAGAATTGGTCGAAGTCGGCATGGGCGGCACGGCGCTCAAAGCGATTTTGGACGAAATCGACCTCGGCGCGCTCATCGCGAAACTGCAAGAAGAAGCCGAAAACGCCAAAGGTCAGCGCGAGAAAAAACTGCTCAAGCGCCTGAAGGTGCTCGAGGGTATGCAGGCTGCCGGCATCAAGCCGTCGAGCTTGTGTATGACAGTTTTGCCGGTGATTCCGCCGGATTTGCGCCCGATGGTGTCGCTCGCGGGCGGACGGTTCGCGACTAGCGACTTGAACGATTTGTACCGCCGCGTCATCAACCGCAACAATCGCCTCAAAAAATTGATTGAGCTGAACGCTCCAGAAGTGATTCAGCGCAACGAAAAGCGCATGTTGCAAGAGGCGGTCGATAGCCTAATTGACAACTCGGCAGCCCGGGGCGGTCGCGCAGTTAACGCTGCCGGCAACCGCCGCCGCCTAAAAAGCCTAAGCGACATGCTAAAAGGTAAGCAAGGGCGCTTCCGCCAAAACTTGCTCGGTAAACGCGTCGATTACTCTGGCCGCAGCGTGATTGTCGTTGGTCCGAAGCTCAAAATTAACCAATGCGGTTTACCGAAGCAAATGGCGATTGAGCTGTTTAAGCCGTTTGTCATCAGCTGGCTGATTCAGAACGAATACGCGCACAATATCCGCAGCGCCACGCGTTTGATTGAAGCTGGCGAGGCAGTTGTTTGGGACGCGCTCGATGAAGTTATCAAGGGCAAATACGTCCTGCTTAACCGCGCGCCGAGTCTGCACCGATTGTCAATCCAGGCTTTCCAGCCGAAATTGGTCGAAGGCAAGGCGATTCAGTTGCATCCGCTGGTTTGCGCCGGCTTTAACGCCGACTTTGACGGCGACCAGATGGCAGTTCACTTACCTCTGAGCGACGAAGCGCAAGCCGAAGCGCGCGAGCTGATGAGCGCCGTCAACAACCTGCTAAAACCAGCCGACGGCAGCCCGGTGCTTAGTATCAGCCAGGACATCGTGCTCGGTAATTACTATCTGACCTACGAGAAGCCGAGCGTTCAGACTGACAAGCGGGCGGTTTTCGCCAACAGCCGCGATGCCGAGCTGGCTTACGACATGGGCAAACTTCATCTGCAAAGCCCGATTCGCGTGCGCGCCAAAGGCGAGATTCACAATACGACATTAGGTAGAGTCTTCTTCAACGAGATTTTGCCGGAAGATTTCCCGTACAACAACAACGTTCAGACCAAGAAAGAGCTCAAGAAAGTTCTGGCGCAGATTTTCGATAAATACGGCGCCGAGGAAACCGCGCGCACAGCTGACCGCATGAAAGGTTTGGCGTTCCGTTTCGCGACGGTGGCGGCGGTTTCGACGGGCAAGAACGATTACACGCACCTCGAGCAAACCGAAGCGCTAATCGAAGAAGGCGACCAGCGCGCTGCGCAAATCGCCGAGCAGTACGACCAAGGTTTGATTACCGAGGACGAGCGCTACAATTTGACGGTGAGCGCGTGGCGCAAGGTTGATAATCAAATCACCAAGCTACTGCAAGACAACTTGCACCAGATGGACACGAGCATTTCGATTATGGTGAACTCGGGGGCGCGCGGCGATATTTCGAACGTGAAGCTGGCGAGCGCAATGATTGGTATCCAGGTCGATGCCTCTAACCGCGAGATTGAGCTGCCGATTCGTTCGTACTACACCAAGGGTCTGTCTAGCCTGGAATCGTTCGTCGCGACGCGAGGTTCGCGCAAGGGCTTGATTGACACGGCGCTGAAAACCGCTGACTCCGGTTATCTGACGCGGCGTTTGGTTGACGTGTCGCAAGACGTCTTCACGGTCGAAGACGAAGAGGGCGACGACGAAGGCTACATGATTTACCGCTCCGAAACCGAAGAGACGATGATTAGCTTCGGCAACCGGTTGTACGGTCGATTTACGCGCGACGCGGTGCCGGGTTACGTCGGTGTTAACGAGTTGATTACGCGCGAAATCGCCGACAAAATCGATGCCGACGAAAACATCACCGAGGTTAAAATTCAGTCTATCCTGTCAACTAACAATCTAGAAGGCATTCCGCGCCGCAGTTACGGTATCGACATGGCGACCAACGAATTGGTCGGGTCGGCTCAGCCGGTCGGCGTGATTGCCGCGCAATCAGTCGGCGAGCCTGGTACGCAGTTGACGCTTCGCACCTTCCACAACTCTGGCGTGGCGGGAAGCGACATTACCCAGGGTCTGCCGCGCGTCGAAGAGCTGTTCGAAGCGCGCAATCCAAAGGGTCAAGCTTACGTCACCGAAGTAGCTGGTACGGTTGATATCTGGGAAGACGGCAAGAAGTACGTCGTGCAGGTGGCGCCAGAAGCCGACCGCGTCGAGCGTTTGCCGCTCGAGGGCCGCAAGCCGCTGCTCAAAGATGGCTCTACGGTTAAATCGGGCGATGTGCTAGCCGAAAATCTCGACGGTACGCAGCCGCTGTTCGCGCCGTTTGACGGCGTGGTCGAAACAGCCGAAGACACGCTCGTCATCGCGGCTAACGCCAGCTCGCCGGTGCGCTACGAAATTCCAGGCTCTATGCAGCTGGTTGTTTCGGCGGGCGACCATGTCGAGCCGGGCGACCGTTTGACGATTGGTTCGCTCAATTTGCACGATTTGATGCGCCTGAAAGGCACGGAGGCGACTCAGCGCTACATCATCAACGAGGTGCTGCGCATCTACGCCGCCCAGGGGCAAGACGTGGCAGACAAGCACCTGGAGATTATCGTTCGCCAGATGTTTAGCCGCGTACAAATCGAAGACCCGGGCGACAGCGAGTTTGTGATGGGCGATATTGTCAGCAAGGCGCGCGTGGTGCGCACCAACAAAGAATTGGCAGCTGCCGGCAAAGCGCCTGCGCAGTACGCTCAGATGCTTCTCGGTATCACCAAGGTGTCGATTTGGAGCGATTCGTGGTTGTCGGCGGCTTCGTTCCAGGACACAACGCGCGTGCTCATCAACGCGGCGACGAGCGGTCGGGCAGACCATCTCCACGGCTTGAAGGAAAACGTCATCATCGGTCGCAAGATACCGGTCGGTACAGGCGCGGTGGCGCTCGATGAAGGCGAGGACGATTCGCCAGCTGACGACTACGCCGAAGCAGTCGCAGCCGACGAAGAAGCGCCGGAAATCTCCGCCGATGTCGATTTAGAATCGTAAATCGCAAGAAAAATCGGCAAGCAAACAACCTCTTTCTACAGCGGAAGAGGTTGTTTTGTTTTGGCAGGTTTTGACGGAGTATAGTAACGGGGAGTTCAGATGCGCCTGGAATGCAACTGAAAAATCCGCCCTCTACTCGCGTTTGCCGCTATATTTCACCGTTTCGATTGCGCCGGTCGAGCGGCGGCGGCACGGCTGGTCGGCGTAGGCGCGCCGTACATTTTGCCCCTCGAAGTTTTCGCACTCAACATAAACGCCGCTGTTGCGGTCGCGGAAATAGCGCCACAAACCGTCGGGCATACGATAGAACATACCGAGGTTGTCGGTGGTGGTCATGCGCTGGTTGGTTACCAACGCGACCGGAATTTCGACTAATTTGTAGCCGTTTATCGCGCCGTCTTTTTCGGCTGGCTTGCCGATAAAACCGTAAACACCCGCCGTCGAAGTCACCGCACTGTAGGCTTTGGCGAGCGGCTGCTGAGCCTCGGCGTAGGGTTTGTAGGCGGATACATCCAGGCAGCGCAGCTCCGTCCAGTCGCCCTTGGTGCCGCGCTCCGCCGGGTCGACGCTCAGCTGGCAAACCACGTCGTCGCGCGTGAAATCTGCCAAATATGCCGTATTTTCACCGCCTTCGGAGAAGACTTTTTTGGTAAATTTATCGTAATCCAAACTCTTTTCGATAGATTCGCGCTGCTGCTGGCTAGTTTCGCCCGGCACGTAGCCAGCCAAGCTCTGCAAAATGTCAACCTCGGGAATAACAGTGTAAAAATTCATGCCTTTCACCTTGACGGGCACAGTCAATTGTGATTTAGCTTTTTCTTGACCTTTGAAATAAACTGCAGTATTTTCAATCGTTTGCTGTGCGGTCAAAGCTTCAGTTTTGACGACTTCGTCCTTTTTTTCGCTCGTTTCGAGTCGCTTCGTCGAAGATTGCGCGAACAGAATCACCACCGCGATAACTCCGATGGCAGCTGCCAACAAAAGTCCGCCAATCAAAAACGCTTTTAGCGCATGAAACGAGTGCACGCCTTTCTGGTTGGCGGCTGGCTGGGCGTATTTGCCGTTTGAAAGTGGCTGCAGGGGCGAATTTGCGCCGAACTGGGCAACGTACCCAGGATGCCCAGCATTTTCGATGTCATTGTCGTTTAAATTTCTCTGCGGATTCATACTTATGATTATACTACATGCGCTAATGTTTTTCGCTGGGCGGACGGTGTTTTTTTGTGCGCTTTTAGCGTTTCTCGTTTGTTTGCTATGTTTGCTTCATGAAGTGTATGTAAAAGTGGTCTCACTAAACTCAAAGGGCAAGGTTTTAGAGCGTGCTATAATGGAATTATGAGCGACGAAACGGCGCAAAAAATCTTCGGCATTCTTGCGAAAATGCAAGAAGAGAATAGCCGCAGGTTTGACAAGATAGATAAACGGCTTGATGGCATAGATTTACGGTTTGAGGAGATAGACAAGCGCCTCGATGGAATAGATTTACGCCTCGACAGGGTCGACGCGCGGCTTGATGGAATAGACGTACGGCTTGACGAAGTAGACAAACGCCTCGACGCAGTGGATAAGCGCTTAGACGAAATGGACGTGCGACTGGATAGGATGGACGCACGGCTGGATAAAATGGATATACGGCTAGACGGAATGGACATGCAAATAAAGAAAGCGCATGAGCGTCTAGACAAAATGGATGAGAAATTCAGCAGAAAATTTGATGGCGTTTACAACCTTCTTGACCGCCAAACCGACATGCTCGACACCGACGAAGTCGAACGCTTGTCGCTGACTAAGCAGGTCGACCGCCACGACGACTGGATTGAGCGAGCCGCTCCCAAAGTCGGCGTTAAATACGCTGCAAAAGGTTAATTTACGCTTGAATATGAAATTCTACAACACTCTCACCCGCCAAAAAGATGAATTGAAACCGCTCGAGGACGGGCGGATTAAGCTTTACACCTGCGGTCTTACGGTCTATAGCCAGCCGCATATCGGCAACTGGGTAAGCTATATTTACTGGGACACTTTGGTGCGCCTACTCAGATCGCAGGGTCTAGAGGTGACTCACACCCAAAATATCACTGATGTCGGGCATTTGACTAGCGACGATGACGGCGGTGAGGACAAGATGGAGAAGGGCGCCCGGGCGGAGGGTAAAACCGCTTGGGATGTGGCTGAAAAATATATGAAAATCGCCGAGCATGAGGCTTATGAATTGCTCGGGCTTACGCGGCCGACTCATTTAGTGCGGGCGACCGACTACATCCAGCAGCAGATCGATTTTGCCCGCGGGCTGGAAGACAAGGGATTTACCTACATCATCGAGGGCGATGGGCTGTATTTTGACACCTCGCGCCTGAGCGACTACGGCAAATTAGCTCGGCTTGATATCGAAGGTTTAGAGGCTGGCGCGCGCGTTAGCGTCGAGGGCAAGCGTAACATCACCGATTTTGCCATCTGGAAATTTTCGCCGCGTGATGCCAAGCGCGATATGGAGTGGGACAGTCCATGGGGCAAGGGCTTTCCGGGCTGGCATCTGGAATGTTCGGTCATCGCGCGCCAGACCCTAGGCGATCAGATCGATATTCACACCGGCGGCATCGACCACATCCCGGTGCATCACACCAACGAGATTGCCCAGACCGAGAGCTTGACTGGCAAGCAATTCGCCCAAATTTGGCTACATAATAATCACATCAAGGTCGACGGACGCAAGATGAGCAAAAGCTTGGGCAATATCATTACGCTGGAGGACATTATCGCGCGCGGGCTTAGTCCGATGGCGTTCAAGCTGGCGATTTTGTCCAAACATTACCGCACCGAAGGCAACTTCACTTGGGAAATTTTGGAAGCAGCGGCGAATCGTCTGAAGCATTGGCAAGATTACGCCGCGCTGCGCCACCAAACGCACGACACGCTGGACGATGACGACGATAAGGATGATGCTTCGGGCGCGCTATGGGCGGCTAAGCAAGCGATTATCGAGAAGCTGGCCGACGATTTAGATACGCCGGGCGCGCTGGCGGTAATCGACGAAAGTTTCAACCGCCTGGAAAACACGCCGCTGGCGCGCATCCACCGCCGCTCGCTGGTGCAGCTGATCGACACCATCGACGAGCTGCTGGGGCTGCAGCTGGCTGATGCCACGCCTGATATTTCTGATGAAGCTAAACGCCTGATCCTAGAACGCCGCCAAGCTCGCGCCGACAAAGACTGGACACGCTCGGACGAACTTCGCGACGAGCTGAAAGGGCAGGGAATCCTGGTGCGCGACACGCCGAGCGGACAGATTTGGACGTACAGCGCGCAGTAATTTTCGTAAAATTTACCCCTGTTACAGCAAATTGCGTAAAAACGCGGGCTTTTCCTTTTATGCTAGAATGCAGCAGTCCAAGCCCGGAAGTCCGCGCAAACTCTACTCTAGATCTCAACATCCTTCTAAGCCGAATACATCTTATAAATTGCAAGGCGGCGAACTGCGCAAACCCTGGAATCCAGCGCCGCCCTAAGCCTCCGCAGCCTCCTTGACTTTTTTGACCAGTTTTTTGAGCGATGGTTTTTTGCTTTCTTCGCGCTTGATTTTCGCGCGTTCCAGATAGTCGTCCAGGAAGACCTTGATGGTGCCGGCTATCGGAATCGCAATCACGCCGCCCGCGACGCCCGCCACATACAAACCGACTGTCACCGCCACCAAAACCATCAGCGCCGACAGTTCGACCTTTTTCGATTGAATCGCTGGCGATATGAAATTATTCTCAATCTGCTGGTAGACGATGAAGAACACCGCGTAGGCGATACCCGCCGGGATATTATTAAACGCCAGCAGCAGCGTCACCAGCACGCCGGCAATCGTCGCGCCGAACATCGGAATTAGCGACAAAACAAACACAATCAAAATCGACGGCATCGTCAAAGACGCGTCGATAGCCGGCGCGAAAAAGCTAATTCCAAACACAAACGCGCCTGCCACCAGCGACCCGATGCCAGATACCGTCAGCTGCCCGGCGATGTACCCCGTGATGACATTGTAAACGCGGTCGGTAAGTTTTTTGTGGTGCTCCATGCGCTCGTGGTCGTTGTACAAACCCCAAATGCGCCGCATCCAATCCGGACCTTCCAGCAGCATCAGGAACGCCAGTACAATCACCAAAAACAGCGAAGTTAGAAACGACGCGAACGAACCGACGCCGCCGATGACGCCGCTGCTAAACTCCGTCGCCCAGCGCGACGCCTGCGCTTTGGCGGAATCCAGCACCGAATCTACCTGCTCGCGCAAACCATGCTCTTCGACAAATTTATCTACGCCGTGCCACTGCGTGCTGGCGTGGTCGATTAGGCTCGGTAGCGATTCGGCAAATTTCGCCGTCTGCTGCACAATCGGCGGCACCACGAACCACACCACGCAAAACAAAAACGTAATCAACAAAACGAAAGCCAGCGCCGTGCCGCCTAGCCGGCTTTTGCCGGGAATAAGCTTCGCCAGCCGCGCCACCGGACGATTTAGCGCCAGCGCCAAAAACAGCGCCGTCCCCAAAATCACCAAACCCGTACGCGCCGAGTAAATCGTGAATCCCGCCAAGCCAAAGCCAATCACCACCAGCCAAAAGCGGACAAATGTTTTTGTATCAATTTCAATTTTCACCTTCATAGTTATTAGTATAGCGCAATAATTCAGATTACGCACCTGGTCTTGTATAATATGCTTATGGCTTATTACACCAAATCAATCAAACAGACACTCAACGAGCTGCAAACCACCAGCGGCGGATTGTCGGCTATCGAGTCGAAGCAGCGGCTACAGCATTACGGGCTGAATTCGATTAAACTCCGCACCGAGCCGCTCTGGCGCAAGCTGCTTGAGCCGTTTTTGTCGGTATTTATGGCGGTGCTGCTGGTAGCAATCGCAATTAGTTTGTGGCACGAATCGTATTTCGATGCGGCGATTATCGGCGCTATTATGATTATCAACGCGCTGATTTACTACGTGCAGCGTTTTTCAGCCGAGCGGATTTTGCGGTCGCTACAAGAGCGTTCGCCCGTGAAAGTCGAGGTGCTGCGCAAAGGTAAAAGCGCCACGATTGATGCGGAAAAATTAGTGCCGGGCGACGTCATCGTCCTGGACGAAGGCGACAAAATCCCAGCCGACGCGCGCCTAATCGAGGTGCGTTCGTTCCGCGTCGACGAATTGCAGCTAACCGGCGAATCGCTGCCGATTTCCAAACAAGCCGAACCGCTCGACGCCGACCGGCAAATTTACGAGCAATCAAACATGGTTTTCCAGGGTTCGTTTGTGATTGGCGGCGAAGCGCGCGCCGTCGTCGTGGCGACCGGCAACGACACTGAGTTCGGGCGGCTCAGCGACCTGTCGGCGACCAGCGAAGAAGTCAATCCGGTGCAAAAGAAAATTGATAAACTAATCACCCAAATCGTCGTCGCCGTCACTGTTATCGCACTGCTAGCGCTAGGTTTGGCGCTGTGGCGCGGCATCGCATGGGACGAAGCGCTGCGGTTCGTCATCGCGCTTAGCGTTAGTGCTGTGCCAGAGGACTTGCCGATTGCGATTTCTATCATTTTGGTGCTCGCGATGCAGCGCATGGCGCGGCGCAAAGCCTTGGTGCGCACGATGAGTTCGATTGAGTCAATCGGCGCTATCACCACTATCGCTACCGACAAAACCGGCACGCTCACGCACAACAAATTGTCGGTACAGGAATTGTGGCACCCGCGCCATAATCGCAAGCGCACGATGCAAACGCTGGCGGATTCAATCGTGGCGCGTACCGGGCATAATGTCGCCGACCCGCTGGATACCGCTTTTCGCGCTTTTATCGCCAAAAATCTGCCGTCGCATACCGGCAAACCGATGCGGTCGTATCAGTTTGAGCACGCCCTCGCGATGAGCGGCGCGCTGCATCATCACGGCGCGCAATATTCTCTGGCGCTAAAAGGCGCGCCCGAGCAGCTGATTGAACGCTGCAGCCTGACCGAAGGCGAGCGCGAGCAAGCTATCGCCGAGTTGCACCGCCTGACCAGCCTCGGTTTTCGCGTCATCGCGCTGGGACACGCGACATTGAAAGAGTCGCTTGAGTCGCTCGAAACTTTGCCGCCGCGCCAACCGATTACTTTTGACGGCTTCGTGGCGGTTGCCGATACGCTGCGCACCGAAGCTAAAGACGCCATCGCCACCGCGCAAGCTGCCGGCATCACCGTACGCATGATTACCGGCGACCATTTCGAGACTACTTACCATATCGGCAAAGCACTCGGTCTCGTCACGCGCCGCAATCAAGTGTTCGACAGCCGGCAAATGAGTACGATGTCCGACGAAGATTTGGCGAAACGGCTCGAAACTGTGAACGTTTGCGCCCGCGTTTTGCCGGAGCATAAGCATCGTATCCTCGAAATCCTCAAGCAAAACAACATCACCGCCATGACCGGCGACGGCGTCAATGACATTCCGGCGCTGACGAATGCGCACGTCGGCGTGGCGATGGGGTCGGGCGCGCAAATAGCCAAAGACGCCGGCGACATCATTTTGCTCGACGACAACTTCCAGTCGATTGTTTCGGCGATTCACGAAGGACGCACGGTTTACGCCAACATCAAGCGCATGGTGACTTATCTGCTATCGACGAACCTCGGCGAAGTTATCGTGTCGCTCGGTTCGCTAGTCGCCGGTTTGCCGCTGCCGCTCGCGCCGGTTCAAATTCTCTGGATTAACCTGGTTACCGATAGTGCGATGGTAATTCCAATCGGCATGGAGCCGGGCGAAGCACGCAATATGAAGCAGCCGCCAAAATCCGCCGACGCGCCGCTGCTCAGTAAATTTATCGTATCGCGCATCATCATCACGGCGATGTTGATGGCGGCGCTCACGCTCGCGCTATACATCTATTTCGACGCGCGCTACGGCGACGACTACGCGCGCACCATCGCTTTTTGCGCGCTGACGACCGTGCAGTGGGCTGGCGCGCTCGAAGCGCGCAGCGACTACGAATCGTTGTTCAAGCGGCTCAAAAAACCAAACGTACCATTCATCATCGGACTCACGATTGCGATACTTTTGCAGCTAGTCGCGATGTTCACGCCGTTTGGCGAATTCTTGCACGTCACTGCCATCAAAATGCACGACTTTATCGGCGTGACTTTGCTCGCCTTTATTTTGCCGATTATCGTCATCGAAATCCACAAGTGGGTCGGGCGCAGGTTTTTCGGCAAACGCCCAGACCCCGCGCCGCAGCCGCCTAAACGCGCCAAAGCCAGCCAAATCTAAATCCAAATAGCCAGCACGCCCCGGCGGCGATAGGCAGGCAAAACGAATCATTTCTGCCGCTTGGCGTGATTTAAGAGTAGCTGAATATCAGCCAAATCCGTGCGCCGCGCCAGTGTGCGCTTAGCTTCAATCAAGCGCTCCAGCGAAACCGCCGGCAAGCCCTCGATTTTGCGCGAATCGCGCTGCAGCGAGGCGAGGGAACTACCCATCCAACTTTTCATCAGCGTGTATTGTTCGTGCACCAAAATCCGCTTGCCGCCCGTCAAAACGACCTCGCGCCAATGCCGCTTACGTGCGAAATGGTCGTACACATCGCGCGACACAACCAAATCGACATTGTGCGTATCGCGCAAATGCAGCAGCCCCAAAACCGCGCCGCCCACCACCACGTACGAATCGCTGGCAATCCGCAGCTCTTTTATCATTTCAAGCGCCGACGCCTGCCTCTCGTGCGACAGCGCCGCCGACAAAGTCGTATAAATATTGCGCGCGCCGACGATATCCGTCATGCCGTAAATATCAAACTGCGCCCGCAAACTCGGCGACACATGCGCGAAAGCAATCGCCGCGCCGTCCTCGCTCAGCTCGCGGTACAGCCGCTTGAGCGTCTCGACCGCCGTGTAATCGATGTCGTCAATCGCGCCGGCATCAATCACAACGTACGAAACCGGATGTTTGGCGCGCTCAATCGCCCGGCGCAAACGCGCCACGAAATAATTCACATTTTCGAAAAACAACGACTCGCCAAACGCATAAACCAGCGTATCCTTGCGCATTTGCTGCCGCGCCTTGCCGCTCAAACGGTCCGCCGCCCACTCAGACAACTCGCCGTCGCGCAGCAGCACCGCGTCGTCGGGGTGATACTGCCGGCGTAAACGCTCCATCAGCGACACCGCCACTGCCAAAAGAATACCTAGCTGCACGCCAAAAAACACCGTACAAACCGCCGCCGTCATCGCCACGATAAATTCTTCGTGCCGCACCGACCACAGATAATGCAACTCGCGAAAACGAATCAAGCGCAGCCCCAGCGTACAAACCACCGCCGCTAGCGCCGCCGCCGGCAAAAACCGCAGCAAGTCGCCGCCCAGCGCCAGCGCCGCAATCAACAGCCCGCCCGTGATGATATTACTCAGCTGCGACCGCATGCCAACCGTATCCGCCAGCTGGCTGCGCGCCGGCGAAGCATTCACCGTAAAGCCATGCAGCAGCGCCGAAACAACATTCGCCGCGCCAAGCGCCGCCGTGTCGTGGTTGGTGGCGATCTTGTCGTCGTGCTCGCTGGCAATCGACCGCGCCGTCACCGAACTTTGCACCAGCACGACCAGCACCAGCGACAGCACCGTCGGCATAATCGCGCCCAGCATTTCAATCGAAAACTCCGGAAACACCGGCGAAGGCGCGCCGCTCGGCAGGCTGCCCAAAAATTCCACGCCGTACGCCCCGACATTAAATACCGTCGAAAATCCAACCGCCGCCAGCAGCCCAATCAGCTCGCCCGGAAAACGTGAATTCCGCAAAAACAGCACGATACTCAGCACCAGCAGCGATAGCGTCGCCGTCATACCGTTGACATTTCCGAGCTGCGCCATGATCGCCTCGATATGATTCCACGCGCCGCCCGACGCCTTGAGTCCGAGCAGCGCCGGCAACTGCGTGACAAACAGCTGCACGCCGACGCCCGCCAAAAAACCAATCATCACCGGCCTAGACACCAAATCCGCCAAAAAACCAAATTTACAAACCCCCAAAACGAGTAAAATCACGCCAGCCAGCAGTGTCATAGCCGCAACGACATTGACATATTCCGCCGTGCCGGGGCGCGCCACCAGCACCGCTCCCGACGCCAGCAGTATCGCCGTCGCCGAGTCCGCTCCGACCACCAGCCGCCGCGAATAACCGAGCAAACCAAACACCAGCGCGCCGATAATCGACGTATACAAACCCGTCACCGGCGGCAGCCCGACAATCACCGAAAATGCCAGCGCATTGGGCACGCTGACCAGCGCCACCATCAAGCCGGACAATATATCATGTTTGAGATATTGCCGCTTATAGCGCAGCACGCTCGGCAGAGAAATTTTCCGCATACCTCTTATAGTAATGGTATTTTGGAGCGGCGTCAATCGCCGAAAATCAGCAAAAATTTGGCGCGCTGCCGCTCAAATGTTATACAATAATTATAAAGCAAAACATCATGCAAAGTTACGCAAAAACCAACTCAGCTCTGCCGCCGCAGCTACATAGCGCGCTAGTTCGCAGCCCCTTCATCTCCGAGCTGCACCTTTTCGGCTCGCGGGCAGCAGGGAAGAGCGATGAGTTTTCCGACATCGATTTGACCGCCACCTCGCCGCACCCAGCTGCCGCCGAAGCCTATACTCGCAAAAGTCTGGCAAATAAATTCGGCTTGAGCGCGGTCTACACGATTACAAGTAACGAGCACGAAATCGCCCGCACTTTTTGCCTGAGCGGCATGAACCCGTTTCACAAAATTGACATCGGGTTTTCGCTGCCCGATAAGATCAATTTCTTTCCAAATTCGCAGCTGATTTTTAGCAACGACAACGTTCACGTGCCGCACAAATCAAGCAAAAAATGGACGGAGCCGCGCGCCGAACACGACTATTTCGACGTGATGATGGGTTCGCTGCGCTACATCAAACACCGCCGTCGCGGTGAAAACTGGCAAGCGTACAAATGCTACCGCGGCTTTATTGAGCAGCTAGCAAAGGCGCGCGCGGCGGATTCGTCACAAAACGTCTATAAAACACTGGACTCGCAAAATAACGACGAAATTTTAGCGCTATTTTTCACCGGCGACATCCACGAAAAAGAGCGAAAATACTACGAATTTATCAAAAATCTAGCCGAAAGCGAGCGGCTTTTGCCGGAATTTAGCGCCAACATCTTGCAAATTTGGGACGATTACATCGGTCGATGCTAAAATAACTACATGAAAACTGTTTATGTCGTCAGCGGCGCCAATGGTTTTTTAGGGTCGCACATCGCCGGGCAACTCCTGCAGCAAAAGCAAAAAGTCGTCGGACTTATCCATAAAAGCAACAAGTGGTCGGAAATTAACCAAAACGAGCCAAACCTAACACTCGAACAAGTCGACATCACCGATTTTAACCAATTAGATTCGGTCATGGCAGGCATAGCTCGGCGAGCAAAAAGCATTATTTTCATACACTGCGCCGGCGTAGTTTCGATTGACGATCGCGCCAACCCCTTGGTCGAAAAGGTAAATGTCGGCGGCAGCCAAAACGTTATCAAAGCTTGCCAAAAACACCGCGTGCAGCGCCTGGTTTACATCAGCTCGGTTCACGCCATAGCCGAAAAACCGCATGTCGAGTCTATCGGCGAAACGAACGAATTTAACCCGAATTTGGTCGTCGGCACTTACGCCAAAACCAAGGCAGAAGCCACGAAAAATATGATTTTGGCGCGAAAAGACGGTTTGGACGTGGTGATTATTCACCCCAGCGGCATCATCGGTCCGGGCGATTATAGCAACAGCCACCTAAAACAAGTGCTGTTAGATTACATCAACCGCAGGCTGCCAGCCATCGTAGAAGGCGGCTACGATTTCGTGGACGTCCGCGACGTAGCTAGCGCCAGCATTAGCGCCGCTCAAAAAATTGCAGCCAAAAATCAAAACTATATCATCAGCAATCGGTATTTTACGATTGAGCGGCTTCTCGAGCTGATTGGTGAAATTGAGCCGAATTACCGGCGCAAAATTAGAAAAATTAACTTTGGGCTGGCGTATTTTCTCGCTGGACTATTCGGCATTTGCTCTGCGTTGCACAAAAAGCCGGCGACTTTCACGCGCTACGCGCTCTATACTCTAGGCAGCAACACCAACTTAAGCCACGCCAAAGCCAGCCAAGAACTCGGCTACCAACCGCGGCAAATCAAAGAAACGCTAGCAGACACCATCGATTGGTATAGGGCGCAAAAATTGATTTGATTCGGGGGTTTCGAGGTTTGAACTAAAGAATCGCCGCAAATGGCGGTAATCTTGGGCTATTCAAGCAAAAGTTACGGCGCGACTTCTTCGCCGTTTTCTATATTCGCGGACACAACACCAACTCCAAAGCGCGCAGAGCAAAATTTTGCGCTATACTATACCCATGCAGACACCAACCTCGAAACCACGAATTTTAATTTACGGCGATTCAAATGTCTGGGGCGAAAATTTCAGCGGCGCCCGAATCAAATATAGCGGTCGCTGGGTCAATAGATTATCGCGGGCTATGCGCAAAAAAGCGCGCGTCGTCGCCGACGGCGTAACTGGTCGCGTGGCTGGAGATTTTCGTGCTGACAAACCTCAGAAAAACGGCAAAGCCACCTTTGCGCCAGTATTGCAGCGCACTAGTCCCGACATAATAATTATCGCGCTTGGCACGAATGATTTGCAGCAGCGCTTCAATAGGTCGGCTACAAACATCATCGACGATTTGCTATTTTACAAAAAAACCGCGAAAAAAGCGCACGTCATCTACCTGCTGCCGCCGCCGTTCGACACCGGCGAGCAGTCCGGTCCGGAATTTACCGAGCAATCAGAGCGCGTCCGCCAAGAATTATTGCAAGCTAGCGATAAGCTCGGCGATTGCATCGAGCTGCCGCACCTGTCGCTGTCCGACGGGCTGCATTTTTCCTTGCGAGGTCATCGAATAGTTTCGAGTATTGTTAAAAATGTGTTAGAGTCATATTTATGAAGGTCAAAAAACCTCTCTTAGAGACAATCGGGCGAGAGATGGATATTTCTGTGAGCGGAGTTGAAAATTATGATCCAGACACTCCAACCCTGCTCGTCGCTAATCACGCTTGTTTGCGCGATGTTTTCGCTATTCCTGCGGCTTTGCCAGAGGCGTGCAAGGTGGTGCTTAGCGCGCGTTTAGCTTATAAAAATAGCACGCCCGAAACCGCCAAACGCCGCACTATGATTGAAGACGCGTTAAGTGCCGTTCCGCTCGAGGTGCACGGCGGCAAAGAACGGCTGCAAATAGGGCTAGAAATGGCAAAACAAGCCCTCAATGATGGTTGGACGACGCTGATTTTTCCTGAGGGCGCTTACACCGGTGAAGCTCAAGTTACGAAAGGACGAACTGGCGCATCGCGAATTTTATTTAGCACGAGGGAAGCCGGGGAAGTTCGTCTGCTGCCCGTTGGCATCACCTATGATCCTTGGCCAATTGATTTAGACGCTTATTTGCCGCAACCCGAGGAAATTAGTGTTGTAATTGGCGAACCGATTAACTATGAAGCAGCCTTGGCTGATTACAAAAACGCCAGCGACCGAGAGGCGGCGCGACAAGCATTGCGAGCACCGATCGACATGGCGATGCGCGCCATCGCTGATAGCACCGGTCTGCCATATATTGACGAAGCGATAAAACTGCGCCCGCGAACAACCATAATTCTAGAAAGCGGCGAAGAAGTCGCGCTGTAATTTTGCCTGAATAATTTACAGCTTTGGCAAGAATTAAAAAATCTCAACCAAAAAATCGCCCATTCGGGCGACAATTTGGATTTAATCTCTAACTTGGCTGGGCTGGAGGGATTCGAACCCCCGAATGCCAGGACCAAAACCTGGTGCCTTACCACTTGGCGAC
>ERZ772964.384-NODE-384-length-20499-cov-27.0402_pt1 | contig 20499 bp, 17 predicted proteins | sample MGYA00580675_ERZ772964 | MGnify/ENA primary metagenome ERZ772964 (study PRJEB29015, sample SAMEA2737941) | human oral metagenome | biome: human oral; feature: human-associated habitat; material: dental | place: China | collected 2139 ... | reverse complement strand
CGGGCTTCGACTCCTTCGGCATGGCCTTCCGCTACTACGACGAGGTCTCGGTGCGCCCTATTACCGGTACCACCCGTGTCATCGTCGAGGGTGTCGGTGCCGATACTGTGCCCACTGACGATGACAACCTCGTTGTACGGGCGTTGAGGGCCGGCCTGGACGCCGTCGGCGCCCCGCAGGCCGGTTTCGAGATGCGCTGCGTCAACCGAATCCCCCACGGCGGGGGCATGGGATCCTCCGCCAGTGCGGCGGTGGCCGGACTCATGCTGGCGCGCGGCCTCATCTCCGAGCCCGAGGCCCTCAGCGATGACCGTATCTTCTCCCTGGCCACCGACTTCGAGGGGCACCCCGACAACGTCGCCCCTGCGGTCTTCGGAGGGGCGACCGTCGCCTGGGTCGAGCGCGGCGGACACCCGCGCATGGCGCCCATGCCCGTGGACGCCTCGCTCGGGGTGAGCCTGCTCATCCCGCCGTCGACCACCCGCCTGTCCACCAAGGAGGCCCGCCAGGTCCTTCCCGTCTCGGTGCCGCGCGAGGACGCACTGTTCAACACCTCCCGGGCGGCCGTGCTCATGCTGGCGCTCGCCGGGCGCCCCGACCTGCTCATGGCCGGCACCGAGGACCGGCTCCACCAGGAGTACCGGCGCGGGGTCCTGCCCGCCTCGATGGCGGTCATGGACTCACTGCGCGAGCAGGGCTACCCGGCAGTCATCTCCGGTGCCGGTCCCACGGTGCTGGTTCTGTCCACCCTGGCGGAGCAGACCCGCTTCGCCCTGGAGAACCACGGCTGGAGCGTGCTCAGCCCCGGTATTGACACTCGCGGGGCGGTGCTGACCTCCTGATCCGCGCGAACGGCTTCTTCTTCCGCTTCCTTGATCGCGGGCGTCCCCGAGTCCGAGGGCGCCCGCGATCTGTGTCCGCCTCGGAGCCTGGACGGGGCGGCGGTGCCGAGCCCCATCGTGGGAAGCGCGTCACACTCAAGTAGTTGAGAAATAAACTATAGATGTCTCCGGTTCCATCAGTACACAAGAGATCACGTAGAACCAGTGCAGGAACAGCGAGGACGTCTCATGCAGTTCGGAATCTTCACGGTTGGAGACATCACCACCGACCCGGCCACCGGCAAGCCCCCCAGTGAGCACCAGCGCATCAAGAACACTGTCGAGATGGCGGTCCTGGCCGAGCAGGCGGGCCTGGACTTCTTCGCCACCGGGGAGCACCACAACCCGCCCTTCGCGCCGTCGTCGCCCCCGACCCTGCTGGCCAACATCGCCGCACGCACGGACAAGCTGCTCCTGACCACCGCGACCACCCTCATCACCACCAACGACCCGGTGCGTCTGGCTGAGGAGTACGCCTACCTCCAGCACCTCTCCGACGGACGCGTCGACCTCATGATGGGGCGCGGCAACACCGGACCGGTCTACCCCTGGTTCGGCAAGGACATTCGCAAGGGCATCTCGCTCGCGGTGGAGAACTACGACCTGCTGCGCCGCCTGTGGCGTGAGACCAATGTGGACTGGGAGGGTGAGTTCCGCACCGCGCTGCAGGACTTCACCTCCATGCCCCGCCCGCTCGACGGCGTCCCGCCCTTCGTGTGGCACGCCTCCATCCGCTCGCCCCAGATCGCCGAGCAGGCTGCTTACTACGGAGACGGCTACCTGCACAACAACATCTTCTGGCCCATCGACCACGTCAAGAAGATGGTCGACCTCTACCGCGAGCGCTTCGCCTTCTACGGCCATGGCAAGCCCGAGCAGGCGATCGTGGGCCTGGGCGGACAGATCTTCGCCGCCAGGAGCGAGGCCGAGGCCATCGAGCGCTACACCCCCTACTTCCGCAACACCTACGTCTACCAGGGTGCGGCTCTGGAGGAGATGACGCAGCACACGCCTCTCGCTGTCGGCACGCCCGAGCAGATCGTGGAGAAGTACCTGACCTACCGGGACGCGATCGGCGACTACCAGCGTCAGGCCTTCAACGTGGACCTGGGCGGCGTCCCGCACAAGGAGATCATGAAGCAGATCGAGTACCTGGGCTCCGAGATTGTCCCGGCACTGCGCGCCGAGCTGGAGCCCACCAAGCCCAAGCACGTTCCGGACGCACCGCTCCACCCGCGCCACCGGGCCCTGCTGGAGGGCACCGAGCCCCCGGCTGAGGAGCCCTTCTCCATGTCCAACGAGTTCGACCCGCTCACGGGCCGGAAGGTGAGGATCTGAGATGGCATGGGAAACCCGTGACACGACGAGTGACAGGCAGGAGATGGATGACATGACCGCTGATACGACCGCGCCCGTCGCCCCTTCCGGGGGCACCCAGTCCCTGGCCGGATCGCCGACCTATGACGCCTACGCCAATACTCAGATGGGGCGTCTGAGCCGGATCGTGGCGCTGCACGCCGGGGTCTCGGAGCCCTCGACCTCCCAGATGCTTGCCGAGCGTCTGGCCGAGTCGGCCCGCAAGGCCCTGGAGGCCGACTCCCGCCTGGCCAGCATCGAGGTCATCGGGCTCAGGCCCCTGGTCAAGGACATCGCCCTGGCCAGTGTGGGCGGACCGGTGCCGGCCGACCTGCAGAAGGTGATCGACGCCCTGGCCGCCGCCGACGGCGTCATCCTGGTCAGCCCGGTCTTCCAGGCCTCCTACTCCGGACTGTTCAAGTCCGCCATGGACGTGCTGCCGGCCGGCACGCTCGAGGGCGTCCCGGTCCTGCTGGGAGCGACGGCTGGCACGGCGCGGCACAGCCTCGTCACCGAGATGGCGCTGCGGCCCCTGGCCACCTACATGAAGGCCCTGCCGACACGGACTGCTGTCTTCGCAGCCAGTGAGGACCTCGGTGCGGCCTGGCAGACGCCGTCATCCTCCGAGAGGCCCGAGGCTCCCTTGAGTGAGCGTGTGGCCCGGGCGGGGCGGGAGCTGGCCACGTTCATGGAGCGCTTCCCGCGCCAGGCGCCGGTCGACCCGTTGGCCGACTTCACGCCCATGGGTGCGCTTCTAGCAGGTCGCTGAAGCCGCGAGCTCGAGGACTGCCGGAGGGACGAGAGCCGCCTCGGGCGTGCCTGAGTCAATCATTCCGGTGGGGTCGGCCGTACGTGCGGTCGGCCCCATCGGTGCTGGGGTGGCGGCGAGAGACGTCCTGGGTGGAATAACGGTGGCATCCTCGGCGTTGCTTACTGGTGTTTCGTTAGGCACTGCGCGAAGGGGCTGCTATGCTGAGGCCGTCGGCCGCGCGGATCGCACCACGCCGCTGACCGCACCAGCCCCGGACCTGAGGCTCAGGCCTCAGTAGGAACCGGCAGTGCATGACCCTCCCCGTGAATGAATCCGGGGGAGTCTCCCCAGTTGAACGTCTCCTCCCGCGGAGCGTCATCACACCGTTAGGACACTCGTGACCGAGACCTCCAGCGCCCAGCCCTCGCTTTCCACCATGCGTCTGGCCGAGCTCCAGTCGCTTGCCGGCTCCATGGGCCTCAAGGGCACCTCCCGCATGCGAAAGAGCGAGCTCGTCGCCGCTATCCGTCAGGCGCGTGGCTCCTCAGAAGAATCTGCTCCCGAATCCCACAGCGCGTCGAAGAGCTCGCCCGATGCCGGGGCGAACGACGGCGCCGATTCCTCTTCCTCCAGCTCTTCAACCGATGAGTCCTCGCCTGAGCCCTCCCAGGCCGCTGGCTCGGGGCGCTCGCGCCGTCGTCGGGCTACCGCGGCCTCCGGCGCTCCCGAGGAGCGCCAGTCCGCACCGTCCCTCGATCTGGGCGTCGACCTGCCTGATCGGTCCGGCTCCTCCGGTAACGACTCGGGTAACGGCTCCAGTCAAGATGAGGAGCGTCCCGCTCGCAGCCGGTGGCGCGAGCGAGCCGAGCGCTCCGAATCGGCTGAGGGCGGCGACGACCGCGACTCCCGCGGTCGCTCGGAGCGAGGTGAGCGCTCCTCGCGCGATCAGGGTCGCCGTGGCCGCCGCCGTGCCCAGGCCTCCGCCGGCGCCCCCGAGAAGCAGGAGCGCTCGTCACGCGAGCCTCACACCGACTCGCCCGAGGACCACGCCGACGCCAAGGCCGCCCTCATGCGCGATCTGGCCGACGCCACCGGGACCTCCGTCGTCGAGTCCCAGGAGCGCTCGCGCCGGGGCCGTGACGGCAACGACGAGTCCGACGGCTACGACGATGAGCGCGGTGGGCGCCGCCGTCGGGGTCGCAAGCGCGGACGCGACCGCTTCGACCGCGATGACCGCGAGGGCCGAGACGGCGGCTCGGGACGTGGCAACCGCAACCAGCCGCGCGAGGACGAGGTCCTCCTGCCGGTGGCCGGCATCCTGGACGTCACCGACAACCAGCACGCCTACCTGCGCACCTCCGGCTACCTGCCCGGTCCCAAGGACGTCTACGTCTCCAACCAGCTCATCAAGGACAACGGGCTGCGTGCCGGCGACGCCGTGACCGGCTGGGTCCGTGAGGGCTCGGAGTCCTCCACGCCCCACCAGGGTGGGCGCAACAACCGCCGTCAGAACCGCGCTGGCCGGGTCAAGTACAACCCCATGGTCAGCGTCGAGACCGTCAACGGCATGGACGCCGAGCGCTCCAAGCGCCGCCCCGAGTTCGCCAAGCTCACCCCCCTCTACCCCCAGGAGCAGCTGCGCCTGGAGACCACGCCCAAGGCCGTCACCCCGCGGATCATCGACCTGGTCTCGCCCATCGGCAAGGGGCAGCGCGGGCTCATCGTCTCCCCTCCCAAGGCGGGTAAGACGATCGTCCTGCAGCAGATCGCCAACGCCATCAGCGTCAACAACCCCGAGGCCCACCTCATGGTCGTGCTCGTCGACGAGCGCCCCGAGGAGGTCACCGACATGCAGCGCACGGTCAAGGGCGAGGTCATCGCCTCCACCTTCGACCGCCCCGCCTCCGACCACACGATCGTGGCCGAGCTGGCCATCGAGCGCGCCAAGCGCCTCGTGGAGCTGGGCCAGGACGTCGTCGTGCTGCTGGACTCCATCACCCGCCTCGGGCGCGCCTACAACCTGGCGGCCCCGGCCAGCGGCCGGATCCTCTCCGGTGGTGTGGACGCCTCCGCCCTCTACCCGCCCAAGCGCTTCTTCGGGGCGGCCCGCAACGTGGAGAACGGCGGCAGCCTGACCATCCTGGCCACGGCCCTGGTGGAGACCGGCTCCAAGATGGACGAGGTCATCTTCGAGGAGTTCAAGGGCACTGGAAACATGGAGCTGCGGCTGTCGCGCCAGCTCGCCGACAAGCGCATCTTCCCGGCCGTGGACGTGGCGGCCTCCGGCACCCGTCGCGAAGAGCTGCTCATCGACCCCGCCCAGCTCAAGATCATGTGGCGCCTGCGCCGGCTCTTCGCCGGGCTCGAGCAGCAGCAGGCCCTCGAGCTGGTGCTCTCCAAGCTCAAGGACACCCAGTCCAACGCCGAGTTCCTCATGGTCCTGTCCAAGACCACCCCGGCCGGCACCTCGCTGGCCGACGGCGAGGACGAGTAACGCTCCAGGGCTCGCCCCCGGAACCAATCGGGCCTCAGCTGACCCGGGCAGGTGCCCGTTATCACGAGGCTCAACCCTTGCGCGGGCCTTCCTCATGGTGGCAGGATCTGCTGCTGGCCTCCGGTTCACCTACGCTCCCGCGTGGGACCCGGGACCCTCTGACGCTTAAGGAGAAACCTATGAAGCAGGGCATCCACCCCGACTACGTGGCCACCACGGTCACGTGCACCTGTGGCAACACCTTCGAGACCCGCTCCACCGTCACCTCCGGTGAGATCCGCGTGGACGTGTGCTCGGCCTGCCACCCCTTCTACACCGGCAAGCAGAAGATCCTCGACACTGGTGGCCGCGTTGCCCGCTTCGAGGCCCGGTACGGCAAGCGCAGCAAGTAGCCGCGTCTCACGACGCCGGCGGCCGGCTCCCAGAGCCGCCGTCGGCGTCGTTTGCATATCGCACGAGTGCCGTAGGCGCCCGTCAGCACGACTCCTAGCCCGTGAAGGAACCCGAGTCCATGAGTGAGGACTTCTCCGCCGCAGAGCCGCTCCTGGCCGAGTACGCGGACATCGAGGCCGAGATGGCCGGGCCCGCGGCCGCTGACCCCGGCGCCATGCGTCGACTGGGGCGCCGCTACGCCGAGCTGGGTAGGGTCGTGTCCGCCTACCGGGCCTGGCAGTCGGCCAGCGCCGACCTGGCCGATGCCCGCGAGCTGGCCGCGGAGGACGAGGACTTCGCCGCCGAGGTCCCGGCGCTTGAGGCCGCCGCGACTGAGGCCGGTGAGCACCTGCGCGAGGTCCTCGTGCCCCGGGACCCCGACGACGCCCGGGACGTCATCATCGAGGTCAAAGCGGGTGAGGGAGGTGAGGAGTCGGCGCTGTTCGCCTCCGACCTGGCTCGCATGTACTCCCGCTACGCCGAGCGTCAGGGGTGGGCCGTCGAGGTCCTCGATGCCACCGACTCCGACCTGGGTGGCTACAAGGACGTGCGGCTGGCCATCAAGACCCGCGGGCCGGTGGAGCCCCAGGACGGGGTGTGGGCGCACCTGAAGTACGAGGGCGGCGTCCACCGCGTCCAGCGCGTGCCCGTCACCGAGTCGGCCGGGCGCATCCACACCTCCGCCGCCGGCGTGCTGGTCATGCCCGAGGCCGACGACCCCGGCGAGCTCCAGATCGACGCCGCCGACCTGCGCATCGACGTCTTCCGCTCCTCGGGGCCCGGCGGGCAGTCCGTCAACACCACCGACTCGGCCGTGCGCATCACCCACCTGCCCACCGGCATCGTCGTGTCCATGCAGAACGAGAAGTCCCAGCTGCAGAACAAGGAGGCGGCCATGCGGGTCCTGCGGGCCCGGCTCCTGGCCGAGCGTGCGGCGGCCGCCGCCGCCGAGGCCGCGCAGGCCCGTCGCAGTCAGGTGCGCACTGTGGACCGCTCCGAGCGAATCCGCACCTACAATTTCCCTGAGAACCGGATCGCCGACCACCGCACTGGCTTCAAGGCCTACAACCTCGATGCCGTTCTTGACGGTGACCTCGGCCCGGTGATCGCCTCGGCCATCGCCATGGACGAGGCTGAACGATTATCCCAGGTGGGTGAGGGCAGTGGCTCCTGAGTTGTGCGGCGGTGCGCCGGCGGGCGCGGTGGACCGCTACGGGCTGCGGGCGCTGGTGCGCCAGGCGGCTGGGCGGCTGGCTGCGGCCGGCGTGACCAGTCCCCAGGTCGATGCCCGGATCCTGGCCGAGCACCTGCTGGGGCGGGCACTGCTGCTGGCCGACGGCGCCGACGGAGACTTCCCGGCCGCTTATGACGCGCTGGTGCTGCGCCGAGAGTGTCGTGAGCCCCTCCAGCACATCATCGGTCGCATGTGGCTGCGGGGTGCCGAGCTCATCAGCCGTCCCGGCGTGTTCATCGTGCGCCCGGAGACCGAGGTGGTGGCCGGAGCCGCCATTGAGGCCGCCCGCGAGGTCATGGCCAGCGGCGGGGGAGTGGTCCTGACCGCCGACCTGTGCACTGGCTCGGGCGCGATCGCCGCCTGCATCGCCAAGGAGGTGCCCGGTGCCCGGGTGGTCGCCGTCGAGATCAGCGAGACCGCTGCGGCCCTGGCCCGCGAGAACTGCGAGCGGTTGGTCCCCGGACGCGTCGAGGTGATCCACGCCGACGCCACCGACCCGCTGGTCCTCCACGACCTCAACGGGCAGGTCGACGTCGTCGTCTCCAACCCGCCCTACGTTCCGGCCGGCGCCGTGGAGGATACCGAGACCTCCCAGCACGAGCCCACCGTCGCGCTCTACGGTGGGGGACCCGACGGGCTGGATATTCCGATCGATGTCCTCGTGCGCTCGGTCGCGCTGCTGCGCACCGGCGGGGTGCTCGTCATGGAGCACGACCACGAGCAGGGGGCGCTGCTGCGCGCGGCCGCGCTCGGGGCAGGGTTCAAGCAGGCCGAGACCGGCCAGGACCTCACCGGCCGCGACCGCTACCTGCGCGCCGTGCGGTAAACCCCGCCGGCGGGGCCAGCAGTGTTCGGACCGCCTGCCGCCTCTGCAGCCGGCGTGCTGGATACTCTGGTCATAGTTCTGCGGTTCTGAGAGAATAGTTCTGTGGCGGATAAAGTGACGATCGATACCAAGGCGCTGGCGGAGGCATGCGCCCGGTTCGGTGTTGCTCGATTGCGTGTTTTCGGGTCGGTACTTACCGATCATTTCGATCCCTATACCAGCGACATTGACTTTCTTGTTGATTTCCAAGCGGGTCGTAATGATCGATTTGCTGATTTCTTCGGTCTGCAGAATGAGTTGACGAGGATCTTCGGCAGGAAGATTGACCTGGTCGTTGCAGAGTCGGTCAAGAATCCTTACTTCAAGTCCTCGGTGCTGAGGGGTGCTGAGGATGTCTATGCGGCCTGAGTCCTATGCTCACATATAGGATACATTTCAGGTGATGCAGGACCGGGATGCTAAGCGACCTGAGTGACGGCGCCGAAGGCCTACCCAAGCCCGACCGCGGCGGGTACTTGTTTCGGCTGTGTGATGCTCTCTCGCACTCGGTGAGCTGAGGTGTCGCGGATTGAGCGTATGTGGACTGGTCATTCATGGAGCGGACTCCCGCTGGACGTGGCCGTTCTGTTCAAGACGGGATGTCGTAGGCGGCATACGGTGTCGCTATGGCACTACGACTCGGATTCATCGGCATCGTGACTCGCAATATGTCGGCCTCGCTCGCCTTCTACCGCCTGCTTGGAGCGCCCGTTCCTGAAAGGAGCGACGAGCCGCATGTCGATACCAGGCTCGAAGACGGCACCGTTCTGGCGTGGGACACCATCGACCTCATTCGTAGCCTCGACCCTGGTTACGAGTTGCCCTCGGGAGGTCACCGCATCGCCCTGGCCTTTGACCAGGGGACAGTGAGTGCTGTGGATGCCACCTACGCCAGGCTCATCGGAGCAGGATACGAAGGTCGCACCGAGCCGTGGGACGCCCCCTGGGGGCAGCGCTACGCCACGGTGCTCGATCCCGATGGCAATAGCGTCGACCTCTTCGCGGCCTTGGAGAACTGAGCCGGCGTCACCCCGACCAAGTGCGCGAACTCGCGGGTCAGATGCGGCTGATCCGCATAACCCGTCATCGCTGAGACGTGGGCCGGCGAAAGTCCTCGCTGGAGAAGCGAGCGTGCTCGGAATACTCGCTCAATGCGTGCCAGAGTGGTGTACCCGTAGCCGAAGGCCTCCAGCATTCGTCTGCGCAGCGTGCGCTCCGACCAGTCCAGAGCTCGGGCGGCCTCTCGCGCTGGCGCTCCGGTCCGGGCGAGTCGGTGCGCCGTCGTCACCCACGGCTCCGCCTGGTCGACAAGCAGATCAGAGAACACGAGATCGGGCCGGGAAGCGTTGCTCGCTCGCATCATCAGGTCGTACAAGGCAACCGCCTCCGATCCCAACGCGGTGCGCAGCTCCACTACTCGGTTTCTCAGCTCGCTGAGTGCCACGGGCAGGACCCTGCGAGCGGTACCCGCTTCCAGCCTCACACCGACGGTGGGGTCAACGTCGTCGGCAGGAGCGTGGATGACACGAGTCTGCGGGCCGCACAGGAGCACCTGCTCGCTGCGGACGATGAGGTCGACGCATCCGTCAGCGGGAATGGTGGCGGCGCTGCCGCCCGCCGATCGCCAGAGCGTGCGCTGCTCACTCAGGACCGTCTCGGAGTACACCTCTCTATCGTGGGGTCGAGAGCCAGGCGAGTCCAGGGACCTATCGAGGATGGACCGTCAGAGTAGATCCGGCGCTGTACGTATACGCGCGTAGGGGAATGTATGAACGAGGTCAGAAGTTGTCGCCGTCCTTGGTCGATAGCTGCTCCGCCGACTCGTGAATCACCTCGGTGGCGTCCTCCAGGAACTCAATGAGCTGATCGACCCGGCTCTCGGGCCAGCCCTCCACCAGGGCGGTCAGTTTCCGGTTGGCGGGCAGGAATACCTTGGCAAGGCGATCAACGCCTATGGCATGGATGGTGAATGAGCGCAGGTCCGTCTCACTGGGGCGACGTTCGACCCAGCCGTCGCGGGTGAGCCGGCGTAGCACGCTCGTCATCGTCGTCGTCCCCATCCGGGTTCGGCGGGCGAGGGCAGTGGGGGTCTGCGGACCCTCACGGTGCAGGATGTCGAGTACAGCCAGATCGCTGTCGTTGAGCCCGGTTTGCGCCGCTACAGCGCGGTTGCTGGCGGCGAGCTCGCTGTTCATGGCACGCAACGCCCGGATGAGACGCTGATCATGAGTCCGTCTGCTCAAGCGATCCTCCTGATCCGGTTGAACGTGGATGGGTGTCAGGATAGATCGACGGCGAGCTTGCCGCGGACGTGGCCCTTTGCCAGCTCGGTGTAGGCGACGCGAATCTGCTCCAGCGTGAAGGAGTAGGTGCGGGCGATCTCGACCTTGATGGCGTCGTCCGCCACCAGTTGTGCTACTTCCTCAAGGTCGATGCGTCCACTGCTGTGTCGTGAGCCGGTGAACTGCGCTCCCCTGAGTATCGCTGTGGGTGAGGGAACCAGGGTGCCGATGGAACGGCCCGTCAGCCCGAGATCGCGGCCAAGTTTTACGTAGCCGCCGCCGTAGCAGTCCAGGAGCTTGGTGATAGGCGACGGAGCCGCTTCGCGAACCCGACTTGTCAGGTTCTCACCATAGGTGACTGGAATGGCGCCCAAGGAGTGGAGATACTCGGTATTGCGGGCGCCGGCGATTCCGATCACGGTGGCGCCTCGGCTCACGGCCAGCTGAGAGGCGACCGAACCCACACCGCCTGCGGCGGCACTGATGACAATGACATCGCCCTCGTGCAGGTTCAGCTGTCTGAATGCGCCGCACGCGGTTTGCGAGGCAACACCCAGACAGGCCGCCTGCGTGAATGACAACGGGGCTGGCTTCTTGACGACATCGTCGGTGGGTGCCACCAACTCGGTGGTGAACGCTCCGCGGGTGTCGGCCTGGCCGGGGGCGCTTCGCAAGGTACCCAGCACGGCGTCGCCCACGGCGAGGTCCGTGACGTTGGTACCGACTTCGTCGATGACTCCCGCGAAGTCTCGGGCCACGCCCCTGGGGAAGCGAGCGGATGCGCCCTCGAACCAGCGTCGAGGGTGAATGAGGCGTTGAACCCGTTCGACAGGTCGCAGGTCGCCTTCGAAGGTCTTGAAATCGAGGGGGTTGAGCCCGACGGCGCGCACCGCGATGCGTACCTCTCCGTCGCCCGGTGCCTGAGTCGGGCGCTCGACCTCCTCCAGGGCCTCTGGTCCGCCGAATCTCCGGTACTCGATCGCCCGACCCATGGCTACCTCCTCTGACTCGCTCGACGGCGAGATGCTGTGCTCACCTTGAACTACTACGTGGAAAGAATAGTACGAGATTCGTACTAATTTAGACAAGGAGGCATCTATGGATGAGTTCTGTGGGCTCTTCAGGGAGAGGGATGCGGTCGGTCGTGACTTTGCCGTTTGCGCCCAGGGATGCAGCGCCACTGCGCCCAGTGCTCACTGTCCGACAGTGTCGTCAATGCCAGCAACGCATCCTTTGTCGGCGAGCCCGAGTGCATCCAGGATGATGTCGCTCGTTTCAGCCGTTGACCATGAGTGCGAGTTTCGAATCGGGTTGGACGCGGACGGCTCCCTAGGTGCCCGCTCGGGGTCCGGTGCGGCGGGAGTGGTTTCCTGCTTAAGGCGAGGGCTCCTCTCCGGCGGCTTGCCGGTAGCGGCGTGATGCGTCAGTAAGCCTGTTGATCAGCGTCCCCAGGGTCTTCAGGTTCTTCTCTCCGATCTCCTGGCCGACGGTGTCGGCCCAGGCGTGCTGCTCCGCGGTGAGTGCCGTGATCGCTCGCCGTCCCTTGCCGGTCAGGACGAGCAGGTTCTGACCGCGCCGCCCGGGATTGGGCTGCCAGTGCGCCCAGCCCTGCGCGACGACATCATTGGCCACCCGCTGCACGCTCTGCCGCGTCAGTCCGACCCGACGCGCGATCTCGGCAACCGGCAGCGGCTCCTCCAGGACGGCGCCCAGCACCTGCCACCGGGCCGGGGTCAGCTCATGCGGGGCCGTAATCACCGCAGCCGCCTCCAGGAGCTCCCCGTTGAGGGCGAAGACGGGAAGGACCAAGGCGGTGAGGGCGTCCCCCTCAGGCGTTCTGCCAGGCAACGGTCGCCTCCATCAGGGCCATGTAGTCCTTCTCCTTGCCGTTGAGGAAGACCTGTTCCCAGGAGTCGACCATCGCATCGGGTACAAGCCCGGTGATCCGCATGACCTCCGCGGTGAAGGGGACCGCATGAATGCCTGAGGCCGTGGTGACGCCCCGGTTGGTCACCACTGGGGCCTCCACGTAGTGCGCACCGCCTCGGTATCCACTGGCCTCAAGGTACGAGGCGGCATTCGAGGTATGGCGGCGCTCGTCCAGGAAGCCGCCCCGGGCCAGTAGAAGCGTGGCACCGCAGATCGCCGCCACCGGAATCTCCTTATCCACGAGATGGCCGACCGCCTCGATGAGCCGCTCGTGCCCGGCCGCGTAGTGGTCCCCTCCAGGGATGACCAAGGCTGCGAGCGAGCCGTCGGCGGCCAGCGCATCCAGGACGTCGAGGTCGGCCTCCGGCGCCAGCGGCAGGTTCCCGAGCGTGCGCACCGGCTCCAGCCCGTCGCCCACGAGCAGCAGTCGAAAGCGCCCGGGCTTGAGGTGCTCCGCGCCTGTGATCTGAGTGGTGAGGTAGGCATACTCCCAGTCCGCCATGGTCTCGGTCGTGTACAGGGCTATGGTCCGCATCTCGGCTTCTCTCAGGTTGGCTCACCACCTACTGACAGTACGCTGTCAATATCGACAGCGTGCTGTCAATATCGACAGCGTGCTGTCAATATCGGGTTGGGGTGGAGAAGAACGGAACGTGTCGGCGCCCTGGCCTAGGCTTGGCCTCACGATGAACGCGATGAACTCCCTCTTCGGTGCCCTGCCCATGCCCGGCTCCAGCGGTGCGGCCACACCGCCGCCCGAGGCCGCGCTGCCCGCCCTCATCCCCACCGGAGGCTCCTTCGACGACGACTCCTGGGCCGACGTCGAGGCGCCGGCGGAGGACTGGGGCCCCGAGGAGGCCCCGTCCCCCGAGGACGAGGCCGCCGCAGCCCCCACCTGGGAGGAGCGCCAGGACGAGGTCTCCGCCCTGGTCGCCCGCGCCCAGGCCAATGCCGCCGCGGTCCGCGCCCGAGCCGACGGCGCCGCGCCGTCGGGCCACGTCTCCGGCCCCGCCTGGGGGGTGACGGTCTCAGACCCGGCCGAGCTGCTCTCCGGCCTCAACCCCGCCCAGGAGGCCGCCGTCACCCACGCCGGCGCGCCGCTGCTCATCATTGCCGGGGCCGGATCGGGCAAGACCCGGGTCCTGACCCACCGCATCGCCCACCTCATCGCCACCGGCCGCGCCCGCCCCGGCGAGATCCTTGCCATCACCTTCACCAACAAGGCCGCCGCCGAGATGCGCGAGCGCGTCACCGCCCTGGTGGGCCCCGCCGGGGAGCGCATGTGGGTCTCCACCTTCCACTCCGCCTGCGTGCGCATCCTGCGCCGCGAGCACGAGGCCGCCGGCCTGCGCTCCACCTTCTCCATCTACGACGCCGCCGACTCCACCCGCCTGGTCACCCTCATCGTGCGCGAGCTCGGCATCGACCCCAAGCGCTTCACCCCCAAGACCTTCGCCCACCGCATCTCCGACCTCAAGAACGAGCTCGTCACCCCCGCCCAGTTCGCCGAGCAGGCCGTCGCCTCCAACCCGTTGGACCGTCACCTCGTCGAGGTCTACCGCGCCTACGCCGAGCGCCTGAGCGCCGCCAACGCCCTGGACTTCGACGACATCATCATGCGCACCGTCGCCCTGCTCCAGACCCGGCCGGCCGTGGCCGAGATGTACCGGCGCCGCTTCCGCCACATCCTGGTCGACGAGTACCAGGACACCAACCACGCCCAGTACGTGCTCGTGCGCGAGCTCGTCGGCGGCCCGGGCACCTCCGGGGCCGGCAGCCCCCTGCCGCCCGGCGAGCTGACCGTCGTCGGCGACTCCGACCAGTCCATCTACGCCTTCCGCGGCGCCACCATCCGCAATATCGAGGAGTTCGAGCAGGACTACCCCAGCGCCCGCACCATCCTGCTGGAGCAGAACTACCGCTCCACCCAGAACATCCTCTCGGCCGCCAACGCCGTCATCTCCCGCAACAGCGGCCGGCGTGAGAAGAACCTGTGGACCGCCGCCGGCGACGGCGCCCCCATCACCGGCTACGTCGCCGACTCCGAGCACGACGAGGCCCGCTGGATCAGCCAGGAGGTCGACCGCCTGTCCGATGAGCACGGCGTGCACCCCCGTGACGTCGCCGTCTTCTACCGCACCAACGCCCAGTCCCGGGCCCTCGAAGAGGCCTTCATGCGCGCCGGCCAGCCCTACAAGGTCATCGGCGGCACCCGCTTCTACGACCGCCGCGAGATCAAGGACGCCATCGCCTACCTGCGCGCCGTCGACAACCCCGACGACGACGTCAACCTGCGCCGCATCCTCAACGTCCCCAAGCGCGGCCTGGGGGACAAGGCCGAGGGCGCCCTGGCCGAGCACGCCGCCCGCTACGCCGTCTCCTTCGGGCAGGCCGTCGCCGACGCCGCCGGAGCCCCCCGCGAGGCACGGGCCGATGAGCCAGGCGGGGCCGCGGGCGCCGACAGCGCAGACGGGCAGGCCTCCTCCACCGCCGAGGCCGGCGAACCCCCCGAGGTTGAGGGCCTGACCACCCGGGCCCGCAACCAGGTCCGCGGCTTCCACGAGCTGCTCACCACCCTGCGCCACATGGTCACTGCCGGCGACGGCGTCGCCGACGTCCTCGACTCCGCCCTGGACGCCTCGGGCTACCTCGCCGAGCTGCGCGCCAGCGACGACCCCCAGGACGCCACCCGCGTGGAGAACCTCGCCGAGCTCCACTCCGTGGCCAGCGACTTCCAGGCCGCCAACCCCGACGGCACCCTGGCCGACTTCCTCGAACGCGTCTCGCTCGTGGCCGACTCCGACCAGCTCCCGCCCAGTGCCGACCTGGAGGACGAGGACGCCCGACAGGCCGAGGAACAGGGCCAGATCACCCTCATGACCGTCCACACCGCCAAGGGCCTGGAGTTCCCGGTCGTCTTCGTCACCGGCATGGAGGACGGCACCTTCCCCCACGCCCGCTCCCTGGCCGAGGAGACCGAGCTCGCCGAGGAGCGGCGCCTGGCCTACGTGGCCCTCACCCGGGCCCGCGAGCGCCTCTACCTCACCCGCGCCGCCGTGCGCTCGGCCTGGGGCGCCGCCAACGCCATGCCCGCCTCCCGCTTCCTCGACGACGTGCCGGGCGAGACCATCGACTGGAAGCGCCTGACCTCCTCGATGGAGGCGCTGCGCGGCGGCGGTACCGGCTGGGGGAGCAGCTGGGGCGAGGGCGGCTTCGGCTCGGGAGGCTGGCGTACGGGTGGTTCTCGTCAGGGCTCCTACTCCGGCGGCTACTCCGACGACGATGACTTCGCCCCGCCCGTGGGGGGAGGTGCCAAGCGCTCGGGCAAGCTGGGGCGCGTGGAGACCGCCCAGGACCGGGCCGCCAAACGGGCCTCTGCCCGCCTCGAGGCCCGTGGCAAGCAGAGCACCCCCTCGTCGGCCGGGAGCGCCGCCGCCTCGGAGGACCTGCCCGCGGCCGTGGCCGGGCTGAGGGCCGGCGACCAGGTGCGTCACGACTCCTACGGGGTGGGCACCGTCGTCGGCCTGGAGGGCAAGGGGCGCTCCCTGACCGCCCGCGTCGAGTTCGTCATCGACGGCGCCCCCGCCACCAAGCGCCTCATCCTGCGCTACGCCCCCGTGGCCAAGATCTGACGGATCTATCCCTCATCACCTCCCACGGTATCGGATACCGTGCTGAAGGCAGGATGGGCGCCGGTTCCTCCTGGCGGGGGAGGCGTGGCTACCGGCAGGCAGGAAACACTGGGGTCATGAACACCCCGGCTTCCTCTCCGGCTTCATCAGTGGAGCCTCGGACTCCTCGCCTCCTGGACCGGCTCGTTCCGGTCAGTCCCCAGTGGCGTATTCCCCCACGTAAGGCGGAGCGCCTCGGCTGGCTCCAGCTCCTTCTGGGAGTCCCGGTTGTCATCGGTGCTCAGATTTTCGCAGCGATTCTCGCAGTGATCACCGGATTCGCGCGTCTCACGGCCAATGGTGGTGTTGAGTCCTTGTCGGGTGGCGGAATCGTCACGGCGATCAGTGCAGCGCCCCTGGCCCTGCTCGGGTACTGGCTGCTGGTGCGCCTCATCGGTGGCCGGCCCGTCATTGAGCTCGGTGGGCGCGGGGCGGCGCTGCGCGAGTTCTCGGTCGGCCTCGCCATGGGTGCGCTGCTCATGTGCGCCGTCATCGGGGTTCTGGCCCTGCTCGGTTCCTACCATGTGGTGGACGTCGGCTGGAGCACGGGGATCCTCGCCGGTCTCGGAGCCGGAATCTTCGCAGGATTCACCGAGGAGATCCTCGTCAGGGGTGTCATGCTGCGCATCATCGAGGGATGGCTGGGGACCTGGTGGGCGTTGGCCATCACTGCGGTGTTCTTCGGCGCCGCCCACCTGACCAACTCTCATGCCACGGTCTTCGGCTCGGTGGCGATCGTGCTGGAGGCAGGAATCCTGCTGGGCGCCTGCTACCTGCTCACCCGGCGCCTGTGGCTGGCGATCGGGGTGCATGTCGCCTGGAACTTCGTCCAGGGTGGCGTCTTCGGTTCCGACATCTCCGGTACCGGGTCGGGACGCGGACTCATCGAGGCCCGCTTCACCGGCCCCGATCTGCTCACTGGCGGATCCATGGGGGTCGAGGGATCCGTCGTTGCGGTCCTGCTGTGTACGACGGCCGGTCTGGCCGTGCTGGTTGCGGTCCACCGGCGCGGGCTCATCGTCCCGCCCTGCTGGCGCCGCCCGGCGGCGCTGTCGAGCAGCGTAGTTGGTGACGGCCCGCCCCCAGTCATGAGCGGGTCGGCACCAGGCGTACGGGGCGCCGCTCGGCCCGGAAGTCGTTGACCGGGGCGTCGGAGGCGTACCCCAGGGCGAAGCCCGTGATGAGGTGGTAGTCGGCCGGCGCCTCGAACTCGGCGTCGAAGGGGCGGCGCCAGGTGGCCAGGACCCCGAGGGGGCAGGAGTCGACGCCGCGGGCCTTGGCGGACAGGAACAGGGTCTGGAGCATGAGCCCGGCGTCGAGCGCGGCGAAGGGCATGAAGTCCTTGTGGATGAGGACGAAGCCGATGACCGGCGCGCCGAAGGCCTCGCAATTGCGCCGGGCGGCCGCGTCGCGGGCCTGGCGGTCCCGACGGGCGATGCCCATGTGCGCGTACAGCCGGCCGCCGACGGCCTGGGAGTGGGGCAGCAGCTCCGCGGGATAGGGCGCCCAGGTGCGGTAGTCGCCGTCGGGCGCCTTGCCGCTCAGGACCAGGCGGGCCATGGCGCCGGGCTCCTTGTGCTGGAAGGGCAGTGTGGCATCGAACTCGGCGATGTAGGCCGAGCGCAGGCGGTCCGCCCGCTCACCGGTGGCCAGCGCCACCATGAAGGGCCGTGTGTTCGACCAGCTCGGGGCCTGACGGGCATCGTCAAGGATCGCGTCGAGGACCTGGCTCGGCACCGGGTCAGGCCGGAAGTCGCGCACAGAATGCCGGGCAGTGGCCAGGTCGGAGAAAGTTTCGGGGTTCATCGTGACGTCTCCTTGGACAGGTCATGGAGCCGGTTGACGGGGCCGATTGCGGCGCCGCCTCAGTCTTGGGTGTGACGCGGCGTCGTACGCAAGCGTTACGACTGATGTCGGGGCCCGAAGGTGGAGTCGTCCAGCTGGCGCAGGACGCGGGACGGGTTGCCCACCGCGAGGCTGCCGGTGGGAATGTCCTTGGTGACCACTGATCCCGCGCCGATGACGCAGTTGTCCCCGATGGTCACACCGGGACACACGATCACCCCACCGCCCAGCCACACGTTGTCCCCGATCGTGATGGGGTCGGCCGCCTCCAGGGAGCAGGCGCGTGGCGTCGGCTCCAGGGGATGGACCGGCGTGAGCAGCTGGACGTTCGGGCCGATCTGGCAGTGGGCACCGATACGGATCTCCACGACGTCGAGCGCTACGAGCCCGTAGTTGGCGAAGGTCCCCTCACCCACAGTGATGTTGTCCCCGTAGTCCACACGCACTGGAGGTAGCAGGCGAGCCTTGTCACCCAGCCCCGGGATCGCCGAGCGCAGCAGGTCCCAGCAGTCCTCCTCACCCTCGGCGAAGGCTCGCTCGAAGCGGTAGAGCATCTTGCGGGCGTGCGCCGCGATCCTGGCACTGTCCGGGTCGTCGGAGACGTACCAGTCACCGGCGAGCATGCGCTCGCGATTGGTGCGCTCGTCCCCGACGAAGTAGGGCTCGGCCTCGGGGAAACGGGGGGAGGGACTCTCACTCATGACCGACAGCCTAGCCGCGGCCTGCGGTAGCGCCGCTCAGTTCGCGCTCACCCGCCAGAGCCGGCCCTCGCGCCGTGCTCAGGAGTGGGGGAGTACCTCGGCCACGGCGGCTCGCAGCGTCTCAGGCAGTCCCAGGGCCTCCATCTCACCCAGGAGGGCGGTCCCGCTCAGGCCCCGCTGCACCGCTGCCCAGGCCAGGTCCTTGGCCATGTACTCCACGCGCGCGGCATCCAGGATCGTGTGGACCTCGTCGCGCCAGTCCATCGGCTCCTGCCGTGTGCCGCGCAGCACCAGTCCGACCCCGTCGGCCAGCTCCTGGCGGGACATCTCACCGACGTGCACAAGCGTGCCCGCCCCCAGGGTGAATCCGTCACCATCGACCTCCTCGGTGGCCAGTCGGCACGCCTGCTCGCCCACCCCCAGCCAGGCGCCCGTCACCCGGCAGGACAGAAGCCGTACCGTCACCTTCCGTGAGTCCGGGACGACGTCAGTGGCCCCCTCCAGGCGGATACGCAGCACCGCGTCCCCGCCGTCCTCGTCCTCGGTGTCCGGCCAGGTCAGTGCCATGTGCGTGCGGGCGACCCGGTCCGGCCCCGGCTCGGCCGAGCCGTCGTCCTCCTCCAGGGTGAAGGACCCCGAGTCTCCGGGCACGACGACGACCTCCAGCTCGCGCGGATTGTCCCCGGCTGCCTCCATCAGGTTCCCGGCCAGCGGGATGACCGAGCCGGCCCTGGCCAGAACACCGATGCGGTCCAGTGGGCGCGACAGACTCAGCATGCGCCCGTGCCCGCCGGCGGCGGCCTCATAACGGCGCCCCGTGGGCAGGTCGTACCAGACGCCGTCGGGCAGCCAGGTCAGCTCCCGGCCCAGGCCGGTGGTCTCGTCCAGTGGGGAGGTGAAGGGCACCACCAGCAGGTCACCGAAGCAGAAGGTGTTCCGGTGCTCGTAGGCGGCCAGTGTCCGCGGGTGGTCGTGGTAGAGCGGACGCACCGGCCCCACGCCCTCGCTCACCGAGCGCCGCGCCCACGTGTACAGGTAGGGAACCAGCCGGTGGCGCAGCCGCAGGTGCGCCTCCATCGTGGCGCGCGCGTCGCGCGAGTAGCGCCATGGCTCCTTGGAGGTGAAGGCCGAGTTCGACGAGTGCAGGCGGTTGATGGGGGAGAAGCAGCCCAGCTGGAACCAGCGGGCCGCCATCGTGTCGTCGCTGCCGCCCAGCATGTGCCCGCCGATGTCGTTGGACCACCAGAAGTAGCCGATGTTGGCGGCCGTGGCCGTGAACCTCGGCTGGAAGCGCAGGGAGTCCCAGCTGATGATCGTGTCCCCGGAGAAGCCCACCGGGGTACGGTGGCTCGAGGCATCGGCGAAGCGGGAGAAGGTCACCGGCCGACGCCGCTCCACGCCGCCCGCCTCCGTCGGGCGCTCGCGGCCCGAGTCGAGGTAGTGGACATGGTTGAGCATCCACAACGGATCCAGGCCGGGAACCGTCGTGGAGCCGCCCTGCTGCCAGTCCAGCCACCAGAAGTCCACGCCCTGGTCCTCCAGCCGGTGGTGGAGGCGCGAGAGGTAGGAGCCCATGAAGACCCGGTCGGCGACGTTGAAGGGCACGTCCTCCCCGCTGCCGGCATCCAGGCCTAGGTCGGCGCAGACCTCCTCATAGGCCTCCTCGTGGCGCCGCACCCCCTGGGCGGGGTGGACGTTGAGCGTGGTGAGCATGCCCCGCTCATGCAGGCCGGCCAGGAAGGCCGCAGGGTCCGGGAAGAGATCCCGGTTCCAGGTGTAGCCGGTCCAGCCCGTGCCGATCGCCGGGTCGATGTCGGTGAGGTGCCAGTCCATGTCGATGACGGCCACGGAGAAGGGCAGCTCCTCGGCGGTGAAGCGGTCCATGAGCGCCAGGTACTCCTGGCCGCTGTAGGGGTAGTAGCGGCTCCACCAGTTGCCCAGCAGCGCCCGCGGAATGAGAGGGCTCGGGCCGGTGAGGCGGAAGAAGTCGCGCAGCGCCCCCCGGTAGTCCTGGCCGTAGCCGAAGACGTAGAGGTCCTGCGCCCCGTCGGCCAGGCG
>ERZ772964.382-NODE-382-length-20515-cov-5.06466_pt1 | contig 20515 bp, 20 predicted proteins | sample MGYA00580675_ERZ772964 | MGnify/ENA primary metagenome ERZ772964 (study PRJEB29015, sample SAMEA2737941) | human oral metagenome | biome: human oral; feature: human-associated habitat; material: dental | place: China | collected 2139 ... | reverse complement strand
AGGTGCCCGTGGAGTCCGTCTTCTCCCTGGAGGAGTTCCCCCGCCTGAGGTGAGCGCCCCGCCCCGGCGCGCCGTTGCGCCACTTAGCGCGCCACTGCACCACTTGGGCCCAGGCGGGCCCCGGCTCCCCCGGCGTGTCGGCGGCCTAAGTGGTGCGGGCAATGCCCAAGTGGCGCAGGCCCAGGGCTCAGGGCGTGTTGTGCAAGCCGTTCGAGCCGGTAGTCGATGCTGGCCATGCGGGCGGTGAGTCCGCTCAGTGCCGGGCGGCGAGCGCGCCCGGGCGGCTGCCGGCCCCGATGCCGGCGATGATCCGGTCGAGGCCGTAGTCGAGCTCGTACCCCTGCCCGTCGTCGAGGGCCCCCGCCTCGAGCACGCGCGCCATGGAGGCCATGCCCTCGGCTTCGAGGCGGGCCAGGAGCCACTTCCCCGAGGGGCCGCGGCCGACCCCGTGCGCCGCGGACGCCAGGGAGCGCTTGAGCGCGGCGACGGTGCGCACGTGCCCGTCGACGAGCAGCGCGGCGTTGAGCCGCTCCTGCAGACCGAGTCCCGCAACGGCGAGCACCTGGAGGACCGCCTCCATCCACCGCAGACGGTGCGGGCCGGTCGGCATGCCGTCGACCGGGGCGTCCAGGAGCCACGGATGGGCGCCGTAGCGGGCGTGGACGGCGAGGGCCCAGAGGCGCAGCCCGTCCTCCCAGCCCTCAGGGGGACCCGGGAGGGCCGGCGGCGGACCGAAGGCGACGTCGACCATCGCGGCGACGACCTCGTCGCGGGAACCGATGTGCCGGTACGCCGCCATCGTGCTCACACCGAGGCGCTGCGCGAGTTTGCGCACCGACACCCCTTCCAGGCCCTCGTCGTCCGCTAGCGCGACGCCCGCGCGGACGATCTTGCCGATGTCCAGCCCCTTGCCCGTCCCCCGCCCCGCCTCCGCTTCGGGGGCATCGACTTCCCACAGCCACTGCACCCACTTGGGCGGGGCGCCCTGGTCCGTGCGCGCCATGTTCCCTCCTCGCCGCTCAACGGGGATCGGATTGCTCCGACCACGATACCAGCGTACAGTGTACTCACCATAAAGGTGTACACCGTACACATCTGGGAGCCGTGAGAGGACACGAGTATGAAGAACGAGGAAAGATCCAAGGACCGGGGCGCCACCGGATCGCGCACCGCCGCCACCGCCGTGCTTATGGTGGCGACGTTCATGGATCTGATGGACTCAACGATCACCAATGTCGCACTGCCCACGATCGGCAGGGACCTGGGGGCGACGCCGGAGCAACTGGAGTGGACCCTGGCCGGTTACATCATCGCCTTCGCGACACTGCTCATCACGGGCGGCCGACTGGGCGACGTCTTCGGGCACAGGCGCGTCTTCGTGATCGGGATGGTGGGGTTCACCGCCGCCTCCCTCGGCGCGGCGCTGTCGCAGTCGGGCGAGCTGCTGGTCGCCGCCCGGGTGCTCCAGGGCGGGTTCGCCGGGATCATGATGCCCCAAGTGCTCTCCAGCGTGCAGGTGATGTACGCGCCGGAGGAGCGCGCCCCCGTCCTGGGCCTCATCGGAGCACTGAGCTCGCTGGGGGCCGTCGGCGGGCTGGTCCTGGGCGGCTGGCTCGTCACGATCGACCTCTTCGGCATGGGATGGCGCAGCGTCTTCCTCGTGAACGTTCCCGTCGGAGTCGTCATCGTCGCCGCGGCGCTCGCGCTCGTGCCCAGGAGCCGCTCGGAGCACCCCCTCAAACCCGATCCGGCCGGGGCTCTGCTGGGGGGCCTCGGGGTCTTCCTGGTCGTCTTCCCGCTCACCGACGGCCGCGCCGCGGGGTGGGCGTGGTGGATCTGGGCCATGCTGGCGGCGGCCCCCTTCGCCGTAGGCGCGTTCGCGTGGCAGCAGAGGCGCACGCTCAAGGCCCACGGCTCCCCCCTACTGCCGCTGCCCCTGTTCCGCGACCGGGGCTTCGCGAGCGGGCAGCTGGTGCAGGTGCTCTCGTCGATCGGCAACGGCGGTTACGTGCTCGTCCTGCTGTACTACGTGCAAAGCGCACTCGGTTTCTCAGCTTTGGCGGCAGGGCTCACGCTCCTGCCCTTCGCACTGGGCTCCATGGTGGCCACGCCACTGGCGATCCTCGCGACGAAGCGGATGGGGAAGTGGGCCGTGCTGGCCGGAGGCATGGTGCAAGCGGGTGCGCTGACCTGGGTCCTGTGGACGATCTCGGCCAATGGGCAGTCCCTGACGGGCTGGGACCTCACCGCCCCGCTGGCGCTGACGGGCGCCGGGATGATGACCCTCATCATGCCGCTCACGACCATCGCCCTCGAGTCGGTGCCCACCCAGGACGCGGGTGCGGCGTCGGGAACCCTGACCACCTTCAGCCAGGTCGGAATGGTCCTCGGAGTCGCCCTCGCCGGGACGGTCTTCTTCGGAGTCCTCCAGGACGCGGCCGAGGCGCGTGCCGCCATCACGACCGCCCTGTGGGTCCCCATCGCGGCCTACGCGCTCGCGGGCCTCGCCGCCTCGGCGGCCATGCCCGGCCGGGCACAGCGGTAGCCGTTGGCGCGAGCGGCCGGGGGCCTCAGGCGCCCCCGGGTCCCCCCACGAGCCAGCGCCGTTTGACCTCGCCCACCGCGTAGGACACGACGGCCGTCATGTCCGCGTCCTCGACGCCGTCTGCGCGGTCGCAGAGCCACTGGAGCTGCATGCCGTCCGAAAGGGCGACCAGGTGGCGGGCGATCAGCCCCGACGGCGCCTCGGAGCGCACCTCCCCCGTGGCCTTGCCCGCTTCCAGAGCGTCCTGCAGGAAGGAGATCGCGAAGTCCAGGTGGTCGGAGAACCAGGCGTGCGCCTGGTGCTGGCGGTCGATGACGGCGCCGGACATCGCGGTGTAGAGCGCCACCCCCTCCGGGTCCTCCGCGTTCTCCCCCAGGATCGCGAGCCAGGTGTCCAAGGTGTCCGCCACCGACTCGCGCTGGGTGGGCAGGTGCCGCATCGAGTGGCGGTCGCGCTCTGCCAGCACTTCCGCCAGGAGGTGGTCCTTGGAGGAGAAGTGGTGGAGCAGGCCGGCCTTGGAGATGTCCGAGGCTCCGGCGATGTCCGCCAGCGAGGTGCCCGCGTATCCCCGCGTGGCGAACAGCGCCATCGCTTCGGAGAGGATGCGTGCTCTCTTGTCCTCGCTGCCCGCTTTCGGGCGGCCGGGGCGCCGTGCCCCAGCGCTCTTCGCTCGACCGGTCATGGGCGTGTTACTTCTCCCTGGTAATCAACAATTCAACCACATTATGATATCCATCATCGTTGAGATTACCACCTGGAAGACGGCTCACTTCAACACTGAAGCTGTCGCGGACAGCGCTTCGGCGGGGAAAGCGCCCACGAATCCGACCATGCCCGCACCGGTGCCGCGCACAGCGGCGCAGGCGCAGGCAGCGGAAACGCCCGCAAGGCACCCGCCCCGGGCCGCCGACCGATCAGGAATAGCTCGAGCGCGCTGTGGAGGACCTCGACCCGGCCCCCCCCTTCCAGCCGCCGGGCCGATCAGCGGACGTCGGAAGACCGCCAGGAGGATGATCCCTGGCCTTCGAGGACGCGGAGGCGGACGCCACCGGGCACGCGCCGGGTCCGTGGACGAGGGGCCTGCGGCCTGCCAGTGCAGTGCGCCGCCCGGACGACCGAACCGCCGGGGATAGAAGTGGCGGCCAGTCGTTGCCGACTGACCGCCACCCACTCATGAGCCGGGGAAGGATCACCCCACCGAAACCTCGAACTGCGGTTTGCCGTCCGCGCCCATCCTGATGGCGTTGTTCTCGTCAACCTTCACATGAACGCTCACCTTGTATTTCACATCAACAGGAGCACTGTCCTTGAAGATTCCGGAGCCCTCCTGCTTCGTGAAGACCGCGTTCTCCGCAGTGTACCAGCCGGGATTGTGCTTATCGCCCACGATCTGGGTCGGCACTTCCTTCACGCTCAAGACCGCAAGGGTCTTCGATTGGAGCGGCCACGGACAGCCCTCCCCCAGATTTCCGGCGTTCTCCACCGAACCGCAGGACTTCACCTTCGCGACTGCGGCGTCCAGAGCCGCGGCCTTGAGGGCGTCGGAGTAAGTGGCCTCGAAGGTGATGGTGCGGGAGCTGAAGTCGTCCGCGGCGCTCACGGTGACTGGGGGCGCCGTCACGTACTCCCCCGTGTTCGCCGCGGACACCGTGTAGACACCGGGGTAGACGGTGATGGAGTTGTCGTCCTTGGCCAGCGTCTTCGTGGCGTCCCCGATGCTGACGGCGGGGATCCCCTTGGCCTTCACCTCGACCTTCAGCATGAAGGCCTCCGTGATCTGCCAGTTGTCCAGAACGCCGAAGTCCTTCTTCCCCTGGGTGAGGGCGAAGTCGTGGGTGAAGCGCTGCCCGTCCAGGGACAGGGTCGCCGTCACGTAGCGCACGTCGCCCTTGTTCTTGGAGCTCTCCTGCGACTCCTTGACCTCTGTGATCTCGATGCGCGCTGACGCCGCCTGCATGACCGCGTCGGTCATGAAGACGCGCTCCTCGTTGGCGATGCCCGGGTCCACCATCGCCGTGGCGGCCTCGGCCTTCCCATCGGCGAGCAGCTGCAGGTACTGCCGTGTGCGCGCCTCGGGGCTGCGCTGGCCGTTGAGGACAGCCAGCGCCACCACGCCGGCGATCACGACGACAACGAGGGCGCAGAGCGCCACGATGACGCGCCGCAGTTTCTTCCTCGCCGCCGGATCGGCCGGCTTGCCCGCCTGGGCGGGCACTAGGGGCGACATGCCGCCGGGGTGGGGCGGAGCGGACGGCTGGCCCTGCGCCCCGCCACCGCTCTGGGGCAGCGGGGGCTGGCCGACCGGACGTCCCTGGGCGCCGCCACCGGCCTGCGGGGCGGGCGACTGCCGCGGCGCAGACTGGCCCTGCGGGCCGTAGCCGCCCTGCGGGGCCATGGGCCGCGCCGTCGGCTGCCCCGCTTGCGCGGGGCGGCCGATCGGAGTGAAGCCCTGACCGCCTCCAGGGTTGATCGGAGTGGTCATCGCTGCTGGCCGTCCGTGTTCTCACCGGACCCGGGGGCCGGCGGCATCTGCGCCTGGGCCGGATCCGCGCCGTAGCCCTGAGAGGCCTGGTAGTACTGCTGCTGCGGGACTTCCGGCGTCGGAGCCGTCGGCGGCACCTGGGACTCGGGGGGCATCCCCACCTGCGCGATGTCGGCGGTCGGCGCGACGTCCGCAGAGGAGCCCTCCAGCTGCGATCCGACTCGGGAGGCTCCACCGCCCTGGGGGTACTGGCCGGGCTGCGCGTACTGCTGGGGCTGCCCGCCCTGCGGGTACTGGCCCGGCTGCCCGCCCGCGGGGTACTGCCCCTGCTGGGGGTACTGCTGCTGCCCGCCCTGCGGGTACTGGCCCGGCTGGCCGTACTGCTGCCCGCCCTGTGGGGCCTGGTCCTGCTGCGCGTACTGGCCGGGCTGCGCGTACTGCTGGGGCTGCCCGCCCTGGGGGTACTGGCCCTGCTGCGGGTACTGGCCGGGCTGGCCGTACTGCTGCTGGCCGGGCTGCGCGTACTGCTGGGGCTGCCCGCCCTGCGGGTACTGGCCGGGCTGGCCGTACTGCTGCTGGCCGGGCTGCGCGTACTGGTTGGCGGCGGGCGCCACGTAGGCCTCCGGGCTCGCCAACCACGCGGCGGCCGCCTGTCGGCCGGCGCACAGACTGAGCAGGCCGGGCGAGCTGGTGCCGAACTGCTTCGGCGTGACCTCGGCCAGAACGGACACTACGCCTGCGGCGAGGGCGACGACGAGGGGGCTCCACCCCGCCATGCCCGTAGCACCGCCAGCGGTCCCAGTGGCATTGATGTTGAAGAGCAGCAGGCCGGCGAGCATGATGACCAGCACCGCCACAGGCAGCTGCCATGTGCGGCTCCACACGGGGGCCGAGGTGCGCTGGCGCTGGACGCCGACGGACAGGGAGGCCGCGACGATGGCGAGGAGGCCGATCAGGATGATCAGCGATCCCCAGCCGCTCCCGATGTCCCAGGCCATCGCGGCGCCGCCCGCACCGAAACCCCCGATGCTGCCTGATAACGCGAAACCGCCGAAGAAGGCGAGGCCGATGACGGCGATCACCAAGTTGGGGAGCAGGAGCAGGAGCAGGGGCACCATTGCGAACCGCTGGTTGCTGATCGCGATGATCAGGATGACCACCAGGGTGAGGGCGCCGAAGACGGGCAGGAACACCCGGGCGGCCGCGCGGACCTCGACGAGCATCGGGGCGAGCGCCTTCGGGAGGATGCTGACTTGGGCGGCCTTCTGGCGGGCGGTGAAGCTCGACAGGCCGACGACCAGGAGGACGACCAGGAATGTGAAGAAGGAGGTGGCGCGCAGGCCATCCGAGCCGTCGCCCGCGGAGAAGAAAGCTGTGAGCAGCGTCATCACCAGTGCGACGAGGAGTCCCTCGACGAGGCTGCGCACCCCTGTGGGCACTGACTCGCGGATGGTGCCGTCCTCCCACACCCTCTTGTTCAGCACGAAGCGAAGGGCGATCGCCTCGACGACGATGACCGTCCAGGGAACCGCGATCGCCATCATGCCGTAGCTCGCGCCGAGGAAGGTGGTCGAAACGGACCACCCGGCCCCGGTGAAGGCGCCGATCCCCACGGGGATGAGCATGAAGGACCCGCCGGAGACGATACTGGCCAAGGAGATGTAGCCGATCAGCGACGCGGCCAGCCCCACGCCGAAGACGACGGCCAGCTCGAGGCAGAGCGTGGTCAGGCCCGCCGGGGAGAACAGGGTCTGCATCTGGTGCCCGACCGGGGTCTGGGCGCGCTGGGGCTGCTGGGGCGCGGCGCCGTAGGGCCCCTGGGCCTGCTGCTGGCCCGGGTAGGGCTGCCCCTGTCCCGGATACGCCTGTCCCTGCGCCGACTGGGCGGCGCCCGCCTGCGCGTAGGGCTGCTGCGGGGCGGGCCCGTACCCACCGGCCTGGCCGCCCTGTCCGCCGGGGTACGGCGCCTGGGGCGGATTCTGCGGGTCACTCATGAAGATCTCCTTGAATCTGCGTTATGGATGTTCCCACTGTGTCAGTACATTGACCGAATCGTCAACCGATTCCTGGTATCTGGTCAGACTCGTCCGCGCCGGAGCCCGCGAAATGGTCCCACGGCCCGAACACCTCCGCGCCGTCGAGTTGGATGTGCGGCTCCTCGCCGCCCCGGGGCGCCCGGGCGGCGCCCACGGCGCGGAAGCCGTCGGGCAGAGCGGCCCCAGGGGGGAAGGCCGCGAGGATCCCCTGGTCCTCGCCCCCGCCGACCACCCAGTCGAGGGGGTCCTTGCCGCAGGCGGCGGCGGCGCCGGCCAGGGCTTCCGCCTCGCGCCCCAGAGCGCGCCGGTCCAGTTCGATGACGACCCCGGAGGCGCGGGCCATGCGCCCGCCGTCCATGGCGAGCCCGTCGGACAGGTCCATCATCGCGCTAGCGCCGGCACTGGCGGCGGCCGGCCCCGCTTCGAGGGGCGGGCGCGGCGCGCAGTACGTCCGCACGAAAGGCGCCAGGGCCTCGGGCTCCCGCCCCGGGAGGACCACTCCCCCGCGCAGCAGGTCCAGCCCGGCGTAGGACCATCCGAGCGTCCCCGCCACGCCCACGGTGTCGCCGGGGCGCGCGCCGTCGCGCAGGACGGGACTGCCCTGGCAGTACCCGAAGGCCGTGACCGACAGGACGAGGCGGTCGCCGCCGGACAGGTCGCCGCCGACCACGCCCGCCCCCGCCTCGCGGGCCCGGTCCCCCAGGCCCCGCACCACATCGAGGAGCCAGTCGGCGTCGGCGTCCCTCGACACGGACACGGACACCACCAGCGCCGAGGCCCGGCCGCCCATCCCGGCGATGTCGGAGAGGTTCTGCGCGGCTGCGCGCGCGCCGATCTGGTAGGGCGTCGACCACCAGGAGTGGAAGTGGTGGTCCTCCACGATCACGTCGGTCGTCACCAGGAAGGAGCCCTCCGGGGCGGCGATCTGGGCGCAGTCGTCGCCAATGCCGACCAGAGTGCGCCCGCCGACGGGCAGCAGGGCGCGGAACGCCCTGATGAGCTGGGACTCGTCCATGTCCCTCAGTCGTGCCATCGCACCACCGTACCGGCGCGCGCCCCTCCGCGCCCGTCGACCGCGCCGTCCTGGCGCCCCGCGCCCCGGGCGCGCTGGGAGGCGTAGAGGCAGACCGCCGCCGCGGAGGCGACGTTGAGGGACTCGGCCAGACCGGTCATCGGGATCGCGACCAGGAGGTCGCAGCCGGCCACCTCGTGGGCGTCCAGGCCGCGCGCCTCGTTGCCGAGCGCCCAGGCGTGGGGCCCGGCGAGGGCGCCTTCCTCCTCGACCGTCGGCAGGGGCACGGCGCGCGGGCCCCCCGATGTGCCCAGCACCCGCGCACCGCGGGCGTGGAGGGCGTCGACGGCGGCCCCGAAGGCCGGATGGGGGATGACGGGCAGGTGGAAGACCGAGCCGGCGCTGGCGCGGACCACCTTCGGACTGGTGACGTCCGCCGTGCCCGCCACGGTGAGCACTGCCCGGGCGCCCATGGCGTCGGCGGTGCGGATGATGGTGCCCACCTTCCCGGGGTCGCGCCCCTGGGCGATGATGACGTAGAAGCCCCCGTCCGCGGGCCACTCCCGCACGATGGCGTCGGCCGAGGCGACGGCGCACACCCCCTGGCAGTCGGCGCTGAGGGCGGCGGCGACCTCGTCGGTCACGGTGTGGACCCACCGCGTGGCACTGCGGGCGGCTCTTGCGATACCGGGGTGGGCGAGGCGGGCCGCCGCGCTGATGTAGACGTCGCGGACGGAGGCGGGGCGGTGGGCCAGGAGCTCGCGCACCGCCTGGGGCCCTTCGACCAGGATCGCCGACGCCCGCGCGCGCGCCGAGCGCCCGCTCAGGCCGGCAACCCTGCGCACCCTGTCGGAGCGCGGATTGTCGAGCACTGGCGGGCACCCGGAGGAGGGGGGCACCTGCGTCAGGCCCTGGGGGCGTTGACGTCGGCCGGCAGGGCTTCCTTGGCGACCTTGACGAGCGCCGTGAACGCGGCCGGCTCGTTGACGGCGAGCTCGGCCAGCATACGGCGGTCGACCTCGACGCCGGCCAGGTTCAGGCCCTGGATGAAGCGGTTGTAGGTCAGGCCCTCGGCGCGGGCGGCGGCGTTGATGCGCTGGATCCACAGGCGGCGGAAGTCGCCCTTGCGGGCCTTGCGGTCGCGGTAGGCGTAGACGAAGGAGTGGGTCACCTGCTCCTTGGCCTTGCGGTACATGCGCGAGCGCTGGCCGCGGTAGCCGGAGGCCTGCTCGAGGACGGTGCGGCGCTTCTTCTTCGCGTTGACAGAACGCTTGACACGTGCCATTTCTTCTACTCCTTAACTCTGCCGCTTCACTTGCCCAGCAGCCGCTTGACGCGCTTGACGTCAGCGGTCTCGAGGACCTGATCGGTGGCCAGACGGCGGGTCTTGCGGCTGGACTTGTGCTCCAGCAGGTGGCGGGCGCCGGCCTGCTCGCGCATGATCTTGCCCGAGCCGGTGGTGCGGAAGCGCTTCTTGGCACCGGAATGAGTCTTGTTCTTCGGCATTGTTCGTTCCTTCGTGAATGAGGCGACGGGCGTCGCCTATCAGTCCTTGTCCTCAGCGCGGAAGGAGGCGGCGCGGGCCTGGTCCTTGCTGGCGCGCTCCGCCCGCTTGCCGCGGCGCTCGGCGCGCTCGGCCTCGCGGCGCTTGCGCTGCTCGTTCAAGGCCTCGGCCTTGCGCTTGGTGGGGGCCAGGACCATCGTCATATTGCGCCCGTCCTGGCGCGGCATCGACTCGACGGTCGCCAGATCCCCGATCTCGTCGGCCAGGCGCCGCAGCAGGCGGACCCCGGCCTCGGGGCGGGACTGCTCCCGTCCGCGGAACATGATCATGACCTTGACCTTGTCGCCGGCGGAGAGGAAGCGCTCGACGTGCCCCTTCTTGACCGCGAAGTCGTGGTCGTCGATCTTGAGTCGGAAACGGATCTCCTTCAGCTGCGTGTTCGCCTGGTTGCGGCGGGCATCGCGAGCCTTCTGGGCGGCTTCGTACTTGTACTTGCCGTAGTCCATGAGTTTTGCGACGGGCGGCTTGGCGTTCGGCGCAACCTCAACGAGGTCGAGCCCGGCCTCCTCGGCCAGGCGCAGGGCGTCCTCCACTCGGACGACGCCGACCTGTTCCCCGCCGGGCCCCACGAGGCGGACCTCGGGGACTCGGATTCGCTCGTTGATGCGAGTCTCGCTGATGGGTGGCTCCTTCCACGGATTGTTTCGCATAACGAAGAACCTCCGTTACGCTGCGCGCACGGAGGTACCCACTACCGACGGCGCGCCGGGGCCCGCCGTCGAACCCGATCCCCTCGTCGGCCTCGTAGGCCGTATCCCGGCGAACCCCATCGGGGAACGCCGGGCGGGGATCCAGGTGGGATCTCTCCGCTTGCATTCCGGGCGCGAGCCCGGACGGTCGGATCCAAGCATAACAAACCGGGCGCGCCCACGCGAAGCCCCACCTCGGATGCCATTGCTCACAAGTCGCCGCGGCCGACTCCTCCGCCATCCCCGCCGTCCATCCGCCCCCCGTGCGCGTCGCGGAGATCCGCGACGAGCGTCGCGATGCCGACGACCACCAGGAAGGCGCACATGGGCATCGCGGGGGCGCGCTCCATGAAGTCCGCGGATCCCCACAGCCTCCAGCACTGCAGCGCCCCAGCCACCGCGCCGACCACTGCCAAGGAGTACCCGAACCTCCTTCGCGAAGCGGGTTCGCCCGAGCCGAAGTACGCCCCGGAGGCCGCCGCCCACACGACGAAGACCGCCATCCACACCGACACGACGGCGAACGCTTGGAACAACGGGGGTCCCCATACTCCGAAGACATCGTTGGCCACGCCGTCGGCGAGCACCGTCGCCAGGACTCCGACCAGGCAGACGTTGGAGATCCTGCCGCGCAGCAGGACCTGCCGCTCGTCGTGCCCATCGCTCCCCACTGTCATAATCGACATTGCCATCACTCCCAGAAAAGATCATCGAGGGTCACCCCGAGCGCCCGGCATATCCGGACGCACAGCGCGATCGTTGGGTTGTAGTCACCGGATTCAACGGCGCTGATGGTTTGACGGGTGACGCCGACCTCGTCGGCGAGACGGACCTGGCTCAGGCCGCGCGCGGCCCTCGCCGCCTTCATCCGCAGGTTCTTCGCCATAGCGCCCCTTCCGATATGTCAACTATATACGACAGTATGGCAAGTATACTAGCCTTTCCAGCGGACGACCCCCACTGCGAAGAGCGCGGGGATGACCGCGCAGGCCAGCAACCCGACCCGCAGCCCTCCCCCGGGCAGGGACAGCAGCGCCGCGGGAGCGCCCAGCGCCGACGAGGCGGACGCCACCAGGGAGGCCGCGCTCGGCCCCACCGACGCCCCCAGGTCCCCTCCCAGTGCGAGAAGGGCGAACATCGCCGCGCCCCCGGCGGGGAAACGGGCCGCCGTCAAGGAGAAGGTGCCCGGCCACATGAGGGCGACGAAAAGGCCCGTGCCCGCGCAGCCCAGCAGGGACAGCCACGCCCAGGGGGCCAGAGCCGCCAGGAGGTAGCACGCGCACGCGCCCGTCCCCGACGCCATCAGCAGGCGGCGCAGGTCGAAGCGCGCCCCGGCGGTGGCGTGCCAGGCGCGGGCGGCGCCCATGAGGAGGGCGAAGAGCCCCGGGCCGAAGACGTCGCCGACCTGCTTGGCCACGCCCGCTCCCTGCTGGGCGAAGAAGGACGACCACTGGCTCATCGTGAGCTCGGCGGCCCCGCCCGTCGCCATGAGCGCCAGGGCGAGCAGGAACGCGCCGGAGCGCCCCAGCTCGCGCAGCGGCGTGCGGTGCGCCTCGGGCACCGTCTCCGGCATGGGCACGCGCGCCAGAACGATCCCGTTGGCGACCGGCACGCACGCCCAGGCGATGGGCAGCGCCGGCCACCACTGCTCCCCCACCACCGCCAGCGCCCCGGTGGTGACCAGGACGACCCCCAGCTGCCCCCAGCAGTAGAAGGAGTGGAGCAGGGCCATTCCCGCGGCCTTGGGGCGCGAGTCGTCGGGGATGTGCTCGACGACGGGGCTGACGACCCCCTCGAGCAGCCCCCCGCCGACCGCGTAGACGACGACCGCGGCGCACAGGGCGGCGAAGGTGTGGGCGGCGAGCAGTGGAAGGACGCCCAGCGCGACCAGGCCGGCCGCGCTCAGGACGTGGGCCGCGACCATCGGGATCCTGTACCCGACGCGGTCCACGACCGCGGCCGCCGCCAGATCCGTGGCCAGCTGCACGCCGAAGTTCACCGAGGCGAGCGCCCCCAGCTGGGCCAGGCCGATGCCGTAGCGCGAGGAGAAGACGACGAAGAGCAGCGGCGCCAGGTTGTTGACGATCGCCTGGACGACGTAGCCGACGTGGGAGGATCTGCGCGTCGTGGTCCAGTCCATGCCAGCTCCTGTGTGGTCGTCGGCGCCCGCGGCAGCGGGGCGCTCCTACTGGTGGGGCTCCGCGATCACGGGCACCAGCTCCCCCCTATCGGCGGCGGCGACGAGGCGCGGGGTCCTGCCGATCTCGGCGAGGGCCTCCCCCACTGCCCCCCGCAGCTCCGCTCCGCCCCCGCAGGCGTCGATCACGGCGGTGACCCGGGTGGTCCCCTCCCCCGCGTAGGAGAGGCGCACGTCGAGCACCCGCGGGCAGGCGCGGCGCGCGCGCTCGAGGAGGAGGGCGCGCAGCGCCCCGTCCCGCCACGGCGGCAGCCACTGGTCCCCCTGCGCGAGGGCGGCCACCGCCGGCCTGGGCAGGAGCACGGAGGCGCCTCCGGGGTCCATGACGGCGCGCCCGCCGGTCTCGACCAGGGCGGCCAGGGCGGCGGTGCGGAAATCCATACCCATCGGCCGATCCCCGGGCCTGTGGGCGGAAAGGGCGGCGGCGCTGGAGTACACGGCGATGGCGGGGCCCGCCGGAGTGGGCGCCCGCTCGAACGCGACGGGGCCTGTCAGAGCGCTGTTCCGGCCTTCCGCGTGGTGGCCGTCCGTGCCCGGGCCGGGCTCGACGGCGACGGGGACGACGACGCGCTCGTCCGCCAGGGCAGCGGCCAGTGCCTCCAGCCGCGCGGCGCCGTTGTCCGCGCCCTCCCCGAGCGCCAGGGCGGCGGAGGTGGCCCCCAGCGCCTGGCCCGCGTCGGCCCGATCGCGTTCGGGCATCGCAAGCCTGGCGGCCAGGCGGGCCCGCTGTTCCCCGCTCAACTCCACAGCGCCGCTCCCCCGCTCATGGCCTCGCCCCCGCCACGGCCTCGAGTGCTTCTTCCACAGTGAAGGCGCCCTCGTAGAGGGCTTTGCCGACGATGGCGCCCTCGACTCCGTCGACGGCCGCCAGGGCGCGCAGGTCGTCGAGGGAGTCCACGCCCCCCGAGGCGAGGATCCCCGCGTCCGTGGCTCCGCTGACGCGCTGGAGCAACTCGATGTTGGATCCGGCCATCATGCCGTCCCTGTGGACGTCGGTGACGACGAGCAGGCGCGCACCGGCGCGGTTGAGGGCGTCGATGGCCTCCCACAGCCCCCCGCCGCGCCCGCCGCCGCGGGCCCTGAGGCGCTCGCCCTCGACGTCGAGGCAGACCGCCGCGCGCGGGCCGAGGTCGCGCACCGCGCCGCACACGAAGTCCATGTCCGCCAGCGCCTGGGTGGCGATGTTGACGCGCGCAGGGCCCATCTCCAGCGCGTTGCGCAGCGACTGGGCGTCGCGCACTCCCCCCGACAGCTCGACGTCCACGTCGGCGCCCCTGATCGTCTCGCGGATGACGGAGTCGTTGTCGCCGCGCCCGTAGGCGCGGTCGAGGTCGACCAGGTGCACCCACGCGGCCCCCGCCCCGGCGAACGCGCGCACGACCCGGGACGGCGGGCCCCACGACGGCCCGGAGTCGACGACGCCGCGGCTCAGGCGCACCGCCGCGCCGCCGGTGACGTCCACGGCGGGCAGGACGGTGAATCCGCGCGCGCTCACTTCTTCCTCTTGAACCATCCGAAGGGCCCCCCGCCCCTGCGCGCCCCCTCGGCGCTCACCGAGTCCGAGTAGTCGGCGGGGGTCGTCCGGCCGAGCAGCAGGTCCTCGGTGGCCTGCGGCATCGACCCCATGAGCAGCCCAGCGGGGATCGTCTCCTCCGGTTCGCCCGCCACGTAGCGCTGGGCCGAGATCCGCCCGGACACCCCGGGCTCCACGCCGTCCCCCTCGACCAGCCAGGACATGAGGGCGACGGCCCCGTACTTCGACAGGCCCGACACGGCGCGGGCGACGCGGTCGACGGCGTCCGGCATCGGGCGGGTGCCCGTGAGCAGCACGTCCAGCTCCTCCTCGTCGGTGGGCGTCGTCTCCACGCGCAGCCACACGGCGGTCCACGGTTTGAGCCGCACCACCGACTCGCGCACGTCCGACAGCGCCAGCAGCGAGTGCAGCACCTCGGGGTGGGCGATGGGGGCCAGGACCAGCGCGACCGACAGCCTCCCCCCGTCCAGGTGCAATGACTCGTCGACCGGCGTGTCGTCGGGGCCGCGGGCGGGTCCTGGCGGGCCCCCCGCCTCGGCGGGGTCCCCCATCCGGGCCACCAGGCTCGCGAATTCGGCATCGATGTCGTCGTCGTGGACGCCCACGGCTCCTCCTCAGTAATCGTTGGGTCCAGGATACTTGTGACGCATCGGGGCGCGAAATGCAACAATGGTGCCACCGCTGAAAAGGAGACACTGTGACGGACACGCCGGAGATCCCCGTGCGCGGGCAGATCCGCCTGGGCCAGTTCCTCAAGCTCGCCGCCCTGGCAGAGGACGGCGCGCAGGCCCGCGGGCTCGTCCAGGGTGGCGACGTGCGCGTCAACGGGGCCACGGAGGTCCGCCGGGGCCGGCGCCTCTCCCCCGGCGACCTCGTCGAGGTCGACGCCCCCTGGGGGGTCTGCGCCGCCCGCGTCGGCTCCACCGACTAGCGCCTCCCTCAGCGGCCGATGACCCCGCCCGCGCCGACCACCGCCTTGATGTGGCTGAAGAACGCGTTCGTCTGCGCCACGCGGTAGCGGGGATCCAGTTCGACCACGGTCTCGCGCCCGGGCTCCCTCACGTGGAGGCGCACCGGCGAGGCGCCCGGGTAGGACTCGAGCACGCCCTTGAGGTCCGTCAGCAGCTTGGCCGTGCACCGCGATGCGGGCAGGCGCAGGTCCAGCGGCGCGTCCGACTCGCTCGACAGGTCGAGCAGCGTCATCGACTGCCCGTAGACCGCCATCCCCTCGTCGCGCACGTTGACCTTGCCCTCGATGCCGACGATCGCGTCCTGGGCGAGGTAGGTGGAGATCGACTCGTAGGCGCGGGGGAAGAAGAGGACCTCCACCGAACCCGAAAGATCCTCGATGGTGGCGATCGCCCACGCGTTCCCCTGCTTCGTCACCTTCGTCGTCACGCCCGACACGAGGCCCGCGATCTTGACGACGCGGTCGGCCATGGCCCCCTCCGAGCCCACCACCTGCGCGATCTCGTAGTCCTGGTGGCGGGCGAGCGCCCCCTCCAGGCCCCGCAGCGGGTGGTCCGAGACGTACAGCCCCAGCATCTCGCGCTCGGCGGCCAGTTTCTGCTTCCGGTCGAACTCGGGCAGGTCGGGGATGTCGATCGCCAGCGAGGAGCCGCCCGCGCCGTCGTCGAGCCCGCCGAACAGGTCGAACTGGCCGATCGCCTCGTTGCGCTTGACGTCGATGACCGCGTCCACGGCCTCGTCGCAGCGCGCCAGCAGCGCCCTGCGCGTGTGCCCCATCGAGTCGAAAGCACCCGCCCGGATCAGGGACTGGATGGTCCGCTTGTTGCACACGACCTGCGGGACCTTGTCCAGGAAGTCCTGGAAGGAGGCGAAGCGCCCTTTCTCCTCGCGGGCGCCCACGATCGCCTCGACCACGGGGCCGCCGACGTTCTGGACGGCGCTGAGTCCGAAACGGATGGCCTCCCCGTCAGGGGCGAAGTTGCCCATCGAGGCGTTCACGTCGGGGGGCAGCACGGTGATGTCCATGTGGCGGCACTCGGCCAGGTACAGGGCGCGGCGGTCCTTGTTGTCCTTCGTCGAGGTCAGCAGGGCGGCCATGTACTCGGTCGGGTAGTTCGCCTTGAGGAAGGCCGTCCAGTACGACACGAGGCCGTAGGCGGCGGAGTGCGCCTTGTTGAACGCGTAGGCGGAGAAGGGGACGACCACGTCCCACAGGGCCTTGATGGACTCCTCCGAGTAGCCGTTGTCGACCATCCCCTGGCGGAAGCCCTTGAACTGCTGGTCCAGGACCTCCTTCTTCTTCTTGCCCATAGCCTTGCGGAGGATGTCGGCCTGCCCCAGGGTGTAGCCCGCCAGTTTCTGGGCGATCTGCATGACCTGCTCCTGGTAGACGATCAAACCGAAGGTCGTCCCCAGGATCTCCTCGAGCGGCTCGGCCAGCTCCGGGTGGATGGGCGTGATCTCCTGGCGCCCGTTCTTGCGCAGCGCGTAGTTCGTGTGCGAGTTCGCGCCCATGGGGCCGGGGCGGTAGAGCGCGCCCACGGCGGAGATGTCCTCGAAGTTGTCGGGCTTCATGAGCTTGAGCAGGTCGCGCATGCCGCCGCCGTCGAGCTGGAAGACCCCCAGGGTGTCGCCCCGGCCCAGCAGCTCGTAGGTCTTCGCGTCGTCGAAGCGGATGTGGTCGAGGTCGGGGTCCTCCTTCCCGTTGATCGCGATGTTCTCCAGCGCGTCGGACACGACCGTGAGGTTGCGCAGGCCCAGGAAGTCCATCTTCAGCAGGCCCAGCGTCTCGCACGTCGGGTAGTCGAACTGGGTGATGATGGCCCCGTCCTGGGGGCGCTTCATAATGGGGATGATGTCGGTGAGGGTGTGGGAGCTCATGATCACCGCGCAGGCGTGCACGCCCCACTGCCTGGTGAGCCCCTCCAGGCCGAGGGCGTACTGGACGACCTCGTGGGTGTCGGGGTTGTCCTCGTAGAACTTGCGGAACTCGGCGGCCTCCCCGTAGCGCTTGTCGCCCTGGTCGAAGATCCCCGCCACGGAGATGTCCTTGCCCATGATGGCGGGGGGCAGCGCCTTGGTGAGTTGCTCGCCCATCTTGAAGTCCTTGCCCAGGATGCGCGCCGAGTCCTTGAGGGCCTGCTTGGTCTTGATCGTCCCGTAGGTGACGACCTGGCTGATGCGGTCCTCGCCGTACTTGCGCTTGACGTAGGCGATCACCTCGTCGCGCCGGCGCTCGTCGAAGTCGACGTCGAAGTCGGGCATCGAGATGCGCTCGGGGTTGAGGAAGCGCTCGAAGATCAGCCCGTGCTCCAAGGGGTTCAGCTCTGTGATCTTCATCGCGTATGCGACCATCGAGCCGGCTCCCGAGCCGCGCCCCGGCCCCACGCGGATCCCCTGGGACTTGGCCCAGTTGATGTAGTCGGCGACGGTGAGGAAGTAGCCGGGGAAGCCCATCGAGATGATGACGTCCTCCTCGTACTGCGCCTGTTCGCGCACGTCGTCGGGGATGCCGCCCGGGAAGCGGTCGTTGAGCCCCCGCTCGACCTCCTTGACGAACCACGAGGTCTTGTCCTCGCCCTCGGGGACGGGGAAGTCGGGCATGTAGTTGGCGCCCTCCGCCGTGGTGGTGAAGCGGACGTCGCAGCGCTCGGCGATCTCCAAGGTGGCGTCGCAGGCGCCGGGCAGCTCCCTCCACAGCTCGCGCATCTCCTCGGAGGGCCGGATGAAGTAGCCGTCGCCGTCGAACTTGAAGCGGTCGGGGTCGTTGATGCGCGCCCCCGAGTTGATGCACAGGAGGGCGTCCTGGATCTTGCGGTCCTCCTTCTTCACGTAGTGGGAGTCGTTGGTGGCCACTAGGGGCGCGTTCATCAGGCGCGCGATTTCGAGGACCTGGGAGTGGACGCGCCTCTCGATGTCGATGCCGTGGTCCATGACCTCGACGTAGAAGTTCTCGGGGCCGAAGATGTCGCGCAGCTCGGCGGCCTCTGCCACGGCCTCGTCCCACTGCCCCAGGCGCAGGCGGGTCTGGACAGCGCCCGAGGGGCAGCCGGTGAAGACGATGAGCCCCTCGTGGAACTTGGCGAGCAGCTCCTTGTCGGCCCTGGGCCATTTGCCGAACTGGCCGTCGGTCGAGGCGTAGGACCCCAGGCGGAACAGGTTGTGCATGCCCTGGGTGCTGTAGGCGATCAGGGTGAGGTGGTTGTACGAGCCGCCGGCGCTGACGTCGTCGGAGCGCTGCCACGGCTCGCCCCATGTGACCTTGTGGCGGTCGAAGCGCGATGTCCCGGGGGTGACGTAGGCCTCGAGGCCGATAATGGGCTTGACACCCGCGGACACGCAGTTCGTGTAGAAGTCGTAGGCCCCGAAGAGGTACCCGTGGTCGGTCAGGCCGATGGCGGGCTGGCCGAGGCGGGCAGCCTCCTGGGCCATCGCCTGCGTTTTCGCCGCTCCGTCCAGCATGGAGTACTCGGAGTGGTTGTGGAGGTGCACGAAGGGGTCAGACGCCATGGTCCGATTCTACGTGCCGCAGGCGCGGGCCACCGGCCGCGCGCGCCGGCCCGGACGCGCCCATCGGGCCCTCAGGGGTGGCGCAGGAGCTCGAGGGCGGCGGCGAGGTCGGACGGGTAGGGGCTGCGCACCGTCGTCGGCGCTCCCGTGCGCGGGTGGGCGAAGGAGAGTTCGACGGCGTGGAGCCACTGGCGGACCAGGCCCAGCCGCTCGGCCTGGCCCGGGTCCGCGCCGTAGAAGGCGTCGCCCACGCAGGGGTGCCCCACGGCCGCCATGTGGACGCGGATCTGGTGGGTGCGCCCGGTCTCCAGGTGGATCTCGGCCAGGCACGCGCCCGCCATCATCTCCAGGGTGTCGTAATGGGTGATGGCGCGCTTCCCGCCGTCGATGACCGCCATGCGCCACTCCCGCGAGGGGTGGCGGCCGATGGGCGCGTCGATGGTGCCCGAGGCGGGGTCCAGGTGTCCGGCGACCACCGCGTGGTAGACCTTCGTGACCGTGCGCTCCTTGAAGGCCCGCTTCATGACGGAGTACGCGAGTTCGGATTTGGCGACCATCATGGCCCCGGAGGTGCCCACGTCGAGGCGGTGGACGATGCCCTGGCGCTCGGGCGGGCCGTGGGTGGTGATGCGGTAGCCCGCGGCGGCGAGGTTGCCCAGGACCGTCGGGCCCTCCCACCCGGGGCCCGTGTGCGCCGCGACCCCGACGGGCTTGTCGACGACGACGATGTCCTCGTCGTCGTAGAGGATGTCCATCCCGGTCACGGGGACCGCCTTGACGGCCGGGTCGGGCATGTCGATCCCGATGATGTCGGCGGCGCCCAGGCGGTCGGACTTGCCCGCGGTCCGCCCGTTGAGGGTCACCGCGCCTTGGGCCGCCAGGTCCGCGCATTTCGAGCGGCTCATTCCGAGCATGCGCGACAGGGCGGCGTCCACGCGCTCCCCGACGAGGGCATCGGGCACGGGGAGCAGGCCGCTGCCGCAGGGGGCGCCTCCGGGGCGCCCCCGCGCTCCGTGGAGCCGTCGGCCGGCTCCGCCGCGCCGCCGGAATCCTTCCCCGCATGGGCGGCGGCGCCCCCGCCGCCCTCGCGCGCCAGGGAGAGGACCAGGCCGGCGGCTGCCACCACGATCCAGATGTCGGCCACATTGCCGACGAACCAGTCGCCGTAGCCGATGAAGTCGATGACGTGGCCCTGTCCGAAGGAGGGGGGTTGGAGGAGGCGGTCGATGAGGTTGCCGATGGCGCCGCCCGCCAGCAGGGCGATGGACGCGCGCGTGGCGGTGTCGGCGGTGCGCCGGTAGAGCCAGGCCATCGCGCCCAGGATCACGACCGCGAGGACAGTGAACATCCACGTCCTCCCTGATCCGACGGAGAACGCCGCGCCGGGGTTGCGCACGAGCTCGAGGCGCAGGAGCCGGCCGACGAGGGCGATGGAGCGCCCGTCGGCCAAGGCGGACTGCGCCCACCACTTGGTGATCTGGTCGGCGGCGACGGCGAGCAGCAGGACCGCCAGGCACACCGCGTTGCGGTTGGGGGCGCGTGAGGGCATGGGGCTCAGTGTAACCGCTGGCGGCGCCGCGCGTGCGCCACCGCCAGCGGGGAGCGGGCCGGGTTCAGTTGTCGCCGTCCGAGCCGACCTCGGCGAGCAGCGACTCGAGGTGTCCGCGCAGGTTGGAGCGGTACTCGGACTCGAAGGTCCGCAGGCCGTTGATCTTGTTCTCCAGCAGCTCCCGCTCCTGGTCCAGCTGGGTGAGGATGGTCTCGTGCTGCTTCTGGGCGTCGGCGATGATCTCGTCGCGCTTGGCGTTGGCGTCGGCGATGATCTTGGCGGACTGCTCCTCGCCGTCGCGCACGTACTCGTCGTGGACGCGCTGGGCCAGGGCGAGCATCGAGGTGGCGGACTCGGCGTCCGGGGCGCCGGCCGCCAGGACGGCGGCGGGCTCGGGAACCGCGGGGGCGGCGGGCTGCGCGGGGGCC
>ERZ772964.381-NODE-381-length-20535-cov-12.2253_pt1 | contig 20535 bp, 14 predicted proteins | sample MGYA00580675_ERZ772964 | MGnify/ENA primary metagenome ERZ772964 (study PRJEB29015, sample SAMEA2737941) | human oral metagenome | biome: human oral; feature: human-associated habitat; material: dental | place: China | collected 2139 ... | reverse complement strand
CAGGCATGAACAGACCCTACCAAACAACCAACGAATTAACAACTCAGGACACTAGACGTGGAGGCGGTACAGTCAGCTCCCGATGTGCGGCAGGCCGTCGTCCTCGTTCTCACTGCCGTGCCGGGCCCAGCGCCGGATCCACCAGTGGCTCACCAGACCCACCCCCAGCGACAGGCCCGCACCACCACCCATGACCACCCACCAGGGGACGGTCGACCCGAAGAAGAGCGCGTAGTCGCGCCCCACGCTCCGGGTGGGGTCCCACCCGAACCACACCTGCAGGAAGATCGTCACCGGAAGGCCCACCACAGTTAGGGCCGCCAGGGCCGTCTCCATCATGCGCGAGGACTCCTGCCGACGTCGTTCAATAGCCTGCCGGCGTCGTTCAATGACCTCCCGGCGTCGCTCAATCTCCCGGCGCTCCACCTCCACTCGGTGCTCTTCGCGGTCCAGCAGGGTCTGCATGGCCTCCCGCAGCAGCCGCGCCTGCTCCACGACCTGTGCCACGGCGTCGTCGAGCCGACTGGCCTCCATCATCCAGGTGAGGACGTAGTCGGCCCGCTGATGGGAGGAGACGTCCGTCCACCACTCGGAGACCATAAAGGACACCGCGTCGCTGTCGAGTGCGATTGCGGAGTCGATGAGCCTGTTGAGCCGATCCACGGGGGGAGCGCCACGGGACGCCTGCCGCAGCAGGTCCCGCAGCTCGGTGGCCGCCCGGGCAAGGTCCTGCGAGAGCGAGCGCACGCGCAGGTGGTCCAGGACTATCAGAAGGCACACGTCCAGGTCCACCGAGCAGGCACGCAGCCTGGCCTCGTTGAGGAACTCGTCCCCCTGACGTGACAGGTAGGCGATGCTCCGCTCACTGACCGTCATGGCCCAGCTCTGGGACAGGGCATGGGTGCGGCGCTCCTGGTCCTCGTACATCTCGCCGTTCAGCTCGACGCCGCCCTGCAGCGGGTGCTCCGTCCACTGCCAGCCCGCAGAGGTCAGCAGGGCGGTATCCGTCCCCTTGCTGGCCCCCTCCCGCAGGCGACCCAGGTGCTCCGCGGAGACGGGAACCTCCAGGCGTGCGCTCATCTCCTGAGCCGTCTCGTGAGGCCGAGGGTCCCACCGGGAACTGATGCTGCGCGGGACCCAGGTGATCGTCAGCAGCGGCGGTGCGACCCAGCCAGCACGGCCGGCCCTGTCAGAGCCCAGGACCACGCGATGCGGACCGCACACGTCCGAATCCGACAGGATCGTGCTGATCGCCTCCCCCACCTGCGACAGGGCGCCGTGGCGCACCACCGTGGCGTGGAGGCGCCCGTAGTCCGGGCGAGGCACGATCGCGTGCACCACGAGAACCACCGTGCACGGCCCGTCCCCCGCGCCCGAAACCCTCAGCACCTCCAGCGCGCCGATCTGGAGGACCGGCCCGCAGCCGGCCCCGGGAGCACCCGGCGTGCCGGGGTCCGGATAGTCCGCCAGCTCTAGCAGGAGAAGGGATCGCCGGTTCCCGACGTCGAGAAGACGATCAGCGACCTCAGGATGGAAGTACGCGCGCCGCCAGAAGGTCGAGGAGCGCAGCGTGTTCCCGTAGGCACTGCGTGTGCGCAGGTTGAGGGCGCCCGGCTTCCACCTGGCGAAGGTCGCCTCCCAGCCGTCGGGGACCTCCGCCCACCACAGGGTGATCAGGCGCATCTCGTCGGGGTCGCGCAGGTGGATAAAGCCAGTGCCCTTCAAGGCAGGCGGTGAGGCGGACTCCGATGGCGGGGCGGACTCGGGTGGTGAGGCGGGTTCAGGCGGTGGAGTGGGTTCAGGCGATGAAACAGGGTCTGCCGGTGCCTCGTCAGTCACGGACGTCCCATTCTCCTCGCCCGACGCCGTCGACAGGCCTCTCGTCCTGTCCGACGCCGTCGACGGGCCTCTCGTCCTGTCCGACGCCGTCGGTGGGCCTCCCCTCCTGCCCCGCGTCGGTCGTGGGCCGACTCCCGGCGCAGGCCAGGCGTCGGGCGCCGACGACCTGCCCGGCGTCGTCGCGCACAAGGTCGTCCGGCCACACGAGGTCGGCCCGCTCGGGGTAGCGCTGCGCCACGACGCGGCTGGTCACATACAGGGTCCCTTCCCGTGGCGCTGGCAGGGGCGGGTCGATCCCGAGCAGCCGGTCGCCGACGACCAGCGGCACCTCGTGCACCTGCTGCGGATCCTCAGGGTCCTTCAGGCGCAGTGAGCGGAGCTCGCCGTCCCCCAGGAGCAGGCGTGGCACACGGCCGGCGGCCGGGACGCGCAGGCACTGGCCCTGAGCATACTGGAGGACCACCTCATGGGGCGTGAGGTTGACGAGGGTGAGGGGCTGGTCCTCTGATGGGGTCATGGGTAGATCTTTCTCTGGGTCTGTGCGGCTCCGGATTGGAGGGTGTTGATCTCGCCTCTGAGCCCGGTCAGCCGGTCGTGCCAGTCGGAGTGGGCAATATCCGGGTGGGCACTGTGCACTGTCTCCACGGTCCGCAGGACCAGCTGTGGATACGTGGTTGCCTCGTCTAGGTGGCACTTTCTCAGGACGGAGCGCGTTGCGTCCGCGAGCCCGCTCGCGCCGTGGTTGACCGGGGTCTCGTTGCGGATCGCGTAGACGAGCCTCAGCAGGTCTGCAGCCTCTAGGTCGGCGACGGCGACGCCGCCGGCCACGTCCTTGATGCTCCCCCTCATGGCCATGATCGTGGCTGCGGTGACCGTGACCCCTTGCTGCTTCTGGGCGTCGGAGGGCCGCGCGGGTCGGACGAGCTCACCGGCGATGGTCGCCAGTCGAACCTCGGCGTCGGGAGGCACTCCGTCGTGGATCGCGGCCGCGATCGCCTCAAGAACGGACAGGACCACAGGGGCGTCCTGATCGAGGTTGAGGGAGTTGACAACGTCCACCAGTTCGTCGGCCAGGCTACTGGCGCGGGCGGCCAGGGCCTTCATCTCCGGGCCGCCCAGGTTCAGCAGGCGCTCGACCGTCAGCAGGTCAAGGCGGTCCAGGCAGTGGGAGGCCGCCTCCAGAAGGGCGTCCCGCACGTCCCGGTCAAGGCCGAACTGGTGGAACTGAAAGTGCTCCGCCCCGGTGGGGAAGTCCTTGACCGAGGACAGGAGGAACACGGGCACCCCGTGCCCGGCGCCGTAGGCCTGGGCGGCCTGGAGCAGGGCGATGACTGCGCCCTTCTGCCCAGTCGTCCCGACGGTAATCGCTCGGGGACGCGGGGTCCTGCTCTCAAGCCAGCCGAGCACGTCGCCTCGCAGCGCCGTCATAGTGCGCTGGATATCGTTGGAGCCAACACCCGACTCCGTCATGGAGGTGCTGTATCCGCACGTCTCGGCGTCGCCCAGGTCCCAGTCGCTGCTCCGTGAGGGCCAGTCCTGGGTCCCATCACCTCCGTGCCGAAGACCCTGACAGAGCGAGCGTGCCGCATTATGCGTATCCGGCGAGTACGCGGTCAGGACACTCAGCCTCAGTGGTCCACTGACGCTGCAGGCCTCACGCAGCTCGTCTGCGGGAGGCTGCGCGAGAAGGTTGACCGCCAAGGGAGCGCGGGGCTTTGAAGGGTTGGAGCTACCCGGCCGCGAACGGTTCCCAGCCAGGCCCTGCGCAATCAAGAGGCAGACATCCGGTCCGGGCCAGGAGAGCCAGTCCGGAATCCGGCAGCCGAGCGCCTCCTGCACCTGATCATGAAGCTCCCGCGGACCGCCGGCACCACGACCCGAGGCGAGCCTGTGGGTGGCCTGTACTCCCGGGTCCTTAAGGTGCGCGTGGCGAATCAACCAGTCCTCAGGAGCAGGGCGAGGCTCATCCAGCTTCTTAGCCTTCTCCAGGACCCTCCCGAGCTGATTCTTGCCGTTCTTGGTCAGGTCCTTGTGGTCGGGCGTGGTCCTGTGGAGGTCCAGGTAGTTCGCGACGAGCCACATTCTTAAGGTCATGCCCGCGGCGAGGTCGCCGCGGCTCACGTCGGCGGCGAGCAGCGTGGAGACATCGGCGACGGATGCGGCTCGGTGTTGCGGGCCCTCACCCAGTGCCCGACGAATCGCGGCGGCGGCGTTGCGCACTACGCAGTCAACCGGCTCGTTCCTGGCGTCCTTGACGGCCTCCAGGACGGTGGGCAGTCCCAGGCCCATGAGCCATCCGCTGATCGGGTCGCCCTCCAGGGACATATCGAGAACGGGCGGGACCGGGTGGGCCCGGCCGGGGTCGGGCGCGGCCGGAGAGCCGGAGGCCTGTGAGTCCGGCGCCGGTGCACGGTCGATGAGGATGACGGACCAGTTGTCGGGGTGGGTCGTCGCGGCGACCGCTGCTACGGTCACGGTCACACTCGTCGCCCCGCCGCCCAGCGGAACGACGACGTGGCCGGCGTGCTCCCCGATCACGCCGTCAAGCTGCGCATAGTTCGGCTCCTCCAGGAGGTTGGGCAGAACGCACGCGTCGTGGACTGTCACCGTGACACCGCTGACACCGCTGTGCGCCCGGCTCTGCAGGGCGAGCCTCAGTGCACGAGTCAGTGCCTCAGCCAGGTCCGCGGTTGGCGTGCTTCCCTTCTCGACGCCGACGATGACGACCTCAATACCCTCAGGCTCCTTCTTCCCGCCCCTTCCTTGAGCCGCTGCCATGTGGTGCTCCACGGCTGCGAGCTCGCGGGCAAGCGGCGCCCGGAGACCAGCAGTGGCCTGGCAACCGTCCGGCACAGGAGTCGTGTACGCCAGGTCGAGGACCAGGCGGTGCGCAGCCTCCGGATCGTCGCCGGCCGTCAACTCGCCGCAGCGTGCGCGGGCGGCATCCGCCACCGCGTCCGCCTTCTGCGTAAAACCCAGGTCGGCGTTACCGGCAACGTGCACAAGAAGTGTCATGACATATCTTCCAGCCCCGGAATATCATATTTTGGATCAAGCTGGACAGGGTTCCCCCCGTGTCCACCTTCTCTCCTGCCGCTCCAGACATCCACTCGATTTTTTTCGCGATTCTTGAACCACGTGATGATTGGCGATATCTCGTTATCCCCAACCCTTCTGAACTCGTCAGGATAGGACACGTTGTCATCAGGGCCCCCGCGACGCCTCTGAAAATCGTCCCACCCGTAGCATGACCGCCTGAAGAGGCGAACCGCCTCGCTCTCCTCGAACCCGTCAGGAAGCCAGTCGAACAGATTGTCCGCGCGATTCCGCCCCTTCTCCCCCTCCAAGGTCAGTGGGCGCTCTCCCAGCGGAAGACCAAGACACCTCGTGAGCTTCCGGTACCTCTGAGCGATCCCATCTCCACGGGCGTAGACGATCGACACGGCCCTGACCTCAATGGCGCCCATTCCCCATGGCTTCCCGTAGCCTATTCTGTGCAGCCCCATGGCGCCCGACACTTTTTCGGCCGCCGATCTTGGTGCGAGCCTCTCCGGGGTCAGCAGCCACAGAAGAACGCACAGCTCTCCGATCGCCAATCCTTCATATTGGATGGTCGTGCGAAATCTAGCCCCTGGCGCAAGGTACGACCCTACACGCGGCTGACTGTCATTAACGTCATTGTTCGCCCCATCAAGGGAGACGCCCCTTGACAGTGCCTGATCACCCAGTCTCACGCGGTGCACGGGGTACACCTTGCGGATGAGCCGTTGTCCTGCACCGTACGCCTGTCCTCGTGTCAGGGCCTCATACTCCCCGGCGGCCCCTTGTTGCAGACGAATATATGGGGCGCCCGTGGACGGCTTCGGGCCCCCGACGAGAGGAAGCGCCCATAGACCCTTCTGCAACGGGTCACGGACACCGCCAGGGCGGTCGGTAACTGGTTCAACACGAGAGATCCGAATCCGCCCCCTGGCGGCTGGCTGACTGCTGTCATCGCTGCGCGCAGGCGCAACATACCCCCATACCCGATCAGCCGGAGACATCGTGGCGCCGCCTCCCGCAGGCTCCACCTGAGCATCCTTCGCGAGGCTGCCCGGGGAGACCCGGCTTGCCCGTCGCCCCACCTGAGCCGGGTGGAGGCCGGTCACTCGACCCTTCTCAATGGATGCGAACAACGGAATGCCCAGGCCGTCGATTCCGGAGCCGGCCCACTTCTTCAACCGGTCCAGGATGTCGCTTCTGACAATTGTCACGTCGTGAAGGTCTGGTCGGGGCATGTCGCCCCAGAGCGAGTCGATCAGCTCCTCAACCAACCGATTGTTGGGGCTCAGGCTCGTACGGCCCTGCGCAGCCATCCGGTCCTCGTCGGTCGCGTGTGATCTGTGCTCGCGCAGAGCGAGGGCCCTCACGTTCGAGAGGTAGTCGAACAGGACCTCCACAAGCGAGTCAATCGCGGGACAGGAACCCGCCTGCTCCTCAAGAGCTATGTCGATCTCCTGACCCGGGCGATTGAAGAACACGAACTCGTTGTATTTTGTTTCGACCAGCGAAGAGGCGTGAGAAGTCGCGACGCGCACCACGTAACCGGTGAACGTCTTCAAGTCGTCATCATTGTCGTTTGTCTTGCTGTCGGCGACATGAAGCACGCCACCCGCGTTATCGAAGATGCGCCTCACAACATACCGATAGTGATCCCTGTAGAAACCCTCTCTCCGCGCCTCAAAGGTCACCCTCCTCCCGTGGGGGAGGCGTTCCCGATATGTCTCGATCCTCTTGCTCGCGGCATGAGAGTCTCCCTTGGCGTTCTCCTCCTTCGCCGCCCCGGTGTACACGCAGGCGCCGTCATCATTCAGGAACCTGACTGCGGACTTGAGGTCGTCAGGAAAGACGGCCGCGCATGCGACCTTAGGAGGATTCCTCCATCCATCCTTCCCGAGCCCAACCCGGGGACGGTCATTGTCTCCGAGCATGACTCGCACGCGCCACTTCCGCCGCTTACCCTCGCCGTTCCCACCCTCATCCTCGTCGAGCCTCAGGAAGACCGGATAGAGGCCTGTCGCCTCCTCGGCAGTCCGGCGGCTGGTCACGACATGGCTGTGATCACCAAAAACCCGGAGACGAGACATGGTGACGGCCTCGTACGCCGAGGAGAGCATGCCCTTGAGCGAGGATACTGGGATCGTGGCATCCTCCCAGCTCTGCGCCCCTTGCGGATCACCAGACAGGGAAGGGACAACCAGCAGGCCCTTGCGTGGTTCCTCCTGAATCTGATGCGCGGGCAGTGTAGGGCTCTTGACGGTGATCTCCACCTCGATCTCCCCGGACTGGCTGTAGGTGGTGAAACGGTCGTGCCCCCGCATCCTCCCGTCCCCATAGAACCCGCGAGCCTTCCTGTCCTCCTCCGCCTCGGAGGCCGCTCGCGGATCACGCTCCGCCGGCAGACCGTTGTACGCGTGGTGCCAGGTCATCTCAGGCATCTCAGCCCCACCTTCCTGTGAAGAGTTCGTCGGCGAAGACGGTGTTGCCGAAGCGCGGTTCCTCGATGAAGACCTCGAGGCTGGTCATGCGCTGGGCCGGTCCCTTGCGCCCGGCGCCCTGGTGCTGGAGGTAGGAGTTCGTGCGCCACCAGCAACGCTCACCGAGTGCCTCTGGCCCACCGTCCACGTACAGGCGGATCTGGGCGCTGCCCGATCCGTTGAGCCAGCGGACCTCATGCGCCGCGACGCCATCGTCCCCCGCGGTATCCCCGCCCCTGGCGCCGGACAGCGGCCGCCACAGCCGCAGCTCGTAGACCGTGCCCACCTCGATCGAGGAGCCACCGGACTCGGTCAGCGTCTCGGCGTCGGCCCGGCTCACCACCTTCGAGCCGCGCGTCGTCTCCGCCAGTCCCGTCCAGTCCCCGCCCGGCAGGGCCTCCAGGACCCCCTTCAAGGTGGCGTCCCCGTCCGTCTGACAGGTCCAGGTCCCCTCGCTCAGGGCCGGCAGGTCCTTGCCCAGGTCACGGGCGACCTCCTGCCCGGTCCTCGGCTCCCTCGCCTGGGCGCTCATTGTGCCTCCCGGTGTGTCGTGGTCTCATCCAGGTAGTCGGCCCACTCGCCGCCGCCATCGGAGGCGATCGCCTCATTGAGGGTGCGCAGTTGCGCCAGCAGGTCGTGGGCGATCTGCCGGCCGCCCTCCAGGCCGGGCGCGCTGGCCCCCAGCCGCCACGGCGCCCCAATGAGATCGGCAGGACCGTTGACGGTCACTCCCCTGACCTCGACCGCCCCCATGCCTCGCGTCCCCCGGCTGCCCAGCGGCAGGGTGCCCGTCGCCAGCTCGGCGACCACCAGGCCCAGCAGGCACAGGGCGGCGCGACGGCGATTAAGCGCTACCTCCCGGCGGGGTGCCGCCTCCCCGGCGGCCCCGGCCTGGGCCCGCACGGACCCGGCCGCAACGCCGGCGTCCCCCGCGATCCGGCGCAGGTCCACCTCCAGCACCAGGGCATTCCAGCTGGCGTCCACCACCGTCTCGGAGTACAGGCCGCCGTCGACCACCCCGCCGGTCCACCGGTCGATCGCGTTGTGCATGCGGAGGAAGGACCCCCGCTCCTTGCTGGCCGTGGTCTCCCGCACGCTCACGGCCCCGCGGCGCTCGGTGGACCCGAAGAGCTCGCGCACGAGCCACGGGTCCTGGGCGAGCTGGTCATGGACGCCCGTGCACGACCAGTCCTCGACCTCCTCGGGAAGACGGCCCTCCACACCGAGGACGGTCCGCGCGATACGGCTCGCCCGCGTGCGCAGGGCCCCGCGCACGCTCGAGCCGGGCAGCACCATGGCTCCCGGGTCCTCAGGGTCCGTGTCCCTCCGGGAGCGCTCCCTGAGGGGTTTGGTCGGGATGGTCTCATCATTCCCGCGCTCGTGGGTGTTGCGTGGTCTGGCCACGAGGATGCCGGTGGGGCTCGACCAGTCAATGGTCACGGTCACGACCCGCGGCCCGGGCGGATCGACCACGTCGACCACGACGTCCCGGTCACTGTCCTCCAGGAAGGCGAGCAGCCCGGCGGGCCCGTCCAGGACGTCGCGTCTCACGTGCACGCCTGTAGCCGGTTCCTGGAGGCTCACGCGCCCCCACCCGGCGTTCTGGCGGCCGCCCAGGCTCACGCGACCTGCTCGCAGCAGTCCCACGAGCTGGCCCAGGAGCCGCTCGAAGGCGGCCCGGTCGGCCTCGTCGTCGACGGAGCCCACGGAGCCCACCTGGCCGGTCAGCCGCAGGTGCAGGTCCTCACCCGACGGGATGATCTCGTGCTCGAACAGGGCCGTGTCGCCGGCCGTGCCCCAGTAGCGGTCCACGGCAATGCCCGTGCGGTCCGCCGTCCGCGCGTCGGTGAGGTCGATGGCGTGGACCGTCAGGGCGGCGGCCCGGTCCTGGTCCCCCCACAGGGCTCGCACCGCCTTGTGGTCCTTGTCCCTCCCGTAGGCCTCCGTCCAGGTGGCGCGCAGCGCGCCCTTGACGCTGCGCCCGCTCAGGACCGGCCTGCCCGCACCGTCGCGGGCGAAGGCGCGCGTCTCGGTCTGGCGCTCAGGCACCTCGGCGTCGTCCGACGGCCTGGAGCGGTCCACGGTGTACTCCGCACCGCCGGAGTGCAGGGGTGAGTCCGTGCGCAGAACCAGGTTGAGCTCGTAGCGGGTGACGCTCATTGTTCCTGCCCCTCACTGGTGAAGTCGGCCTGCCGGAGGCCCTGGGCTTCGAAGGTGCCCTTCTCCAGCTCCAGGAGGCGGTGCCCGACGACGATCCGCCCGTAGCCCTGCTCGCGCAGGTGCCCGATCCCCTCGCGCTGCGCCACGGCCAGGTAAGCCCGCAGCCGCCCCATCTGGGCGGGGTCCTGCGGGGCCACCCGCAGCGCGGTGCCGGCCTGGACGGCGATGCGGCTGGCGCGCGGCTGCTGGGCGGCGGCGGACCAGGTGTCCACGCGTCGGTGCCTGAGCCCGACGGCGTAGCGCAGATCCTCCGGCTCGGTGTCAGGATCGGGGACGAGCCGCAGCCTGGTGCCCGCACCCAGTGCTTCCAGCAGGGGCGCGACCCCGCCGGTGGCGCCCAGGCCCGGTGAGCGCAGGAGGATGTCGGAGACGCACCAGATGGTCAGGGCCTCCTGCTCCCCGCCCAGGTCGGGTTGCGGGACGTCCTCCACCGGGTCGAGTACGCAGTCGACCTGCCCGTACGCACCGGACAGGCGCCTGGAGCCCAGTCGGGCCGGGACGGAGAGGATCTTCTCCCACTTCTGGCCGACGGCGTCGCGCAGCTCGGCGGACATGGTGACCTGCGCCTGGAGGACCGTCCCGGTGGGCAGGGCCCGCACCATGAAGAGCTGGCCGGCCTCCGCCGCCCCCGTGGTGGCGGAGATGGCGGTGGACTGGCGGCCGATGAGCGCCGGGGACCCCAGGTGGACGGTGGTGCCGTTATCGAAGAGGTACCCGCTGCGCACCGGGACGTGGACCTGTGTGGGCTCCTCGGAGCGCAGGCGGTTCCACAGGGTGATCTCGCCTCCGTCCTGGCCCGCCTGTTTCTCCCGGGACAGGACCAGTGGCACGGGCAGGCCCCGTACCCCGCCCACCACGGGGGTGGCGTCCGACAGGCGCAGGTGGCCGCGCACCACGGCGTCACGCACCAGGGGGTTGTCGGGGAGGGCGCGGCGCAGCCGGGAGTGCACCCAGGGCAGCAGGACCGTGCCGCGCAGGAAGTCCAGGGAGCGCACCTCGTTGGAGTAAGGGACCTCGTAGGACACCAGGGGTGCGCGCAGGCTCATGGTCAGTCTGGCCGTGGCGGCCATGGTCGGTGCGGCCGTGGGGGCGCCGTCGGAGACGATGGCGGGGGCGGAGCGCGTGCGCTCGGGGACCTCGGGCGCGCGGACCGTGCCGTCCTCGCCCATGAGGGAGCGGACCTGCGTGGCGCACCAGGTCCGGTCCATGACGGTGTCGCCGTCGGTAACCACCGCGCGGCAGGCGCCGTCGCCGCTGGTGCGGTCCGAGCCGACGGCGCGCACCAGCTGGGCGGCCAGTGCCAGCAGGAGACGGGCGTCGCCGCGCTGGGCGGGGCTCCATGTGATGGGGCTGCGGTCCAGGCTCTCGGTGAGCAGGTCGATCCGGGCCTCACCGCTGCCCCGGCCGGCGCGCTCGAACAGTCGCAGGAAGTCCTCCTTGGCGGTGCCGGTCCTCTCGTCGATCGACACCCCGATGACGGTGTGGGTGGCGTCCTGCGTGGTGGCCTCCTCGGCCGCGGCGATGGGGGCGTCGGAGAAGGTAATGAGGCGAGGGTGGTCGGCGGTGCCGAACAGGGCCCTGGCCAGGTTCTGCCAGGCCGTGCCCTCAGGGCCGTCCAGGGCGCGGGCGGCGTTGAGGGCCTGCTCGCGCATAATGCCCGTGAGAATCGTGGCGCGCAGGACGGGCCGGCCGCTGGAGTCCTTCTCGACAACATTGTCCACTCCCCCGGCAATGCCCGCACCGGTCGCGGCACCCCAGTCGGTGTCCAGGGTGAGGCTCAGGGTCAGGGGTGCGGGAGTCACGAGTCCTTCTCCTCAAGGTAGGACGCGGGCAGCAGCTCGGAGAGCTCGATGAGGTCGAAGAGGTACTGGGGGTCACCGATCTCGTCGAGCAGCCTGTCCCCCAGGACGCGGCCGGCGTCGGCCCACTCGACCCGAATGGTCTCCTCCAGGTCCTCGCGCTCCTTGGTGCCCGGCCCTGCTGCGGCGCGCCTGGACAGCAGGGAGCGGATGCGGGCGGCACGGGTCTTGGGGAAGGCGGGGACGTCGTCGGCCATCATGCCGCGGAAGGCGACGGTGCGTCCGAGCATCTTCCCCCACACGGACCCTTGCAGTGAGCCCGTCTCCTGCGCACCGACGCCGGTGAGGCGGTAGGGGCGGGCGGTGAAGCTCGCGTAGCCGGCCAGGAGCTCGGCGGCGTCGGTGATCGTGGAGTCGAACAGGGCGTGGAAGGTGAGTGTGGAGCACTCCTTGCCCTGCGTCTTGCCGATCCCCTTGGCAGCCGAGACGAGCCGCTCAGACAGGGTGTAGGCCAGGTGGAAGGGGAAGGGGCGCGGGACGATCGCCGCACCGGCCGCCGCGGTCATGGGGCCCGGCTGCTCAGTGGTGGAGCGGGGGCCCAGGTAGCCCAGGAGGGGGTCCTCCCGGGTGCGCTGCTCGTAGGCCTTCAGGTAGGTCTCCATGAAGGGCAGGGCGTAGCGGCCCTCCGTCAGGACCGTCAGGTCGTCACCGCCCAGGAGGATGGGGACCACGGGGATAATGTCTGCGATTGGCCGCCCCGAGTTGTCGGCCCGCCACCACCGGGCGACTTTGGCCCAGGCGTGGAAGAAGGACTTCTTGACGGCCTCATCGAAGCGGGTGTTGATCTGTATGAGGAAGCGGCGCAGAGCCTCGGGGTGGTCAGGAGGGCAGCCGACCTGCTCTGTGAAGACCTGCGCAGGGATGCAGTCCTTGGAGCTCTGAAGGTCGCGCATAATGGCGCCGACCCCGTTGCCGTCAATGTGGACGACGGCGATGCGGGCCAGGTCAATGGGAACCCGCCCGGCGCCGGCGGGCTCGGCGTCCGGTTCCGGGGAGGCCTCGGCGGGTTCAGGATTCGGGGTCTCCTTGGCCGCGGCGGCCTCCGGGTCCGAGTCCGGCTCCGGGGCGGAGTCGAAGGCGTCCTCGAGGGCCTTGAGGCTATCCATCAGGAGGACGGGGGCGTCCTCCACCAGGTCCTGCAGGGCCTGGTCCTTCCGTGCCTCGCTCACGAGCCGGTCGCGCGCCAGGGCCGCACAGGCGCGCTTGACCTGGCTGGGCAGGGAATAGGTTTTCCCAGCCGGCGGCCTGGTACGCAGAAGGGTGGTGGGCGGCGCGGCGGGCAGGACGGAGTCGTCAGCGCGCTGGAGGTACGGGCGCTGGGAGAAGCGGGCCTCCGCCGGAGGCCGACTGAGGTTGTAGCGGCCGGCCAGGGAGTGGATCCTCCTCAGGTCGTCCTGGGTGACGGCGCGCCCGTGCTGGGAGCGCTGACCACCGGGGAGCTCCATAAAGACCCCAGTGACGTCCATGCCCGGGGCCAGGGCCGCGACCCGGCGGGTCACCGCGGAGATGAGCGTCCTGGCGTCCTCCTGCGTGTCAACCAGGAGAATGACCTTGCCGGACGACTCGGAGACCGGGGTGGTGCCGATGCCGTGGGCCTCGGCAAGCTCTGCGGTCCACGGGGCGAGCATGGTCAGCAGGTAGGAGCCGCCAATGTTCTCCTTCTGGCGCGGCGAGGAGAAGACGTAGCGCTGGTTTCCACTGGTCTCGAGCATGGTAAGGAACACAGCGACCTCGCAGGAACCTCGCAGGGAATCGGGGGATGCCACGAACTCTACCACCGGGTGCCCGTCGCGGACCATATACCATTTCTTGACCATTGCGTCGCCGGGCTCGATGTTGTAAAGGGGATTCAGCGGGAGCGACATCGCGCCCCGCCGCGGGCAACTGGCTGCCTCCGGTGCTGGCGCCTCGATGCGCCGCATCGCCACTTCCGTCCCGGGGCGCCTCGGTGCACCGCATCGCCACTTCCATCCCGGGCGGACCAAGGCGTCAGACCTCCTCGCACCCGCGATCCACGGAGCCCATGAGGCGCGCCAAAGCCCCATTTCACGCCTGCCACCCATGGCGCAGCCTGGCGTCCACCGAGCCCGACGGTCCGGCCCTTCAGGACTCCCCGGCGCCCGGCGCCACGACGTCAACCCCTAACGCCAGCGCAGCCTCGGTCAGTCGATGGTCGTAGGTCAGGACGGCATCGGCCTGAAGACGCAGCGCCGCTTCCAGGTGGATCGCGTCCAGGGTGCGCAGGTACAGCATCGGCAGGAGCGCGGCACCGCGGAGTGCCGCACGGTTGAGCGCTGCGAGCGAGACCCCGTCGAGAAGTCGAGTCACGTCCGCCTGGTCGAGCCCTTCCCTCACCGTGATGCGGCGCATCTCCGTCTCCAGGAGGTCGCTGGACACCAGGTCTGCTGGCGCACCATCCAGCCAGGCCAGCAGCGTCTCGGTCTCGGGCTGCTCGATCAGGAGCGCGGCCAGCGCGGACGTATCAACGTAGACGCGCGGTCCGTCAGTCACTGGCGTTCCCCACGCAGGTCATCAAGGACCTCAGAGACGCTGGAACCGGCGCCACGGCGGGAGACCCTCAGGGTGCTCCACCCGCCCACGCGCCTGGCTGGCCTGACGATGCGCAGTCCGGGAGGATCATGGTCAAGGGGCACGAGCCGCCCGACAGGGACTCCCGCGTTGGTAACGACAAAAGTCTCACCTGCCTCGACCGCGCGCAGGACCCGCCCTGACTCATTGCGCAGCTCCCTGTGGGACACGCGACGCTCCTCGGCCAGGACGTCGCCTGCCCGGGCCTGCCTCACCTCTCCCGCCGCACTCACACCCCGATCGTAGCAAGCACGCTACAGACGTCGTGGCTCACGCAAGAACGGCCCTCGCCCGGCGCGGGCCGCGTTCTCTCTTAACCGTTGCGTCGCCGGGCTCGATCAGGCCCCGGCCGAGCGCCATCTCGGCCTCCACCGGTTGCCACACGGCGTCGGGGCCCTCCGGGGCGCAGACGTTGATCGCACAGAGGGATCGACGTAAACTGAACGCGTTCTAAAATGAACATGTTCAGGAGTGGTTATGGGACGTCGTCATCGCACGGAGGCCGAGGTGCTGCGCCAGGCACGGCGCCTGTTCATCTCCAAGGGGTACGCCGGCGCCTCGGTGCGACACATCGCCGATGCGGCAGGCGTGTCCGTGGGGACGGTGGCCTCAATGGGGGGCAAGGATGCACTCTTCCTGAGGTGCATGGAAGAGCTCGCCACCGCCTCGGCCCTGACCGCGCTCGAGGCCCAGAGCGACCCCGACAGGGCGCTGCGCGACTTCGTGCGCGCCACGCCGGGTCTCACCGAGGCGGGGACGCAGCTCTCACGCGACTACCTGCGTGCACTCCTCCAGGTCGGGCCCGAGACCGGCGGGGCCGCGCACCGTGAGGCGGTCGTGGCACGACTCACCCTGTGCTGGTCCCAGGTCCTGGGTCTGGAGCCCGACGCCCCGGAGGCGGCGGCACGTGCGCACGCCTTCTACGCCTGTCTCATCGGCTGCGTCTTCGCCGTCGTCACGGGCCAGCTCGATCGGGCCGACGCCATCAAGGTGGTAGAGGGGCTCCTGCCGGCCCCAGCACCACAGGGCAGCCGATGACTTACGTCCTCGTGGCGCTGGGGTCGATGGGAGACGTGCGTCCCCAGCTCGCCCTGGCCCGGGCCCTCCAGGACCAGGGCGCCGAGGCACTCGTCGTCGGCCTGGATGACTACGCGGACACCTGCAAGGAGGCGGACGCCCCCTTCACCCCGATGCGGGTCCACACGATGGAGCCGATCCGCTCTCCGGTCCTCGCCCGGGTCGCCGCCGGGAACCAGACGGTCGGCGCCGTCATTGTCAGGCAGTGGCTCGCAGCGAACGCGGAGCGCATCGCAGCCGTGCTGGACGACGTCGTGGCGCCTGGGGACGACGTCGTCTCCGGTCTCCTGTCACTGCCCGCCTGCCAGCTCCTCAGTGAGCATCGAGGCTGTGCGCTCGCCGAACTCATGCTCGCGCCCACGCTGCCGACCGCCTACGGCGCGAGCCTCGTGGGCGCACCTCGTCCCGGGCGCAGCGCTGTCAACCGGCCGTACTCCTGGAGCCTGCGGCGCGCCGCCCTCAGTGTCGGCGCACCGATTGCGGCCGCACTGCGCCGCCGCCTGCCCTCAGGCCTACGCGGTGCCGGGCGGACGAGGCCCCGGCACCGCACCCACGTCCTCCTCGGGTGCTCACGGCAGCTCGTGCCACCAGCCCCCGACTGGAAGCAGGACGTGGTCATCACCGGACACCTCCGGATGCCCGGGGCCGCCTCCTGGCAGCCGCCGCAGGACCTGACGCGCTTCCTCACCGACGGTGATCCACCGGTCTTCATCGGCTTCGGCTCCGTCCCGCTGCGCGACCCGGTGGGTGCCGTCGAGGAGCAGGCCCGCGCGGTCGCCCGTATCGGGCTGCGTGCGGTGCTCCAGCCGGCGCCCGGATTCACCGCCTGGGACGCGGGCTGGGGCGAGCACGTTCATGTGCTGCGGCGCGCCCCCCACGAGTGGCTCCTGCCCAGGACGACAGCGGCGATCCACCACGGCGGCGCAGGTACGACCCATGCGGCGCTTGCCGCCGGGGTGCCTCAGGGCGTCATCCCGTTCTCTCTTGACCAGCCCTACTTCGCGCGCCGGGTGGCGGCGCTCGGGCTGGGGCCGGGCGACCTGGATCTCACGGGGGCTCACGGCCAGGGCCTGGAGCGCCTTCTTCACGCCCTCACCGCGGGGCCCAAGACGGCGGGCTACCAGGGCAGGGCGCGCAGGTTCTCCGCCCTCATCGCCCAGGAGGACGGCGCCGCGCGGGCCGCCGACGTCCTGCTGGGAGGATGACCAGGCCTGGGCCGCGGCCTCGCGGCCGATCCCCGCCCAACGACTATGAGATCGTGCGATACCGTGCCCCCATGTCCCGCTCAGTCCGCTACACCCATGGTCACGGACCGGCGGCCCTGGCCAGTCACTCGCGACGCACGGCTGCGACCTCCTGCGCCTATCTCCTGCCGCACCTGCGCAGCGGCCTCAACCTGCTCGACGTCGGATGCGGCCCGGCCACCGTCACCGCTGACCTGGCGGGCCTCGTCGCGCCCGGGCGCGTCGTCGGGCTCGATGTGGCGTCCGCCGCCATCGAGGCGGCCCGCGCCACCCTCATCGAGCGCCACCTGACCGACGCCGTTGAACTGACCAGCGGAGACGTTCACGACCTGCCCTTTAAGGACAACAGCTTCGACGTGGTCCACGCCCACCAGCTCCTCCAGCACGTGGCCGATCCCGTGCACGCACTGGAGGAGATGCGCCGGGTGACCCGCCCGGGCGGGCTCGTAGCGGTGCGCGACTCGATCTACTCGGCGAAGGCGTGGTTCCCGCAGCCCGAGGGCCTGGAGATGTGGCGCCAGGTCTATCTGGCCGTGGCGCGCGCCAACGGCGGTGAGCCCGACGCCGGTTCCCGGCTGCTCTCCTGGTGCCTGGCCGCCGGCCTGACGCAGGTGGCGAGCTCGGCGTCGACCTGGTGCCTCGCCACCGCGGAGGACCGCGCCTGGTGGGCGCGGACGTGGGCCGAACGGACAGCCACAAGTCTCGGTCCCCAGGCGATAGCGCTGGGCCTGGCCGCCCAGGAGGACCTGGAGGCGATGACATCGGCCTGGCAGCAGTGGCAGGCCGCCGACGACGGCTGGTTCGTGGTCGTGCACGGCGAGGCCCTGGCCCGGGTCGAATAGCCTGGCGGCCCCGAAGAGTCACGGAACCCTCCGCACCCTCCGCCTCCGGTAGCCGGCGAGCGCGACCGTCAACGCCGGCGGCCAGGCCAGCATGGGTGCGTAGGCGAGAGCCAGGACCACCACCTGCGCTGGGCTCATCCCCGGCGTGGGCGTGAAGCCCTGCGCCCATCCCAGCCACCGCAGGGAGAAGAGGATCGTCACACCGTAGATAATGACATAGAGCAGGACATCTCCCACGCTCCCGACCACGATTGGCAGCCATCGGGGAATCGCCCTGCCGCCAATCCAGGGGAGCCAGCTCGGGAGGCGCTCGCTCCAGGAGCCGCAGAGCGCCAGGCACGCAGCGGCAGCACCGACCTGCAGAGCCTCCAGACCCAGCACGTAGGCGGTGCCGAAGGCACTCCCCCGATAGAGGTGGGCGAGCCGGAAGCCCGTGTCGACGCCGAGCAGCATGGCGACACGCCAGGCCGCCGAGGGCAGCGCGCACGCGAGGCACAGCCAGCAGGCCGCCCGGGCCCACCACTGCGGTGACTGGTCGGGCGGCGAGTGCGCAGGCATGCCCCCAGTGTGGCACCGGTCTGCGGCGAGCGGGCGGGGTAGCGGCCACGGGAGCATCCGCCCAGCCGGCCGGGAGCGCGCCGGCGCCGCGACCGGCGCCGGTGTCCACAGATAGGACTCCGGAAGCGACCCGGTCCGACGCCGCCACCCAAACTCGGGGAATCATGCGGTTCTCGGCAGTACCCCGGAAGACCAGCGCCCTCAATGCCAGTCCTGTGGACACCAGCACCTACCAGCGGTACCTACCAGCCCGGTCCCGGCCCGAGCAGGAACTCCCATTCGCGCCTGATGAGTCCCTCAACGACCTCGAACACGAGTCGGCCCGGCCCCAGTCCCGTCACTCCGCACGACTCCACCGCTCCTCACACATCTCGCCCGGCCCCTCAGACTCGCACATGCCTCGTGACAGCGGACTTCGGGACACTTCCGGCGCGTCTCATGACTCGGGTCGACGGCGGGCTGCGCCTGGTTCTTGACCTCTGAGCCCGAGCATCACCTGGACCAGTCATCCCAGGCCAGCAGCTCATGCCCCTTGGCGGAGGTCACCGTCCACGTACCCTCCATCTGGGGCGAGGTGCCGCAGCCCGGGGCGCCGCCACGTCCCTCAGAACAGCGCGGGCAGGGTGGCCTCCACGGTCTCGCGCAGTTCGGCCAGGTCGAACACGAGGGGGGCTTGGGTGAGCACGTCGGTGCCGGTGACCACGAGCAGGTCCCCACCGGTGGTGCCCACCCGGCGCCACGGCACGTCTTCCGCTTCGGCCGCCGCGGCCACGGCGGGCAGCGCCGCCTCGGGGACGGCCACCACGGCGCGGGCGCCGGTCTCGGAGAACAGGGCGGTGAAGTCGTCCACCTCCTCGGACTCGACGGCCCCCAGGTCAATGGAGGCGCCCACGCCAAAGCGCAGCACACAGTCCACCAGAGTCTGAATCAGGCCACCGGTCGAGCAGTCGTGGGCGGCGCGCACAATCCGGCTCCCATTGGGCCCGTCAGCCTGGCTCAAGGCGATGAGAACCCGGCCGAGCGCCATCTCGGCCTCCAGATCAACGGCCGGCGGCGTCCCGCCCAGGTGGTCGTGGACCACGCGCGCCCAGGCCGAGCCATCCAACTCCTCGCGGGTCTCGCCCAGGGCAATAATGGCCAGGCCCTCCTCGTGCCAGCCCGAGGGGTTGGCCCGGCGCACATCCTCCATGACGCCCAGCACCCCGACCACCGGGGTGGGGTTGATTGAGGAGTCGAGCAGGCCCTTAGCCGCCCCGTGGGAGTTGTACAGGGAGACATTCCCGCCGGTGACCGGCACGCCCATGGCCTTGCAGGCGTCGGCCAGGCCGGTAATGGCCTCCACCAGTTGCCACATGGCGTCCGGGTCCTCGGGGGAGCCGAAGTTGAGGCAGTCGGTGACCGCCAGCGGGCGGGCGCCCACGGTGCACACATTGCGGTAGGACTCCGCCAGGGCCTGGGCGGCGCCGGTGGCCGGATCCAGTTTGGTGAAGCGGCCGTTGGCGTCGGTGGAGATGGCAACTCCGCGGCAGGTCTCCTCATCGACGCGGATGACGCCGGCGTCGTCGGGCTGGGCCAGGGCGGTGCCCCCGCGCACGAAGCGGTCGTACTGGTCGGTGACCCAGGCGGGCGGGGCCTGGTTGGGGTCGGCGACGACGGCGAGGACCTGGTCGGCCAGCTCGGCGGCGGTGGCCGGGCGGGGCAGGCGCGCGGAGGAGTCGGCGTTGAGCTCGTCCTGCCAGGCGGGGCGGGCGTAGGGGCGCTCGTAGGCGGGGCCCTCGTGGGCCACGGTGCGCGGGTCGACGTCGACGATGCGCTGCCCGAAGTGGTCGATGGTCAGCCGGCCCGAACCGTTGACCTCGCCGATGACGGAGGCCTCGACGTCCCACTTGTCGATGACGGCCATGAAGGCATCCAGGTGCTCGGGGGCGACGACGGCCATCATGCGCTCCTGGGACTCGCTCATGAGGATCTCGCCGGCGGTCAGGGTGGGGTCGCGCAGGAGCACCTTCTCCAGGTCGACGTGCATGCCGCCGTCGCCGTTGGAGGCCAGCTCGGAGGTGGCGCAGGAGATGCCGGCCGCCCCGAGGTCCTGGATGCCGAGCACCAGGCCGGCGGCGAAGAGCTCCAGGCAGCACTCAATGAGGACCTTCTCCATGAAGGGGTCGCCCACCTGCACGGAGGGGCGCTTGGCGGGCATGCCGTCCTCGAAGGACTCGCTGGCCAGGATTGAGGCCCCACCAATGCCGTCCCCGCCGGTGCGCGCGCCGAAGAGGACCACCTTGTTGCCCGCGCCCGAGGCGTTGGCCAAATGAATGTCCTCGTGGCGCAGCACTCCCACGCACAGGGCGTTGACCAGGGGGTTCTCCTGGTAGGAGGAATCGAACTCGGTTTCACCACCAATATTGGGCAGGCCCAGGCAGTTGCCGTAGCCGCCCACGCCCGCCACCACGCCGTGGACGACGCGGGCGGTGTCGGGGTGGTCCACGGCGCCGAAGCGCAGCTGGTCCATGACGGCCACGGGCCGCGCCCCCATGGAGATAATGTCCCGCACAATCCCGCCCACGCCGGTGGCGGCCCCCTGGTAGGGCTCAACGAAACTGGGGTGGTTGTGGGATTCGACCTTGTAGGTCACCGCCCAGCCCTCCCCGATGTCGACCACGCCGGCGTTCTGGCCCATGCCGACCAGAAGGTGCTCGCGCATCTCCGGGGTGGTCTTCTCCCCGAATTGGCGCAGGTGGATCTTGGAGGACTTGTAGGAGCAGTGCTCGGACCACATGACCGAGTACATGGC
>ERZ772964.378-NODE-378-length-20633-cov-16.411_pt1 | contig 20633 bp, 14 predicted proteins | sample MGYA00580675_ERZ772964 | MGnify/ENA primary metagenome ERZ772964 (study PRJEB29015, sample SAMEA2737941) | human oral metagenome | biome: human oral; feature: human-associated habitat; material: dental | place: China | collected 2139 ... | reverse complement strand
GGCACAGGACCCCGTCGGCGCAGGCGTAGGCCTGTTCCATCGTGGTCAGGTAGTCCAGCACGTGATAGCGCTCAGTCAGCTCCTCCGGCGCGCCGGCGGCAACCGCAGCCTCCAGCGCGGCGCGCACGGGGGCGTCCTTGTCCTTGCCGGTCAGGTGCAGGACCTGCAGGCCAGTGGGCAGGGAGTCCAAGGACTCGCTGAGGACCTCGTTGAGGTGCTGGGCTCCCAGAGAGCCGCCCGTCACCAGGAGCGTGGGCATGTCGGGGTCGAGTCCCAGCGCCTGGGCGCCGTCGACGCGGGCACGATGAGTCCCCTCTGCGGTGGAGCGCTGCGTCACCAGGTCGGCGATGGCCGGGCGCAGTGGCAGCCCGGTCACCTCGGTACGCCCCTTGGAGGCCTTGAGACGGGTCGAGGCGAAGGTCAGCGCCACCGCTTGGGCCCAGGACGCCCCCAGGCGGTTGGCCAGGCCGGGGCGGGCGTTCTGCTCGTGGATGACGACCGGCACGCCGGCCTTCCGGGCGGCCAGGTAGGCGGGGGTGGAGACGTATCCGCCGAAGCCGACGACGACGTCGGCCTCCACGGCCTCGATGGCCTCGGTGGCTGCGCTGATCGCTTTTCCCAGCCGGTGCGGCAGACGCAGCAGGTCCCCGCTGGGGCGCCGAGGCAGGGGGACCCGGGGAACCAGGGCCAGCTCGAAGCCGGACTCGGGAACCAGCCGGTTCTCCAGCCCCTCGGCGGTCCCCAGAACGAGGATCTGCGTGCGGGGGTCGCCTCCCAGCGCCGGGTCCTGCAGGGCCGCGGCCGTGGCCAGCAGCGGGTTGACGTGGCCGGCGGTGCCTCCACCGGCCAGCAGCACCCGCAAGGGCCGGGGGCGCTCCTGCCGGCTCGGCTGCATCTGGCTGGGAGAGCCTGCGGTCTCACTTGTCTCGGGCACGGTTCCTCCTTGGGACAATGACTGCCAGGGAACGACGCAGCGCCCCGGGACTCGTGGACAGGGCCTCCTGCGCGCCGGGTTCGTGGCGGGCGAAGGCGAGAAGCACTCCAATGGCCAGGAGGACCGAGACCAGGGCGGTTCCTCCACGGCTGACGAGGGGGAGCGGGACGCCCAGCACCGGCAGCGCACCGGTGACGACCCCCATGTTGATGATCGCCTGACCCACGATCCACGCACCGATGGCCGAGGACGTGGCCACGACGTAGGTGGAGGTGTGACGCCTCATCAGACGTAGGCAGCAGGCACCGATGGCGGCGAACAGGGCAATAACGACGAGGGTACCCACCAGCCCGAACTCCTCACCGAGCACGGCGAAGATGTAGTCGGAGTCGGCCTGGGTGAGGTAGCCCCACTTCTGACGCGAGGAGCCGGGGCCCACGCCGAACCATCCGCCGGTTCCCAGCGCCCACATGCCGTGCTTGGGCTGGTAGCCCACACCTGTGGGGTCCGCCCCCTCGGGATGGATCCAGGCGACGATGCGGGCGCGTCGGTTGGCACTGAGCATCGAGGCTCCGGTGAACAGGAACATACCGAGCGCCCCCAGGAGGGCGAACCATCGTTTCCTCAGGCCCCCCACCCACAGAGCACCCGCAACGATGAGGACCAGGATGATGACGGTTCCCAGGTCCTGACCTCCGAATACTGCCAGGATCGCGATACCGACACCGGCCCAGCCCGCCGACACGGTCCGGTCCCGGCGCCCGGCCGTGTACCAGGTCACCAGTATGCCCAGCACCAGGGCGAGGGCCACCTTGATGAACTCCGAGGGCTGAGCCGTACCGACTCCTGGAACCAGGATCCAGTTGCGGTTGCCGTAGACGTTGACGCCGATGGGGGTGAAGACCAGGCACTGCATGGCGATCGTCAGTCCCAGCACCACCCAGGCGATCCGGCGGAACCAGGACAGTGGCATGCGGGAGACCCCCACCATGCCCAGGGTCCCCACGACGGCGAAGACGAGGTACTTGGCGAAGTCGGTGAAGGCGTTGCCGCCATTGGCGGCTACCGTCACCGACTGCACAGAGAAGACCATGATGAGTCCGAAGGTCTCCAGCACCAGGGTGGAGATGAGCAGGCAGTAGTAGGTCAGAGTGACCTGCTGGGAGCTCCGAGCGGAGTCGGCGGCACCGTCCGACCGACGCCGGCGGGCCCCTTGTGAGGCGCCGTCGGGCTCGGAGTCTGTGGCGCCGTCCCAGGGGCGGGAGAGACGCTCGCCCCAGCTCGCCAGACGCTTGCTCCAGGCCGCACGCATCCGACCGATCCGGCCGGTGGCCCGCGACCCGATGGCCTTCGACGGGATCCTCGATGAGACCGGCGAGGAGGGCTGGGACGAGGCGGCGCCTGTCTGTCGTCTCGGCGAGCTCGACGACGGCTGAGACCTGGCCGAGCGCGATGCGGGCTGCTTACCGGCTCCTGCCTGTTTCCTCGTCGTCTGCTTCCCAGACTTCTTGGAGGGTCTGGCCGAAGCGTCCCGAGCCGTGGCCTGGTCCCGCTTGCGGCCGGTCTTGTGACCGCTTCCAGACTGTTGGGGCGCACGCCCGGAGCCCATCGAGGAGCCTGACGAGGAGGGCGTCGACGAGCGAGGGGCTGTTGCCGAGGGGGACCCGGTCTTCACAGCTTCTCCTGGACGCCGGAGGCGTCCGTGGTCTCGGGGGTGCCGCCGCCGGCGTAGGCCTTGGCGGCGGCGGCGAACAGGTCGCCGCGCTGGGCGTAGGAGGTGAACTGGTCCCAGGAGGCGCAGGCCGGAGCCAGCATGACGGTGTCGCCGCTGCGGGCCATGGTTCCGGCTGCCTCCACCGCCGCGGCACTGACCTGCTCAGGCGCGGCGTGGCTGATACGGGTGACTGGCAGTCCCGGTGCCTCCTGCTCCAGGGCAGCCAGGATGTCGCTCTGGTCCTTGCCGATGACGACGGCACCGCGCAGGTGGGGTCTCACTGTGCGCACCAGGTCGAAGAACTGGGCGCCCTTGGTGTCACCGCCGCAGATCCAGACGCCAGTTCCCTGCGGCAGAGAGGTCAGTGCGGCCTCGGCGGAGTGCGGGTTGGTGGCCTTGGAGTCGTCGACCCAGGTGACGCCGTCCGCCTCTGCGACGGTGACGATCCGGTGGGCTCCGGGGCTGTAGTGGCGCAGGCCCGACGCGACCGCCTCGGCGTCGACCCCGGCCGCACGGGCCAGAGCGGCTGCGGCCAGGGCGTCGGCGAGCAGGTGAGCGGGCAGGTTCTCGGCGCGCCCCCCCGGCGCAAGGTGCGCCAGGTCAGCGGTGGTGGCGAGCTCGACGCCGCTGGAGCGGCGCTCGGCGTGGAAGGCTCGGTCCACCAGCAGGTCCTCGACCATGCCGACCTGTCCCAGCCCCGGCGTGGCCAGGGTGAAGCCGACGGCCCGACAGCCCTCGACGACATCGGCCTGACGGACCATGTCCTCGGTGGCGCTGTCGGCGAGGTTGTAGACGGCGGCGAGCCGGGTACGGGCATAGACACGGGCCTTGTCCGCGGCGTAGGCCTCCAGGCCCCCGTGCCAGTCGAGGTGATCGGGGGCCAGGTTGAGGCAGACCGAGGCCAGGGGCGACAGGGTGCGGGTGGTGTGGAGCTGGAAGCTGGACAGCTCCACGGCCAGGGCGTCAGCGCTGCCCGCCAGTACCGCCTCGATGACGGGGGTGCCGATGTTGCCGACGGCGGGGGCGGTGAGCCCCTGGGCCTGAAGGATGGCCGAGAGCATGCTCACCGTCGTGGTCTTGCCGTCCGTGCCGGTCAGCGCGAGCCAGGGGACGTCCGGGCGGGAGGAGTCCCGCTGAAGTCTCCAGGCCAGCTCGATCTCGCTCCAGGTCTCGATACCGGCCGCCTCAGCGGTGCGCAGGACCGGACCAGTGGCCGGGACCCCGGGTGAGACGATCAGGAGCCGCGCCGGGGAGTCCGCCAGGGCGGCCGCGGTCGCCTCGCTGCCGGCCACGGTGGCTGAGACCACGGAGGTGGCCAGGATGCCGTGAGCAGAGGCGTCCAGTGCCTCGATGGAGGCCTCCTGGCTGTCGAAGAGGTGAAGGCGTGCCCCCAGGGTGGCCAAGGCCTCGGCGACGGCGCGCCCGGTGCGTCCGAGCCCGACGACGGCCACGTGGGCGCCGTCGAGCTGGTTGCTCAGGGACCCGGCGGAGCCGGTAACGGCGCCGCCGGTCGGTTCACCGGGGACTTCAGTCAGACTGGTCACGGTGCGGGTTCACGCTCCTGGTTCTTGACTGCTTCTCGCCGGATCTCCGGCGGGAAGACTCTGCATCAATGGTTCCTCGGCCCTGGCGGCCCGGATCATCCGAAGATGAGCTGACGCAGGTACTCGGCGTAGAAGAGCCCGAGTCCCGCGATGACGCACAGGCCTGCGATGATCCAGAAGCGGATCACCACGTTGACCTCGGTCCATCCTCCCAGTTCGAAGTGGTGATGCAGTGGAGCCATGCGGAAGACGCGTCGGCCTGTCGACTTGAACGAGACGATCTGGATGATGTCACTCATGACCTCGGCCAGAAAGAGCCCGCCCAGGATAACGGCGAGGAACTCGGTACGGGTCAGGATCGACAGCCCCGCGACCGCCCCTCCCAGGGCCAGGGAGCCGGTATCCCCCATGAAGATCTTGGCCGGTGATGCGTTCCACCACAGGAACCCGAAGCAGGCCCCCATGAGGGCGGCGGCGATCATCGCCAGGTCACGGGGATCCCGGACCTGGTAGCAGGTGGTGGGAACCATGGTGTCGTGGCCGTAGTTGCAGGACTGGTTGGTCTGCCACACGCCAATGAGCGTGTAGGCACCGAAGACCATGGCCGATGCCCCCGCGGCCAGCCCATCGAGGCCGTCGGTGAGGTTGACGGCGTTGGACCAGGCGGTGATAAGGAAGTTCGCCCACAGAATGAACAGGATGAGTCCGACGACGCTGCCGGCGAAGGCCAGGTTGATCGACGAGTCCCGGGCGAAGGAGATCCGGGTGGAGCCGGGGGTGAGCCCGTTGCGGTCCGCGAAGTGCAGCGCCGCCACCGAGAAGCCGACGCCGATGAGCGCCTGCCCGACGATCTTCTGCCAGGCCCGCAGTCCCAGGGAGCGCTGCTTGGAGATCTTCTCGAAGTCGTCCAGGAAGCCGATGAGTCCGAGCCCGACGACGAGGAAGAGCAGCAGGACCCCGGAGGCGCGCGGTGTGCGCAGCTGGCTGAGGTTGGCCAGGGTGTATCCCAGGACGGTGGAGATGATGATGACGAGGCCGCCCATGGTCGGCGTACCGCGCTTGGTGAAGTGACCCTGGGGGCCGTCCTGGCGGATGAACTGCCCGTACTCCTTGGCGTGGAGGTAGCGGATGAGCAGCGGGGTTCCCAGCAGGGTGCCCACCAGTCCGACCACGCCGGAGATGAGGATGGCGGTCATCGGGGACGTACCTCCTTGAGGTGGTCGGCCAAGCGCCAGGCGCCTGATCCGTTGGAGCCCTTGACCAGGACGGCGTCGCCGTCGGACAGGAGCGCGTCGATCTGGGAGATGGCGGTCGCGGAGTCCTCAAAGCCGACGACCTCGACCCCTCGGGCCCTGGCTGCGTCAAGCGCCTCCTGGGTGGAGCCGATGCCGATGAGCATAGCGGCTCCGGCCTGGGCCGCTAGCTCCCCGGTACGAGCGTGGTCGGCGGCGGAGGACTCCCCCAGCTCGAGCATCTCGGAAACCACGACGACGCGGCGCCGACTGCCGGCCAGAGCCGGCAGCGCGGCCAGCGCGGCTGTCATGGAGTCGATGTTGGCGTTGTAGGAGTCGTCGATAAGGAGAAGATCGCCACTGAGCTCCGACACGTCCATGCGGTGGGGGCTCTCAATGCTGACGGAGCCGAGCCGTTCGGCGATGAGCTCGGGCTCCTGCCCCGCGGCCAGAGCCAGCCCCGCGGCGGCCAGGGCGTTGGCCACGTTGTGGGCACCGGCCACAGCCAGCTGGACACGCCGGGGAGCGTCGAGCCCGGGCAGGTGGAGGTCGAAGGCCGCGCAGGCGGCCTCGTCGAGGACGACGTTCTCGGCCCGCAGGTCGGCGGGCTCACCCTGGGCGGAGAAGGTGAGGACCCGCGCCGGTGCGAGCTCGGCCATCGCGGCGCAACGGGCGTCGTCGGCGTTGAGGATGGCGGTCCCCTCAGGCAGCAGGCCCGCGATGATCTCCGCCTTGGCGGCCGCCACCCCCTCGATGGAGCCGAACCCACCCATGTGGGCATGGCCGATCATGAGGACCCCGGCCGCGTCCAGGGGCGCGATGTCGGTGAGGTAGGCGATGTGCCCGGATCCGGAGGCGCCCATCTCCAGGACGAGGTAGCGGGTGGACTCGTCGGCCTCCAGCACGGTCAGCGGCAGGCCGATCTCGTTGTTGAAGCTGGCCCTGGGGGCCACTGTGGGACCGGAGGAGGCCAGGAGCTGACGAGTGAGGTCCTTGGTGGTGGTCTTGCCCACCGAGCCGGTCATCGCCACCACGGTGAGCCTCTCACCGCGATCCACGGCTCCCTGGCGCAGACCGGCCAGGTGGGTTCGGGCCAGCGCCCCCAGAGCGACGACGGTGTCCTCCACGAGGACGAGCCCCATGGACAGGTCCTCAGACTCCGCAGCCTCCGCAGGCTCCCCGGACAGCCCGGTCCGGGCGGCCTTCAGGTCGGAGACGATGGCTCCGACGGCGCCCAGGGTACCGGCGGAGCCCAGGTGGGCGTGGCCGTCGGTACGTTCGCCGTGGACGGCGACGAACAGCGCTCCTGGGGAGGCTTGACGGGAGTCGGTGACGACGGGGCCGGTCACGGTCGCGTCCGGGCCGATGAGTCTGCCGCCGACGGCGGCTGCGATCTGACTCAGGCTGAGGTTCATCCCTGCCCCCACTTCTGCTCGACGGCCTCGGCCATCACGGGAGCGTCGTTGTAGCGGATGAACTCACCGGCCGCCTCCAGGAAGGGCTCGTGGCCCTTGCCGGTGACGATGACAGTGTCCTGAGGTCCGCACAGCTCGACCCCGCGGCGTACGGCGTCGCCGCGCCAGGTCGTGACCTCTTCGACGTCCTCCAGATCCGGGCGGACGCTGCGCACCCCCTCCAGGATGGCGTTGCGGATGAGCTGGGGGTCCTCGCTGCGGGGGTTCTCGTCAGTGACGACCAGGACGTCCGCCAGGCGGGCGCACACCTCCCCCAGCATCGGCCGCTTGCCCTGGTCGCGATCGCCGTCGGAGCCGAAGACCACGATGAGGCGTCCCGGAGTGATGGGCCGCACGGCCTTAAGGGCAAGCTCCATGGCATCGGGAGTGTGAGCGAAGTCGACGATGCACAGGCCCCGCTGCCCGTCTCGCTGGCTGATGCGCTGCATGCGGCCCGGGATGTTGTGGGCCCCTGCCAGGGCGGCGGTGGCCGTGGCGGCGGGAACGCCCGCGCGGATGGCCATGACCAGGGCCAGGGCGGCGTTCTGGATGTTGACCAGTCCGGGCAGGGGGCAGGAGGCCTCAATCTGCTCGCCGTCGGGCCCGTGGAGGGTGAAGGTGGTGGCGGAGTCGGTCAGGGAGACGGCGGCGTCGCTGACCCACCAGTCGGCGGGAGTCTCACCGGGGTAGGCGCGCACGCGGTCGATCTCGATGGGGGCCTCGGCGGCCAGGGCCGCCCCCCACTGGTCGTCGACGCAGACCACGCCGCGGCGGGCGTGCTCGGGGGTGAACAGCTGCGCCTTGGCCTCCAGGTAGCCCTCCATGGTCTTGTGGAAGTCGAGGTGGTCGCGCTGGAGGTTGGTGAAGCCGGCGACGTCGACGACAATCCCATCGAGCCGGTGCAGGACGATGGCGTGGCTGGAGGCCTCCAGGGAGGCGGCGCCGACCTTGTCCTCCACGGCCAGGGCCATCATCCGCTGCAGGACGGGGGCCTCGACGGTGGTGCGCGGGGACTCCACGGAGCGCTCCCCCACGCGCAGCTCGACGGTCCCGGCGACCATGCATCCACCGACGTGTGCCGACAGGATCGCGTCGAGGAAGTAAGAGGTGGTCGTCTTGCCATTAGTGCCGGTGACGGCGGTGGTGATGAGGCCGCGTGCCGGGTGGTGGTAGACCTCGGCGCTCAAGGGCCCGACGACGGCGCGAGGGTCGTCGTGGACGAGGGCGGGGGTGCCGGGGGCGAGCTCGTGGACGATCTGGGCACCATCGGAGTCGGTCAGGACCGCGACGGCACCGGAGGCGACGGCCTCGGCGGCGAAACGGGCGCCGTGGACGGTGAAGCCGGGCAGCCCCACGAAGAGCTCACCCGGGGAGGTGTCTCCAGAGTCGACGCTGACCCCCAGAACACTCAGGTCGTTGAGGGCGGCGGAGTCATCAGTTGAAGCGGGAACCAGGGAGAAGCGCTCGCACAGAGTACTGATGGGGATGGGACCATTGGAGCTCGGCCGTAGGGCGGCGGCCGACTCGTAGGCGTGGTTGCTCATAGTTCCTCAATCTATCGCGACCTTCCACTGTCGATCTTCCACAAGAGCCCCTCCGGCACACTTCGCCGGGGTGCTGGTGGTCACGCTCATCTACCTCATGCGCCACCTCATTGGCTCGCGTCCCGCTCTCCGCCGGCGCCGTTGCGCGCGGCCTGGGCCGCCACGACGTTCGGGTCCGGGGCGATGTTGAGGGCCTGCATAGCGGCCAGCGCCACCTCCCGGAAGACGGGGGCGGCGACGGTGCCTCCGAAGATGCCCTCGGGCCGGTTGACGATGACGGCGATGGCTAGCGCCGGATTGCGCGCGGGAAGGAAACCGACGAAGGAGGCCACGGTGGAGTCGTCGGTGAGGATCTCGGTGGTTCCGGTCTTGCCGGCCACCAGGTAGCCGTTGATGGAGGCGGACTCGGCGGTACCGCCCTCCTGAGTGACGCCGATGAGCATCTCAGTCAGGGTCTTGGCAGTGGCCTCGGAGATCACACGAACGCCCTCGGGGCGGGTCTGGGGGGTCTCCTTGCCGTCGGCGTCGATCCAGGCGTCGATGATGCGCGGGGCCACGCGCACGCCCTTGTTGGCGACGGTGGCCAGCACCTGGAGGGACTGGAGGGTGGTTCCGGCCACGCCCTGTCCGAACATCGTGGTGTAGCGGGTGCGGTCGTCCCAGGAGCTGGGTGGGTAGATGATCCCCTCGGACTCGGCCGGCATCTCGATGCCCGTGGCCTCGCCCCAGCCGAAGCGCTTCATGTAGTCGTAGCGGGTGTCGTCGGAGACCTTCTCGCCGATCTGGACGGTGCCGACGTTGGAGGACTCCGCCAGGACGCCTGCGGTGGTCATCGACTGGGTCTCGTGCTCGTGGGAGTCCCTGAAGGTCTGCCCACTGGCCGAGGTCCAGGTGTAGGGGACGTTCCAGGTGTCCTCGGGCTTGACCGCGCCCTCATCCAGGGCGGTGGCGAAGGTGACGACCTTGCCGACGCTTCCGGGCTCGAAGACGGCCTGGACGCTGCGGGCGGTGCGGTTCTCCTCGGAGGTGGCCGAGGGGTCGGAGGGGTCGACGGAGTTGGAGTCGGCCAGGACGACGACCTTGCCGGTGCTCGGCTCCATGGCCATGACGATGCCCCAGTCGGCGTGCTGGGCTGCCACCGTGCGGTCGATGGTCTCCTGGGCGATGGACTGCAGGTCCGGATTGAGAGTGGTGCGCACGGTGGCACCCGCCCTGGCGGGCTGATCCTTCTGCTCACCGGTGGGGATGATGACGCCGCTGCGCCCGATCTCCTCGCTGCCCTTGCCGTCGACGCCGGTGAGGACCTTGTTCTGGGTCAGCTCCAGACCGGCGGCCCCGATGAGCTCGCGGTTGTGCTCACCCTCGTGGGTGAAGCCCAGGACGTTGCCCGCCACGGTCCCGGCCGGGTAGGTGCGACGGGTGCGCTGGTCGGGCTCGACGCCGGGGATGTCGAGTGCCTTGATCTTGCGCCAGGTGTCAGGAGCGACCTCCTGGGCGATGACCTCATAGCTCCGATCACCCACGAGCTTGGCCCCGAGCTCGAGGGGGTCGACGTTGAGGATCGGGGCGAGCTGGGCGGCGACCGCCGCCGCACCGTAGCCGACGACGACCTTCTCATTGACACCGGTGGACTCGTTGAGGCGCATCTCGGTGCGCTCGTACTGGGCGATGAGCGGCTGGTTGACGCCGATGTCGTAGCTGACTGCCGACGAGGCCAGGACCGTGCCGTCCCGTCCGGTGATGTCTCCCCGAGGAGCCCGGTTGACCCAGGAGACCGTGCGCTCAGCCTTGGCCTTGGCGGCCAGCTTGGGCCCGTTGATCGCCTGGACGTAGACGGTGCGCCCGGACAGGGCCGTGAACAGCAGCAGGCCTCCGGCCTGGAGCACCTGACGACGCGAGGGGTTCACCGACGCCTACCTCCCGGTCTGGCCGGTCTTGGGAGCGTGGGCCGGGGTGCCCTCGGTGAGCTGACCCTTGTTGACGTCGACGACGCCGGGCGCGGCGGCGGGCACCATACCAAGATCCTTGGCACGGTCAGCCAGGGCGTCGGGCGCCGAGGCCTCCTGCACCTGGGTACGAAGGGTCTCGACGTGGTCCTCGGCGACGTTGAGCTCGACCTGCTTCTCCTTCATCCGGTAGGCGGTGTCAGCCATCTTGGCGTTGAGGAGCATTGAGGCGATGAGAGCTCCGGCCAGCACCAGGATGATGAGCGTGAGGAAGGGCAGGGAGGACGAGGTCGCCGGCGAGGCGCCGCTGATGACGCGCAGCTGGGGACGGGAGACGGAGCCGGCCTCGGTACGTCCCTGGGTGCCGGTGGAACCACTTGCCTGGGCGGTGCGCCGCGTCGTGATCGGGCGGGTGACTCGAGCAGTGGCGGTGGCGCTCATCGATGTGCCTTCCCTGTGGTGTGTCTGGACTGGTGCGGTTGAAGAAGTAGTGGAGAGATGAGGTTGAGACTCACGGTGTCGGACGGTCGCCGCATGAGGGCTGAGGTGGCCGCTATCGCGCTCGGTCCCGGTGGGCACGACGCCCGGCTCGGCGGCCGGAGCGGCCAGAGGAGGGATGCTCCTCCGGCGCAGGGGTCTGGTCGGCAGGACGCAGACGCACGGCCGCGCGCAGCCGTACCGGTGCTGAGCGGGGGTTGTGGTCGAGCTCGCGGGCGTCGGCCTTCTCGGCGCCGTTGGTGAGCATCTCGAGGTAGGGACGGTCCGCCTCGGGCACGACCGGCAGGTCCTGCGGCGCCCGGGAGGTGGCTCCGTGCTTCAGAGCGCGTTTGACGATGCGGTCCTCCAGGGACTGGTAGGACTCGACCACCAGTCGTCCCCCAACCCGCAGACTGTTGAGCGCCCGGGGCACGGCCCGCTCCAGGACGTCGAGCTCGGCGTTGACCGCGATGCGCAGTGCCTGGAAGGTCCGTTTGGCCGGGTGCCCGCCGCTGCGACGAGCCGGCGCCGGCACGGCCTGACGGACGAGCTCTGCCAGGTCCTGGGTCGTGGTGACCGGCTGGCCGGCCTCACGGCGGCGCACGACGGCGGCGGCGATGCGGGAGGCGAATCGCTCCTCGCCGTAGGCGCGCAGGATGTGGGCGAGCTCGGCGGCGTCGGCGGTCTCCAGCAGCTCCTGGGCGGTAGGGCCCGAGCTCTGATCCATGCGCATGTCGAGGGGCGCTGAGCGGGCGTAGGAGAAGCCTCGTGAGACCTCGTCGAGCTGGAGGGAGGAGACGCCCAGGTCCATGAGGATGGCGTCCACCGTTCCCTCGCCATTGACGGAGTACTCCTGAGCGACTCGGCTCACGGCGTCGTAGGTGGCCTGAACCGCGATGAAGCGGTCTCCGAATCGCTCCAGGCGCGCTGAGGCCAGAGCGATCGCCTCGGGGTCACGGTCGATACCCACAATGCTCAGAGCCGGGAAGCGTTCGAGCGCCGCCTCACTGTGCCCGCCCATCCCCAGAGTGCAGTCGATCATGACCGCTCCAGCAGCGGCGCCCTCAGCGGATCGCCCGCCTACGCCCTCGACTGCGGGTGCGAGCAGGTCCAGGCACCGTTGCAGGAGCACCGGCTCGTGCCGGCCGGCGGCGTCGGTGGCGGTTGCCTGAGCCTGAGGGCTGGTCATACGGCGTTCTCCTTCCTGGTGACGACCCGACGCGCGGCCGGGAGCTGGGCTGGTTGCTGGGGCTGGGGATCCTTCGACAGGTCACCGCCGCGGCTCCACAGAGGGGTGGTCGAATGCGCTGCCGACGTCGGCTCGAGGACCGGGGACGGCCATCTCACCAGGACTCCTCCCGTGGTTCCGGCGCCGGGGAAGAGGCGTCGGACGCAACATCGGGCGGAGACCTCACGAGATGGTTCGTCAGAGCCCTGATGGCATCTGCGTGCGGTCCACAGCTTCAGCGTGGTGTTCAGTTGTCGGTCGCTCGGCGGTGCCGGCATACGGTTCGGCTCAGAAGAAGCCGGGGATGATCTCCTCGGCCGTGTCGGCGAAGACCTGTTCCTGAGCCGCCAGGTAGGTGCTCCAGGACTCGGCGTCCCAGATCTCCACCCGCGCCCCGGCTCCGATTACGGCCAGATCCTTCTTCAGGCCCGCATAGGCCCTCAGCGGTGCCGGCAGCGTGATGCGCCCCTGCTTGTCCGGGATCTGCGAGTCCGCGCCCGAGAGCATGACGCGCACATAGTCACGCGCCTGCTTCTGAGCGAGGGGCGCCTCACGCAGCTGGGCGTACATGCGCTCGAACTCGACAGCGGTGAAGGCGTACAGGCAGTGCTCCTGACCTCTGGTCAGAACCACTCCGCCCGCAAGTTCCTCACGGAACTTCGCCGGGAGGATGAGGCGACCCTTCTCGTCCAGCTTGGGTGCATGCGTCCCCAGGAACATGAGCCACCTCCTTCCCCTCGACGACCCAGTGCACCCCACCCTACTCCACTTCCCTCCCTTTTCTCCCACCCCTATCCCGCGAGCACATCACAACTGCGCATCTTCAGCGCGATCCCAGGTCCACTCCACCACCACCTTTCGTTGGTACGACAGACATCACTGGAAGAGACGAAGATGGTGGAGGAAGGTGGAGGGAGGCATTCACCACGACCCTCTCGGCGTGGTGAACACCCAGGACAAAAGCAGACTTCACTCGGTCTGTACGCAGGTTTCAGGCGATGGGACGCATGTCGTGGAGGCCCTCTGGAAGCTTCCTGGGTTCTCTTGAAATTCCCTGAGATTCTGCGAGTCCTGGCGGGATCTGGAGGGGATTGGACGACGTCAGGTCCTGTCCCGAGCAGGTGAGCATAGGGACAGGACCTGTGGAACCGGGGCCTGTGGTGGGAGGTGGGGGTGGAGGGAAGTGGGGGCTGTGGAGGGAAGTGGGGATCCAGCCTGGGGCGACTCCCTCGAAGACGGCGATGGTGCCAGAGGGAGCCGGGTGAAGGCGGTCAGTCCTCTGAGTTGCGGCGGCGGTCCCAGCGCTCGGACTGGCGGTCCATGAAGGAGGAGCGCTTTCCCCCACCACTCTTGCCTCGAGACGGTTTGCCGCCGCGGGGGGCGAACTGGCGCGAGCCCGAGGCGCTCTCGACCCGGGTCAGGGCCAGGGCCACTCCGCCAACGGCGACGAGAAAGCCCACCACCCCCAGTAAGATGGAGACGAGATTGTGGCGCACCGAGACCCCGGCGATGAGAAGGGCCAGACCGATGAGGACCAGGGCAACGCCCCCGCCAATGTGACGGGGAGAGGGCCGCGATAGCCGACGCTCCTCGCGTTGGAGCGTCTGAGCCAGGTCAGGGTCGTCCTGGTGGAGCTGCGACTCCAGGTCCCGCAGGACCTGCTGCTCTCGCTCTGACAGTGCCATCATGCTCCTTGCTTCCGGACGGGGCCGGGGATCTGCGCCGTGGTTGCCAGGATAGGCGCTGTGGGGGCTCAGGAGAAACTCACTGGAGCAGGTTGATCAAGATTGACCGGGATGAGCCCAGATGACTCAGCCGAGGCCGGAATCAACCGGGGCCTGCCCGGCTCGTCGCTCTATCTCCCCTCCTCATCTTCGCGTCCTCGCTGCCTCACCTCGCCCCGCGGTGCTCGGGCGGCCCCGGTCCCGCCTCCCAGGAGGCTGGCCGGGGCCAGCGCGCCGCTGCCCCACCTGCGCCGCACGGCATCGGCCGCCCGCTCCGAGGCCCCGCGCCGGGGGTCCTCCCCCAAAAGGAGCTGGACGCCGTCGTCGGGGCGCAGCAGGCCCTCAACCCGCACCCCCAGCAGACGGAAGCCGCCTGCCGGCGTGGGCAGGGCGGAGTAGAGCGAGGAGACGGTCTCCCAGATGTCATGGGCGAGATCGGTGGGAACCGACAGAGTGCGTGAGCGGGTGACGGTGGTGAAGTCTGCACCTCGAGCCTTGAGGACCACGACGCGGCACCGCAGGTCGCTCGCACGCAGCCGGGCGGCGCACTGGTGGGTCTGGTCCAGCAGGACCACCCGGGCGTGCTCGCGGTCGGTGACTGTATCGAAGAAGGTCGTCTCAGTGCCCACCGACTTCTCCTCGCGTACCGGCTCCACCCGGCGGGGGTCGACGCCGTGGGACAGCTCGTGCAGGTGACGCCCGGCGGCCCGGCCGAGGATCTTCTCCAGGTGGCGCACGTCAGTGTCCGCCAACGTGCGCACTTCCTTGATCCCCCACCTGGCCAGGACCTCCTGAGTCCGGGCGCCCACGCCCCACAGTGCCCCGACCGGCAGCAGGTTGAGGAAGTCCTGCGTGGCGCCGGCCGGCACAAGAAGCAGCCCGTCGGGCTTGGCGTGGGACGAGGCGAGCTTGGCGACGAACTTGGTGGAGGCGATGCCCACCGAGGCCGGAACGCCCACACGACGACGGATCTCGGCACGGATCCACCTGCCGATGGTCACTGGCGAGCCCATGCGGCGCCGGGCCCCGGCAACGTCCAGGAAGGCCTCGTCGATGCTCACCTTCTCCAGGACCGGGGTGACCTCCGCCAGGACGGACATGACCTGTGCGGAGACCTGGGAGTAGAGGCCGTGGCGCACGGGCAGGACCACGGCCTGGGGGCAGCGTCGGGAGGCCTCGGCCATGGACATCGCCGAGGAGACGCCGAAGGCGCGGGCCTCATAGGAGGCCGCTGAGACGACGCCCCGACCATCGCGGCCACCAACGATGACCGGACGACCGGCCAGCTCGGGGTGCTCGAGCAGCTCGACCGAGGCGAAGAACGCGTCCATGTCGACGTGGACGATGGGGGTGGCGGAGTCGTCGTCCCCCCAGGACCGGCGCACGGCCTGGGAGCGAGGCGCCCTGCTCATCTCCACCTCCTCAACGAGTATGACGGGCTCACCGAGTGAGTCCCTGGCGTGCTGCGGGCGCGCGGTGGCGTCGCCGCAGTCATGGTCGGCAGTAGTCGACAGCATCCGACTCAAGACCGGTCGAGTCCCTCTGCACCCCTGACAGGCTACCGTGGGGCTGTGACACGTAGACGCAGGGCCCCCGGCGCCCCGGCGCTCGCCGACCTGCCCTCAGTCCCGGTGCGAACCTCTTTTGCCACCGCCGAGCTCGTGGCGCGAGACACCGGGATCCTCCTCATGCTGGACGGCGCGGAGTCCTCCTTCCTGGACCTGCGCGATCCGGCGCACCTGGACTTCGAGTACCACCAGCAGATGGACGCGGCGCTGACGGCGCTGCGCGGTGAGGGCGGCCCCGTCAGGGCTCTCCACCTGGGTGGGGCGGGCTGCGCCCTGGCCAGGGCGTGGGACGTCACCCGTCCCGGCTCCCAGCAGGTCGCCGTCGAGATCGACGAGGTACTGGCGGCCCGGGTCCGCACCTGGTTCGACCTGCCCCGCTCCCCCAGGCTGCGCATCCGGGTCGGCGACGCCGCCGAGGTGGTCGAAGGGCTGCGGCCCGGACAGTGGGACGTCATCGTGCGGGACGTGTTCAACGGTAGCAGCGTGCCGGCCTCCTGCAGGAGTGGGGCGTTCATGGCCTCGTGCCTGGAGGCGCTCGCGCCCGGCGGGCTGCTGCTGGTCAACACCTCCTCCGTGCCCCGGTCCCAGGCCGGTGCCGAGATCCAGGCGCTGCGAGAAGCCCTGGAGGGGAAGGCCTCAGGCCTGGTGATCGTCGCCGATCCGGCTGCGATGCGCGGCCGCCGTCGGGGGAACCTGGTGCTGGTGGCCCGCCCCGATCCCTTCACAGCCGGAGAGCTCGAGGAGGTCGAGCGCGCGGTGCGTCGCCTGCCGCTGCCGGTGCGCACCTGGTCCCCCGACGACGCCGCGGTACCGCGCCCCGAGGGCGTCCTGCCCCGTTAGAGACGGCAGGCCGACAGGCCCCGCCCGGGGTCGTCAGCCCCTGCGGCCGGGGTTCCAGCCCTGAGTTCCCAGGTCCCCGGAGTCATTGGCCTCCAGGAAGGCCTCCAGGCGGGCGCCGATCTCATCGGCGCTGGGCAGGTTGATGACGGGTGCAGCGGTGTCCGCCTCACCGGTGGCGATCCGGGGTGCCATGGCGTCGTACTGAGCCTCCAGGGCGGAGACGACGGCGCTGACCTCCGGCTGCTGGGCGGCCTCGGCGTTGATCTCGGCACGGTTGATGTTGGCGGCGGCCTCCAGGTCCCCCACCGGCAGGGCCAGGCCGGTGGCGTGCACGACGGCGGTCAGCAGCGCCGAGGCCCCCTGCGGGAACTCGTCGCGGGCCACGTAGTGCGGGATCGCCGCAGACACCCCTCGGGAGTCCAGGCCCAGCTCACCCAGCCGCAGCTCGAGGTAGGCCGACATCGAGCCGGGAAGCTCGACGTGGCCGAAGAGCTCGGGCTGATGGGGCAGCAGGTCAGGCTGACTGCCGTGGTGGTGCACGTAGGTCGGGCGAGTGTGGGGCACGGCCATGGGGATGCCACTCATGCCGACGGCCTGGCTCACTCCCATGGAGACTGCCAGGTGGGCCACGGCTCCGACGAACTCGTCCCACCGGTAGTCCGGCTCGCTGCCGTGGAGCAGCAGGAGGTCCTCGCCGTTGTCGTCGTGGAGGAGGTCCAGGACCAGCTCGGGCATGGCGACTGAGGAGTAGGTGTTGTGGACGAAGGTCATCGCGGGGCGTCGGGCGCGGTAGTCCACGAGAGCGTCGATGTCGAAGGTGGCCAGACGCTCGCTGGGCAACGTCATCAGCAGCTGGTCGACGGCCAGGGCACCGGCGTTCCCAGCGTCCATGGCGCCCTCGAAGTAGTGGATGAGGACCCTCGGGGAGATCGGCTGATCCGCGGGGTGCTGGATGGTGAACAGTGGTCTCACGAACCCGTCTCCTCCTGTCTGGTCTGGTCCGTCCTCCCCTGGCGCGAGCCGGTTCGCACCATCGCCGCCCTGCTGCGGGGGCGGGTGGGGCCGACGGCGTCGGGGAGGGTCATGTATGTATCGTGCAATGGTCTCAGCTCGGTACTCGGCGTGATCCCGCCTCGGTCGAGTGACGCCGACTCGGGGACGAGATTCGGCGTTTTACCAGGATTCGTCCGGGTAAGTGCCCGGGAACAGCGGATAGCGTCCTCGGCACTCCTGCCAACACCTTCTGGCTTGTCGATGTTCCCGCCCGCGCCGGGCCCGGGCGACGTGTTCGCCCTCGGCGTCCCCACCGAGGCTTCAGCAGGAGAATAATGGGTCGACCGTACTGAAGCCATCACCGACCCCAGTACCCGTCAGTGTCAATCAGCGCCAGTCAGTGCCGGCACGTGCCAGCCGGCCAGAACCAGAACCGATGCGAGGCCTTGTGAGTCAGACGATCCCCTCCCACTCGCCGCAGTCTCAGCGGGAAACACGTGAGCGGGCACAGGACGACGCGGGAGACGATGCGGGCAGAGTCCGCGAGCGCGAGATACATGGTGAGCAGGAGGTCGTCGACCTCGCCTACAGCGAGCTGGACCGTCAGCTGACCCAGGCCCGCCGCTCCCTGGCACGAACCGAGGCCCAGGGTGTCAGCGGAACCCACCAGTCGCGCGGGGAGCGGGACGCCTACGCCGTGCACTACTCGTCGCTGGTCTCCTCCCTGGAGGGAGTCGAGGACAGGTTGGTCTTCGGGCGGATGGACATGTGCCGCGCGCCCGACGACGCCGCTGGAGCAGCCGGATCCGAAAACGCCTCTGCACCCTCCCCCGGATCGGGCCGGGGCGTGGGCAGCTCCTCCCCGGTCACGGACGGGGGAAGGCGCCACTACGTGGGCCGCATCGGTCTGCAGGACGCTCAGCACCGTGAGGTGATCCTGGACTGGCGCGCCCCCCTTGCCCGGGCCTTCTACCAGGCCACAGCCTCCCATCCCATGGGGCTGGTGCGCCGTCGGCACATCGATACCCGGGCCCGCCAGGTGCTCGGGGTGGAGGACGAGGTCCTGGACCTTTCCGCCCTGGGATCCGAGGGAGCCCCGGAGGGTTCCCCCGAGGCCACCGTGGCCGCCGGCGAGCTGCAGGGGGAGGGGGCCCTCATCGCCGCGATGTCCACGGCCCGCGACGGCCGGATGGGCGACATCGTGGCCACGATCCAGGCCGAGCAGGACCGGATCGTCACTTCCTCGGGCCGGGGCGTGCTCGTGGTCCAGGGCGGCCCGGGGACGGGTAAGACGGCGGTGGCTCTGCACCGGGTGGCCTACCTGTTCTACTCCGAGCGCGAGCGCCTGGAGCGCTCGGGCGTGCTGCTGGTGGGACCGTCGCGCACCTTCCTGCGCTACGTGGAGCAGGTCCTGCCCTCCCTGGGTGAGACGGGTGTGGTCTCCACGACGATCGGCGACCTGGTTCCCGGGATTCGGGCGACGGCGCAGGAGGACGCCCGCGTCGCCGAGGTCAAGGGGCGCTCCTTGTGGGTCAAGGCCCTCGATCGCGCGGTGCGCGGTCTGCAGCGGGTCCCCGAAGCTCCGCGCACGATCGAGGTCCAGGGGGTGCGCCTGACACTGGAACCCAGCGACGTGCGCGAGGCGGCCTCACGGGCCCGCCGGGGCGGCAAGCCCCACAACCTGGCCCGGGAGGCCTTCGTGATCTGGCTCCTGGAGCGCCTGACCGACCAGTACGCGGCGTCCACGAACCAGGACGCCTCGGACGCCGACACGCGTGCCTGGATCCGCGAGGACATCCGTACCGCTCGCGACGCCCGCCGGGAGATCAACCTGTGCTGGATGCCGACGACGCCCCAGGGGCTGCTGGAGCGGCTGTGGAGCCGGCCCGCGCTCCTGGAGCAGGTGGCGCCCTCCCTGAGCGATCAGGAGCGGGTGCTGCTGCGCCGGGAACCGGGAAGCCCCCTCACCCCGGCGGACATCCCGCTCATTGACGAGCTGGCCGAGCTGCTGGGTCCCAGCGAGGACGCCCAGGCCCGGCGCTCCCGGCTGGAGGCCCGACGCCGTGAGGACCTGGTGGCCTACGCGGCCCAGGCGATCGAGGCCCAGGACCTGGGTGATGGCATGGTCAGTGCCGAGATGCTCGCCGACCGGGTCTCCCAGGGCGGCCCCACTCTCACCCTGGCCGAGCGGGCCCGGGCGGATCGGACGTGGACCTACGGGCACGTCGTCGTCGATGAGGCCCAGGAGCTCGGTGCCATGGCCTGGCGGGCACTGGCGCGCCGCTGCCCGGTGCGCTCCTTCACGGTGGTGGGCGACCTGGCCCAGTACTCGGGCCCCCACGCTCCTGACAGCTGGGGCGAGGTGCTCTCCGCCCTGGGGACGGCTTCCGCCGAGGACGCTGCCGGCCAGTCCCGGTCCCAGTCCCGTCACCGGGCCCGTTCGCGCTCGCGGCGGAGCAAGCAGTCGGGACGCTCGCGCGGCGGGTCGACCCCGCTGCGCGAGGAGGCGCTCAGCGTCTGCTACCGCACTCCGGCCACGATCATGGAGGTGGCCGAGGAGACGGTGACGCAGCTGGGCCACCCCCCGGTCTACCCGGTGCGCTCGGTGCGCGACCTGCCCGAGTGCCTCGAGATCACTGAGGTCGCTGAGGCGGGGAGCGTTCCTGCCGCGCCGGTGCAGGTCCCGGAGGACTCGACCGATGAGGGCTCCGGCGCCTGGGGGCGGGCTCTGCGCGAGGCGGTGACCCAGGAGGCGGCTCGTCTTGATCAGGAGGTGGGCACCGGCGTCGGACGCATCGCGGTCATCTCGCCCTCGCCTCGCCGCACCGAGTCGCTGCTGCGCGAGGACCCGGGCCTGGCCGCCGCGATGGAGGCACCGGGCGGGGACGTGCTGCGCTCACGACTGCTGGTGGTCAGTCCGGTGCTGTCCAAGGGACTGGAGTTCGACGTCGTCGTGCTGGTGGACCCGGCTGACATCGGTGAGCGCAGCGCAGGTGACCTGTACGTGGCGATGACCCGACCCACGCGCCGTCTACGGGTGGTCAGCCACCTGCCCCTGCCCCGAGGGCTCGAGGCGCGCCCCGGCGCCCGGTGAGCGCGATCGCACACGTTCATCGGCAGCACCGCCCAGGCAGGTTACGCCACCGTAGGTTACGGTTGCTCCTGACCTCTCGCCGTCGCGCCGTGTGACACCCGCGGCGGGCGGGACCTTCCCGACAAGGGAGGCTCACGGCAGACAAGGGGGAAGACCCATGAGTGCTTCACGCGCGTCGGCGCCCACGCAGACCGACGACGGCGTAGCCGCGACCGGTTCAGGCGCCTCCCGGGACGAGGTCCTCGACGCCGTCTACCGGGAGGCCGGGGTTCCTTCCGCGATCCCCGCGGTGAGCGAGCCCCTGTCCTGCATGCTGCGCGACGCCGCCCGGGACTTCCCGG
>ERZ772964.376-NODE-376-length-20674-cov-15.9726_pt1 | contig 20674 bp, 17 predicted proteins | sample MGYA00580675_ERZ772964 | MGnify/ENA primary metagenome ERZ772964 (study PRJEB29015, sample SAMEA2737941) | human oral metagenome | biome: human oral; feature: human-associated habitat; material: dental | place: China | collected 2139 ... | reverse complement strand
GGGGGCGGGAGCGTCCCAGGAGCGCCACCGTGATGGCGTCGAAGCCGATGGTTCCCACGACCGACTCGTCCATGCTCTTCTGGGTGCCCAGGACCGGCGCGGTGGCGGCCAGCCCGCACAGGGCGCCGGAGATCATCATGACCAGGCTCGTCACCCAGGGCACGCTCATGCCTGCGGTGCGGGCGGCGTCGGCGTTGAGGCCGGTGGCCCGCAGCTGGAAGCCGAGGCGGGAGCGCTCCATGAGCCACCACACGGCCACGGCGACCAGCAGGGCCAGGAGGAAACCGGCGTGGAGGCGGAAGGAGTCGCCGGCCAGCCAGGGGTACTGGGCGGTATCCGCCACGGTCAGGGACTTGCGGTTGCCGGTCTCCCCCTCCCCGTTGAAGGCCTTGAGGCTGAGCACCTGGGACAGCAGGTGGGCGGCGATGGAGTTGAGCATGATCGTCACGATCACCTCGTTGGCACCGGTGCGGGCCTTGAGGACGCCGGCGATGCCGCCCCACACCAGTCCTCCCAGGGCGGCCCCGACGACGGCGAGCAGCAGGTGCGCCACCGGGGGCAGGTTCCAGGCGATGCCCACGTAGCAGGCGGTGATCGCCCCGAGGATCATCTGCCCCTGGCCGCCGATGTTGAACAGGCCGGCTCGGAAGGCCACCGCCATGCCGAGCCCGGCGATGATGAGCGGAGTGGCGTTGGTCAGGGTGTCGGTGATGGGGCGGATCATGCGCACACCCGTGGTGGCGCGCCAGTCGAAGACGGCACCGCGCAGCAGGGAGCTGTAGGCCTCGCTCAGGGTGGAGGCGGTGGCGTGGAGGAAGTCGCCGGGGCGGTTGAGCAGGTAGGTGGCGGTGTAGCGCACCTCGGAGTCGGCCGCGAGGATGAGGATCGAGCTGAGGAACAGGGCGGTCAGGACCGCGAGCAGCCCGACGACGGCCGGTGAGGAGGCGACCTGTCGCAGCAGGGCGGCCTGACTGGCCGGCCGACTGCCTGGCCGACCGCCCGGGTCGTGCTCGGAGCGGCCATCAGGCCAGTCAGTCGTCGGTGTCGTGCTGGAGCCGGTGGTGGGGGTGCTCATCGTGTCTGCTCCTGAGGGTCGAGGGCCTGCTCGGCGGGGGTGCCGGCCATCATGAGGCCCAGGGCGTCGCGGGCGGTGTCGGCCGGGACGGTGCCGACGATCCGTCCGCGGTACATGACGGCGATCCGGTCGGCCAGGGCGTAGATCTCATCGAGCTCGGAGGAGATGATGAGGACGGCGGTGCCGGAGTCCCGCTCGGCGACAAGCCGCTGGTGGACGAACTCGATGGAGCCCACGTCCAGGCCGCGTGTGGGCTGGGAGGCGACGAGGACCTTGAGGGGCCGGGAGAGCTCACGGGCGAGGATGGCCTTTTGCTGGTTGCCTCCCGAGAGGGTGGAGATGGGGTCGTCGACGTCGGTGACGCGCACGTCGAACTCCTCACGCATCCGGTGGGCGGCCTGGTGCACGCGCCTGGGCGACAGCGATGGGCCGCGCCCCAGGGAGGGGTCGTCGAAGCGGTCCAGGACCATGTTCTCGGCGACGGAGAGCTCGGCGACCATGCCGTCGGTGGAACGGTCCTCGGGCACGAAGCCGAGTCCGGCTCGCAGGCGGCGGCGCACCCCGTGGCGGGTGACGTCGAGGCCGTCGAAGGCGATGGCGCCGGCGGTGGGCAAGCGCAGCCCGAGGATCACCTCGCTCAGCTCGGTCTGCCCGTTGCCCTGGACGCCGGCGATGGCGAGGATCTCGCCGGCGCGCACATGCAGGTCGACGTCGTCGAGTAGGACGGTGCCGTCCTCGACGAGGCTCACACCGCTCAGGGTGAGCACCTCCTGGCCGGCCTCTGCCGGGGGCTTGTCCACGGTCAGGGAGACGTCGTGACCGACCATGAGCCCGGCGAGCTCGGCGGCCGAGGCAGTGGGCTCGGCAGTGCCGACCACGCGGCCACGGCGGATGACGGTGATGGTGTCGGCGACCTCGCGGATCTCTCGCAGCTTGTGGGTGATGAAGACGATCGAGGTGCCCGAGGCCTTGAGCTCGCGCATGATGGCGATGAGCTCGTCGGTCTCCTGCGGGGTGAGCACGGCGGTGGGCTCATCGAGGATGAGCACCTTGGCGTCGCGGGCCAGGGCCTTGATGATCTCCACGCGCTGCTGGACGCCCACGGGCAGGTCCTCGATGAGGGCGTTGGGGTCGACGTCGAAGCCGAAGCGGCGGGATATCTCGGTGACCTTGGCCGCGGCGGCGCCGGCGTCGATGATCCCCAGCGCCCCGACCGGCTCGTAGCCCAGGGCGACGGACTCGGCCACGGTGAAGACGGGCACGAGCATGAAGTGCTGGTGGACCATGCCGATGCCGGCGGCCACGGCGTCGCCCGGCCCGGAGAAGGTCACGGGCTCGTCGTCAATGAGGACCTGTCCGGCGTCGGGCTGGTGGAGGCCGTAGAGGACGTTCATGAGCGTGGACTTGCCCGCGCCGTTCTCGCCCAGGAGGGCGTGGATCTGGCCGGGCTCGACAGTCAGGTCGATGTGGTCGTTGGCCACGAGCGGCCCGAAGGCCTTCGTGATCCCGCGCAGCTCAAGCTTCACAACAGGCTCGCTTCCAGGGGACGAGTGATCGGTGGAGGCTCGGGGTGCTGGCCCCGGGCGGACGTTCAGGAGGGGTCGTAGGGGGTCGAGACGTCGAGGGTTCCGTTGATGATCTGGGTGCGAAGCTCCTCGAGCCTGGTCTTGACCGGCTCGGGGACCCGGGAGTCGAAGTCGTGGAAGGGAGCGGCGGTCACCCCCTTGTTCTTGAGGGTGCCGATGTAGGGATCGGCGGAGAACCTGCCCTCGGAGGCGTCCTTGACGGTGTCGTAGACCGAGTTGCCGATCTCCTTGACCACGGAGGTCATGATGATGGAGCCGTCGCTGGTGGAGGTGTAGCCGTCGGAGTCGACCCAGATGACGGCGTTGGTGCCGCCGGCGGCATTCCGCTGCTTGACGGTGGACAGCGTGCCCTGGCCGACGGGGCCGGCCACGGGCATGATGACGTCGGCGCCCTGGGAGATGAACTGCTCGGTGATGGCCTGGCCCTTGGCGGCGTCGGAGAAGTTGCCGACGAAGGACCCGCCCTTGCCGGTGGCGGTGTCCCAGCCCCTGACCTGCACGGAGGCGCCGGTATCCTCGTTGTACCGGGACACGCCCCTGGCGAAGCCGTCCATGAAGATCTGGACGGTGGGCAGGGGCTTGCCGCCGTAGGTGCCCACGACCCCGGTCTGGGAGGTGCCGGCGGCGGCGTATCCGGCCAGATAGGCGGCCTCGGCCGTCTTGAACAGCAGCGGCTTGGCGTTGGGCAGGGTGGCCGGCTTCCCGTCGGCTCCGATGAAGGAGGCGTCGATGAGGGCGAACTGGATGTCGGGGTTGGCCTTGGCCGACTCAGTCAGGTCGGCGGCGATGTTGAAGCCGACGCCGATGACGAGCTTGCAGTTCTGCTGGATGAGCGCGTAGATGTTGGTGGCGTAGTCGGCCGAGCTTTCCGACTGCACGGCGATGGTCTTGACTCCCAGCTCCTTGCCGGCCCGGTCCAGGCCCTTCTTGCCCGACTCGTTGAAGGAGTGGTCGTCGAAGCCGCCCTCATCGGAGAGCATGCAGGCGGTGAAGTCCTTGGCGCCCTCGAGGTTGCGCGTGGGCCGCTGCGCCGGTGGCGTTCCGCAGGCGGCCAGGCCCAGGGCCAGGACCGCGCCAAGCGTCATCGCGGAACAGGTCTTCTTCATGGAAACCTCCGTGGTTCTCGCGTGCGACGGACAACACATTGGGCGTCAAGGATATGCGAAAGCGTGTCATTCTCACACCGTTTGATCCACCAGGGTCGGCTCGCGATCATCTCGGTTTCAGCGCGTGGGCCCGGTGCCGGAGAACCTCTTCTTCCGGCACCGGGCCCACAACGGTTTCGCCGGTCTCAGCGCCAGCGGCTCCAGCAGCTGCCGCATTCATGGTCCGGAGGTGTGTTGCCTCATGACTTCTGAAAGCATCAGATGTCATGACATCTCATGACACCGGCGAGACGAGTTGACCGGGCGAGACAGTCGTCGCCCGCCCTGCCGGCAGGGGCCGGCGCGGTCACCCAGGTGGCTCGGCCCCGCCTGGGCCCATTGCACGAGGGTCGGGTATCTCCTCAGGCAGCCCCGTCCAGTGATAGCGGGCCTGGGCCCATTGCACGAGGGTCGGGTACTACTGGGCAGGGTTCGGGGGTAGTCCATGAGGTGCGGGAGCTCGTGCAGTACGCACAACCCCTGGCCAGTACACCCCCACCCTCGTGCAGTAGGCCGTCCCGAGGCAGGGGCTCGGGCCAAGGCCAGGTTGAACCAGCGCCACCAGGCCCGGAACAGGTGTCACACAAGGTCAGGCGGGTCCGGGGGCATCCGGATCCGCCACAAGGCCCCGGACTCGATCACGTGCACGGCTCAGTGTCCACGCAGCGGACATCAGCGGCCCCACCGAAGCGAGTACCTCAGAAGCCATGACGCTCACATGTCTCAGAAGTGAGGAGACAAGACAACTCGCGGTCCAGTGGTGTCGCTAGAGCAGGTCCTCGCGTCCGCTCTCCTTCAGGGCGTCAACGACACTCTTGACGTCCTGGGCGTGCTCGGGCGTGGTGACCAGGAGGGCGTCAGGGGTATCGACGACGACGACGCCCGGCACACCCAGCAGCACCACCGTGCGCCCGGACGTGGAGGCGACGAGGGCGCCGTCGGATCCAATCACCCGAACCTCGGCCGGGGCCTCATCTGTGGGTGAGCCGTCAGTACTGTCGACACCGTCGAGCACGCCGGCGCCGGTTGCCGGCCCCTCAGTGCGGGGAGCGACGAGCTCGGTCAGGGCGTCGAAGCCGCCGACATCGTTCCAGCCCATGGAGACCGGGACGGTGGCCACGCCCCCGGAGGCGGCCACAGGCTCGGCGATGGCGTGGTCGATGGCGATCTTCTCCAGGGCCGGCCAGCGCTCGGCCAGAACCTCCTCCCGCTCGGGAGTGTCCCAGGCTGCGGCGATGGCCTCAATGCCGGCGGCCAGCTGCGGTCTGAGCTCGGCCAGGTGGTCCAGGAGGACACCGGCGCGGACCACGAACATTCCTGCGTTCCAGCGATAGTCGCCGGTGGCCAGGTAGGCGGCGGCGGTGACGGCGTCGGGCTTCTCGGTGAAGCCCAGGACCTGGCGCCCGTCCGGGGCGCCGGGCACGTCGGTGGGGTCTCCGGCGTGGATGTAGCCGAAGGCGGTCGAGGGGCCGGCGGCCTCGATCCCGATGGTGACCACCCAGCCCTGCTCGGCCAGGAGGGCTGCCTGGCGCACGGCGTTCTCGAAGGCGGCCCGGTCGGCCACCGTGTGGTCGGCGGCGAAGGAGCCGACGACGGCACCTCGCCCGTGGCGGTGAGCGATGACGGCGGCGGCCAGACCGATGGCCGCCATGGAGTCGCGTGGGGAGGGCTCGGCCAGGAGGTTGTCGCGCGGGACGCTTGGGAGCTGGTCGGCCACGGCGGCGATGTGGGCGACGCCGGTGACGATCGTCGTCGTCGCAGTCACCGGCGCGAGGCGCTCAACGGTGTCCTGCAGGAGGCTGCGGCCGGCCCCGGTGAGGTCGAGAAGGAACTTGGGACGGTGACGCCGGCTGAGCGGCCACAGCCGGGTGCCCGCGCCGCCGGCGGGGATGATGGCGTGGACAGCCGGCGCCGAGCCGGCGGAAGGACCCGAGTCGCTGGGATGCGCGGCCCGAGTGGAGCCGCCGGGGTTATCAGGAGTGTCAGTCACCGGGACAGGTTATCGCCCCGGTTGACACTTCGAGCTCCAGCAGAACCAGACCTCCCTCCTTCAACCGATGAGTACGCACCACACAGCCCCAGTTTCACATACAAGTGAACATATGCTACGTTGTGAACACCGAGGAGGACCGCACACCACGAAAGGAGCAGGCGATGACGGCCACCACTCTTGCGCGCACTACCGAGCGGATCACCATCCCCTCACAGACCGCACATGACGCACGAGTCGCGTCGACCCGACGCGAAGCCACCTTCGTCTTGCGATCCGCAGACGGACACGACACTCCTCTCCCCTCGTCACTGCAAGACATGATCTTCCACGCCCTGCGAATCATCGGCGAGGGCGGATCCGTCAGTATCGGACAGATGCCGGAAGAACTAACGAGCACAGTCGCAGCCGACCTGCTGGGCGTCTCACGCCCCACCCTTCTGCGGTGGAGCCGCGAAGGCAAGATCGCCTCATTTAAAGTAGGAGCGCACACACGCTTCCACCTCACAGAAGTCATGAAGCTGCGCAGTCAGCGAGAGTCCGAGCGTCGCAAGACGTTCGAGGAACTGCGAGCCCTTGACGCTGAAGGCGACTTCGAGTTCTTCAACAACTGAAACATCCACAACGCGAGGGGTGTCCATCCAGTGAGGTTGGACACCCCTCCTCCATTCCAGATACACTTCACTTCATGAAGAAGCAGAAAGTATTTGTGGATGCAAATATACTCTTCAGTAAAACTTTAATGGACTGGCTTTTCTTTCTGCGCGAAGAGAATTCAGGCATGTTTCAGCTCATCAGTACTCAAGACGTTTTCAGTGAAGTGCTTTACAATATGCGCAAAAATAATCCTCGCGCGCCAGGAATAAGGGTATCCAGACGCCTTGAACTTATGAAAAAATGCATGGACAGCATCGTGAGCGACTTTCCAGGCGGACTAGACTTTTCGGGCGCCGACAAACACGACTATCATGCGCATGCAGCAGCCACATCGCAGGAAGCAGATTTTATCCTCACGCAGGACCGGCCTGCTCACTTCACCTCAAATCCAGATAATGAAATATATGAGATCATTACCCCTGACGACTTCTTCATACTCGTATCAGACTCCAACCCTTCTTGCCTTCTCCCTATCGTGCAGAAACAACTGGAGTACTGGCAGGGGCACCCAAACCAACAACAGTTAGACGACGCTCTCATTCATGCTCGATGCCCTGCATTCTCAGGGCGCGTCAATACAGTTCTGCGCCAGCTTGCCAGACTGCCATAGCCGCCTCCCCCCACGAAGGAACCCAGTCAGTTCTTCACGGGATCGCCACCGGAGGGACGTAGTCGGGGTGCGCCGTCGGGTCGGCCTCGAGGCTGCCGGTGATGGACTGGCGGGGCCAGGTCAGGGTCTCGGGCACGGAGAGCGTCACGTAGTTGGGGCGCTCGTGGGCGTGAACCTCGTTGGGGTGGTCGACGTCGCGGGGCAGCGGCGGGTTGGCCATCCAGGCCGCCACGAGCAGCACGATACGGCTGGTCAGGTGCAGCCACAGGATGAGGACGGCGATGGCCGCGAAGGAGGCAAGCAGCGGGTTACGCGTCACCGAACCGACCGCGCCGGTTCCCACCTGACGCAGCACGCCGAGCGCGAAGGCGCCCAGCATGCAACCCAGCACCAGATCGCGTCGGGGCGGGCGGATCCCGCAGATGGTGATGAGGAGCGACAGGACACCGGTGTCGATGAGGAAAGAGATCAGGAGCGTCGTCAGCCAGACCCCGGTCCCGGTCAGCGACTCCGGTAGTCCCAGAGCCCGTCCGACGCTGCCCGACAACGTCGTCGTCACCACCGAGGCGACGGCGGTCACCAGGACCCCGGCCACGATGACGAGGAAGCCGGCGATATTCGCCAGCTGCCCGACCACCGGCCTCATCACGGGGTTGACCAGGCCGAACATGGCACGCAACGCGATCTTGAGGGTGGCCATGAGGCTGATGACCGAGTAGATGAGCGCTCCCGCAGCCACCACGGAGCCCAGATTCAGCGCGGAGGTGAGCGTCAGCTGGTTCACCGACACCAGTCCCCGACCGTTACCGGTATCGATGACGCCGGGCAGCATGGAGTTGATCGAGTCGACAACGGCCGCACGGATAGTGGGGTGATTGCCGAGCACCGCCATGAGCAGGTTCACGCCGATGACCAGCACCGCGAAGACCGAGAACATGGCCGTGTAAGCGATCCCGCCGGCCATGAGCGCACCGCGTGCCGTGCCGTAACGGACCAGGGCTCGTCCGACCCTCGTTCGCCGCCCGGCCGCCAGAAGGGCCTTGAATCGCTCGATCACACCGAGACCACGGGAGTCGTCGGAGTCGCCGGCGCTACCGACGCCGTCCCCTCAACGGAGACGTCAACAGCACCGGATGCGAGTGAACCGCCGAAGGCGAAGGCGGCCACCACCTCCCAGCCCCCTGAGCCCGGATACTCATCGCAGCCGGACCGGGTGAGGTGGCGGTAGAGATGAAGCTTGGTGACGGTGAAGTCCATGACCAGCCCCGCACCCTGCCTCGCTGCGACGTCGAGCCCCTCATCGGCCACCTCATGGGCCAGGGTCACGTGGGGGTGAAAGGGGAAGCTGAGCGAGCGGGCCAGAGGGCCGCGGCGGTCGCGGACCCGGGCCTGAAGACGGTCGCACTCCTTGGCACCGCTGCGCAGACCGAGGTAGACCACTGGACTGACGGGGAGGAAGGTGCCGACCTCGTCGAGGTGCACGTCGAAGGGCTGAGTCCCCGTAGCCACGTTGCGCAGGTGCCGCATGACCTCATCGAGCGAGTCGACGTCGACGGCGGTCGGCGGCAGCAGGGTGATGTGAGGCGGAACGATCTCGGCCAGAGGGTCCCCAGCGGCCTCCCGCACCGCCCGCACCTGGGCGGCGTAGTGGGAGGGCAGGGCAATGGCCACACCGATCACGCACTGGTGCGCGTCTGGTGCGGGGATCTGCATGGCTCCTGAGCTCCTACGGGACGATTGGCTGATCTGGCTGATGAGGGGTCGGGCGTCAGGACGAGCGGATGTCCTGAAGGTGACCTGAACACACTACCGCGCCACACCCCCTACATCCCAGCCGGGAGTGCCGCACGAGCGGGATAAGTGTGCCATGACCGACCGAACGGCTGAAATGTGAACTACCACCAACTCCTCTGTGCGACTCTGTGCGGGAACGTGCGGAGATGGTGTTTTCGCCGCCAAGGTCTGGCAAACTGGCCTCATGCAGCCCGGTCTCTCCGCCTCCTCCGCTACCGGATCGTCGCGTCCGGCCCCGATGCTGGCCCGCCAGCGCCAGGAACACATTCTGGAGCGGGTCGCGGCCACGGGCGGCATCCGCGTGGCCGACGTCGTCGAGGAGCTGGGTATCTCGGAGATGACCGTGCGCCGTGATATCACCGAGCTCGTCGCCCAGGGGCTGGTCGAGCGCGTTCACGGCGGCGCGGTGGCAGCCGGCCCCACCACCATCGAGCCCCGTTTCACCGCAAAATCCACCCTCAACCTGGACGCCAAGCGCCGCATCGGCCAGGCCGCGGCCGCCATGGTGCGCCCCGGGGACTCCTTGGCGCTGTCGGCCGGGACCACCACCCTGGCGCTCGCCCAGGCCCTGACCGAGCTGGAGTACTTCCCCACCCTGACCGTCATCACGAACTCGCTGCCGGCCGCACAGGTGCTCTTCGACGCCGCCGACACCGCCCGCTCCGAGAACCGTGACGCCCCGACCGTGGTGGTCACCGGAGGCGAGCGCACGCCGTCAAACGCCCTGGTGGGGCCGGTGGCCGTCGACGCGCTGCGCACGATGCGCGTGGAGTGGGTCTTCCTGGGCGCCCATGGCTTCACCCCGGAGGCCGGGCTCATGACGCCCAACCTCTTGGAGGCCTCCGCCAACCAGGCGCTCGTCGCCGCAGGCCGCACGGTGGTGGCCACACTGGACTCCACCAAGTGGGGGGTCCTGGGTTTGCGGTCCTTCTGCCCCACCCGGGACATCGGGGTCCTGGTCACCGACGCCGAGCCCGACACCGACACCATCAGCTCCCTCCAGCAGACCGGCACCCGCCTGACGGTCGCTGCCTGACCCCGGCCGTTCCCTCAGCCTCACTCGCGCCCCACCAACCACCCGCCCACTGACTGAGCACATCAGAACAACCAACCACAGGAGACCATGATGACCAACGATGCTCCCGTCTTCGCCCCCGCCATGAGCCCGAAGGAGGGCGCCGAGGCCGCGACCGCCCTGTTCCGCGAGGTCTTCGAGGCCGAGCCCGACGGCGTCTGGTACGCACCCGGGCGCGTCAACATCATCGGGGAGCACACCGACTACAACGGCGGCCTGGCCCTGCCGATCGCCCTGCCCCACCGGGCGCACCTGGCACTGCGACGCCGCGACGACCGCACCGTGCGTCTGGTCTCCCCCCAGACCAGGGAGAAGGTCGACGTCATGAACCTCGACACGATCGGCCCCAAGGGCACTCCCGGCGAGGTGGCGCACTGGGCGGCCTACATCGCCGGCGTCGCCTGGGCCCTGGAGCGTGACGGGTTCGAGGACCTGCCCGGCTTCGACGCCGCCCTCGTCTCCTGCGTGCCCCTGGGAGGCGGCCTGTCCTCCTCGGCAGCCCTGGAGTGCTCGGCGGCCGTCGCCATCGACGAGGTCGCGGGCCTGGGGCTGGCCGGAACGCCTGAGGAGCCCGACGACGCCGGACGCGCCCGCCTGGTGACCAACTGCGTGCGCACGGAGAACGAGATGGCCGGAGCCCCCACCGGCGGCATGGACCAGTCGGCCTCCCTACGCTGCCGCGAGGGTCACGCCCTGGAGCTGGACTGCCGCGACGGCTCGGTGGCCCACGTGCCCTTCGACCTGGCCGCCGAGGACCTGGCCCTGCTGGTCATCGACACCAAGGCCAAGCACTCCCTGGATGACGGTCAGTACGGTGCCAGACGAGCGGCCTGCGAGCGCGCCGCCCAGTTCCTGGGCGTCGAGCTTCTGGCGGACATCGCGATCGAGGATCTGCCTCAGGCCCTGGAACGGCTCTCCAGCGCCGACGACGCCGACGAGCTGGTCAAGCGCACCCGGCACGTGGTCACCGAGATCGACCGCACCCGCCGGTTGGTCGACCTCCTGCAGGACGGACGCCCCTTGCGCGGCGAGAAGCTCGCCGAGGTGGGCAGGCTCATGGACGCCTCACACGAGTCGCTGCGCGTGGACTACGAGTGCACCTGCCCCGAGCTGGACGTGGCAGTGGAGGCCGCCCGCGCTGCTGGCGCCCATGGAGCGCGCATGACCGGTGGCGGGTTCGGGGGCTCGGCGATCGCTCTGGTGGACGCCAAGGCCGTCCGCGCCGTGGCCGCTGCCGTGGCACAGGCCTATGAGCGCGAGGGCTTCAACCCGCCGGCCTTCCTGGACGCGGTTCCCGCCGCCCCGGCCGGTCGACTTCCCTGATCCGCGCAGCACCGCCGGCCAGCCCGCGTAGCTCACGGTGCTCAGCCCTCTCCAACCGAGGTTGGAGAGGGCTTTCAGCATTCCTCCTTCCGGATGAGGCCAGACGAGTGTCCCTGCCGTAGTCTCTGCCCGTATTATTCAGGAACGCGGGATCCCTCCCCGGTTCCGATTCCGTTGTCATCATGGAGGACGCCGTGAAGCGCTTCGTCTGGCCTGCCCTCAAGGCCCTCATCGCGGTGATCGTCGCCATCGCCCTGGTCAAGATCGCCTTCTTCCCCTCGCAGAACGACAGCGCGACCGCCGACATCTCCCCCGGCTACTCCGCCAATGTCAACACCGTCAGTGTCGCCAAGGGCAATATCGCCAACAAGGTCGAGGTCAAGGGCCGTATCGTCCAGGACGCCACTGTCGAGGTCCAGGCCGACCTGGCCGGCGTGGTGGACTCGGTGGCCGTGGAGAAGGATGCCCAGGTCAGTGCCGGCGATCCGCTGCTCTACATCAAGCACACCGAGGCTCAGAGCCCGACGACGAGCACGGACGGAGAGGGCAACGTCACCCAGACACCGGCTGCGGACAAGGTCACCTGGTCCACGATCTACGCTCCCGTTAGCGGCACGGTGACCCCCAAGGTCATCAAGCAGCAGGAGACCGGCGTCGGCGTGGTCGTGGCCACGATCACGCCCTCGACCTATTCGGCCACCGGCACCGTCAGCGCCTCCCAGCAGTACCGGCTCACCAACGCCCCCACCGCCGCGACCCTGACGCTCGAGGGCGGCCCGGCCCCCTTCCAGTGCAACAACCTCAAGGTCGGAACCAAGTCCACCAGCTCGACGACCACCGGCGGGGATGGCTCGACGGCGACCACCTCCGGGGACGGAACCAGCGTGGAGATGCGCTGCTCGGTGCCCGGCGACCAGAAGGTCTTCGCGGGCATGCCAGCCACCATCAGCGTCGACGCGGGTAGTGCCTCCGACACTCTGCTGGTTCCCGTCACCGCCGTGGAGGGCAAGGTCGGCTCGGGCTTCGTGTGGCTGGTTCCCGAGTCCGGAGACACCTCGAAGGCGGTCAAGACCGCCGTGACTCTGGGGATCACGGACGGAACGAGCATCCAGGTGACCGCCGGCCTCAAGGCGGACCAGAAGATCCTCCAGTTCGTGCCCAACAAGGACACTCGCCGCACCGGCACACCCGACACCTGCGAGCAGGACAACTCCGCCTGCTACGACGCCGACGGTAAGGAAATCCTGTGAGCGGGCTGCTGGAGCTGCAGGAGATCACCCGCACCTTCACCGTTCCCGGCTCCGAGCCCCTGGAGATCCTTACGGGAGTCAACCTGAGCGTCTCCCCCGGCGAGCACGTGGCCATTGTGGGACGCTCGGGAACCGGAAAGTCCACCCTGCTCAACATCCTGGGTCTCATCGACAGACCGACGTCGGGCTACTACACGCTGTCCGGTACCGACACCTCCCGGCTCGGGGAGAGCCGCCGCGCCCACCTGCGGGGGAGAACCTTCGGCTTCGTCTTCCAGTCCTTCAATCTCATCTCGGGACTGAGCACCACCGAGAACGTGGCCGCTCCGCTCCTGTACGACACCGGCAAGGCTTTCTGGACCCGTAGCGCACGGGCCGCGGAGCTGTTGGAGGCCGTGGGCCTGGGAGACAAGGTGGGATCACCCATCGCACGCCTCTCGGGAGGCGAGCAGCAGCGGGTGGCCATCGCGAGGGCACTGTCCCGCCGCCCCAGCGTCATCCTGGCCGACGAGCCCACCGGCGCCCTCGACGTCGACACCGGCAACTCAGTCATGACGCTCCTGGAGCACCAGTGCGCTGAGAACGGAGCCGCCCTCATCATCATCACTCACGACCTGGCCGTGGCCGGCCGAGCCCACACGCAGTACCGGCTCGATCACGGCACCCTCACCCCGATCTCCGTCACGCGCCGGCAGGTCGGCAGCCTGGAGGAGTTCGGTGAGGTCGTCACTCCTCCGACCTCCCCCTACCCGACCGTCCCCGCCAGTCACGAAGGAGCCTCATGAACGGCATTCTCACCGGGTTCTTCGGCGCCATCGTCGAGGCCTGGGCTCAGCTGCGCATCGGCAAGCTGAGGGTCCTGCTGTCCCTGGTGGGCGTGGCCGCGGCGGTGGCAGCCATGACCTTCGTCATCGCCTTGGGGCAGGTAACCGTCAGCGCCATCAACCAGGTGGGTGAGAAGTACTCCGGCCGGCAGGGCACGGTGACGATCAATGTCAGCCCCACCGGCAAGGGCCTGGACCAGGCCCTCCAGGCGGACGACGCCCCGGAGCCGAGCGCCGACGCGAGCGCGGAGGGAGCAAGGGGCAGTGGCGGTAGTGGTGGTGGCAGCACCGGCGGTAGCGGCTCGGCGGGCTCGGGCTCCGGGGGTGGCCAGGGAGGTTCCGGCGCCAGCTCCACGACCAGCGCAGCCACCTCCGCGAAGATCTCGGGGGCGATGAACAGCTTCGTCGAGCGCTACGACGTCAAGTCCTGGGCAACGACCTACACCTCCAACGTCCGTTTCTCCTTCCCCAACGGCGCCCGCAACGTCTCCACCCAGACGGTGAGCCTGAGCTACGGGCTCCTGCACCACAAGACCGTGGCCCAGGGCCGGTGGTTCACGGCCCAGGACGGGGACGACCTCTCCCCGAGCCTGGTCGTTACCCAGGGTTTCCTCGATCAGATGGGCATCAAGAAGTTCACCGGGCCGGTCACCATCACCTCCTTCTCCCCCGTGCAGACCTCCTTCACGATCGTCGGCGTTCTCGAGCCCGAGGACCTGGCTCTCTACGGCTGCTCCGGGGACCCCGAGCGGGACAAGGACCTGCCGTGCACACAGCCCGTGACCGCCTTCGCCCTCAACACCTCCTATGAGCAGTGGCTGCCCAAGGACGCCGACCGCCCCGCCCCCACACTGGAGGTCTGGGCCGGCAAGAGCGGTGTCAAGGAGGTGGCCAGCCTGGCCAAGAAGGACCTGGACGCACGTTTCGGCCAGGGCTCGACCCAGACCTCGGACAACCTCCAGGGTGGCAACGTGAACTCCAGCGCGGACACCTTCACCACCGTGGTGACGGCCGCCGGCGTGTTTGTCATGCTCCTGGGAGCCCTGAGCCTGGTCAACATCTCACTGGTGACCGTGCGTCAGCGCATCCACGAGATCGGGGTGCGGCGCTCCTTCGGAGCGACGAGCCGCCGTATCTTCTTCTCCATCATGCTGGAGTCGGTGGTGGCCACCGTGGTCGCCGGCATCGTCGGTATCGGGATCGCGATCGTGGGAATGCGCATCATACCGTTGAGCGCCGTCCTGGGTATCCAAGTGGGCCCCACCCCGCCCTTCCCCATGACGGCGGCCTTGATCGGCCTTGTCGCAGCCACCGTCGTGGGCGCGCTGGCGGGCATCGTCCCGGCGATCGTGGCCACCCGCATCCGGCCGATCGACGCGATCCGCTACTGATGCGTCATCGGGGCCGGGCACCTTGATGTGCCCGGCCCTGACGTCTGTTCTCTGAGGCGTCAGCTGCGCTCAGAGGTACTCGACGACGAGCGGGGCATGGTCGGACCAGCGCGAGGCGTAGTCCGGCGCCCGTTCCACAGCCACGCTGCGGGCCCGCTCGGCCAGGGCGGGAGTGATGACCTGGTAGTCGATCCTCCAACCGGTGTTGTTGTCGAAGGCCTTGCCGCGCTGGGACCACCATGTGTAGGGCCCCTGCTCCTCATCCCCCACGAGGTGGCGCGAGGCATCCACCCAGCCGTCGGAGAACCAGCCCTCCAGATGGGCGATCTCCTCATCCATGACACCGGCGATCTTGTTGTGGTTGGGCTTCCAGTTCTTGATGTCGCGCTCGGAGCGCACCACGTTGAGGTCCCCGGCCATGACAACCTGGGACCCACCATCGCGGGCGGCGGCCAGGAGCTCGGCCATGCGGGCGTCGACGAGCTCGAGGTGGGCGTACTTCTGGTCCATCTTCTCGGTTCCGAGCTGGCCGGAGTGGAGGTAGGCGGAGATGACGGTCAGCTGCTCGACACCCTCGAGCCCGGTCACCGTCAGATCGGCCTCGAGCCACCGGCCGGAGTCGACGTCGGGCTCCTCGGTACCAGGCGCTGCCACGCCGTAGCGCAGCTCCCCGAGGGCGGCCGGCCCGCCATCGCGCACGGCGACGCCCACACCAGCGCGCCCCTTGATACGGCAGGGCCAGATGGCGGCCTTATAGCCGGGCAGGAGGTCGATCGCGATCTGCTCATCGGCGCGGACCTCCTGAAGCAGGAGGATGTCGGGGGCGGAGGCAGCGAGCCAGTCCCCCATGCCTTTACGGGCGGCGGCACGAATGCCGTTGACATTGACGGTGGCGATACGCATGGCGGCAAGACTACGCGGTCAAGGCTGAGCCGGCCCTGCAGCCGACCTGCCGGTTCCCGCTTGGCACCACGCCTGAGACCATAGAGCCATGAGCGAGGCCGGCACGCGCACACGAACCGTTCACGTCCTGGTCCACGGGACCGTCCAGGGAGTGGGTTTCCGTTACCACTGCGCCTACACAGCCCAGGAGCTGGGCGTGGTGGGACAGGTCCGCAACCTGCCCAACGGCGACGTCGAGGTCATGGCCCAAGGCGAGTCGGACGCCGTGGCCCGGCTGATATCGTGGCTGAGACGCGGCCCGCGGTGGGCCTCGGTGCGCACCATCACCGTCACCGACCTGCGCGCCGGCTGCCTGGAGGACCGCCGGTTCGAGATCACCGGATGAAGAGGAGCAGGCCATGAGTGACAACAACGACTCGGATTCGCACAGCGGGCGCCGAATCGCTTTCTGGATGATGTTCGTCGTTCTCGCCGCCATCTTCCCCGCCCTGGCTCAGGCGCCGGTTCTGTCCCGTTTCGCCACGGCACTGTGGCTGAGCTCCATGCCTCTGTGCGTCCTGGGCTGCGCGATGCTGGCCAAGGAGGCGGCGGCGCGCCGAGCCTCCAGGCGGGAGGAGGACTGAGCATCCACCAGCGGTGAGTCGCAAACACAGACTGACGGGGCGGAAGAAGAGAGCTTCTTCCGCCCCGTCAACCGTCTGTGGGCCAGAGCCTCGCTGTCAGTCGGCCTCAGAACCGGCCAGGCGACGACGGCGCAGCATGAGCGCCACACCACCGCCGGCCAGGAGCAGCAGGGCGACGACACCCAGGAAGAGCGCCTGGGTTCCGGTCAGGGGCAGACCGGCCACGGTGGTCTTGGCTCCCGTCGTGGGCGAGGCGGCGCTGTAGTCGGTGACGCCCGGCTTGCCCTGGCCGGGTGGAGTGGTCGAGCCCTTGCTGTTGTTCGCACCGTTGGAACCGTTGTTGGTTCCAGGGATGTCACAGGTGCCGGCCTTGGCGGTGCAGGGGTCGGTGATCGGCTTGTCGGTGAACCCCAACCCCTGGGTGCGCAGAAGGACTGTGGAGTCGAGCTGGCCGTCCTGGGCATCAGCGATGGCGACGCGCACGTGGACCGTCTTCCCCCGGGTGACGGCGGCCTGGCACGGCAGGGCCGAGGTGTAGCCATTGAACTCGACCGGGATCTGTCCCGGCGTATGGCCTGAGACATTGGCCGTGTAGTAGCCGGCGTTCGAGGACTCGTTGATGGTGGCCGTGCTCACGGCCGTCTGGGTGCCGGGAACGTGGGCGCACTCGGTGCCGTTGACCTGGATGCTCAGCGGGTCCTTGTAGCCGCGGGACTGCCAGGAGGCCGGAGTCCCCTCGGTGGCGCCGGCGTACTCCTCGGAGCCGAGGCTGTAGTAGAGGACGATGTTGGAGCTGGTGGCGGTGACGTCGAACTCCAGGACGGCCTCGTCGTAGACATCAGTGCCGGACACCTTGCCCAGACCCGCAGGGTCCTCAACGGTGCCGAAGTCACCGGTGGTGTCGAGGGCGTCGTTGGGCCCCAGGACCGCGGAGCGGGTGATGTCGGTGTCGGAGTCGGCGGCGGGATCGGGGTCGATGAGGGACCCGGTGGACAGGGCGACGCCCTCGGTGATGGCGTTGCCGTCGCCCGGCAGCCCCTTGACGGTGCCGATCTGGACGTCCTTGCCGGAGACGGTCGCGTTGGTCACGGTCGCCTTCGGGCCGGCGACCATCTGAGCCAGGGACTGGGCGCTCACCGTGGAGGTGTTACGCAGGGAGGTAGTGGACTGCCCCGCCGTGTTCGGCGCAGGAGCGGCCACCGCCGAGCCGGTGGCGCTCAAGGCGAGCACAGCCAGGAAAGCGGTTGTTGGTGCGGTTAACCGTCGCAGACGGATGGGAAGAGTACTCACAGGATCTCCGTTAGACACGGGGCCGCCCAGCAGCGGACGACCACCTGAACCGACAGGCTGGGAGACCAGACAGCTCACGGAGAACGCATTCAAGACTAACCGGACAATAACATACCGTCACGTGGGGTATGTCACTAAACTGACCGAAAACCTCAATAAACCCTGAGAGTGCAGGGTATACGTCTTTGGTAGGAGACGACTGGAATTGCATACACGGCCGAAAGCCCTGTCCCCTTATCTCCAGGTTCTCCTAAGGTAGGGGCGGGAGATCAAGAACATCGGCTCACGGCGCACTGACACCCTCATCCCTCATGAGTAAGGACAGTACGGACAATGACCGTGACACACACTTCGTTTCGAGCCCGTCGCAGACGACTGGCCGCGGCACTGGCGCTCGGACTCCTGGTGGCCGGGACCGGGACCACCGCGCTCGCCAATGAGACCCCCTCCCCCACCCCCAGCTCCTCCGCCACCGCCGAGGCCTCCCCCGAGGCGGGAGCAGACCAGAAGAACGACCAGTCCCCTGCCGGCCAGGGGCAGACGACCCAGACCCCCACGGATCAGGGGCAGGCGGGTCAGGCCGACCAGCAGGCCGCTGGTGGAGCCGCCGCCCAGGACGCCAACGGCTTCAAGGCCGACAACCCCGGCTGGGCCAACGCCACCAAGCACACCGGTGCGGCGCACGGGGTCGAGGAGAACTACACCGCCAAGTGGACCCGCGCCGACGCCATGCAGATCCAGCGGGTCTCCAACCCCAAGGCGCCGTCGGGCACCAACTCGATGCCCGAGCAGCTCACGATGCCGGAGATCTCCAACGGATTCCCGGCCACGAGCGAGGACGTGTGGGTGTGGGACACCTGGACGCTGACCGATGAGGCCGCCCACCAGATCTCCTACAACGGCTGGGAGATCGCCTTCTCCCTGGTGGCCGACCGGCACGCCGGCTACACCTTCGATGACCGCCACACCCACGCGCGCCTGGGCTTCTTCTACCGCAAGGCCGGCACGCAGACCTCCTCGGCCGACGGCGCGGGCAGCTCCAACGGCGGCTGGATCTACGGTGGGCACGTCTTCCCCGACGGCGCCTCCGGCTCGATCTTCGAGGACCAGAGCTTCACGGCCCAGACCGAGTGGTCCGGTTCGGCCCGCCTCATGGAGGGCAACAAGATCCGCATGTTCTACACCTCGGTGGCCTTCTACAACACCGCCACCGGCGGCAGTGGCGACAAGGGCTACGTTCAGGAAGGCAACAACACGGCCTCCAAGCCCTACGACCCGCGGATCGTGCAGTCCGAGGGACGCATCTACGCTGACGAGAACGGCGTGTGGCTCACCGGTTTCCGCACCCAGCACCAGCTGCTCGTCCCGGACGGCAAGTACTACCAGACCCGCGAGCAGAACCCGGGCGTGAACTTCCGCGACCCCTTCACCTTCCGCGACCAGAACAACCCCTCGGACCCCACCGAGTACATGGTCTTCGAGGGCAACTCGGCCTTCGTTCGTGAGCAGCAGTACGTCAACGCCGCGGCCAAGGCCGGCCAGAACACCACCCTGGCCACCTGCACCGAGGAGGACCTCGGATATGAGAAGGGCGACCCCAAGGCCGAGACGGTCGAGGCGGTCAACCAGCGCGGCGGCTACTACCAGCTGGCCAACGTGGGTCTGGCCCGGGCCAAGAACAAGGCGATGACCGAGTGGGAGTACCTGCCGCCGCTGCTGAGCGGTAACTGCGTCAATGACCAGACCGAGCGGCCACAGATCTACTTCCAGGACGGCAAGTACTACCTGTTCACGATCTCGCACCGCGAGACCTACGCCGACGGTCTCCAGGGCCCCGAGGGCGTCTACGGGTTCGTGGGCGACGGGCTGCGATCGGACTACAAGCCGCTCAACCAGAACACGGGTATCGCGCTGGGCAACCCCATCAACCTCAACTTCAACCCGGGGAAGCCCTACTCGCCGGACTTCAACCAGAGTCCCTACACCTTCCAGTCCTACTCGCACTACGTCATGCCCGGCGGCCTCGTGGAGTCCTTCATCGATTCCATCGGCGGCAACAAGGACGGCAACCCGGTGCGTGGGGGCTCGTTGTCCCCGACGGTGAAGCTCAACATCTCCGGGGACACCACCTCGGTGGACCGCACCTACGGCACCAACGGGTTGGGAGGCTTCGCGGACATCCCCGCGGACCGGGCCCGCACCAACGGCGGTGACACCCGCCCGCAGCGCCTGAAGTAGCCGCCCCTGAAGTAGGGGCCATGGGCAGGGCACCACGTTGCCCGGCAGCGCCCTGAGATGATGGTGGGGCCGCCGGAACATCTGTTCCGGCGGCCCCACCTCATCGTCGTCGGACCGCCCGGCGACGCTCCTACAGGGCGGCCGACAGCGGGGTGAGGCTGCCGGAGGTGATGGTGGCCGTGCCCTTGGCGCCCAGGACGATCTCCTGGCAGGAGGGGGCGGTGAAGACCAGGAGGCTGCCGACGGTGGCGCCGTCGTCGACGAAGACCTCGAGGCTGGAGCGGTCCAGGTAGAGGTGCAGACGCACCGTGGAGCCGGTGGGGTGGTACCGCGCCTGGCGGCGCAGGGCGAAGTCGGTCCTGGTCCCCTCGTCCTTGCCTTCTACCTGCGTGAGACCCCCGTCGGTGCGGTCGAGGTAGAGGGTGCCGGTCGAGACGTTGACGCCGACGCGAACCTCCTGGGTCTTGCCGTCAACCTCTCCGCGGGCCAGGCCCAGCCAGGCCTCGGAGGCCTGGGAGACGTCCAGGGTCAGATCGATCTCGACCGTGCGGCCCGTGCCCAGGTCCGTCACCGTATCGATGGCCTTGAGACCGGCGAGGTCGGTGGCCTTGCCGCGCAAGGCGTCGAGCTCGGGGACGGGCTTCTGGATGAGGGTGCGCCTACCGCCGACGGTGGTCAGGGACAGCTCGCGCGGGATGCTCATCTCGCCGCGCCAGTCGCCGGTGGGAAGCGAGTAGGGATAGTTCCAGTTGCCCAGCCAGGCCATCCACACACGACGGCCCTCGACGTGCTCGAAGCTCTGGGCGGCATAGAAGTCCTGACCGGCGTCGGTGAAGCGGGTCTCACGGTCCTCGGGGAAGAAGACGGAGCCGTCGAAGTCGCCGATGAAGTACTGGGCGG
>ERZ772964.370-NODE-370-length-20822-cov-15.097_pt1 | contig 20822 bp, 10 predicted proteins | sample MGYA00580675_ERZ772964 | MGnify/ENA primary metagenome ERZ772964 (study PRJEB29015, sample SAMEA2737941) | human oral metagenome | biome: human oral; feature: human-associated habitat; material: dental | place: China | collected 2139 ... | reverse complement strand
TAGAGCAGCGCGTTTACACCGCGGAGGTCGTCGGTTCGAGTCCGGCCGGGTCCACTAGTCCGTCGAAGCTTGGCGGGACCAGCCATTGACACCCCAGTGGAGGCGTTGTTACTGTCGAGATGCGCTCCTGAACCGGGCAACAATCCTTGGATTGATGCCCTCGTCTATCCCTACAAGTTGAGAGCACATCCGTCGGTCTTGCCATCGTCCGCTCGTCTTGCACACTCGCGGCGTGGTGCCCCGTCGGATGGGTCAAGGTATACGCATGACTATGTGTCAGACCGCCACAATCCGTCGCACGGCCACGTCCCCCATTCGGTGTGGGGGGTGACTCATGTCGCCGGTCATTGAGACGCATTCACTAACCAAGAGTTACGGAAAATCCCGTGGTATCGAAGACGTCAATCTCGCCGTCGAGAAGGGCGAGGTCTTTGGCTTCATCGGCCCAAATGGCGCGGGAAAGAGCACGACGATCCGAACACTTCTCGGCTTCCTGAAGCCCACGAGTGGGAGCGCGAAGGTCTTGGGCTACGACGTGGTCGAGGAGTCCCGCGAGATCCACAAGAGAATCGGCTATCTCCCCGCAGACGTCAGCCTCTACGATGACATGACGGCGGGTGAGTTGCTTGATTTGTCCGCGAAGTTTCACGATGTCGATAGGTCTGACAAGATCAAGGAACTCAGTTCACGGCTGGATCTCAGCCTGTCGAAGAAGTTCCGTTCGCTGTCGACGGGAAACAAGAAGAAGGTCGGGATCATCCAGACCATTCTTCACGATCCCGACTTGCTCATCTTCGACGAACCCACCAGCGGCCTGGATCCTTTGGTGCAGAACACCTTCTACGAGATTCTTCGCAACGAACAGGACGCTGGCAAGACCGTCTTCTTCTCGTCCCACGTCCTCAGCGAGGTGCAGCGACTCTGCAACAGGGTCGCGATCATCAGGGAGGGCAAGCTTGTCGCGGTCGAGGAGTTGTCCGAGCCCGGTGCGGCCCAGTACAAGTCGGTTCGAGTCCGGTTCCGCGACCCTGACGTGACGCCGGAGTTCGCGGGGGCCAATTCCATGGAGAAGACGGAACTTGGGTACAAGTTCATGATCCAGGGCGATGTCAATCGGCTGCTCGGCTGGCTCGCCGGGTATGAGGTCGAGGAACTGACAATCGAAGACCCGCCTCTCGAGGAAGTCTTCTTGAACTTCTATTCGGGCGATGACAAGACTCAAGAGAAGGGGGCCTGACGTGAATGGGGTCCTTTTTCGCACGGATGTTCGTCGTCACCGCACCTTGTTCATCGTCTGGGTGTTAATCTTGCCACTCATGAGTATCTTCCGCATGGCGGGATACCCTGAGTTCTACGAAAAGTACGGTTTTGCCAAGGAGGCTCTGCAAGAGTTTTCGCCGGCGGAAGTGGCAATGTTCGGCCTTGCCGACGTCGACATGACCACCATCACCGGGTACTATGGGGCTCGTGTCTTCTCGGTCCTAGTACTCTTGGGCGCGGTTTACTTGATCATGCTGGGCGCAACGATCTTGTCCAAGGAAGAAGACGACAACACGATCGAGTACCTGTTGGTGCAGCCGCTGAGTCGTACCGCGATCGTGGTGACGAAGATCGCAGTGGTCATTTTCTATGCTGTCGCCCTCAACATCGTTCTGTTTCTCGCGTCCTGGGCGATGTGTGCCGCTTTCCAGCAGGACGGGTATTCCCTGCAGGCGCTTGCCCAGTTGGCTCTCGGGTCGTTTCTCGTGCACTTGATGTTTGCTGCGATCGGATTCCTTCTGTCGGTCTTCGTAGTGCGTTCCCGGGTCATTTACCCGCTCGCTATCGGAATTTCTCTCGGCGCTTATTTCCTTCAGTTGCTTGCGAACTCCAGCGATTCGGCCCAGTGGTTGTCGTGGTTCTCGTTCTTCTCCTACGTCCGAGTCGGCGAAGCGACCAAGGGGAGCGCCGCGATGGATCTTGCCCATCTACTGGTATCATTGTTCGTGATCGTCGGATGTTTTGCCGCCGCAGTATTCGTGTATCGGCGCAAGGACATCTCGGCCTAACTGGCGAAAGAGCCCCGGGCATCATCCGCCGGCGGGGCAGTGGAGCGCACCGACAGCGCTGCGGTCAACCGCTGCGCGTTATCTGCGCGACTTTCTTGGGACCTGTACACGGACCGGAGGTGAGGCACGACTGTGTTCGAGAGCACGAGGCGGTTGCGTTTGTCGCGCTCGGACCGTCAGTCGGAAGCGGTCATCAGCTGCGTTCCCGTCGGCGACTGGTCGTCTTTCGTGGAGTCGTTGCACCCCCACGAGTGGGAGCAGCTGGGGCGCGCGAGGTCCGACAAGAGGCGGTCGGACTTCGTGGCTGGGCACCATGCAGCGAAATTGGCGATCTGCGCGCAGCTCGCGACGTGGCTTCGTCCTTCCTCGATCCTCATCGAGCCTGGTGTGTTCGGACAGCCGATCGTCCGCTGCCCTGAGTCGGCGAGGGTCGGGGTCAGCATCGCTCACAGCGGCGGATGCGCCGTGGCGGTCGCCTTCGACGTCGGGCATCCCATGGGAATCGACATCGAGCTGATCGATCGGAAGCGGGAGGCCGCCCTGCGATCCCAAGTGGTCGACAGCGAGGTCAGTTTGTGTCTCGCACACCGGGTGCCGACGCTCGAGATGAGTACCTATCTGTGGTGCGCCAAGGAGGCGGTGGGTAAGGCGATGCTCACGGGACTGACCGTGCCGTCCTCGCTGCTCGAGGTGTCGTCCGTGGTCGCAGATCATGATGGGTACCGCATCCGGTTCCGGAATCTCATCCAGTACGGGGCCAGGGCGGTTCGAATCGGAAACTACGCGGTGGCTCTGGGGCATCCGCGCGACACGGAGCTCGAAGGATTCGGCTCAACGAAGGCACTCGTCGCGGGGGTGGCCCATGCGTGACTGGGCATTCATCTTTCCCGGGCAGGGTTCCCAGTTCCCCGGCATGGGGCACGACCTCTGGCTGCGGTTTCCCGAGTTCAGAAGGGACATGCAGCAGATCGACACCGTGGTGCGGGATCACCGCGGCGACGGGTTCTTGGACGCGCTGTATGGTGATGAGTGGGCCAACGCCGTGACGGACCTTCGCGTGAGCCATCCGGCGATCTTCTCGCTCCAGTACTCCGTATCGCAGCTCCTGATCCGACGCGGGGTGCAGCCGACCTGCTTGGTGGGGGCCAGCCTGGGAGAGGTGGCAGCGGCCACGTTCGCTGGCGGGTTCGGGGCCGAGATGGCGGTCAGAATGATCTGTGAACAATCCGATCGAATTGTCGAGCAGTGTTCTCCGGGCGGAATGGTGGCCGTGTTTGCCCGTCCGGAGGTATGGCACGATGGCATCGCCACCCGACACGAGTGCGACCTCGTGTCGGTGAACGGGCCGGAGCACTTCGTCGTGACGGGAGGGCTGGACAACCTCGAGTCGTTGCAGGCCGAACTGGATGCCGCCGCCGTCAACTACGTCGCGCTGCCGGTGAGGTATCCGTTCCACTCAAGGCGGCTTGACTCCCTGAAGCCTCCAGCCCGCACGGAAGCGGGTGCGGGAGCATCACTGCGAGTGCCCTTCTATTCGTGTGCCGCTGGTGGACGAGTGGACTCGCTCGAGCCCGGCCACTGGTGGCGCGTCTTCCGAGAACCGATCAGGGCAGCGACCGCCCTACGGGCAATGGCCCAGTCGGGGCGTTATCGCTGTGTCGAGATCGGACCGGGAACCTCGATGTCCGCGATCCTGCGCCAGCACTCCATTCCCGCCGAGTCCAGTTACGCCCTGGTGACGCCATTCATGAACAGCAGCCACATGGTCGAGAAGTTGTCCACGTTGTCCGACCAAGACCCCACGGGGAGGGGCCGATGCGCCTCAACCACCCCCCAATCCGTCGACACCACTACGGAGGAGCTCCGTCTCATGTCACCACAACCGTCCGGGAGACCCGATGGCAACGAGTTGCTCGCCTACGTCTTCCCAGGTCAGGGTTCACAGTCCATCGGTATGGGCCATGAGCTCTTTGATCAGCACTCGGAAGAGCTCGCCCAGGCCGATCGGATCCTCGGCTGGTCGGTGAAGGAGTTGTGCCTCGCCGGTCCGAAGGATCGCCTGGACAACACGGAGTTCACGCAGCCAGCCCTCTACGTCGTCAATGCGTTGAGCTATCTCAGCAAGACAGCGAACGGTGCGCCTCTTCCCGACTTCGTCGCGGGACACAGCTTGGGTGAGTATGGCTGGAGTTAAACAAGACCGGTGTGTGGTGGTGTGACTGGGATGTGCTCGAAGTCGTAGTCGAAGGTGCGGTTGGTGATGTAGGCGGTGAAGGCCGCGAAGGTGTTCTCCATCTTCCTGGTCGTCAGGCCCGGTGCCCCGAGGAACGACCTGCTCGCCTTCGCCCGGTCCGCGGACAGCCTTGTCCTCTTCCCCCTGGGAAGCCATATGCGCCTTGTCGCGGCCTCGTGCTCCACGCGGACCTCGTCGACGGCACCAGGCTTCCCAGCCGTCCTGGAGCAGATCGTTGACCTGGCCTCGGACCTCGGCCATCCGCCTGGCGGCGCCCCTTTCTTGTCGCGGCGCCCCCCTGGACGGGTCGGGGAGCCTGAGGCTCATGCCCGACAAGGCGCATGAGCAGCAGGTCAGGAGGAGTCCGACCCCTACCGGGCACCGAACCTGATCGGACGCGACGTCCTCAAGAAGCCGTGGGCGCCCCAGAAGCCGGCCCCGGCGCCCGCCCCCGAGAGCGGCTTCGATGGCGGCTCACCAGGAACCTCCTCCACCTCGTCCCTTCTGCGCCCGCTTGAGCTTTGCCGCGCTCTCGCCCACGGCACGCCCGACCACCACGAGGGCTCAGCCCGCCCCTGCCGCCACCGCGACAGCCACTCGCGCACCGCCTCGGCCCACCCGACCACCTCCGCGACAGTATCCAGGCCGACGCCGCGGGCAGCGCGCACAACCGCCTCCGCTCTCAATTCTCACAAGCCTGCAGGGTGCCCGAACGCTTCTTCCACCCGATGAGGATGTCCCGCTCCTCGTCCATCATGTCGATCTGCACGAGGCCGTCCTGCGCCAGATGCTCCGCAGACGCCAGCCAGGAATCCCACAGCAACCGCCCCAGAATACCATCTTGTTTAATCCCAGCCATACAACGCGCTCCATGCGGCAGGGATTGTCGACTTCGCCACGGGGCTGTCCCTCGTGAAGATCCGAGGTCAGTTGATGGCTCGGACCCGGGGTGGAGGAATGGCCGTGATCCTGGGACTTGGCGAAGACGCTGTGGCCGCAGTCCTCGCCAAGGGCGGCCAGGAGGCCGTCGACATCGCCAACCTCAACTCGCCCGAGCAAGTCGTCATCTCCGGAATGCGTGAAGATGTGCTGGGTTGCGAGCAGCTCTTCACGGCGGCGGGGGCACGCTTCGTGCCGCTCAACGTCAGCGGTGCGTTCCACTCCCGCTACATGCGCGATGCGCGGGAGCAGTTCGAGCAACAGCTGAAGGGTATTTCCTTTGGGAGGCCTTGTTGCCCAGTCATCTCAAACGTCACCGCTCGCCCCTATGACGCGGACACGGCGCGCCTTCTTGCCGAGCAGATCACCTCTCCCGTGCAGTGGGTTGATACGGTGCGCTACCTGTTGCGCGCCGGAGCGACCCTTGAGCAAGTCGGTCCCGGCAACGTGCTGACCGGCCTGACACGCGCGATCGTGCGCAGCGACGCGAAGGCTCAGAACGAGAAGACGACCCGCGCCGAGGAGGTACGTCGATCGGTCATTTCGGGACAACCAGAGCCGCGCGTTGAGTCCGCCCCCGTGCCAGCGCCCGGAAATGAGACGCTCTGCTCGGCATACGGGCTCAAGCATCCCTATGTCACCGGCTCGATGTATCGCGGGATTGCGTCCAAGGAACTCGTTGAGCGTATCGCGCTGGCCGGCATGCTCGGGTTCGTCGGCACTGGGGGAATGCCACTGTCCGAGGTCGGCGTTTCGATCGACTATCTCCAGCGGCGGCTTCCGGCGGGGACGCCGTTTGGGTTCAACCTTCTGCACAGTCACGGTGATCCTCGACGCGAGGACGAGTTGGTCGATCTGCTGCTCTCGCGAGGCGTGAACGTGATCGAGGCATCCGCCTTCATTGATGTGAGTCCGGCCCTGGTCCGGTTCCGACTCAACGGCGCGCACAGGGGTGCGGACGGGCGGGTCATCACACCGCACCGGGTCATGGCCAAACTCTCCCGCCCCGAGGTCGCTGCCGCGTTCATGAGCCCGCCGCCGGAATCGATCGTCTCGCAGCTCAAGGATGCGGCGGTCATCACGGCCGAGGAGGCGAGCCTCGCGCGTGACGTGCGCATGGCAGACGATGTCACGGCCGAGGCTGATTCGGGTGGGCACACGGACGCTGCGGTCGCCCTCACCCTGATCCCCACCATTGCCCGTCTGCGGGACCGCATGCAGGAGGAGTCGCCGCAGTTGCCTCGGGTGCGAGTCGGGGGCGCCGGTGGTATCGGAACTCCTGAGTCTGCGGCCGCCGCCTACCTGCTCGGCGCTGAGTACATCGTCACCGGTTCGATCAACCAGTGCACCGTCGAGTCCGGGGCCAGCGACGTGGTGAAGGACCTTCTTCAGGACATCAACGTCCAGGACACCGACTACGCGCCGGCGGGGGACATGTTCGAGCTGGGAAGCCGTGTGCAGGTGTTGCGACGAGGAGTGTTCTTCCCGGCTCGCGCGAACAAGCTCTACTCCCTGTACCGCCAGTTCGACTCCTGGGAGGCGATCGATGTGGACACGCGCCACCAGCTCGAGCAGCGGTACTTCCGTCGCTCCTTCGACAGCATCTGGGACGAGGTGAAGTCGCGGGTCAGCACCAACTGCGGGGAAGCGCCCACCGATCGGCAGAAGATGCTGGCGGTCTTCAAGTGGTACCTCGCCCATTCGACGCAGCTCGCCCTAGCCGGAGACAAGACCCAAGTGGTCGACTTCCAAGTCCACTGCGGACCGGCGCTGGGGGCGTTCAACCAGTGGGTCAAGGGCACCGAGTTCGAGAACTGGCGGAACCGTCGCGTCGATGACATCGGGATCAGGCTGATGACCGAAATGGGCCGGTTGTTGGATTCGAGGGCACGGGGCTTCGCAGATTTCGCAAGCTGACTGACCACGTTGACGCATGGCATCCGATCGGTCACGCGCCTGGATGACGCAGACGGACTGGATGACTTACTCGAAACCGATGATGCAGACCGATAGAGAAACGTGATGCTGGACTTGGAGACGATTCGGGTGAAACCGACGGGGGAGGGGCGTGGCACCACCGTCCTTTTCGTCCACGGCGGATACTTCGCGGCATGGTGCTGGGAGAAGTTCCAGCCGTATCTGGCGGACCGGGGCTACGGCTCGTGGGCGGTCAGTCTGCGGGGACATGGCGCAAGCCGCACGACGCAGCCGCTCAGATCGCTGAGGCTCGAGCAGTACGTCGAGGACGTCGTCGAGACGTTGAAGGCCATGCCGACGAGACCGGTCGTTGTCGGTCACTCGATGGGTGGTGGCATCGTTCAGAAGGTCCTCGGCGCTGACGAGGACCTTGTGTCCGGCGTCGTGCTGTTGTCCTCGATGCCCCCGTCCGGCGTCGGGGGGAAGGAGGCGCTGGCGTGGATGAAGCTCGGCATGGGGGCCATGGTCAAGTTGTGGAAGCTGCACAGCGGCAAGCTCGGCCCCGAGGACGCTGCTGATCGGGCGGCCTTCCCCTACGGGATGTTCTTCGCCGGCGATCTCGACAAGGACACGCTCGTCTCGTACGGCAGCCGGATGCAGGGAGAATCACAGCGTGCCGGAAAGCAACTGTCACGGACGGTTCTGCGGGACCCCAAGTCGGTGGGCGTGCCGGTGGCGGTCATCGGGGGAGAAGAGGACCTGTTCTTCGCCCCGCAGGTGAATCACGCGACTGCCGATGCCTATGGCGTGGACGCCACCATCGTGCCCGGCGTTGGCCACGCGGCCATGCTCGATTCGAACTGGGTCGCGGTCGCGGACCGACTGATCGACTTCCTCGAATCGTTGGAGGAGCGCTGATGCCGCAGCAAGGAGCTCCTGTCGTCGCGTCCCGCACCCGTGCCAGTTCGTATGATGTCTGCTCAATCGGCGCCGGCATTGACGCCGAGACGGCGCGGCTCTCGGCCCAGGTCGACCTCTTCTGGGAGAAGGAGAGAAGGCTCTACGAGTCCTACGGGCTCGGCGCCGCCCGTCGGGTCGTCGAGTTGGGGTGTGGTCCCGGCTTCGTTCTGCGCCACATGGCCCACGAGTTTCCCGGTCTCGAACTGCACGGGCTTGAACTCGATCCCGACCTGGTGGTGCGCGCTCGCGAAATGTTCGCCGAGGAGTCGTTGGACGTGACCGTTCGAGAGGCGAGCATTCTGGACACTGGCTACGAAGAAGGGGCATTCGACTTCGTGCTCGTGCGACTCGTCCTCGAGCACCTGCCCGATCCCGAGAGGGCGCTGCACGAGATCCTTCGGATCACTAAGCCTGGCGGACGTGCGGTCGTAGTGGACAACGACTTCGAGATGCATCTCATGGCGAGCCCGCCAGTGCCGGAGTTGCGCGAGGTGTACTCGGCCTATTGCAGGGCGCGCGAGGACGAGGGCGGCAACCCACTGATCGGCCGAGACCTTCCGCTGCTCCTGCGCGAGACCGGGTTCGTCGACGTTGACTACGACATCGTCGCGGCGCACAGTGCGGTGCTGGGTGACGAGATCTTCTCGCGCTCCGAGGGCATCAGCATCCCGTCGCGACTCGTTCAGGACGGCTACCTGAGCAGTTCGACCATGGGCCACCTTTCACGACGCTGGCGTGACGTTGTGCGAAGTCCCCGACATGCCCAGATCCGACAACTTCATGTGAGCGCCGCCAGACGACCGACAATCTGACAGGAGATTGACAAGTGACTCCCACCCCCGTCCTTGTTCGATTGCTTTCCCTCTTTGCTGACATCACCAACGGCGACGAGGCGGAGATCGACCCGTCGCTACCCATGGCGGAGCAGGGGTTGACGTCGGTCCTCGGTGTCGATCTCGTCGACGAGATCAACGCCGAGTACGGCCTCACCCTCGGTGCCGAGGCGATCTACGACCATCCGACCCTGGCTGGGCTGTCCACGGCCGCCGAGGAGCTGCTTTCGGCTGACCGCATGACGATGTCCCCCGTCCGTGATTCCCTGTCTGACGTCGTCGAACGACTGGCCAAGGTGCATTTGAGGCAGGATGTCGGCCCTTGGGACCCTGCCCGAACATGGGCGGACTTGGGGCTAAATTCGGTGGACTCCGCCGACTTGGTCGATGCGCTCAACGACGAGTTGGGGATCAGCCTCGGCGCCGAGGCAATCTCTGACTTCGTCACTCCCGGGCAACTCGCGGGGCACATCGAGTCGCTGCTCTCCACGCCCGCGCCCGACGACCGGCTCGTCGACTTCACATCGGATTCGACGCCAGCAGAGGAAGCCACGGTGCCCGTGGCGATCGTCGGTCAGTCCATGAGATTCGCGGATCTCGACAACGTCGACGCGCTCGAGGCGGCCTTGTGGGGGGCCGACGCCAGGAATGAGGGCTCGATCACCTGGCGTTGCGACCAGGCTCCGTCCGGGCTCATCCCCACCCCAGACCGGTTCGACGCGCCGTTCTTCGGCATCAGCGCTCGTGAGGCGCGCAGGATGGATCCCCAGCAGCGTCTGCTGCTCGAAGAGGCCTATCACGCAATCGAGGACTACGGGCATGACCCGGCCTCCTTGGCAGGTGACCGTGTGGGGGTCTTCGTCGGAGCGAAGGTCGGCGGCTACGAGGATCAGGTCGTTGGGGTGGACGGGCCTTCTTCCCAGGCGTTGCTCGGCAACGAGATGTCCGTCTTGTCCGGTCGGCTCGCCCACTGGTTCGACACGAGGGGCCCCTGCGTGACGGTGGACGACGCATGCACCTCGTCCTTGGCGGCGCTCCACATGGCCTCGGAAAGCATTCGGCGTGGAGAGTGCGAGCTCGCCATCGTTGCCGGAGTATTCGTGACCTCGCCGCGGTTCCAGGCGCTTGCTGCAGAGGCGGGTTTGCTGTCCACCAGCGGACGGTGTCGTCCCTTCCGCGAAGACGCCGACGGAATGGTGCTCGGCGATGGTGTGGGAGTGCTCGTCCTGAAGCCCTTGCCGTCAGCGCTGGCCGACGGCGATCACGTCTACGCGATCGTCCGAGCCAGCGCAATGAGCCACAACGGACGCGCGCCGTCCATCATGGCGCCGGTCACCCGATCCATGCGTGACATGATCGTCAAGCTGTACCGCGACAGCGAGACCGACGTGCATAGCGTGCGCCTCCTGGAAGCGCAAGGCACCGGGTCGCCTGTGAGCGACAGCGCGGAGCTCTCTGCCCTCACGGCGGCATTGACCGAACTGGGAGCTGCGCCCCACAGTTGCGTTCTCGGGTCCACCAAGAGCGTCCTGGGGCATGCGGTGGCTGCCTCGGGCATGGCCGCAGTGGCCAAGGTACTCGCCTCCTTCCGTCGCGGCGAGGTCCCTGGATGGGTCGGGGGCGAGGCCGATCATCGGCACCTGTCATCGCATGATTCGCCGTTCGTCCTCGGAGCGACCCCGACGCGGTTGGCGTCCGACGGCGAGTTGCCGACGCGAGCGGGAGTGAACGCCTACGCCTTCAATGGCACGAATGTGCATGTGATCCTCGAGCAGTTCAAACCAGCTCGTCGCTCGATCGGTCGTGAGCGTTCGCAACTGGTCCCTGTCTCGGGGAGGACTGACGAGGCGTTGAGGGGGAACCTCGCTGCCTTGGCGGAATGGCTCGCGACCCATGACGCCGCGCTGGGCGACGTCGCCTATACTTTGCAGGTCGGTCGCCAGCACCATGCTCGTCGGCGCGCTTTTGTTGTGGACGACTGTCGCACGCTCCGCCTCCAGATCGAGCAGGCGTTGTCCAGGAGGGCGGGATGGAGCCATTCTGGTCGAGCGGTGACCGCTGGCTGGATGGCGAACGACAGGGGGGCAGTGACCCAGGCAGTCCCGACATCTCGGCGGACGAGCTGACCGACCTCTTCCGTGGCTATTGCGGTGGTGCGACGGTCGACTTCGAACGACTGCACGTCAGCGACCACCGGCAACGACTGTCATTGCCCGGTTATCGGTTCGACGACCATCGCTACTGGATCGGCGGTCCTACGGACATGGAATCGGCCTCGTCAGCGCCCCACGATGCGGGGCCCGAGCGATCATCGGTCGCGCCGGAGCTGTCGGCCCGGGAACTCGACGAGCATGAGCGTGCCCACAGCGCGTTGACCGCGTGGGCCATGCAAACGTTGTTCGCGGTCCTGGCGGACGCGGCCGGTGATTGGGCGCGGGGAAGCTTGCACACCGTGGACGCCCTGGCAGACAGCGTCCAGGTGATCGATCGTCATCGACAGCACTTCGAGCATCTCGTCAGCATGTTCGTTCGCGAGGGGTTCATGCGCGCCGCTGGCGACCACCTGCAGATCACCGCCAGCGCTCAGCCGATGGCCGCCCTGGACGAGCGCCGGCAGGACATCGAGAGAGAGTTCGCTGAAGCGGCCGTCTACACGCCGTTGTTGGCGTTGTGCTTCGAGCATTATCCGGACATCCTTGCTGGCACCCGGACCTCGGTCGAGGTGCTGTTCCCCAAGGTCAGTGACACGCCGATGAGCCGTCTCTACACGGGCAACCAGATGGCGGATCTGTGCAATGACTTGGTCGCCTGGCAGTGCGTTCAGCACATCCTCGACAAGGTCCCCGCTGGCCGCACCATCAAGATGATCGAGGTGGGGGCGGGTACCGGGGGCACCACGCGGCCGGTGCTGGAGGCGTTGAACCGATGGAAGGACCGCATCGACTACGCCTACACGGATCTCTCGTTGGCCTTCAGCACATGGGGGGCCAAGAAGTTCCAAAAGGAGTTTCCGCGCGTCCACTTTGCCCGGCTGGACATCTCGGCCGATCCCGGTGAGCAGGGATTCGCCTACGACGACGCCGACATCGTCATCGCCACCAACGTCATCCATGCCACGCCTGACATTCGTGAATCGACGCGCAATCTGCACTCGTTGTTGCGGCCAGGGGGAGTCCTCGTTCTCAACGAGCTGACCTGCTGTCCCGACGTGTATGCGATGGCGGCGGGGCTTCTCGACGGCTGGTGGCTGTTCCGCGACCCGGAGGTGCGAATCCCCGAATCCCCCCTGCTGGACGCCACCCACTGGAGTTCCGTCCTGTCGGACGGGGGGTTCGGCCCCACGACCGTCCTGGGGCCGACGGTGGGCAGGTACGGCGTGTCCCAGAACGTCATGGTCGCCGCCAAGCCGGCGTCGATCCGACAAGAGCTGCGGCGGACACCAGGGCGAGAGGACGCGGGCCATCGCGTCGACTCGCCAGAGGCAGCGCGGAGTCGTCGGGACCATGGGCAGTCCGGTTCCGATGCGCTGCGTGCGACGGTTCTGCGCTCCGTGGTGGAAGCAGTTGAGGCGGACGTCGCCGGCGTCGATGCGGACACTGTCTTCGTGGAGCTCGGTGTCGACTCCCTCATCGCGCCGGAACTCGTTGCGACCCTGAACTCGGCGCTGGGGACCCAGCTGAGTGCCTCGGTTCTCTTCGAGCATTCGACGCCCAATCAGCTCATCGAGCATCTTCGCGATTCCGGCGTGGAGCGGGACCCTGGGAGTTGGGAACTTCGTGAGGCACCGACCCCAACTATGGGACTGGTCACACCAGCGAGGCAGGTCCACGCGAACCTGGAACCCCCGGCGGCCGACGATGACGTCATCGCCATCATCGGAATGTCGGGCACGTTCCCGGACGCTCGAGATCCAGAAGCCTATTGGGACAACATCGTGAAGGGTCGTTGTTCGGTGAGGCCGGTTCCCCGCGAGCGGTGGGATGTCGACGCCGTCTATGACCCGGATCCGGACCGGCTCGACCGCACCTACTGCAAGGTCGCTGGGCTCATCCCCGATGCGGACCTTTTCGACCCGCTCTTCTTCCGCATGTCGGGTCGCGATGCGCAGATCACAGATCCCCAGCAGCGCGTCTTCCTCGAACATGCGTGGAAGGCCCTCGAGGATGCCGGCTATCCTCCGGTGTCCTTGGGGGGCACGAAGTGCGGCGTCTACGTCGGGTGCGTGGCAAACGAGACGCCTCTGCTCAACGAGCTGGAGGGCGCCTCCGCGGACCCTGGCGCGACGATGGGCTCCTACTCTTCGGTGCTGGCGGCCAGGATCTCCTACCTTCTGGATCTGCATGGTCCGAGCATCTCGATCGACACGGCCTGTTCGTCCTCGCTCGTCGCGCTCCACTTGGCAGTGCAGAGCCTGCGCTCGGGCGAGACCGACATGGCACTGGCAGGCGGCGTCTTCGTGATGCCTTCGGCGCGCTTCCACGTGGCCATGAGCAATATGTCACTGCTCTCGTCGGCAGGTGCCTGCCGTCCCTTCGACAGTCGCGCCGACGGATTCGTCCCCGGCGAGGGGGCCGGCGCCCTGGTCCTCAAGACGGTCGGCGCGGCTCGTCGGAGTGGCGACCGCATTCTCGCGGTGATCCGCGGTTCCGCGCTCAACCACGACGGGGCGTCCAACGGATTCACCGCGCCCAGCGCCCGAGCCCAGACTGACCTGGCGGAGGAGGTCTACCGTCAGGCGGGGATTGACGTCACGAGCATCGGATACGCGGAGGCGCATGGGACGGGAACGCGGCTCGGAGACGCCGTCGAGGCCGAATCCCTCACCGCAGCGCATCGGCGATTCACGGCCGCGCGCACCTACTGTGCGCTTGGGTCGGTGAAGGCCGGCATGGGCCACGCCGCGGCGGCAGCGGGCGTGGCTGGCGTGATCAAGGTCGTCCAAGCGCTTCGTCATGCAACCATTCCGCCGACGTGGCATGTCAACACGCCCAGCGATCTGATGGTCTGGGACGAGTCCCCCTTCTACTTTCCCGAGCAAGCAACACCGTGGAAGGCGCCCGAACAGGGTCCGCGACGAGCCACGGTCAGCGCATTCGGGCTGAGCGGCACCAATGCGCATGTCCTACTCGAAGAGGCCCCGGCTCCAGAACACGCCGATCGCGATGGCGGCCTCGAACACGTCGTCGTCGTGTCAGGCCACACCGAAACGGCGTTGCGCCGCAATGAGGAGGCGCTTCTCGAATGGGTGGAACGAGGAGATTGCGATGCCGCCCCGCAGCTGGAGGCGATCGCCCGTACGACCCAGCTTAACCGCACCGCGCATGGGCACAGGGTCGCCGTGCTGGCGTCCAGCACTTCGGAGCTCGTCACCCGGCTTCGGGAGCATCTGCAACGCGGCGAGTCCGAGGCAGTCTTCGAGGGTCAGACCATGGCGCAGCCGTCGTCGATTGCCTCGCTGTTCAGCGACCGGGCCGGGCACGACTTCCTGGCGGACCTCGCCCGGCGTCGACGCCTCGAGCCGCTGGCGTGGGCCTGGGTGGACGGACTGGACGTGCCGTGGGCCGAACTCCACGGCGAGCCTCTCGCGCCCCCCCGTGAGCCTGCCGCCCTACCGCTTCGACCACATCAACTTCCAGCGACGGCCAAGCGAGCCCGCCGGGAGCGTCGTCTACTCGACGAGACACTTCGAGGTGAATGTGCCGGCGTGGCGGCCAGAACCCGCTCCATCATCCGTCGAGCCCCCTCGACGCTTGTTGCTGATGGGCGATGAAAGCGACATCGCTGCGGTCCGGCGGCACTGGCCCTCGACGCCCATCATCCTGGTGGGTCAGGTCTCCGAGGACGAGCTCGTGCCCGTGGGAGAGAGTTGGCGAATCAGCCCCCGCAGCGCGGGCGACTTCGACAAGCTTTTGGCCGCGCAGGCCGGAGACGTCCCCATCGATGTCCTGAACCTGTGGCCCCTGCACGCCGGTTCCGACGCATCCGTGGACCCCGCCATCGGGGCCTCGCTCCACCTCGTCGGCGCAGCCGGACGGACCTCGGCGCGAGTGCGGCGCGTGGTGTGTGTGACTCGTCGCGGAAGCGTTCCCCAGCCTTTCGATGACGCTGCAGCGGCGGTGGGGCACTCCGCCGCCCTCGTGGCGCCCGAAATGACCTTCACCCTTCTCCGGGTCGATGGCGCCGCCTCTGTCGGTGAGTGCGTCGACCATGCCGTCAGTGAGTGGGCGGCCTCCGACCCCGAGGTCCTGCGTCGTGATGGCGCCCGTTTCGTGCCCGAACTGGCGGCACCGGCTGCCGCCGACGAGCCCATCGTCATCCGCCGGGGAGCGGTGTGCCTCGTCACCGGGGGAATGGGGGCCCTCGGCCGGATCGTGAGCCGGCACCTGGCATCCACCCTCGCGGCTCACCTGGTGCTGGTGGGGCGTTCGGCTCCCACGCTGGAGACAAGCGAACACTTGGAATCGCTGAAGTCGTCCGGTGCCGCCAGTGCTGTCTACCTGCAGGCCGATGTCAGCGACGTGACGGCCATGCGTGAGGTGGTGCGGTCCGTCCGACAGCAACGCGGGGGTGTGCATGCCGTCGTCCACGCGGCCGGAGTCCTCGACTCCCGCCCCCTCAGTGCCATGGATGAACGGGCACTCGAGGGTGCCCTCAAGGCCAAGGTCGAAGGCGTCCAGGTGCTCGACGAGGTCACTCGTGACGAGGACCTCGATGCGGTAATCTTGTTCTCGTCGGCGTCGGCGGTCTTGGGTGACTTCGGGCTTGGCGGCTACGGTGTCGCCAATCGATTCCTCGACGCGTTCTGCGAGTACCGCAATCACCTGCGCGCCCAAGGCGCCCGACGGGGCGCGACCGTATCGATCGACTGGCCTCTCTGGGAGGACGGCGCCATGCGGGCGGGGGGACAGCGACTCCACCAGCAGGCGTCTGGCGTCGTGCCACTCGGCACGGCAGAGGGCCTTGCCATCTTCGACACCGTCCTCGCCCGCGGCATCTCAACGGCCGTGGTGATGCCGGCCGTTCACGACGGCGCGGCGCCTGCACCGCGAGCCGATGCCGACCACCTGCCCACTGTCGACACGACGGGTGGCGCTGCTGAGCCGGCCCGCCCGGAGACTGCCGGGTCCGAGTCGCTACGCGAGCAGGTTCTCGATGCGACTGCTCGGGCGCTCGGGATCGAGGTGGAGCGTATTGACCTCGAGGCGGACCTCGCGGACTACGGCTTTGATTCTGTCTCGCTCAAGACCCATGCGCGACGGCTGACAGAGGAGCTGGGGATTCCGGTCTCGCCGACCGTGTTCTTCGCGTGCGGAACGCTGGGCGAGGTGCTACGTCTCCTCGTGGACCAGCACGGCGACCAGATCGAGGTACCCCCCGCCAGCCGGGCTCCCGAAAGGGATACGGACCCCGCTGACGCGACCGACTCCTTGCTCGGTGATGCCCCCGCCCCTGTGCCAAACGGTCACAGTGACCTCCTCCGGCCGGGCGATCTCACCGACGGCTTGGCGAACGACGCGGCTGCCGTCAACCCGGTGATGGACGTCCGCAAGGACGCGAGCATGCCCATCGCGGTGGTCGGCATGGCAGCCCGCTTCCCGGGCGCCGGGAACATAGAGGAGTACTGGCGGAACTTGGTCGGGGGAGTCGACTCCATCGTCGAGATTCCGCGTGATCGGTGGGACTGGCGGGACTGGTACTCGGCTGACGGGGATCGGGAAGGGCGGTCGGTGAGCAAGTGGGGCGGGTTCATCGATGGACTCGACGAGTTCGACTCACGCTTCTTCAAGATCTCGCCGCTGGAGGCGGAGATGATGGACCCGCAACAGCGCCTGCTGCTCCAAACGGCTTGGGCGGCCATCGAGGACGCGGGATGGAAGCCCGAGTCCATCACGGGCCGTCGGCTGGGGGTCTTCGTGGGGGCACAGTTCCACGAGTATGCACAGTTGCTCGCCTCCGCTGGTCTCAGCCAGGCCCAGATCGGCACCGGAGTGGAGCACTCCATGCTCGCGAACCGCATTTCGTACCTGTTGGACGCGCGTGGGCCGAGCGAGGTCGTGGACACCGCCTGTTCCGGCGCGCTGACGGCGGTCCATCGTGCCATGCGGTCGCTCCGATCGGGTGAGACGGAGATCGCGCTGGTCGGTGGGGTCAGCCTGATGCTGACGCCCCAGTACCACGTGCTGACCACCCAGATGGGCGTGGCGTCGCCCAGTGGGCGCTGCCGCACCTTCGGCGCCAATGCGGACGGCTATGTGCGGGGAGAGGGCGTCGGCGTCCTGACCCTGAAGCCGTTGGCACAGGCGATACGGGACAACGATCATGTCTGGGGGGTGCTACGAGGCTCTGCAGTCGGGCACGGTGGTCATGCCCACTCATTTAGCGCTCCGAACCCCCGGGCGCAGGCCGACCTCCTGCTGGCGGCCTGGGATGATGCGAGCGTTGACGCCGCAGACATCGGTTACATCGAGGCTCACGGTACGGGAACGGAGCTCGGTGACCCCGTGGAGGTCGAGGGTCTGTCGACAGCGTTCGACGAGTCGGCCCGCCATTCGGGAAGGGCTCCCGCGATCGGTGCCTGCGGATTGGGCTCCGTCAAGACACAGATCGGTCACCTGGAGCCGGCCGCTGGGATCGCGGGTCTGGTGAAGCTGATCCTCGCGCTGCGCCACCACATCATGCCGGGCACGCTCAATGCCCTGCCGCGAAATCCCTATTTGGAACTGGAGGGCAGCCCCTTCACCGTGGTTGATCGCTCCACGGTATGGCCGGCGCCCGTCATCGACGGCGAACCACGTCGCGGCGGCGTCAGCTCGTTTGGCTTCGGCGGGGCGAATGCGCATGTGGTCGTCGAGGAGCACCGGCAGGAGCCATCGGCAGGCGAACCTGCGGGGGGCGTCGGGGAACCTCGAGTGGTCATGCTCTCCGCCCGCACGGATGCGCAGCTTCGCCGATCCGCGAGACACCTGGCGGACTTCCTGTCGCGAGATTTCGACCGACACCTGGAGAGGGTCAGGGTCGTGTTGGGCGAGTGGCTGGGAGTGCCTTTCTCCGAGTTGGACGGGGACACCACCTTGGGCGACGTCGGGCTTGACGCGACGTCCATCGCGTCGGTGGTGTCGCGGCTGCGGTCCCAGTGTGGGGCAAGGCCGCACGGCCTTGTCGCGGGCCTTGACACCACGGTGGCCGAGCTCGCTGCGGGCTTGCCTGCCACGGTGGACCTCGGCGACGTCGCCTACACCTTGGCGGTGGGACGTACAGCGCACCCACGCCGCTACGCGGTCGTGGTGGGTTCCATCGACGAGCTCGTGGAGCGGCTCGAGTAGTTTGCCGACGGGCGGGAAGCAGAGACCCTGGTTGGCGGGAGTGGGGACAGCGACGAGGAGGCTGCCGCGAGGGACTGGCTGCGTGGCGAGGACGTCGACTGGTCCACGTACATGTCCGGGCGGAAGGTGTCGCTGCCGACGTACTCGTTCGAGCCCTCCCGCCACTGGTTCAGCGGGCCGGAACCCGTTGCTGGGACAGTTCCGGACGCACCACCAACGCATCCCTTCGCGGGCAGCGTCGACGAAAGGGAAGGAATCTGGACCCTCACAACCACCCTGCGAGGAGGTGAGCTCTTCCTGCGAGACCACGTGGTTCATGGCTCCCGTACCCTCCCCGGGGTCGCCTTCCTCGAACTGGCCCGCTACGCGGCGGGTCTCCACATAGGGGGAACGATCAGCGTGGTGAAGGACCTCATCTGGGCCAAGCCCTTGGTGGCTGGTCCCTCGCCCGTGGAGCTGCGGTCCGCCGCGTCCGCGGGGCCGGGCGGAACGGTGTCGATCGAGTTCACTTCGGACGAAGGGATCCACGCGCGGGCCAGATGCCTCGTGTCCGAGTCAGCGCAGACCCAGCAGCCATTGCCGATTGCCGCCATCCGAGACCGTTTGACGCCATTCGCCTCCGGGGTCCAATGCTACGAACGGCTCCGGGGATCCGGGCTGGAGTACGGTTCCTCATTCCAGTGTCTTGATGAGGTGTGGTCCTCGGCGGACGAGGCTCTCGCCCGGTGGACCCGAGCACCGCAGCCGGCCTCCGAGCAGCGAGGCTGGGTACTGGACCCGGCCACCTTCGACGGGGCCCTGCACACACTGCTGGCGTTGGTCGACCAGTCGAGCGGCAATCCGTCCGTGCCCTTCAGCATGGGGGAGGTCCGGATCCACGCGCCGCTTCCGTCCAATGGCTGGGCCCATGCGACCAGGAGAGGCCAGGGCGCTGGTCACGTTCCCCGCTTCGACCTTCGGATCACGGACGGTGACGGAGCCGTGAGTGTTGACGTCCATGACCTGGCGCTGCGCCAGATGGCACCCGCGGCCAACGGCAGCTACGGGAACCCCGAGGTGGCGATCGGCGATCCCTCGACCACCGATGGGATCCTCGCCTTCGCCCCCTGTTGGGTACCCCGGGATCTGGGGGAAGCTGCGCAAAAGGACCGCCCGGTCCAGGTGTTGTGCGTCGGGGAGGCCTCTCGTCTGAGACACGCGCCGGAAACGGACGTGAGTGTGAGAACGGCCACGGTCGAGGACGTGTTCCACGCCTGCCGCGACCTGGTTGCCCAGAGAAATCCTGGACGGCTTGTGATCGTCACCGATCGGCGCGACCCGGTGGGTGAGGGATTGGCCGGACTTGCCCGCACCTCCCGACTCGAGAACCCGGAGCTGGCAGTCTCGGTGGTCCAGACGGACGGTCTCCCGGACGTGGAGCGGGTCCGTCAGGAGGTCTCGCGAGGAGACGACGATGTCGTCGTCCTGCATGGGGCGGACGGCCGATTCCGTCAGTCCCTCCGCGAGATCGAGCTGCCTGCGCCGTCCGGTCGGCCCTTCCGCGAAGGCGCGATCGCGGTGGTCACGGGAGGTCGAGGCAGGATCGGTCGGTTGTTGGCCGAGCACTTGGTGGGGCGCGGCGTCGCTGGTGTGGTCTTGATCGGCCGCCATCCGGCCGACGCGGAAACCGAGCGCTGGGCCCGCCAGCTCGGGGTGCCGGTGATGCTCGAGGACGCGAATGTGACGGATCGAGCGGCGACCACCGCCGCCCTGGGGCGCGCCCGTGACCGTTTTGGTGGTCTCCATGTCCTCGTCCATGCGGCTGGCGTGGTTCGCGATGGGGCACTGGCTCGAAAGAGCGATGCGGATTGGGTTGATGTTGTCGAGCCGAAGGTACGCGGGGCCGAGGTCCTAGACGAACTCACCGCACGCGACGACCTAGACCTGTTCGTCCTGTGTTCCTCGTGCTCCGGGGTGTTGGGCAACGCAGGGCAGGCTGACTACTCCTACGCGAACTGCCGTCTCGACGCCTTCGCACGCCAACGGGAGGAACTGGTCGAGCTCCACCGACGCTCCGGTCACACCGTGTCCATCGCGTGGCCGCTGTGGCGGGACGGTGGGATGACGGTGCCTGGTCACGTGGTGGACCGGCTCCGCCAGACCCTCGGGATGGCCCCGATGCCCACCGCCGTCGGTCTGGAGGTCTTCGACGCGGCGACCCTGTCCAACCAGACCCGAGTGGGGGTGGCCTTCGGTGACGTGTCGACCCTTCGGGAAAAACTCCTGGTGGAAGACCAGCCGCGAGACCTACCGGATGCCTCGCCGGCCGCCGATGAGGACGCCCTGATGCGCGTCGTCGCGAACTGGACTGCCGGGCGTGTCTCGGACAGCCCTGAAAGCGGTCTTTCAGGCTGCTTGTCTTGCTGCTCGGTGCTCCTGGTGGACCTCGCCCTGCGTCCTGTACCCCAGGGCGGAGTGGAGTCGTTTCTGATCGTGTGTTCCAGCTCGATCCAGGAGGCAATATCCCGGATGGCCTTGCTTCTTGTGGGATACACCATCTGATAGACCCTCTCGTTCCTTGAGGGTCGCA
>ERZ772964.368-NODE-368-length-20907-cov-13.7733_pt1 | contig 20907 bp, 9 predicted proteins | sample MGYA00580675_ERZ772964 | MGnify/ENA primary metagenome ERZ772964 (study PRJEB29015, sample SAMEA2737941) | human oral metagenome | biome: human oral; feature: human-associated habitat; material: dental | place: China | collected 2139 ... | reverse complement strand
AACACAACCTCACCATCACCCACGTCACCGCCGAAGAAGCCACCAACTACCCCCTGGCCCTGAGCGTCTACGCCGATGACAGGATCCGCCTGATCCTCGGGCACGAGCCTTCGATGTTCGAGCCGAGGACCGCCCGGCGCCTCCTTGACGACCTTGAGCGAATCCTCCTGTCGCTCGTCGAAGACGGTGAACGACCACTCGCACAGGTCGCCGGCGCATCCGACGACCGGATCGCGGTCTTCAGTGATGGCGGCAGCACGCCCGTAGCGCGTCTCAGCGTGGTCGACCTCTTCCGCGAACAGGTCCGCCGCGCCCCGGAGGCGCCCGCTCTTGTGAGTGCCGACGGCGCCCTCACCTACCGCGAGCTGCACGAGCGGGCGACCCGGGCCGCTCAGGCCCTGGCGGCAGCGGGCGCGGCACCCGGCTCGCGCGTGATGCTCTCCATGAAGCGCGACCGCTGCGTCGTGGTCGCCATGCTCGCGACACTCATGCTCGGCGGGACATACGTGCCGCTGCACGATACCCTCCCAGCCGAGCGCGTGGCCCGGCTGGCGCGGACGCACGATATGTCTATCGCTGTTGCCAGTGCGGAGGATGCGGGGCGCTTCCCGCCCGACGTGACCGTTGTCGAGATGGCGGAGGACGGGACAGTGCACGAGGGCAGCGGCACCAGCGCGTTGCCGGCCACGGCGCTTCTCCTGGGCCATCCCGTGTACATGATGTTCACTTCCGGCTCCACGGGGACGCCGAAGGGTGTCGTGGTGTCGAATCAGAACGTCGTCTCGCTCGCCGGCGACCACCGCTGGGACAAGGGGCATGAGCGAGTGCTGTTCCACTCCCCCCATGCGTTCGACGCCGCGACCTACGAGATCTGGGTTCCGCTGCTGCGAGGAGGGACCGTTGTGGTCGCTCCCGGGCAGGCCCTCTCGCCCCAGTCCCTCAAGGAGCTGGTGGCGGAGCACAGGATCACCTCTGCTTTTCTCACGACGGCGCTGTTCAACCTCTTCTCGCAGGAGGACGCCTCCTGCTTCGAGGGTCTGCACCAGGTCTGGACGGGCGGTGAGGCGGCTGATCCGCAATCATTCGTTCGCGTCATTGACGCGTGTCCGACAACGGCCGTGCACCACGTCTACGGCCCTACGGAGACGACGACGTTCGCCACTGCCACCCCGATCACGAGGGAGCAGGCCGCTGCGGGATACTGTCCTATCGGAGTCCCGATGGACAACACCACGGCCCGAGTCCTTGATGCGAGCCTGCGTGAAGTGGCGGTGGGCGCGGTGGGCGAGCTGTACCTCGCTGGTGCGGGGACCGCATTGGGTTATGACGGAGGCCCAGGCCTCACCTGTGAGCGCTTCGTAGCCGATCCGTTCTCCGGGGGGTCCCGCCTGTACCGCACCGGCGACCTGGTCCGGTGGGACCGGGAGGGCCGGCTCGAGTTCGTCGGGCGGGCCGACTCCCAGGTCAAGCTGCGCGGCTTCCGGATCGAGCTCGGCGAGATCGAGGCGGCACTGCGCGACCTGCCAGACGTGGCGCTCGCCGTCGTATCGGTCCTCAGGCAACCATCTGGGGGGAAGGCTCTCGTCGCGCACGTGACGCTCGACACCGGGAGCGAAGCCGATACGCAGAAGATGCGCGACGCCCTCTCGGCGATCCTGCCCGGCTACATGGTGCCGACGGCGATCGTCATAGTGCCCGCCCTGCCCCTGAACCCCAACGGCAAGGTCGACCGCCGGGCGCTGCCCGCCCCGGACTGGGACAGCGCCGCGCAGAGCGGGTTCGAGGAGCCGAGGACGCCGACCGAGGAGCTCGTAGCCGAGATCTTCTCTCAGATCCTGCACCGCAAGCGCGTCGGCCGCCACGACAACTTCTTCGACATCGGCGGTGATTCGGTGAAGAGCATTCAGGTCGCGGGCGAGATCCATCGGGCACTGGACCTCTCGATTCCAACCCGAACGCTATTCGACGCCCAGACGGTCCAGGCCTATGCGCAGGCGGTGGAGGACCACCTGTCAAAGGGCCTCTGACAGACGAGCACCTACCAGGAAGCAGGAACATGAGCGAGACGACAGACAGCCATCGGGCCAGACTGCAAGAGGAGGTTATGCGCCGACTCAAGAACCGCGCAGGGCGACAGGACGACATACCCGTCGTGCCGCGCTCGGGTCCGCTGGAACTTTCCCACGCCCAGCAGCGTCTGTGGCTGCTGGACCAGATGGAGCCCGGCCGCACCGACTACAACTCCGGATTCGCCCTCGAGATCCGGGGCCGGTTGGACGTCTCCGCGCTCGACCGGGCCCTGACGGCGCTGGAGCGCCGCCACGAGTCGTTGCGGACGACCTTCACGGAGGTGGACGGGCAGGGCCGCCAGGTTGTGCACGCGCCGTCCCCGGTCGCCGTGGCACCCGTGCAGACGGATCGGTCCCGTCTGGCCGACGCCGTCGCCGAGACCTACGGCGCTCCGTTCGACCTCACGGAGGGACCGCTGTGGCGACCCTGCCTCTTCCGCACCGGGGATGACCATCATGTCCTGCTCGTCACCATCCATCACATCGTCACCGACGGCTGGTCGATGGGTATCCTCCAGAGGGAGCTCGACCTCCTGTACCGTGCCGCGGCCGCGAACGCCGACATGTCTGCGGGCTCCCTCGCCAAGACCCTGCCGGAGCTGCCGTTCCAGTACGCGGACTACGCCGCATGGCAGCGAGCACGGCTCTCGGGACCGGCGTTCGACGCCTCCCTGCAGTACTGGCACGACAAGCTGGCGCACGCCACGACGGTGATCGACCTTCCGCACGACCACCCGCGACACAAGCGGCGCCTCACAGGCGGCGCCAACCACCGCATGAGCATCGACAGCGAGACGACGGCCCGACTGCGCAATCTCGCGAAGGAAGAGCATGCGAACATCTACATGACGCTGCTGGTGGCGACCCGGATCGTCCTGGCGCGCTGGTCCCGCCAGGACGACGTCGTGCTGGGCACCGTGACCGCGGGTCGCGATGATCCCCGGTTGCAGCCACTGGTGGGTTTCTTCGTCAATACGCTGGCGCTGCGGGGCGCTGTGGACGAGACCCTGTCGTTCCGCGAGAACCTGCGCCGGACGCGGGACGAGGTGCTGGCAGACTTCGATCATGTGGAGGTGCCCTTCGATCTCGTGGTCGACGCGGTGCTCGATGAACGCGACCCGGCGGTTCCTCCACTCGTGCAGGTGGCGCTCATCCTGCAGAACGTCGGCACTGTCACTCCCGCGCTCGGCGACCTCTCCGTGTCAAGCTTTCCCGTCGCGCGAAAACAGTCCGTCTTCGACATTGCGATCGAGGTCGTCGAGTCCGAGACCGGCCTCGACGTGTCGTTCGAGTTCGACCGCGGGCTGTTCGAGACGAAGACTATTGTTCGAATGGCCGATGATCTCGACAGCGTTCTGCGCCAGGCGCCGGACACCGCTCCTCTCCGGCAGCAGCCGCTGAGGGCCCCTGAGCCGGGTGCGTGGTGTGGGCCGGATGCCCCCGCCCCCGCCACGCTGATGGAGCTGTTCACGGCTCACGTGGCGGACACGCCGGAGGCACCGGCCGTCGTGGGCCCCGATACGGTGATGACCTACTCCCAGCTCGACCAAAGGGCCGCGCGTCTGGCGGGACACCTGCTGGCCCGGGGGCTGGGGAAAGGCGACCGCCTCGGAGTCTGCCTGCCGCGCGGGCCCGAGCTGATCACGGCTTTCCTGGCCTGTTTCTACGCCGGTGTCGTCTATGTTCCTCTAGACCCTGACTATCCAGCCGATCGGCTGGCGTACATGACGGCCGACGCCCGGATGGCGGCGGTGCTCACGAGCGAGGAGCAGTCCGACCGATTCCCGCAGAACGTTGCCTGCATTCATATGGGTGAGGGCGAGCCGACTCGTGCGGCCAGTCGGGTGGACCAGCCCGCCTACATGATCTACACCTCGGGATCCACGGGGCGTCCCAAAGGCGTGCTCCTCAGCCATCGCGGCTTCGCGGCCGCGTCCGCCATGCAGCGAGACGTGTGGGGCATCGGCACCGGCTCCAGAGTCCTGCAGTTCGCATCGCCCAGCTTCGATGCGTCCATCTATGAATTCCTCATGGCGCTCACGCGGGGGGCGGCACTCGTCGTTGTCCCGCCGCCGATGCTCGCCGGTTCCTCACTGCGATCCACACTCGCCGACCTCGGAGTGACCCACGCCGTCATCCCTCCCGCCCTCGTCGCAGCCCTGGAGGACGAGGACCTCGCCGGAGTGACCACCCTGGTCCTGGCGGGAGAGGCGTGGAGCGGCGAGCTCGTGGAGAGATTCGGCTCCACACGCTCCGTGTACAACGGCTACGGCCCGACCGAGGTCACCGTCTGCGCCTCCGTCTCCAGGCGTTTGCAGGGACTGTCCGGCGATGATGTACCGCCGCTCGGCAAGCCGATCCCCGGGTGTCGTCTGCAGCTGCTGGACCGCTGGCTGCGGCCGGTGAGCGACGGCATTCCAGCCGAGCTGTACATCGGCAGCGAGGGCCTGGCCCTGGGCTACTGGAACCGCGCCGGCCTCACGGCCGAACGCTTCGTCGCAGATCCGCACGGCCCGCGCGGCAGCAGGATGTACCGCACAGGCGACCTCGTACGGCGACGGCCCGACGGCGCGCTCGAGTTCCTGGGGCGCACCGATGCCCAGATCAAGATCCGCGGCTATCGCGTGGAGCTCGGTGAGATCGAGAACGTGCTCGCGACGCTCAAGGGAGTCGAGCGCGCCGTCGCGACCGTGACGGGCCAGCCGGGCAGCACGCGTCTTGTCGCCTATGTGGTCCCCTCGCAGGAGAGGACGGTCTCATCGGACTCCTTGGCGGCCGAGGCCGCCGCCGTCCTGCCGAGCTACATGGTGCCCGCCGCATTCGTCGATCTTCCTGAGGTGCCGCTGACTCCCAACGGCAAGGTGGATAGGAGGAGGCTCCCGGCCGTCGACTGGTCCAAGCTCGACGGCCAAGAGCCTGCTGAGCCGCGGACCGACATCGAGCGGAAGCTGGCAGCAATCTGGTGCGACCTCCTGGGGCTCGACCACGTAGGGGTGCGCAGCAGCTTCTTCCGTATTGGAGGCGATTCCGTCACGGCGGTGCGAATGGTGGCGAAGATCGCCGAAGAGCTGGGAGACCGGCTACCGGTCCGCAGAGTCTTCGACAGCCCGACGATCGGCGAGCTCGCAGCGCTGCTGGAGGAGCGCCATGGTACCGGCACCGCGCCGGCAGCCGTCCTCGAGCGAGTCGCCGACGCCGACCGCTATCCCCTTTCCGCCGCCCAGCGCCGGCTCTGGTTCCTCCAGACTCACGATCCCGAGGACACCTCCTACAACTCCGGTATCGCACTGCGGCTACGCGGCGTGAACGCCTCGGCGCTGGAGCAGGCCCTGCGCAGGCTGCTCGACCGGCACCAGTGTCTGCGGACGGTGTTCACGAGTGATGAGGACGGCACCCCGATGCAGACCATCCTGCCCGCCCCTGACGCTCCGGTCCTCAACCGCGTCGATCTGAGCCACCTGCCCGAGCATGAGCGTGAGGATGCCGTCTCGCAGGCGGTGGAGACATTCATGCACGCGCCCTACGACCTGTCCGCCGGGCCGCTCACCCGTTGCCTCCTGGTCCGGGAGGCGCCCGGGAAGCACGTTCTCGCTGTTGGCATGCACCACATCATCATGGACGCGTGGAGCCTATCGATCATCTCACGGGATCTCATGGCGCTGTACGCGCGGTGCAGCGGACGCGAAACGCCCGCCCTCCCGCCCGCGACGGTGCGATACATCGACTACGCGGCCTGGCAGGACCGTTTCTGGAAGTCGCCGGACTATGAGTCGGGCCTCGCATTCTGGCGGGAGCAGCTGGCTGGTCTCGAGCCCCTGGATCTTCCGACCGACCACGCCCGCCGCAGCGTCCGCACCGGCCGGGGAGATACCTGCGCCTTCAGTGTCCCGGCTGCGACCCTCGCGGGTCTGCAAGATCTTGAGCAGCGATCAGGGGCCACTCTCTTCATGGTCCTGTACGCGGCGACGCTGCTTGTCCTATCGCGCCATTCGGGGCAGAAGGATATCGCCCTCGGAACCGTCACCTCCGGCCGCGATCACGTCGGCCTGGAGAATGTGGTCGGCTTCTTCGTCAACACGATCGCGCCCCGTATCGCAGTTGACGAGGACGAGGACCTGCTGACGCTGGTCGGCAGGGTCCGCGACCGCCTCCTGGACGCGTTCCAGCACGCTGACATCCCGTTCGACAGCGTGGTCGACGCGATCAGCCCTGCACGGGATCCTTCGCGTCCGACGCTCGTGCAGGCTCTCATCTCGCTGCAGAACGCCCCGACCGGTGACGGGTGGGCCCTGGAGGGGGTCGAGGTCGAGGAGTACCCGGTCTCCCGCAACCACTCGCTGTTCGACGTCAGCGTGGACTTCGCCGAGGCCGACGGGATGCTCACCGGCATCGTCGAGTACGACGCGGACCTGTTCGACCCCGGCAGCATGGCTGAGCTCGCGCAGCATCTTGTCACCGTCCTGGCCGAGCTCGCGCACCATCCGGAGAAGCTGGTCCGCGACACCGCCCTCATGACCCCGTCGGAGACCGAGAGGATTCTCGCAGCGGGCACCGGCCCGGCCGGCGCAGACGCCCCACCGCTGCTGCCCGAGGCCCTGCTTGCGAAGAACGCCCACGAGCGGCCGGACAGCCCCGCGGTCACCGCGCACGGCGCAACGGTGTCCTTCGGCGAGCTCAGCGCCCGCGTTCAGCGCACGGCGGCGGCCCTATCGGCGCGGGGCATCGGCGTCGGCGACCGGGTGGCGACAGCGCTGTCACGCTCCGTCGACGCTGTTACCGGCATCTTCGCAGTATTGCAGGTGGGAGCGGCGTACGTGCCCGTCGACCCGGCCGGCCCGGCGGACCGCGTACGCCACATCCTGTCGCAGTCCAGGGCGCGGGCCGTGCTCACGGACGTGGACGCCCGCGAACTGCGAGCACTCGTCGGCGAGAATCTGCCGATCCTGCCCATGCGCGCGCTTGAGGACTACGAGAGCACGGCGAGCATGGCGACTGCCCCGGTGCGCGAACCGCGGCCGGACGATGCTGCGTACATTGTCCACACATCGGGTTCTACGGGTGAGCCGAAGGGCGTCGTCGTCACCCGTGCCAATGTCTCGGCCATGCTCACCGCCTACCGCATCGCGGTGCTCGATGAGATCGACCGCTCGGACACAGGCCGCGAGCTCACTGCCGCGCACCTGTCGGCCTGGACCTTCGACGCCTCCTGGGACCCGCTGGCGTGGCTCTTGAACGGCCATCACCTCCACATTATCGACGAGGAGACCCGGACGGACCCCGAGGCCCTGTGCGCGTACCTCTCTGACGCCCGTATCGACTACTTCGACACCACCCCGTCCTACCTGGAGCAGCTTGTCACCGCAGGGCTGCTCGACGAGGGGCACCATCGCCAGACCGTGCTCACGGTCGGCGCAGAGGCCCTCGGCAGCACCCTGCACCATAGGCTGGCCGCCGCCGGCATCCCGGCCGTCCTCAACTTCTACGGGCCTACCGAAAGCACGGTCAACAGCACGGTGTGGCGCGTCACCGACGGGGAGAGGCCGCTCATCGGCCGTCCCGTGGCCGGTCTCACCGCCCATGTGCTCGACGACCGGCTCCGGCCGGTCCCCGCCGGGGTCCGCGGAGAACTGTACCTGTCCGGCGCCAATGTCGCGGCGTGCTACGACAACATGCCTCGGCTGACCGCAGAGCGCTTCGTCGCGTGCCCCGGTGCGGACGGCGCTCGCATGTATCGCACGGGTGACCTTGTCCGCTGGACGGGAGAGCTGCAGCTGGAGTTTCTCGGCCGAAACGATAATCAGGTCAAGGTCAGAGGCTTCCGAATCGAGCTGGGCGAGGTCGAGAGCGCCCTGACAGCGCTGCCCGATGTCGCCCGGGCAGCCGTCGCGGTGCGCGAGGACGTCCCGGGCGTCCGCCGGCTGGTCGGCTATGTTGTGCCGGATTCCGGAGCGTCGCTGGACATGGTGACGCTGCGATCGATGCTGCGCGAGGTCGTGCCCGAGTACATGGTCCCCCAGGCGCTGGTGCCTCTCGAGGCTCTCCCCCTGAGCTCCACGGGTAAGACGGTACGTGCGCTGCTTCCACCACCGCCCGACGAGGCCTTCAGCACCGCCGCGTTCGTCGCCCCGGAGGGGGACACCCAGACGCGCCTCGCGGCCATCTGGGCGCAGCAGCTGGGGGTCAGCCGTGTTGGGGCACACGATAACTTCTTCGACCTCGGCGGCGATTCCATCTTGAGCATCCGGCTCGTGTCGCAGATCCGCGCCGCCGGCTGGGAAGTCACCACCAAGGATCTCTTCACCTACCAGACTGTCGAGTCTCTTGCGGCCGCGCTCGACCAGCGCCGTCCCGCCTCGGCGAGGAGAACTGAGTACGAGAAGGTCGAGGGGCCCGTCAGCACGTCGGCGATCAGCCACTGGTTCTTCGACTCGCACGTACTGGCTCCGCAGCACTTCGACATGTCGCTGCGCTACGAGCTGGCCTCCGGCATCGACATCGATCGCCTGAGGAGCGCTCTGCTGGCGCTCGTCGAGCATCACGACATGTTACGGCTGCGCGTGCACCGGGACGCCGATGGCTGGCACCAGCACCTTAACGGCGGGGTGGACCCCGGACTCGTGCATGTCGTTGAGATCGGTGGGCGCCCCGCCGACGAGGCAGTGCTGGAATGCGCGAGGCGAGAGCGCAGTGCGAGCAGGCTCGAGAACGGACCGCTGTTCGAGGCCTTCGTCCTCGCACAGGACGGGTGTCCGCGAGAACTTCTCTTAAGCGCCCATCATCTGGTAGTGGACGCCGTCTCCTGGCAGATCGTCCTGGAGGATCTTCAGACCCTTTACGACGCCGGCGGCACAACAGCCGCGCGCCTGTCAACCACCTCGTTCCCCACCTGGATGCGACGTCTGATCGACTGCACGCGCGCCGGCGCCTTCGACAGCGACCTCGAGGCCTGGACCGACACGGTGAGCCGAATCCGCTCGATTCCCACAGACATGAACGGCGGAGCGCACAATGTGGCGTCGGAGCGCACCGTAGTGGCGTCAGTCCCAGCGGATGTGACCGAGCACCTTGTGAGCCATACAACCGGGGCGCTCCGATGCCGGATCGACGATCTCCTCCTCGCCGCTCTCGCCCACGTGATGACCCGCTGGGCGGGCCAGCCGGAGATCGTGATCGAGAAGGAGGGCCACGGCCGCCACGATCTCTTCGAAGACGTGGATCTCTCCCGTACCGTGGGGTGGTTCACGACGCTCTATCCACTCGCTCTCAAAACCTCGCCTGCAAGTACGTTGGTCGAGCTCGTCGCGAGCGTGAAGCGGCAGACGAGGCAGGTGCCGGAGGGAATCAGCTATGGCGCCCTCCGCTACCTGCGAGGCGCGCCCGACCAGGGCCTCGTTCCCGACGCACCCGCCCCCGTGGTCTTCAACTACCTCGGGCGCTTCGGCGAGGATATCCGGGGAGACGGGGTTGTGGCCCGCATGCTCCCCACCCCGGGCTTCGACCACGCCCCGCAGGAGGCGCGGTCGAACCTGCTCGACATCACCGGCGCGCTGATAGACGGTTCACTGTCATTCAGCTGGACGTACTCGAAGAACCGTCATCGCGAGAGCACCGTCCAGCGACTGGCCAACAGCCATGTCGAGACTCTCACCCGGCTGGCCGCTGAGACGCCTGCACGGCAGCGCCTGAGAGCCGAGCCGTCCCGTCCCACTACAAGAAGGAAGTGACTCACCATGAATAACACCAACCCGTTCGAGGACGACAATGCCATCTATCACGTGCTGATGAACAGCGAGGGGCAGTACTCGCTATGGCCCGCCTTCTCTCCCGTACCCAAAGGATGGGATCAGGTTCTGAGCGACAGCTCACGCGCCGACGCGCTGGCCTACGTCGAGAAGAACTGGACGGATATGCGCCCGAACAGCCTGATCAGGTCGACTGACGGCTGACACCGTCGCCCTGTTGAGGTGCGGAGGCCGCGGGCCTCCGCACCTCAACACGTCCAAAGCCCCTCGTCTCGACTGATCGGCCAGGCGCGAGAACAACATGACGGCCAACGCCCAGGGCGAGGAGGACTCGCCCGAAGGGCACGATCGAGATTACGCGGCGAGGGCGCCAGGAGCGCGCACCGAACGCGCGGGCCCCGGCCCGCCGGCTCCTCGCCCACGCGGAGCGCGCGTTCGCCATGAAGACCATGAGGAAAGAGGGCGATACGTGCGGACCGCGCCCCAGCCATCGGTCCTCATGCCTTGCGAGAAGAATGTTCTCACTCTTATAGTGGCAGGGATCGGAAACACGGCAGCCGCCCGGCACCTGCGCCGGATCTGCGGCGGGACGAACAAGTCGACCGGCGCGTCCTCGTGAAGCCGGGCCTAAGCCCGGGCTGTGCGACCGATGGCCGGGCCGTCACTGCGCCGCGGAGCTTGAGCACAATGTTTCTATGACTTGAGAATGGTGTAGGATGGAAGAGAGTAACAGCGCTTTCGTCCGGCTTCTGGGTCCGGTACGGGTGCTCGATGCGGACGGGACTGCGATCCGGTTGTCCGGCCGGCGCACGGCCGCGCTAGTCGCGCGCCTGGCGCTTTCGGCAGGGGTCGTCGTACCGGCGGAGACGCTGCTCGACGACATCTGGGAAGACGATATCCCCGACGGCGGTACCGAGACGCTCCGTCGGCTGGCCTCGCGGACGCGATCGAGGCTCGCAAAGCACCGTCTTGCCGTCGGGCCCGTCCCCAACGGCAGCGGTTACCGGTTCGTCATCGAACCGATGCGCGTCGACGCGCATCGGTTCGAGCACCTGGTGACCGAGGGCGCACGCCTTCTGCGCGAGAACGCGCCCGCGCGGGCGAACGAGGCGCTGGTCCAGGCGTTATCGCTATGGGGAGGAGCGCCTCTTTCGGGAATCAGGTCGGAGTTCGCCTTACGCGAGGCGGCACGGCTGGAGGACCTGCACCTGCAGGGCCAGGAGGACCGCCTTGTCGCCGTGTCCAGCCTTGAGGGGCCAGAGGCGGCGGTTGGCGACCTGCAGTCGCTGGCGAGCGCCTTCCCGTTGCGTGAGCGCACCCACTATCTGCTCATGAGGGCGCTGCACGATTCGGGCCAGCGAGGTGCCGCACTGACGACCTACGACAGGTTGCGGCACTCGCTGAACGACAAGCTCGGTGTGGCCCCCGCTCGACGGGTGACCTCGCTGTACGAGGAGATCCTGCGCGACGAGCAGGCCACGCCCACGGGGTGGAGGAGCCCGTACCTCACCCGGGCGGTGGCCCGCGACCGGGAGATCCACCTGATCGACGAGCTCATGGACCGCACTCGCCTGGTCACGCTGACGGGAACCGGCGGTGTCGGGAAGACGCGTCTCGCCGTCGAGTACGCGACGCGCGCGACTGATCGCCCGTCTGACCACGGCCCTGCGCCGCGCATCTGCTTCGTGGGGCTCGCCGCCCTGCGGGACGGGGACAGCCTCGAGGAGGGGGTGAGCGCCGCGCTCAGCACCCACGACATGCTCACGCCCTCGCGCTCGCCGGCCCGCATTCCCCGCATCGCCTCGGCACTGTCCGACATGCCGACACTGCTCATCCTCGATAACTGCGAGCACGTGATCGAGCCCGCTGCTGCTCTGGTTTCTGAGCTGCTGCCGCTGCACCCCGACCTGCGGATCCTGGCGACCAGCCGGGAACCTCTTATGGTGGCGGGCGAGGCTGTGCTCAGAGTACCGCCGCTCCCGTTGCCCGACGGGAGCGGCGCCAGCAGTGGCGCCGTCGAGCTGTTCGAGCAGCTCGCCGGCCTGTCGGACCCGAGCTTCTGCATCCATGACGGCAATCGCGCCCTCGTGGAGTACGTCTGCCGTCGACTCGATGGACTCCCACTCGCAATCGAGCTAGCGGCCACCCGCACCAGGTCCATGGGGATCGAGGGCATTGCCGGCCACCTGAACGAGATGTTCCAGCTCCTCTCGTCGGCTCGGCGTACTGACTCGACGCGGCAACGGTCCCTCCGCGCGACCCTGGACTGGAGCTGGGATCTTCTCAGCCCCGACGAGCGGATACTCGCGCGGCGGCTCGCGTGGTTCCCCGCAGGTGCGAGGGTGGAGACCGCCGAGCATATCTGCGCCGGAGGCGACTTACCGCAGGAAGAGATCCCATTCCTGCTCTCGTCTCTGGTGGATAGGTCTCTCCTTACGATCTCGTCCTCGAGCGACACGCAGGCCCGTTACCAGCTACTCGAGACGACACGGCGCTATCTGCTCCTCCGTCTGGACGAGGCCGGAGAAACGGATCGCATTGCGCATTCTGCTGTCGAGTACTTCCGGGATCGGCTGCAGGACACCTTCCGAGGCCTGCTGTACGGCTGTCAGGCGGAGTCGCTCGCCTGGCTGGACGCAGAGTACGACAACATTGTGGAAGCCATGCGCCAATTAGACCGGGCGGAAGACCTGGTGGCGTTCGTGATTCCTCTGTCATGGTACTGGATCATGCACGGCCGCGTCGATGAGATCTCGCGCCAGCTCCGCGAGCTGGAGCCAGCGCGAGACGCTCTCCCGACCGGCGTCGTCCTCATTCTCGACCTCGTCGCCTCGCTGTGCCCGGGCCAAGATGACTCCGGCGGGCGGCGGCCCCTGTGGTCGGGCGTTGACGCCGACACCCTTCGCACCTACCCGCCTCTGGTGATGATCGCATGCAAGTCCGCCCTGCTGGCGGGGGATCTTACTGCAGTCGCCTCATTGCTCGAGATAGCGCATGACCATGAGGAGCCGTGGGTCAGGGCCGCCGGGCACGCCGCCCAGTCCATCGCCGCGGAGACGGCGGGGGATACCGAGGCCGCCGAGAAGTGCGCGGAAACGGCGGCAGCCGAGTTCAATAAGATCGGCGACCACTGGAGCGCCGGCCATATGGTCACCCTGATCGCACGGCACCGCTCACGCCGCGGAGACCTGGACGGCGCGGTCGAGGCTCTGCGCAATAGTGCGACAATGGAGGAGCGCTCGGGCGTTGTGACGGTACTGGCCCAGGTGGAGCTGGGAAGGCTCCTGGTGCGTGCCGGCCGGACAGAGGAGGGCCGACGCGTACTGTCTCGCACACTGGGGCAGGCCTGCAACATCTCGGCGGAGTACCGAATCCTGGCCCATGTGGGGATGATGGCCGCAGCTCTGGATGATGAGGACACCCGCGCAGCGGGAACCTCGTTGGCCGAGGTACGGGAGGTGATGGCCGCTCGGCTGGTCTCCGACCCGGAATACCTGAAGGTCGAGATAGAGCTCGTCACGGCGCGGCTGTACCTGCAACGCGGTCAGGTCAGGCTGGCCGAAGCGGCGATCCGTGAGGCGGCCGCAGGGGTCGCCGGCATCGCCTATCCCGCGCTCGACGCCGACGTCATAGACACGACCGCGTTGGTCCTCGAGGCGACCCGGCGTCCGGAGATGGCTGCTCGCGCCCTCGGGATGGCCGACCGGCTGCGGGGCGGCGGTACGGCGTCGGGAAAGGCGCCTGTCGTCCTCGGCGAGCGCCTGACCCAGGCCCTCGGCACCGAGAACTTCCGCTGGTTGTACGACGAAGGACGGGCGACGGGGCTCGGCGCCACGGGCGTGTGGGCGCTGGCAGCGATGAGCCTCTGAGATGAGTCCCGGTTCTGTCCGGAGATTGTCCGTGGTCCTTTGGTAGGGTGCTCGTGCTATTAAGTGAAGTCCTCGCCCTGGAGACCACCTTGCCGAACAGACCGCCTTTGCCCAGCAATTCCGACGCCCTCTCCTCTGGCGCCGCGCTCGAGCTGACGGAGGTGACCAAGACCTATCGGCTCTCCGGTGAAGACGTGCATGCGCTGCGGAGCGTCAGCGTGCGCCTGGAACCCGGCACCTTTACCGCGGTCATGGGGCCGTCCGGGTCCGGCAAGAGCACCTTCCTGCACTGTGCGTCGGGGCTTGACACCCCGACGTCGGGGCGGGTCATGATCGGCGGTCAGGATCTATCGGGCTATTCTGAACGCCGCCTGACATTATTCCGGCGCGATCACGTGGGCTTTATCTTTCAAGCCTACCTCCTTATTCCTACGCTCACGGTGGAGGACAATATCACCCTGCCGCTGCGTCTGAGCGGGAGGCCCGTCGACAAGAAGTGGGCGCTGGAGGTGGTCCAGCAGGTCGGCATGGCCGACCAGCTGCATCGGCGCCCGAGCGAGCTCTCCGGCGGGCAGCAGCAGCGTGTGGCCATTGCGCGCGCGCTCATCGCGCGCCCCAACCTGCTCATGGCGGATGAGCCCACCGGCGCCCTGGACTCGACGACCGGGACGCAGGTGCTGGAGCTCTTGGCTGTTGTCTCCTCGCGCCTGGGGCAGACGGTGGTGATGGTGACGCACGACGCCCGCGCAGCGGCCTATGCCGACGAGGTCCTCTTCCTGGCGGATGGCCAGCTGGTGGACAGGCTGACGGGCGCCTCGGTCCAGGATATTGCGGCCCGGATGGCCCGCCTGGGGGAGCGGCGGTCATGATCTCGCTCGCCCTGTCCACCGTGCGCGGCCGGATGGCCGCATTCGCCGGCGCGTTCGTGGCGCTGGTCTGCTCGGCAGCCCTGCTGTCGGCGACCTCCTATCTCGTGGAGTCCGGTCTCCGTTCGACGACGCAGGCGCAGCGCTACGCCCGCGTCAATGCTGTCGTCGTGGGCGAGCAGACCATGCGCGTTCCCGGCAGTGATGTTCTGTCGGGTGTCCGGCTGCCCGAGACTGTAAGGGTTCCTCGTGCGCTCACGGCGGAGGTCGAGGCCCTGCCGGAAGTCGACTCAGCGGTGATGGACGACCGGATCACCATGCGGATCACAGGCGACGCGGCCGAGACCTCCCCGAGTGATCGGGCTCTGGAGACCCGGAGGTGGTCTACGGCGGCAGCGGGCGGTTTTCATATTGTCGAGGGCAGGCAGCCCGGCTCCGGGCAGGAGATGGTGCTGACGGTCGATGAGGCGCGTCGTCGCAGCATCGACCTCGGGCAGACGGTCACGGCGTCGGTCGACGGGGTGCCGCAGGACTACAGCGTGGTAGGGCTGGTCGCCGCCGACGTCGAGACGGGTGAAGCTCCCACGGCGTTCCTCACCGACGCGCAGGCGGACTCGCTGGTGCGCGACCCGGATGCCGGCGACGTCCTCCTAGTGCGAAGCGCTGATGGAGTGAGTGCCGCGCAGGTGAGAACCGCGGTGGAGAGAGTCCTGCCCAAGGGACTCGCCGTCGGCACAGGTCAGCAGGTGGCGGACGCCGAGCACCAGGACGTGGCGGCCGGTCGATCGCTGCTGCTTCTGCTCGCCGGCTCGTTCGGCGGAGTGGCCGTCCTGGTCTCCTTCTTCGTCATCTCCTCAATGATGAATCTCGTGCTCGGCAGCCGGAGGCGCGAGTTCGCGGCCTTCCGCGTGCTCGGCGCAACGCCGCGGCAGCTGATCTCCATGGTCTTCGCCGAGGTGGGGATCCTGTGCCTCGCGTCGGGCGCCGTCGGCGCGCCCCTTGGCACCTGGGTGGCTTCGCTGCTGCGGAACGTGTTCGTGAGCCTGGGAGTCATGCCGGCCTCGCTCCGGCTGGTCGTGACGCCGTGGGCGGGTGCGATCGGCGTGGCACTGGTCGTGCTCTGCGCCCTCCTGGCCTCGTGGCTGGTCACCTACAGCGTGGCGTCCATGAGCCCGGTCTCCGCCTTGCGGGACGCGGCCCCGACTGTGCGGCCGGTGCGCCCCTGGCGCGTCGTGGCCGCCGGGATCACACTGGCCCTGGGCTGCATGGCCATGACCATGCCGCTGTTCCTCCACAACGATATGGGAGCCGCAGGTACGGGCAGCGCCGCGCTCGTGCTCGTCATCACCGTGGCCCTCGCCGGCCCGTTCCTCCTCAGGCCCGTGGTGCACCTGGTGTCGGCTCCCGTGCGACGCATAGGGGCCAGCGGATTCATGGCAGCGGAGTCCGCACGAGCCGATACCCGTCGCATAAGCGGCGTGGTCATCCCACTGGTCCTCGCCGTGGGGTTCACCCTCTCGATGGTCTACAGTCAGATGACCCTCTCGAGCGCCGTCGCGACGCAGGCGGAGCACGGCGTGGTGGCGGACGTGGTGGTCGCCGGCATAGGCGGAGACCCGATTGCGCCCCAGGTGACCTCGGCCGTGCAGGGCGCGCCCGATGTCCGTCGCGTCCTGGGCGTCAGTGACAGCAAGGTCTTCGTCCCCGTGGGTCTTTTCGATGACGTTGAGGTGACCGAGCTCAGCGCCTCGGTCTTGTCCGGCGAAGACGCGCAGGAGGTGCTCGACCCCGGCGTCACGAAAGGATCGCTGCTGGACCTCCGGGGCAATGCCATCGCCCTGGACAGCTCGACCAGCGCGACTCTGCGCCGCGGGCTCGGGGACCTCATTGACGTACGGCTCGGCGACGGAGCGCCTGCTCGGCTCCGTGTCGTCGCCATCTACCAGCGCGGACTCGGGCTGGGGGAGGCGCTGCTCCCGCAGAGCGCGGCCCAGGGGCATGTGGCCCCGCCGACCCGCCTTCTTGTCGCGGGCGCCGAAGGCACCTCGCAAGAGCACCTGACCGGCAGCGTGAGTGCGGCGCTCGCGCCCTATCCGGCAATGACGACGACGGACCGGGCGGGGTTCGCGACCTCGTCGCGGGCGGAGGCGACGATGGCCGCCTGGGTCAACCTCCTCGGTCTGCTGGTGATCATGGGGTACGTGATTATCGCGGTCGTGAACGGCCTGGTGGTGGCTACGAACGCGAGACGTCGAGAGCTCGCGCTGCTGCGGCTGGTCGGAGCCACGCGCAGGCAGGTCCTGAGCACCATGCGCTGGGAGACCCTCATGGTGGTCGTGTGCGCCGTGCTTCTCGGCACGGTCGCGGGAGGCCTGCCCCTGATCGTCCAGGCCATCGGCTTCCTCGGGTCGGTGGTGCCTGCGGGCCCACCGTGGATCTACGCCGCTATCGTCGGCACTGCCATGGCGGTAGGCGTGATCTCGGTCATGCTGCCGGTCAGGGTGGCACTGCGCCAGGCGCCTGTCGACGTCATCGGGCAGAGGGAATGAGATGAACGCGCGACGCGGTCGAAGGCAGCTCTGGGAAAGCCGCCCGTCACCAGCAGGAACGGTCACCCGCCGGCGAGCGCCGGCGGGCGCCGCTGGCGCTCGCCGGCGCCGATGGGAGATGACCTGGCGGCGCGGCCCTCTCATGACGAATCCGGGCACCACCCACTGTCACCCCCGGGGACCGCGCCGCCCCCGCCACCCCATAGCTTTGCCGCTCCCCTGGACCCGAGAACGACACCGGGCCGGGCCAGGGCCTGTCCGCCCCATGTCCGACTCCTGCCCCGGACAGCTGGTTCTGCGAGACCCGACGACAACTGCCTCCGGGAGAAGAAATATGAAGATGGATGTGCGGGCCGAAGGGCTCGTCAAAACGTTCGGTAAGACGCGCGCGCTCGATGGTGTCGATCTTGCGGTGCCTCGCGGATCGGTGCTCGGCGTACTCGGTCCGAACGGCGCGGGCAAGACGACACTCGTCAGAATTCTGGCGACGTTGAGCCGACCTGACTCGGGAACCGTCCGGGTCGCAGGATGTGATGCTGTGAGAGATCCTGTGGCGGTGCGGGCCCGCATCGGACTCACGGGACAGTACGCGTCAGTTGACGAGGAGCTGACCGGGCAGGAGAACTTGATTCTTATCGGCAGGCTCCTGGGCCTGCGACCCGCCGACAGCCGCGCCCGAGCCAACGACCTCCTGGACAGATTCGGGATGCAGGAGGCCAGCGGACGTCCCGTGAAGACCTACTCCGGAGGTATGCGTCGCCGTATCGATCTTGCCTTGAGTCTCGTAGGCCGCCCTGAGGTGCTGTTCCTCGACGAGCCGACGACTGGTCTTGACCCCCGCAGCCGCGAGGACCTCTGGTCGATCGTGCGCGAGCTCCGGAGCGACGGGATGACGGTTCTGCTCACCACCCAGTATCTGGAGGAGGCGGATCAGCTTGCAGACCGCATCACCGTGATCGATCACGGCGTCGTCGTCGCTGAGGGAACGCCGCAGGAGCTCAAGCGCGAGACCGGCGCTCAAACCCTTGTCGTCAAGGCGAGCGACCCTGGCCGGGTAGGGCGACTGGTGCAGATCGTGCGCGATATACACGGATCCGAGCCAGTCGTCGCACCCGACGGCGTTACAGTGACCGTCCCGACAGATGACCCGCTCATGCTGTCAGCGATCGTCCGTCGTCTTGACGCAGACGGTATCGCCACCGACGAGGTCGCGCTGCGTCTCCCCAGTCTTGACGACGCCTTCTTCGCGTTGACCGGCCGACCGGCCACCGAGCGCCCCGCAAACCCGCCTGCCATTGCTGATTCTGTTGAGGATGTTCCCGCATGACCGCTCAGCCCACCGACCGCACGGCACGAGACTCCTCCCCGCTGTCGATCTCGCAGCGCGACACAGGCCAAAGCCATCACGACGTCCCCGTCAAGAGGCCGCTCTCGGCCCTGTCGGAGAGTCTCGTCCTCGCTGGACGCAACCTCCGCTATGTGGTGCGGACGCCCACGACTCTAGTCGACACCGTAATTCAGCCCGTCCTGTTCCTGGTGGTCTTCGTGTTTCTTTTCGGCGGAGCCATCTCCGGTGGCTGGCGGGCCTACTTGCAGCTCATTGTGCCGGGCCTGATGGTGCAGATCGTGATGTACGCGTCAATGGGTACAGGCATGGCGCTGAACACCGACATCGACAAAGGCGTCTTCGATCGCTTCCGCAGCCTTCCTATCAGCCGGTCCGCCCCTCTCGTAGGTGCTGTGCTGGGGGACATCGTCCGTTACATAGTGGCACTCGCGGCCCTTCTCAGCCTCGCATTCGCACTCGGCTTCCGTGTCAAGACCAATCCGCTGTCGGCGATGCTCGCCTGTGCGCTCGTGATCCTGTTCGGCGTTACCCTGTGCTGGCTATCCGTGCTTGTCGGCATGATCGTCTCCAGTCCTCAGGCAGTACCGGGTATCGCCACGGCAGTGATCCTCCCGCTCACATTCGGTTCGAATATCTTCGCCGACCCGTCCACAATGCCGGGATGGCTCGAGGCGTGGACCAAGGTGAACCCGGTGACCTACTTCGTTGACACCACCCGGGCCCTTATGCTCGGCGGTGACGTCATGCGGGCGCTCACGATCAGCCTCGTCGCCGTCCTCGTGATGCACCTTGTGCTGCTACCGCTCGCGGTACGCGCCTATCTGCGCCGGGTTCGCTGAAGCGACGGCTTCTCGCTGAAGTGACGGCGGCAGGGAATCGCCCCCCGATCGAAGGCAAGCAGCGGGTGCTCACTCCGGAGCGCCTCCGCGACGCAGTGCCGCACCATAATGAGCTCCCCGTACCGCCCTCTCACGCCTCCACCAGGATGGTCACCGGCCCGTCGGCCTCCATGTCAATGAGCATGTGCGCCCCGAAGCTCCCGGTGGCCACCTCCAGGCCGCGGCCGCGCAGCGCCTCGACGACGGCGTCCACGAGCGGGGCGGCCACGGGCCCGGGCGCCGCGGCGTTCCAGGAGGGCCGCCGCCCCTTGCGCACGTCGGCGTAGAGGGTGAACTGGGAGACGACGAGCACCGGCGCCCCCAGGTCGCTCACCGAGGCCTCGCGGCCGGGGGCGCCGCCGTCGTCCCCCGGACCGTCGAACAGCCGCAGCTCGGCGATCTTGCGGGCGATGGCGGCAACCTGGGCCGGGCCGTCGTCGTGGGTGGCGCCCACAAGCGCCAGCAGCCCGGGCCGGGTGATCTGCCCGACCGTCACCGGCCCGCCCTCGCCATCGACGCGCACCGCGGCGCGGCTGACCCGCTGGAGGACCGCGCGCATCAGCGCCGCCGGCCGCCCGCGCCGCCGCGCCCGTCCTGCCCGCGCCTGCGGATGCGGACGCGCACCCGCACGGGCCGGTAGTAGTTCAGGGCCGGGCGGACGTCGGCCAGGTAGACGGCGTTCGCGACCACGCCGAGCAGGCCGAAGAACGACGTCAGTCCCGAGAACGCGACGACCAGCACCCCGACGGCGTTGACGGCGAGCCAGAAGCCCTTGGTGCGCTTGTCGGCGGCGATGAAGTTCTGGGCCGGGCGCCGGAGGGTGTCGATAAGCGCCCAGGCGCCCAGGCCGATGGCGCAGAAGCCGGCGAGGATCCAGGTCCATCTCACGGCCACGGCCAGGTAGTACGCGGTGAGGATAAGAGCGGTCACGGTGCCACCCTACCGGCCGAGCAGCGTCGTGCCTTGGAGCAGGCACGGAGAACCCTGAGAAGTCAGCGCAGCAGGCCCCTGCGCAGCCCCGCGCCCGGGCGCTCAGCCGGGCTCGCCTGCGCCTTGCCCTCGGGCGAGACGAGCGGCTCCTGGGCAGCGGCCACGCGCACGGGCTCAGCCGCGCGGCGCGGCCCGGGCTCGGCCTCCCCCTCGGCGCCCGCCGGACCCTCGGCGTCCACGGTGAGCACGGCATCGACGGGCACGCCCCGGCGCAGCAGGGCCAGGGCCATCGGCCCGAGCTCGTGGTGGCGGGCCACCGAGGTCACGGCCCCCACGGCCCTCTCCCCCATTCGCACGACGGCGCCGGGCGCTGGCAGCCGGCCGGCGAGCCCGTCGAGCTGGAGAACGGTCAGGCGCCGCGGCGGCCGCCCCAGGTTCAGGGTGCGGGCGACCGTCTCCTGCCCCGGGTAGCAGCCCTTGGTCAGGTGGACGGCGGTGCGCAGCCAGTCGAGCTCGTGCGGGATGGCGCGCTCATCGACCTCGCGCGCCCACCGGGGCCGGCCCGCCTCGACCCGCAGCGCCTCCCAGGCCAGCGACCCGGCCGGGCCTCGCCCGGGCGCGGCCGCCAGGAAGGCGTCGACGACGGCGCCCGCCTC
>ERZ772964.365-NODE-365-length-21088-cov-58.4227_pt1 | contig 21088 bp, 7 predicted proteins | sample MGYA00580675_ERZ772964 | MGnify/ENA primary metagenome ERZ772964 (study PRJEB29015, sample SAMEA2737941) | human oral metagenome | biome: human oral; feature: human-associated habitat; material: dental | place: China | collected 2139 ... | reverse complement strand
ACCAAGAAAATGAGGATCTACCCGATCCAGGGAAACCAGAACGCCGAGCAGATCACCCTCATGATGGATCGTCTTCAGCGCGAGACCGACGAGGGAAAGAAGATCGCAGTCGTCCTGGACAACGCCAGGTTCCACCACGCCAAAGCCTTGAATAATCTTTATGCCCCCGGCCAGGCTCTGGAGCGAATCACGCCCATCTACATGCCCCCCTACGCCCCCGACCACAATCCCACAGAACACGTCTGGAACGCCGCCAAGAACAATATCGCCAACCTCCAGCGCGACACCCCGGAGAACACCTTCGCGGCCTTCACCGCCTACATCACCAACCGCACCTTCGACTACGACTTCGAGCACCTCCCAGTCACACCACCACACACCGACTTTGTTTAATTCCAGCCATACCCGCTGCGCGACAAGCTCGGCACAATCCATCGAGGCGGTAAGACCTACGAGCGCTGGCAGCACAAGCCGAATCACAGCCGGAAGGCCGGCAGAACTCCGCTGCTACACGTGCCGAAAACACCCGTACCGGACCGCCGAGCGGACCGAAGGATGTCCGTCAGAATGACATTGGCGGCCCGAGCGGACAAGGCGCGGGCAGAGAAGCCGCATGATTGCAAGGGTCTCTCTAAGAGAGCGGAGCGCCCAAAGGCCACAATGTCATTCTGACGGACACCTCGTCCCAAGCCCATGCCTGCGCACAGCATGGTTCCGCGCTCCACACACGATCGGGACCGCTCAGGCAGGTGCGCGGGTGAGAGCATCGGTCCCGACGATGCCCACGCATGCCGACCCGCACCCCTCAGGCGAACCGACTCCGCGGTGAGCCGGAGCTCCACGACGTCACCTTCAAGAGTCGGCCCCAGCCGGGGCCGTCCCGGGGGCGACCACCCGAAGTCCCACGGACCGGGCGGCCTTGCTGAGCCTGCGGTCGTAGGTGAGGACGGCGGCGGCATCGAGCCGCATCGCCGCTTCAAGGTGCAGCGCATCAAGGGTCCGCAGGTACGGCATGGGCAGCAGGCCGGCGCTACGGTAGACAGCCCGATCGAGAGCGGCTAGCGAGACACCGTCAAGGAGCCGAGTCACGTCAGCCTGATCAATACCCTCCCGGACGGCGAGACGACGCAGCTCGACCTCGAGGAGGTCACTGGAGACCAGCATGTCCGAGGTCTGGTCGAGCCAGCTCTCCAAGGCGTCGCTCTCAAGCTGCTCGACCAGCAAAGCCCCCAGGGCGGAGGTGTCGACATATACGACTGTCCGTGACGTCACTGCCGGTCCTCGCGCAGCTCATCGAGAGTCTCGGCAAGACTGGGCGCTCCGGCCTTCCGCGCGATCCCTAAAGCCGCCCATCCGCCCTGACGTCGTGCCGGTCGAACGATCCTCAACGCGGGCGCGGGCTCCTCGAGCGGCACGATCCTCGCCACCGGAACCCCCCTGTTGGTCACGACAAAAGACTGGCCCTCGCTCACTGCACGCAGCACCCGGCCAGACTCGTTGCGCAGCTCGCGCTGAGAAAGACTCCCGAGCTGGGGCTCAACACCGGTCACGACCACAAGTGTAGCATTCGCGCTACATGGCATGATGGCATGGACGTGGACGGGAATGCGTCGGGGCCGCCCGGCTCCGGCCCCCTCCCAGCGTGCTGAGTATCCGTCAGGGCCGCAGAGCTCGAGACGCCGCCCCTCCGCGCCGTTACGCCTTGAAACCGTCACACATTGAATCGGAACTCAATCACGTTCCATATGAGACGAACGCCATAGGCGGCAAGGAAGAACTGTGAGCACCCTTCCGTGCTATCGCTCTTGCCGAGCCGCGCCCCCATCATCGATCTCAGGGGCAACGCAGAACCACTGACCCGGAAACCGGCGACCGGTGTTCAGAATTAAACAAAACTGCATTCTGAGGCAGTTGCGGCGGGTGGGTTGCCGGACGTGTCTCGGACAGCCCTGAAAGCGGTCTTTCGGAGTTGTCCGAGACACGCCCGGCAATCCACTCCCGTCACACCACACACAACAAACTTGCTCAATTCTAGCCATAACCACGTTACCCTCATGCGTGTGCGGGACAGGAGGATCAAACTAATCCTCCCGCCTTGCACATATTCGTCGATGAGCATAATGTCATTACTCAACCGTCACTGTTCCATGAGTTCAACCAAAAAGTCAAGACGGGAACCCGTTAAAGGCACGCCCATGACTCGATCACATGGATGCAATCTCGCGGCGGAGCATCGACTCAGGAACCATCTCACCGAACTTCACCGCGCGTAAGGCGCGTGCATCGATGATCGGATCCATGATGTCCGGCACCGTCTCCCTTCTCCGCATAGCCAGGGCCAGGGCGCTGCGTGCCTGACTGACGGGCGCATCGGGTGCGAGGCTGATGGAGAAGTCATCCCACTGCACTGCCACGGGAAGAAGCTCAGGCGCAGTGCGACTCAATGCACCGACGATGGCCGCGTTCCGCCTTCCCCCGGCGAACGTCCACCAACGCGCGTTGCCTCCCGACTCTCGAATGAGGACGTCCGGTTCATGAGGGCTCACCCGCTCCTCGTACTTCTCCCTGAGCTGCTTCAGACGAGACACCGCCCTCCCGGTCAGGCGCACCCCTGCGGGGTCCTCCCCCAGGAGCACACGGCGGACAGCCCCTGCCAGCGCACTGCTCAAGGGCCGCGCGGAGGCACTCCAGCGCATGGATCCGCCGACGTCGGAGGGCTCAACGTGGACGCGCCGACGGCCCCAATCGACGCTGCGAACCACCCAGCCCCGGCCCGCAAGGGTGATGGTGCGCGGCCCCTCAACACGGGTGCGCAGGGTGACCGGATCGAGGAAACCGATCTCCTCGCGCCCATGGAGCACGGCGAGTTGGGGATCGGCCGTGAAGACGGCCATGATGTCGCGGTAGTGGATTCCCCCGTAACGGCGCTCGGCCTGCGGACCGGCGAAGAGGATATTCCCATCCACACCGAGAAAACCATGCTCTTTCATGTGATCGGCGATATCCGTCCAATCCTGCTGCGTCAGCGGTGAGAAACCATCGAACCAGCCTCTCCACTCATCCTCGCTGATGCCGCGCTCTTGAAGCACGAGCCCCAGGATCTGCTGGGCGGCCACGTGATAGGGCATCGCAGGAGGGACGATAGGCTCGACGTACCCGTCCGCCCAGAGCAGCAGGAGGCCGGCGGCCATCAGCAGGTCATCGTCATTGGTCTCCAGGAAGAGCATGTTGCGGCTGGCTGCACTCCGGCGCCCGGTGCGGCCGAGCCGTTGCAGGAAAGAGGCCACGGTGCGCGGCGCCCCGATCTGGAGGCAGCGGTCCAGGTCGCCGACGTCGACTCCGAGTTCGAGTGTGGAGGTGGCGGTGATGACGCAATCACGGGACTCGGAGAAGGCCCGTTCCGCGCGTCGCCGCTCCGAGGCGGCCAGGGAGGAGTGGGAGACGAAGGTGGTGACTCCCTTGAGGTGGAGTCCGTGGGCGAGGATTTCCACACTGCGCCGGGAATCGGCGAAGACGAGTCTTTTCTCCCCCTGGTGGAGCCCGGCGATGACGGTGGCCGCATTGTCCAGTCCGCCCACGTAGTCCAGGCATATCTCGGCTTCCTCAGCATTACCGGTATGACTGTTGTCGGCACTGCCGGTATTACCAGTATTGCTGCCGGGATTGAGAACGCGCCCGTTTCCCGGGCGGCCGGCGCGCAGCCACGCCAGCAGCGCCTCGGGGTTCCCGACCGTGGCCGACAGGCCGATCCGCTGGAGCCGGCGCCCGGCGAGGCGCTCGATGCGCGAGAGCACCCCTTGGAGGTGCCAGCCGCGGTCATCCCCGGCGAAAGCGTGGATCTCATCGACGACGACGGCACGCAGGTCGGCGAAGAGGAGACGCGGATCGGTGACGGTGGACACCAGCATGGCCTCAAGGGATTCCGGTGTCGTGAGCAGGATGTCGGGCCGTTCGACGGCGAGGCGGCGCCGGGCTGCGGTGCTCGTGTCACCGTGGCGGACCTCGCAGCGCCGGCCGAGCCAGGCAGCATAGGAGCTGATCCGGGGCTGGAGGTTGTTGAGCAGGGCGCGCAGCGGGCAGATGTAGAGCACGGAGGTGCCGCGCCAATCCTCCTTGGTCATGCGGGTCAGCAACGGCAGGATCGCCGCCTCGGTCTTGCCCCCGGCGGTGGGCGCCAGCAGGAGGGCGTCCTCCCCGGTGGTCAGCGTTCGCGCGGCGATGTCCTGCAGTGGCCGCAGCCCGTTCCAGCCCAGCGAGTTGACGATGTGGTACTGCAGGGCCGGGGCCAATGCGTCGAATCCGTCACCGGCCCCTCCCCCGGCCTCCTCGTGGGTTCCGGGCGCCGCCCCGTCAGACATCGAGCTCGATGCTGTCGGGATCGGTGCGCGGCCCGTCCTGGCCCACGTCGTGCGCCCCGATAGTCAACTGGTAGTGCCGGCGGGGGTCGAAGTCCTCGAACTGGTCGATGCGGTCCAGGATGTCGCCCACGAGTTTCTTCAGGAAGAGGCGGGGCGCGATCCCCGTGCGCTCGCCGAGTCCCCCGGCGACGGCCCGGGCGAGGTCGGCGATGTAGATGTCATCGGCCAGGCGCTCCAGCCTCGGGGCGCTGGGGCGGCCTGCCGTGTAAAGATCACGCACCCGCTTGCCCACCTCGGTGAGTGCATCGGTGGTGAACCCGGGCAGGCGGATCTGGACGGCGCGCGGGTTGTCGAAGCGGGCGTCGGTGGTGAAGTCGGTGGCGAGCCTCTGTGCGAGCGGGGGCAGGCGCGGGACACCGGAGGGGCCGTCGTAGAAGGCCGGCGTCCCGGTCAGGACGAGGTAGAGGCCGGGGTAGCGCCCTGCATCGATCTCATCCATGAGCTGGCGCAGCGCGTTGAGGGCCTTGTCCCTGGTGTCGGAGCGCATGCGCTGGAGGGTCTCGACCTCGTCCAGGACGAGGATGAGTCCGGGGTGCCCGGCGTCCCGCAGGACGGTGAGGAGGCCCTGCAGGAAGGACATGGCGCCGAAATGGTCGAGGTCCCCCTTGACGCCGGCATCTCGCTTGGCGGCGGCGGCCACGTGGGGCTGGCCGGCGAGCCAGGCGGCCAGGGCGTCGGCCGTCGCCGGATCGGTGCCGGTGGCGCGGTGGTAGCCGCGCAGTGCCTGGGCGAAGGCGGGGTTGGAGGCGCTGATCGCGGTGAGCCTGCGGTCCATGAGAGCGGAGGTGGCGGCTCCCAGCGCCTCGAGGTTCTCGGCCAGCTCCGGCTCGGCACTGATGGCGTCCTCCTCGACGGTGTAGATCCAGGAGTCCAGGACCGAGCGGAAGGCCGACGGCGGGATGCTCGCGGTCCGCAGGGATTCGGCGATGCGCCGGTAGATGGTCTCCAGCCGGTGCAGCGGCGTCTCGGTCTCGGAGATCTGGACCTCGGCGGCGGCGAATCCGCGGCGCAGGGCCTGCTCGGCCAGGTGCCGGGTGAAGAAGGTCTTGCCGCTGCCGTACTCGCCTCGAACAGCTTTGATGGCGAAGCCACCGGCTGCCACGGTGTCGAGGTCCTCGGCCAGGGCGCCCTGGAAGGGATCCAGGCCGACGGCGAGCTGGTCGAGGCCGTTGGCGGGCACGGTCCCGCGCCGCAGCGCGGCGATGATCTCATCACGCCGACGGGGCGACACGGCGAGTACCCGGGTCATATGGCGACCTCGAACTGGTCGGCCAGCAGCTTGCGGTCGATGGTCAGGAAACCGTCCTCATGATGCAGGATGGGGTACCCGTCAACGTTGAGGACCTGCTCGATGACCGCGAGGACGCGGGGAAGCCGCACCGGCGCCACGGCGAGGACCCGCGTGAGGGCGGAGTCGGGCAGACGGCCGCCGGCGGCCAGGAGGGCGTCGATGAGGGCGGCGACGGCAGTCGCCTCCGGCAGGGCGCGGGGGGCGAGCCCCTTCTGCTCCTGGTAGCGCTCAGAGCCGACGACGGCGGCGCCGGTGCTCCTCCCGGCCCCGTCGCGGGCGGGCGGTTCCGGCTCCTCGTAGGACTCGAAGAGGTCGGGGCCCTGCGGCTGGGCCTTGGGAGCCTTGCGCCCCGGCAGGCCACGGCCCGTCGGCGCCTGCGACACCCCCATGGCGCCTCCCGCGGCACCCTGCGCATCGCCCTGGCGCTGACTCCACCACAGCGGTTCGGCGGAGGGCACGAAGACCCACCCGTCAGGCAGCTCGGCATCCCATGCGTCGTCGTCGAAACCTGCCGGGCGGGGCTGGAGGACGATGAGCGGGACGGCGATCTCGGCCAGGGATGCCCCACCGTGGTAGCCCTCGGCCCGCCGCTTATAGCGCAGGAGCTCGTCCACGGCCAGGACGGCGCTGCCGGTGAGCACGCGGCGCCCGTGCACGAGCACCTCGCCGGGGCCCGCAGGCCCGGCCTCGGCGCTGCGGGAGCGGGCCGAGTCGGATTCGAGGGCGGATTCGTAGCGGCCGCGCCGCTCGACCACGTGGCCGTGGTCCGCGGTGAGGATGACGGTGCGGCCCGCGTTGGCGGCTGCGGCCAGCAGCGCCTTGAGGTGGCGGATGCGGTCCGCCTTCCAGTCGTCGGCGGGCTCGCCCTTGGCCAGGGCGTCGTCGATGGTGTTGAGGACGCAGGCCACCAGCGGGAGGCCGCGGGTGTCGGCGATGGCCTGGGCGATGGGGCCCGCGAGTTCGGCCCCGGCGGATACGGAGTCGAGGTCGTCCTTGTGGAAGACGGCGGCGCCGGGCAGGCCCGTGCGCCTGGCCAGGGCCTCGATCCCGGCGCTCTCCTGGGCGGCGGCACCGGTGACGGGCTCACCGGTGAAGAAGGAGGTGCGCGAGTGGGTGGTCAGGGTGGGCAGGAGCGCCAGGGCGGTGCCGCGGTAGGGACTCGTCTCCGGGCCGATCTCGCGCCAGGCGTCGTCGGCGGCGACCAGGGAGCGCATGATGCCGACGGCGGCCGAGGCGGACATGCCGTCGAGTAGGAGCACGAGTGCCCCCCGGGGCGCGTTGCGCCCGCTGCCGCCCTCGATGGCGCCTGTCAGGACGGCGGCGCCGTCGGCCCTGTCGGGGCGTGGGGCGCGGGCCAGGGGCACGGCGATGGAGGCGAGGACGTCCTCGAGGTAGACGACGGCGCCTGAGCCGTCCTGCGGGAGGGGCCGGCCGTCCGCGATCGGGACGATCCGGTCGGCGAAGGCGCGGTCGAGTTCGGCGCGGCGGGCCAGGACCCGGTCGTGGAGGGCATCGATGTCGGCGCTGATGCCGAGCTCGGCGGGGACGCCCTTGGCCAGGGTGTTGAGCGCATTCTCCGCCCAGGTGCCGTCCTGGACGTGCTCGCGGGCGAGGCCGGCGGCGGCCTCGACATCGGTGCGCTCGTCCTGCCCGGTGCCGCCGGGGGCGCTCCCGGCGAGCCAGCGGTCCAGGCGGACGGCGGCGTGGAGCACCTGGAGGGTGCTGCGGGCGCTGTGGGCGCCTGCGCCGCCCTCGGGCTCGATGCCGGACAGGGGGTGCCCGGCGACGTCGTCCCAGAGTTCTTCGAGTCTGCCGCCGGGGCCGCCCAGGGCGTCGGCCAGGCGGATCTGGCGGGCGCTCAGGCCTCCGGGGAGGATGGCGGATCCGGCGACGAGGGAGCCGGCGCCCTCGTTCCTCAAGATGCGCTCGGCGCGGTGGAGGGCCTTGAGCGCGGTGGAGGGCCTGTCCGGCAGCAGCCTGCGCACGGCGTGGTCGGCCAGCGCAGCGTACGCCTTGACCTCGTCACTGCGGGGACCGGTGGCGCCGGGCAGGAGGGTGTTGCGGTAGGCGTCCGGCAGGTGCTTGCCCTCCAGACGATAGGCGGCCCCGAGGGCTTCGCGGTCCTCCTCGGTGGGGGCCCGCAGGACGTGCTGGAAGGCGATGCCGAGCGGGATGGCGGCGCTCAGGCCGCCGGAGGCGAGGATGTGCTTGAGGAGCGGGGAGCCCGCGCGGGCGCAGAGCCAGTCCAGGACGCTGTCCGTCAGGTCGTCCCCGCCGTCGCGGCGCAGGTCGGCCAGGCGCTCGGCGGCCCGGGGGTCAAGGGTCCAGATGAGGATGTCGTCGCCGCCGGGCTCGGGGGGCAGGCCGAGGAAGATCGTGGACACCGAGCCGTAGACGTGGTCCCGGGTGAGGACGCCCGCCCGGGCCACCGGCCACCCGCCTTCCGACGGCTGCGGCTCGATGCGCAGGAGGGCGTCGGCCGTGGTGGTGCCCCGGGTTCGGGCGCGCAGGGCCGGCTCGATGCGCGTGGCACGGAACCTGATCTGGACGGAGTCCCAGCTGTCGGGTCGCAGGATGCGGCGGTGGGCGACGCGCGCCATGAGGCCGGGGCCGAGCTGGTCCTCGGTGGCGTCGGTGAGCAGGACGAGCCAGCGCGCCCCCCGCTCCTGCTCCCATGCGCTCAGCGCATCCCATCCGGCCAGGGCCGATGGGCAGGGTCGGACGGCCACACGCTCGTGGTTGGCGGTCTCCAGGGTGTCCTCAAGGGCCGAGGAGGGGTCGGCGTGCAGGGCGATGACGTGGGAGGAGCGGCCCCTGGCGCTCTCGACGGCCGCCAGGACGGTGCTGCGGTGGGCGACTGCTGCCGGGGCGGTCACGGCAGTTCCCTCCAGCTGATCTCGATGCGGGCGCCCTCGCTGAGGCTGGAGGCGATCTCCTCCTCGATCTTGCCGAGCCCGGCGGAGGCGGACCAGGTGAGCGTCCGGCGGCCGGTGCGGCCCGTGGCCCGCCCGGTGCTGCCCGCGGCGGGCTCGGGGCGGGGTGCGGCGGCGGCCTGGCTCATGAGGTCCCAGGCCTTGCGCTCGAAGTCGTCGACGGCGGCGCGCAGGGGCCGGACGCGCTCGTGGGAGGACAGGGCGTCGTCGAGTGCGCGCAGGGCCGCCTTGGCCTGTGCGGCGATGCTGCCGCCGCTGCGCGCCTGCGCCTCGAGCGCGCTGGCACGGCCGGCGTCGATACGGCCCGCAGCCTTGGCCACCTCCTCGGCACTGACCAGGGAGCGGGCGAGTTCCTGCGGTGCGCTCGTGAAGTGATCGGAGGCCAGGCGGCGCAGGAGCGGCAGGCCGCTGAGGCCGGCCAGGGCGGTGACCAGGCCTGCGCCCTCACGGGCGGCGGTGAGCCGGTCGGTGCTGTTCAGGCGTCGAGCGGCACAGGCGGCATCCAGGGCGCTGACCAGGCGGTCGGCGCTGTCCCGCCGGCCCGTGGCCTTCTCCTTGACCGATGCGGCGAGGCTGGTGACGTTGGCGGCGGTCAGGTGCGGGGAGGCCTGGACGCCGAAGATGGCCCCGGCGCGGTCCACGACCGCCTCCCACTCGTCCTGGGTGGGCATCTCCTGGGGCCGCAGCTCCAGGTCCGGGGCCAGGCGCCCCGGGACGGTCTGCTCCGCGGTGGGCTTGCCGTAGCGGTACCAGGCGCGCTGCTCGTGGATGCCCCACACGCAGATGATGGTGTCCAGCAGGACCGTATCGAGGCCCTGGGCGATCTCGTTGCCGCGCAGCAGGTCGCGCAGTTCGCGCACGGTGACGGCGTCTGCGGGGTTGTGGCCCGCCTGGGACAGGGCGCGCGCGAGATGCTGGGTCCAGGTGCTCAGGTAGGTGCCGGTGAGGATGTAGTGGGTCTCGCTGGCGCGGCCGAGCCCCAAGCCGTTGGCGATGCGGCGCACGGCCGCATGGTTGCCCTGGAGGGGGATGCGGTGCTCGGGGTCCCCGGCGGCGCGGTCGGCGTGCTCGATGAGGGCCGCGGCGTCCTTGGCGGTGATGACCTGGCCGCCGGGCTCGAAGCGCGGGTGCTCGGGGTAGGTGTCGTCCCAAGCCGCCTGGAGGATCTGGCCGACGGCGCGCTCGATGGTGGGCCCGCCGGGCGTCTGCGGCTTGTGGGCGGTCTCCAGGCTCCACAGCACCAGGGAGGAGGGCCCGGGTGCGAGCACGTCGCCGTGGGGGCTGGCGACGCCGTAGGCCTGGGCGATGGCGTCGGTGAGCGTGGAGCGCAGGGTCTGGCGCTGGGCGTCCAGGGTGACCTGGGCGACCTTGCGCTGGCCCTCGGGCAGGTGGTCGCTGTGGGCGCGCCACCGGTCGCCGTTGCCGCCCAGGAGGTACTCGAGGATGACCAGGCGGCCGACCTTGTTGATGAGGTCGGTGGACAGGAACCGCGGCAGCCAGATCAGGGTCCGGGACTCCAGGCCCCGGGCGCGCAGGGCGTCGATGCGCTGGACGTCCTCGTTGAAGGAGTGGCCGGCGTCGTCGTAGGGCAGATCGATGATGAGCCGCCAGGTCCCGGGGGCGGCGCGGAACCGGTCCTCGGGGAGGTCCTGGGGGTCGCGGACGTTGCCGAAGAAGATGTCCACGGTGCGCCGCGATCCCCGCCAGGTCATGGCGTGGGGCAGTGAGCCGTCGGCCTGGAGGTCGGCGTCGGGGATGCCCGCGGCCTCCAGGAAGAGGGTGCGCAGGAGCTCGCGGCGGCGCCCGTCGTTGTCCTCGCCCTTGGCGGCCTCGACGACGGACTCGTGATCGACGTCGGAGAGCGTGAGGGTGAAGACGGGGTTGGCGGTGGAGCCGGTGGAGCGGATCTCGGGGACGTCCTGCGACCAATCGCGGACCTTGGAGGCGGCCATGCCGGGGGCGCCGTTGGGCAGGAGGGAGACGATGCTGCCGTGGTTGAGGGCGGCGAGCCTCCCGGCGGTCAGGGAGGCCAGGGCCGGGACGGTGGGGGCGACGGCGGCCAGCAGGAGGGTGTGGGCCAGGCGCTCGTCGGCGCGGTAGTGGCGCAGCCGTCCCGCATCGGCAGTGGCCAGATCCTCCTCGGTGAGCTCGTGCCTGGACAGGATGAGGGGCTTGAGCCGGTCCCCCCAGAGCTTGGTGGCGGAGCGGAACAGGCCTGCGCGCTCGGGGTCGAGGACGGAGTCCTGGTTGCCCTCGACGATGTAGGGGTAAGCGTCGCCCACGGGGATGAGGTCGGCGATGGTCATGGTCTCGCGCCGGTCGATGAGCATCTCCTGCATGATCTTCAGGGCGGTGCGGTCGCGCTGCATGACGCTGGAGAGGTTGCGCAGGGTGTCCACGAGGGCGGGCGAGAAGGGGTAGGTGAGGCGGAACTGGGCCTCGGAGGCGCCCTGGTGGGCCTCGTCGGTGTTGACGCCGTCCAGGAGGACGTCCCAGACGCCGGGGGCGCGGTCGATGGAGGCGAAGGCCGCTTCGATCGCCTCCCGGGCGGCCTCGTCCTTGGGCTGCAGGAGGCGCCGGGCGGCCACGTGGGCCAGGTTGTCGTCCCCCAGGGTGATGGTGGCGAAGCGGCCGGACTGGTGGCGGAAGGCGTCGTCGAGGGCCTGGCGGTGGGCGCCGGACTGGCCCGAGGAGGCGTACCAGCGCTGGAGGTCCATCTGGCGGGCGATGAAGGAGATGAGCGGGATGGGCAGGCGCCCGTAGCCGCCTTCGACGAGCTTGGTGATCTTCTGGGCCTCGCGGCCGAAGGCGCCCTCGTTCTGCATCTGGAAGGCGAGCCAGAGGACGAGCTCGTCCAGGAAGAGGATGACGGCGTCGTATCCCAGCCCCTGGGCGTGGGCGCTGATGGCGGCCAGGCCCTCGTCCAGGCTGACGAAGTCCCCGAAGCGGGTGTAGGAGGCGAAGGGGCCGCCGTCGCGGGTCAGGGCGGTGATGAGGTTGCGCCGCTCGTCCGTCCCGGGGGCGGCGGCGCGGGCGGCGTGGTAGCGCTCGATGCTCCAGCCGTCCTCGCCCAGGAGGGCGGCGAAGGGATCATCGCCAGCGCCTCCGGGGCCGAGCAGCCCGACGAAGTGCTTATCGCCGACGGCCGAGCGCATGGCCTCGGCGTCGGCCAGGAGCTGGTCGGCCTGGTAAACGGCGGGCAGGGGCGCGTCGGGGTGGAGGGCGCGGATCTGGCGCACGTAGCCCTCGAAGATGACCTGCTCCATGGAGCTGCCGCCCAGGAAGTGGAAGGCCAGGGGCAGGAAGCGCTTGTCCTGGAGGCGGGGGTCGTAGGTGGCGATGGGGCCCTGGAGCTCGCGGATGGAGCGGGCGTCCGCATCGTGGCGCAAGATGGCGTGCAGGACGGCCATGAAGTGGGATTTTCCGGCGCCGAAGGAGCCCGCCAGGAAGGCGCCGCGGTTCTTGCCGGTGGTCATGGCGTCGGCGACGAGGGCGAGCGCGGTGCCGAAGGCGGAGGCGATCTCGGGGGTGACCACGTACTGGCGGATGGCTTCGCGGGCGCCGTCGCCGGTGGTGGCGTCGGTCAGGCGCAGGACGTAGTCCTCGGTGCCGGTGGCCTCGGGGATGGTGAAGACGTCCTTGAGGAGGGGGGCGCTCATGCCTTCTTCTTCCTTCCGCGGCGGGTGGGGGCGGGGCGCCAGGCGCGGACCTCGGCCTCGGTCAGGCCCAGGCGGGTGCGGCGGTCCTGGTAGTCGGAGCGGGCGAACTCGGCGAGGTTGGCGCCCAGGGAGTGGTCGAGGTGGTCGTGCCACTGCTCCACCCAGAAGAGCATCTCACGCAGGGTGGCCAGCAGGGGGGTGAGGCGGTCGTCAGGGGCGCCGTCCTGGATCATGGTGTCCGTGAGGGCGGCGGTGGCGAGGTATTGCTGGGCGTGGTCCCAGCCGGCCCAGCCGAGCTGGGGGGTGCCGTCGTTGGCGCGCCCGGCGCCGGGGTAGAGGATGAAGCGCTCCTTGGGGACGTCGAGCTTGCCGCGGTGGCGGTTGTAGGCGCCCCGGCGGTAGTCGGCCGAGGTGTACTTGGGGGGAACGGGGATGGTGCCCACGTCCTGCCCGGCGTCCTGGCGGCGCTGGAGCTGCCAGGTCTCCTCCCAGACCTCGAACTTGGCCATGGCCTTGTCCTTGAAGCGGTGGGCGGCCAGGGCGGGCACGGCCTCGTCGGCCAGGAGGTCGGTGAGGGCCTGGATGTGGTCCACGGTGCTGGTGCCGCGCCATAGGGCCACAGCGGATCGCAGCTCCTCATCGCGGCCGACGACGTCGGCCAGGTAGGCCACGGAGCGGCTGGTGGGGCGGCCCTGGGGGTCGAACCAGAGGGAGCGCTCCTCCAGGCGTGCCAGCAGCCAGTCGCGCAGGGCGGCGTCGACGCGCTTGTCCCAGGGGTCCTCGGCCCAGCGGCGCTTGTACTCGGGGCGCTCCAGGAGGTTGATGAGCCGGTTGTTCTCGATGATCTCCAGGCGGCGGCGGACGAGTTCCCGGTAGTCGGTGGGCCAGTGCGCGGGGATCTGGGTGATGGGGGTGGAGCGGTGGCGCTCGAACCAGGCGGTGGTCTCCTGCCCGGAGACGATGCGGCGGGCCAGGGCGATCTCGAAGGCCCGCTCCCCCAGGCGCACGCGGGGCGGCTGGGTGATGCCCGCGCCGGAGCAGGTGAGGTCCTCTTCGAGGATGCCGTAGGCGCGGTAGGCGTACCAGTCGAGCTCCTCCTGGGCGGCGATCATCTGCTCGCGGGTGGCCTGGGAGCGCTCGTTGGCTTGGTCCAGGAGCTCGGCGCTGGGTGCCTGTTCGGCCAGGATGGCGGAGGGCTCGGCGGCGGCGTGCTCGACGGCCAGGCGGTCGAGGAGCTGGCCGTGCTCGATGAAATGCTCGGTGAAGTCGGCGGGGGCGAGGGGGAAGTCCTGGAGGGTGGTGCCGGTGAACTCGTATCGTGGCTCCCAGGCTTCGTCACCGATTCCGCCACCAATGCCCCCGTTGCCTTTATCGTGGCTGTTCTGCTTGAGCCAGAAGAGGGCGGTGGAGGAGTTGAGCATGCCGAGCAGGTGGAGGTGCTCCTCCTCGGAGGCACCCTCCGGCAGCTTGATGACAGGAGCGGACCTATTGAAGACCTTCCCACCCCGGTCGAGCACGAAATGATTGTGAGTCGCCACAAAAGCGAAAGCAATAAGTCTCGACGCACCAAGGCGCACCTCATTGGGGAGAATATAAGAGCTCCAATGAACCCCTCGCTGCAACTTCGTTTTCCCGAAAGCTAAGTTCGCTTTCAAAGTCGTTTCATTAGGCCAAAAATGACGCCTCATTCTAGGGAATCCCGCGAGAGAGTCATTGGGGTCGCCGACCACGGAGGGCGGGAACACAGTGCGCACACTGAGATTTAAAGCAAAATCCCTAACTCGTTCACCTTCAATAAAACAGCGCGTATCCGACGGAACCTCCGCCAGATACTCAGGAACATGATCACCAAGGACAAAAGCGTCATCTTCACCGGTAATTACACCGAAACCAATAGACTCTACAACGCCACCCAGATCTCCACACGCTTGCGACGAGAGTCGCTTCATTGCATCTGGCGCAGCACCTCCCGCTAGACTCCAAGGATGCCCCCGGAAAATCTCAACATTCGCATCGACGATCGAGATGAACTCATCCTCATACTCAGGGCCCCGGAGATGGTCGCGGATGGAGGACCACACGAGTCCTTCAGCGGGGTTCTCCGGGGCGCCCGGCTCCCCCCGTTTGCCGAGCACGGCTCGCACCGTCGGGGACGACTGGGGCCGGCGCCTGCCGATGACGATGACGGTGGGAGTGCCATGACCTGGGATGTAGGCGCCCGAGGTGTCGATAACGGTGCGCAGGTCCACGGTGGGCAGGTAGTCCTCGATGAGCTTGGTGCCGAACTCACGCTTCATGAAGGCGTTCCCGGTGATCTGGCCGGTCCAGCCCGCGGGCTGGTCCCCCCGCGTGGGCTTGGCCAGCTGGAAGAAGCGCTCCATGAAGGGCACCGTCAGCTGGTACTTCATGCGCGGCGTCTGGTAGAGCTCGCGGTAGAGCTTGTTGAGCCCCTTGTCCTTCACCGTGATGTAGGGCGGATTGCCCACCACGGCGTCGTACTGGCCCTCGGTGAGAAGCCGGGCAAGGGCTTCACGGTCCTCGGTGCGATCGACCTCGAAATCCTGAGCCTCGAAGCTGCTTCCCGCAGCATCCTCTAGGAGCGTCTGCTCCCCGCCCAGCCCCCATTTCAGGAGGCTGTCCCCGGCGTGGACATTGATGGCCAGCGCCGGAGCCCCCTCCAGGCGGGTCTCACCCAAATGCTTGAGCGCTGCCAGGAGCAGGCGGAAGCGGGAGATGACCACGGCATAGGGGTTGAGGTCCACGCCGTTGACCGACTCCAGGGCACGGGCCACCTGCTCGCGCGGGTTCATGGCCGGGGCGGCCTTGACCCACCGGTCTACGATCCGCTGGAAGGCGCCCAGGAGGAAGTGGCCCGATCCGCAGGTCGGGTCGATCATGCGGAAGCCCTCCAGGGGCCGCTCGGCCAGGGCCGGCTCCAGGGTCTCATCGAGGATGAGCTCCTCGACGAACTCCGGGGTCTGCAGCAGGGCGAAGGACTCCCGGGCGTGCTCGGACAGGTCCTGGTAGAGGTCCCCCAGGAAGCGGGTGGACAGGTCCTCATCGCGGAAGTCCCGGATGAGGCCCCCGGCCTCATCCTCCTGGCGCCAGAAGGCGACGATCCGGCCGGCCATGGCGCCGCTAATGGGGAGCTGGCGGAAGGGCGCATGTGAGTCCACGAGCTGCGCCGTGGCGGGCACCGAGGCCAGGTGCTCCACGGCGGCCAGGATCCACTCGCGGTCCGTGAGTTCGGGGTGCTCGCGGAAGAACTGCGTCTGGGCATCGCCGGCCTCCTGGCGGCGGGCCGGGGGCCCTGAGAGCCACACCCCGGAGATGAGGGCGTTGTCCTCGCAGAAGCGCAGGAAGACGGTGGTCAGCACCCAGGAGACGGCCACCTGCGTGATCCGCTCATCGCGCCAGGCGGCGTAGCCCGAACTCGTGCGGCGCCCCTTGAGGGCGGTCTCATGCTGCTCGCGCCACTGGGCGTCGCGCCCGGCGTCGGCGGCCAGCACGGAGCGCAGATCATCCTCCACCTCCATCACGAGGCGGGCGGCATCCGCAGTCAGGGCGGCGGCGTCGATCATCAGTGCGTCCTTCCAGCGAGGGTGAGGTGGTCACCCGCATTCGTCTCTGCATCCGCATCGGCATCAATGCCCTCATCGGCTTCTTCGGCGCCGTCGGGCCTTTCAGGGCCGAGCTGGCTGACGGCGTCGGCCCATTCGTAGTCCACGGTGCGGAACTGGGAGGGGCTGGTGGTCAGCGGCACGCCCTCGGAGCGCGGGCCGGTGTGCACGTCGAACTGGGGGACCACCACCCACACGGCCCGCTCGCGCGACGCCGTCAGATCGCTGAGCTCGATGAGCGGGGCCACCTGGCCGTAGCGGGCCAGCAGGGCGACGTCGGTCAGGATGAGGGGCGCCGGGCCCAGTGCGTCAACACCACCGCCGTGATGGCCAGCACCGCCGCCATGATGGCCGGCGCCGTCGGCCTCATGGGCGGCCCCGCCGACGGTCTCATCATCGGTCCCGTCACCGGCCCCGTCATCAGAGGCGGCCAGTTCCGCGGCCAGGCGCTCGCGCACCCGCGGCATGGCCATCTCGGCCACGCGGGCCACGGCTGCGCGCCCCCGGCTGCCGGGCTCCTCGCCGTCGGCCTGCAGGAGCTGCTCCCACGACGGGAAGCGCGGATCGGAGCCGAGCACCTGCCGCATCGCATCCATGAGCGCCCGGGACAGGCTCAGCACCCGCGGGGCGAATCGCTGCTCCAGCCCGGCCACGAGCCGGTCCAGGCGGTCCGCCCCGACACCCAGGACCAGGTAGGTGCGGCGCCGCTGGGAATCCACCAGCGTGCGCATCATCCCGGTGTCCTCGACCTCGGAAGGGTTGCGCGCGACGACGGTCCCCATGCGGGTGGTCGCAGAGGCGGACTCGGCGTGCAGCGTAGGCGGGACCCAGCGGCCCGACCCGTTCCGCCCGGGCTCGAAGCGCAAGTCGAGCCCCGCGTCCCTGAGGAGCGCCTCCAGATCCCCCCTGGAGGAGGGCAGGGGCTCCAAGTCGGGGAACCGGGCGGCCACGCGCCCGCGCAGCTGCTCGTCGGTCATCCCCTCATCCGATCCCGAGGCGCCCAGCGCCAGCGCCAGGGCCGTGTGCTGCGCCATCGCCCGGGGGTAGAGCTCGCCGCCGGCCGTCAGGGCCACATCATCGGCCACCGCCACGGCCAGGCGCAGCGGCCGCAGGCCGTCGCGCAAGTCAGCCACCACCGAGGACTCCACGCGCTCCAGCGCCGCGGAGACCACCGAGCGCGAGCGCTCCAGGCTCAATGGCCCCTCCAGCCCCTCCACGGCATCGTGCGCGGCCCTGCCCAGGCGCTCGGCCGCATCCATGTGCGCAGCATCGCGTCCGATGAGCAGCACCTCGCCCGAGCGTCCCCGACGGCGCAGCTCGATGCGGTCCAACTGCTCCCCGTCCAGGATGCGCAGGCGCCGCTCGTCCACCATCAGGCGCAGCAGGCCCGCCAGTGCCCGGCGGTCGGCGCGCACCTGGGCGTCATCACGGCCGGTGGGCACGGAGAAGCAGTCCTCGAGTGCCACAACGAACTCGGCGGGCGTGGCCACCCTGCCCAAGGACTCATCCAGGGTCCTGTCCACTTCCGCGGCGAAGCCGAGGAGCAGATCCTGGATGGAGTCATCCGTCACCCACGCGGCCCGGGCCTTGTTCAGCGCCCCGCTGAGCGCGGAGAAGGACACGCCACCGGGAAGGCTCGCCGCCAGGGCGCGCTGCGAGGAGAAGGCATCCACGGGATGCTCGCCCCTCCCCAGGATGAGGGAGACGGCCTGGAGGGCGACAGGGCCACCGTCGGCCTCCACTGAGGCCAGCAGCGCCTGGACCGTCTGCTCGATCCCCGGCAGAGGGCCGCGACTCACCAGCGCCCGGCCGTCATCGGCATGCGGGAACTTGCGGCGCCACTGCCTGATGCGGCTACGCATCTCCTGCTTGGTGGCGCTGCTCAGCCCCCGGGCATTGCTGAGCCAGAACTGGTCCATGCCGATCGCCTCGTGCACGGTGACCTTGTCCATGGCGGTGAAGCCGCTCAGGGCGCGGGAGGACAGGCCCGCCTCGGCCAAGGGGGTATCCAGCTCCACGGCGTCGGCCAGATCGTCCGAGCCCTGGAAGGCCGTCGTCGTCGATTCCCCGAAGATGCGGCACCAGGCCGAGCGCATCGCGCCCACGGAGTCGAAGCGGCGGGAGGCATCGCGGGCCAGGGCCTGGGTGAAGAAATCGAGCAGGAGGTCCTGGATGCCGCTCGGGAAGGACTCGCGGCTCAGCGTCACCTCATCGGTGACGGCGCTGGGATCGGCCTGGGGATCGCCGTAGTAGGGACGAGTACCGGTGGCCATCTCGTAGAGGACCACCGCGGCCGCATAGCGCTCAGCGGCCGAATCGTAGACGGGGCGGTCGAAGTCGGCCCCGAGGAACGGGTCCAGGTAGGGCGGGGTGCCGGCAGTCACATCCGATCCGGGGGCACGGCTCAGTGAGAAATCGAAGAGCCACAGGTGCCGGTACTTCTTGGAGTCGCGCCCCACGCCCAGGTTCGCGGGCTTGATGTCCCGGTGGTCCACGCCCGCGCGGTCCAGGGTCTCCAGGGCCTCGAGGAGATCGCCGCCGAAGCGCTCCAAGTCATCGAGCGACAGGCGCGAGCGGCGCAGCTCATCGTGAAGCGTGGTCTCGCCGGCGGATTCCAGGAGCAGCGCTGTGGTAGGGCCGAGGTCGAAGGGCCCCTCCGCCAGGGCGGTGATGCGCTTACCCTTGACCCGGTGCAGGATCTCCGCCTCCTGGATGAGCCGCTCCTGGGCGCGCTCGTTCAGGGCGACCTTGAGGACGCGGTCCTTGTCCTTGGTAGTCAGGTGACTGTCTTCCACCAGCAGGCCCAGGGCGGTTGAGCCTGTTCCCAGACGCCGCTTCACGGTGAAACGGCCATCGCCCAGGATGTCCCCCTTGACCGCCTCGCGCGGGTCCATGGGAAGGGCAGTCTCCTCCACCAGGCGCTCCGAGGCGTTCATCTCATCGAGGAAGGCGCCCAGGGAGGGGAAGCGGCTGCCCGGCGAGGGGCTGGTGGCCTTGAGGATGGCGTCGCGCAGCGGGGAGGGCGCCTCGGGCATCTCCACTGAGATGTCGATGCCGTTCTGCTCGCGCAGGCGCACGCGCAGATCCGCGGCCGAGGAGGCCGGCGCCTGCCCGCTGAGGACGAAGGCCGCCAGGGCGCCCAGGGAGAACTGGTCCACGGCCGCACGATTGGCGTTCCGGCTGTTCCAACGGCCCTCGGGGGCCTCATAGCCGGAAAGCCCCGCCTCCTGGGCGGCCAGGAATGTGGAGGAGCCCAGGCTAGTGACCCCTGTGGCCGATCCGGCGCCGGGCCCCGCGGCCGCGCCTGCGTCGGGCTCGGTGCGCCCCAGCGACTCCCAGTCCGAGACCTTCACCGTGAGCGGGCTGGCCGCACCGGCGGGGCCAGGATGGCCGGCAGGGCCGGCGGGACCGGCGGCCTCCTTGATCCACACGGCCAGGGGCGACAGGCCGCGGTGGACGATGCCGTTGCCGTGCGCATAGGCCAGGGCCTCCCCCACCCGGCGGACGATCTCCAGGCGGCGCTCCAGGACGAGGGAGTCCTGGTGGGACTCCAGCCACAGGTCCAGGCGCTCCAGGCCCTCATCCCAGTCCAGGACGATGCCCGGGCCGAGCTGATCCTGGCTGACCATGTCCACCGGCCTCATGAGGCCGTCATGGCTGAGGCGGCGCATCACCGAGTACTCGTGGCGGGCCACACGGGTGGCCGTGCGCAGGCCGTCGGGATCCGACGACGTGAAGAAGCGGATGCGGGCGCGGTCGCCGGTCTCCTTGTGCTGGGCGCCCCAGTCCTGCCACCCCTTGCCCTCATCGAGGGCCCCGGCGTCGTCGATGACCCAGGAGCCGGCCTCCCGCTCGCGCCGCTGGACCAGACCGATGCGGGCCAGGAGGGAGGCGAGGATCATCTCCTGGTTGGAGCCGATCTCGCCGCGGCGCGGCGGCTGGCGGATGAGGGAGGAGATGCCCTCCAGGCCCTCGGGGGAGCCTGCGAGCTCGTCCAGCCCGTACAGGTTGGTGCGGGAGTCCTCCGGCAGCAGGACGCGGGTCTTGGGGTGGTGCAGGAAGACGGCTTCCTGCACCCAGGGGATGACGCTGTGGGGGTTGACCGGACCGGCGCCGGTCTCGCGCACCCAGCGCAGCAGTTCATCCCTGAGTTTGGAGGCGAGGTACTGGGCCTTGCGGCGGGCCAGGAGGAGCGGGGAGTCCTCGGTGCGGCCGTTGCGCCTCCAAAGGCGGTCATTGCCGCTGATCTCGCCGTAGTAGTGCTTGAGCTCGATGAGGTGGAGGGCGCCGCGGCCGAGCAGGAGTGCATCCACCTCGTGCCACCGGCCGTTGGAGTCGCGGAACTCGAAGTTGGTCCACACGCGGTAGGGGGCGATGTCCGGGACCCTCTCACGCAGGTAGTCCAGACCCGCACGCTCGTGGGGGAACTGGGAGGGGGTGACCTCGACCCAGCGCTGGACTGCCATCGCCCCTCCTGCCTTGCTTGCCTCGCCCGACGCGCCCGTTCAGGCCTTATGCCCGGGACCCGGATCGTGCTCCTCGAGCGGGTCCTCACGCGTCGGCGCGCGACCGGCCAGATCATACCAACCGTGGGCAGGAAAACAAAGTTGGCGGGAACTTGGCAGGAAGTTGACGAGAAGTCGGCTGATTATGGCAAGGTCACGATTTACGGGGCGCTCGATGCGAACAGGACGTCATGAGATTCCGCATGATTCATGTCGAATCCGGCCCAGTTCAGTGCGATTCGGAAGAATGAACAATGATAAGCACCCCAGAACTCACGCAAGACACCCCGCCGCCTCTCGCTGCCGAGGGTCATTAACCCCCTTATCGGGGACACGCCCCAGAACCTCGTAAGAATCCCTAAAATAGGGGAAATTCGACCACATCCCCCAATCCCCGATCACGTAAATACGACGTTTAGCACGACAGGTCGCAACGTTCACCAGACTGACGCTCTCCGACACCCAGGCCTTGGCGCCCGGCTTATCCGGAGCCCCTCCTAGGACGAGGAAGGCGACATCGGCCTCGCACTCCTGTGCGGCGTGGATGGTATGGCTGAAATTAAACAAGATCGGTGTGTGGTGGTGTGATTGGGAGGTGCTCGAAGTCGTAGTCGAAGGTGCGGTTGGTGATGTAGGCGGTGAAGGCCGCGAAGGTGTTCTCC
>ERZ772964.351-NODE-351-length-21577-cov-26.0267_pt1 | contig 21577 bp, 17 predicted proteins | sample MGYA00580675_ERZ772964 | MGnify/ENA primary metagenome ERZ772964 (study PRJEB29015, sample SAMEA2737941) | human oral metagenome | biome: human oral; feature: human-associated habitat; material: dental | place: China | collected 2139 ... | reverse complement strand
CCGACCCGCACGGCGCCGTCATCGCCTGGGCCTCCTCCGGCCAGGTCGGCTTCAGGGGCTCGCGCAAATCCACGCCCTACGCCGCTCAGCTGGCCGCGGAGGCCGCCGCCCGTCGCGCGCAGGAGCACGGCATGAAGAAGATCGACGTCTTCGTCAAGGGTCCGGGCTCCGGTCGCGAGACCGCCATCCGCTCCCTCCAGGCCGCCGGTCTCGAGGTGGGCTCCATCACGGACGTGACCCCTCAGGCTCACAACGGCTGCCGGCCGCCCAAGCGCCGCCGCGTCTGAGCCCCCGCACCGGGCCCGCGGGAGCCCGGCCGGGGCCAACACGACCGGAAGGCCCTCGATACGCCAGCGCTGGCATCGCTCCCGGCGACGGGCCGGGGACGGCACCGGCCGAATGGCTGAACGGACCCGCCCCGCCGGGGCGGGCGGGCCGCCGTCCGGGATGATCCCGAAGGCGGCCGCACCATGAGGAACGGCGTCATATAGCGGGCGCCGCGACGAAAGGATACCCAGTGCTCATCGCACAGCGACCCACGCTCTCCGAGGAGGTCATCGAGGAGGACCGCCGTTCGCGGTTCGTCATCGAGCCCCTCGAACCCGGTTTCGGCTACACTCTCGGAAACTCCATGCGCCGCACGCTGCTGTCGTCCATTCCGGGCGCGGCCGTCACGAGTGTGCGCATCGACGGAGTCCCGCACGAGTTCCGCACCATCGCCGGGGTCAAAGAGGATGTCGCGCAGATCATCCTCAACATCAAGGAGATCGTGCTCTCGAGCGAGAACGACGAGCCCGTCGTCATGTACCTGCGCAAATCCGGCCCGGGCATCGTCACCGCGGGTGATATCACTCCTCCCGCCGGCGTCGAGATCCACAATCCGGAGCTGGTCATCGCCACGCTCAACGAGAAGGGGAAACTCGAGATCGAGTTGACGGTCGAGCGCGGTCGCGGCTACGTGTCCGCCAACCAGAACAAGGATCCGAACGCAGAGATCTCCCGCATTCCCGTGGACTCGATCTACTCGCCGGTCAAGAAGGTCTCCTACGCCGTCGAGGCCACCCGCGTCGAGCAGCGCACCGACTTCGACCGTCTCGTCGTCGACGTTGAGACGAAGGCCTCCATCACGCCCCGCGACGCGTTGGCCTCCGCCGGCAAGACGCTGGTCGAGCTTTTCGGTCTGGCCCGCGAGCTCAACGTTGAAGCTGAGGGCATCGAGGTCGGCCCTTCGCCCATGGACCAGGCCCTCCAGCAGGATCTCGCGCTCATGATCGACGAGCTGGACCTGCAGGCCCGCTCCTCCAACGCCCTCAAGCGGGAGGGGATTCACACCGTCGGTGAGCTCGTTGCGCGCAGCGAGGCGGATCTGCTCGACATCCGCAACTTCGGTGCCAAGTCGATCTCTGAGATCAAGGAGAAACTGGCCGAGCTGGGGCTGTCCCTCAAGGGCTCCCCGATCGACTACGTCTCCGAGAACGATTACACCAGCCCCACCTTCAGCGACGAGCAGCAGGCCTGAGCCCGCCCGTCATTCCACCTAGGAGACACACACTATGCCCCGCCCCACCAAGGGCCCCCGTCTGGGCGGCTCTGCCCAGCACGAGCGCCACATGCTGGCCAACCTCGCCACGCAGCTGTTCATCCACGAGTCCATCACGACGACGCAGGCCCGCGCCCGCCGCCTGCGTCCCTATGCGGAGAAACTCATCACCAAGGGCAAGCGCGGCGACCTCCACGCCCGCCGTACCGTGATGAAGAAGATCACGGACAAGTACGCTGTCTACCGTCTCTTCGATGAGCTCGCCCCTAAATTCGCCAATCGTGACGGCGGTTACACTCGTATTGTCAAGACTCTGCCGCGCAAGGGCGATAACGCTCCTATGGCCGTGATCTCTCTCGTGCTCGAGCCCGTGGCCAGGAAGGAGGCCGTGGCCGACGCCGTCGGCACCGCCAGGAGGGCGGCCTCCGCAGGGGAGTCCACGACGTCCCCGCGGAAGAGCGCGCAGCGGGCCGAGGAGGGGGCAGCGGCTGCGGCCCCGACCGACGACGCCTCCTCCGCCGAGGCCGACACCTGAGCCTCCGTACCTGCCGCACCGTGGGGTCCGATCGCGTCGCGCGAGCGGGCCCCACGGTTTTCCGTCCCCGTTTCTGAATGACATGTTTGTCGTGACAAGACTCACGCACAACGTGTCTCATGCGGTTCCACTTCGATCGCGATCGCGCTAAGGTGAATTCGTCTCCAAGTCGTAATCCAACCCCCATGGAGTTCCCATGCCCCAGACACGATCAGCATTGAGCAGGCGCGCTGCTCCCGCGGTGGTACGGCGCCTCGTCGGCGCCCTCGCCGCCACCGGCCTCGCCACGACCCTGGGATGGGCGGCGCTGGCCTCACCCGCGGCTCAGGCCTCCGACGACGTCACGGTCTCCAATGTCACGACCACCTCGGAGAAGGCCGAGACGTGGGCCACGGTCAACCTCACCGCCGACTGGAGTGCCGACCACCCGACCGCGGGGCAGACCCTCACCGTCACTCTCGGCGACGGCCTCAAGTGGCCCGATGGCCTCGACTTCAAGCTCATCAACAAGGACGCTCCCGACGTGTCGATCGGCGACTGCGCCGCCGCTGCGGACACCGGGACCCTTACCTGCACCCTCAACAAGAACGTCGAGCAGTGGAACCACGTCGACGGCAGCCTGTGGGCCCACGGACAGCTGACTGACCAGGCCGTGGGCAAAACCTCCCTGAGCGTCACCGTCAACGACCGGACCGCCACCGTCGTCCCCGGCGACGGCAATGGGGACGGCACCTGCGACGCCGGCTGCGGCGGCGTCACCGCGCCTCCGGCGGACAAGGACACCCACAAGTCCGGCTGGTTCACGAAGAAGGAGGACGGCACCTACACCTGGACCTGGGACGTCAACGTCAACGGGTCCAAGGAGTACACGGTCGTTGATCACAATGCCACGTTCCAGGAGGTCGCCTGCACGGACTCCGACTGGACCAAGTCCTGGAAACCCGAGAACGTGACCACCAACGGCGACTCCGTGCACTGGACGGTCCCCTCCGCCGACACCGTGTGCCACGCCCGCTATACCACGCAGACCACGACTGACAGCGCTTCGAACACGGCGACGGTCAATGACAAGCAGTACGACGCCACGACCGACGCGCAGGCGATCGGCGGCGGTGACGGCGTCGGTGTCGCGGCTCCTCCGAGCACGACGTCCACCCCGAGCGCGACGCCGTCCGCCTCGCCCACTCCGACGCCCACCCCGTCGGAGACCTCGTCCGCTCCGGCGGTCCCGCCCAGCAGCACGCCGAGTGAGTCCGCTCCGGTTGCCACTCCTCCCAGCGCCACCCCCTCCAAGACGCCCGGGACTCCGTCCCTCGCCCGTACCGGTGCCGCTGCCGCTACCGCCGGTCTGGTCGCTGTTGCCGCCATGGCCGTCGGTGGCGTCGGGCTGGCCGTCTCACGCCGTCGCGCCTGAGGCGAGCCGCGCCCACGACGGCGCCCTGCTGCGGCGCGGGTGCGCCCGATCGACCACGCACCGGTCCCCCGGCTCGCATGAGCCGGGGGACCGGTGCGTTCACGCGGGGCCGCCGCGATCGTCCGCGGCCGGCCTCGGTCGAGCGCCGCCGGTCGTCTCGCGCTCCGGGACGCGACCGGGACGACCGCGGGGAACCCTCATGAAAGCGCTGGCGGGACGCTAGAGTAATCGCCGAAGCCCCACCCTAGCTTCCGCCATCGACACGAAGGTTCCCCTGATGATTCCCGGTTCCCGCTCCCTGGTCTCCCTGCCTCGGCTTTCCCGTACCGGCAGGCCCCTCGCCGGTCTGCTCATCGTGCTGACGGCGCTGGCGCCGCCCCTCGCCGTCTCCGGCCCCTGGGCGGCGGTCGCGGCGGGAGCCGTGAGCGTGCCTCAAGGCGTCTACGCGGCCCTGGGCGACTCCTACGCCTCGGGAAGCGGGATTGCTCCTTACGCTCCGGGGACGGACGGCGCGGACGGGAACGGCTGTCGGCGCTCGACCGCCGCCTATCCGCACCGGGTCGGGCAGGACGTCGACCGGCGGTTGAGCTTCCACGCCTGCGCAGGCGCTCGCACGAACGATTTCTATCAGGCCAAGGCGCAGGACGAGCCGGCCCAGCTCGATCAGCTCGGTCGGGACACGGGACTGGTCACCTTCTCCATCGGCGGGAACGACGTCGGGTTCGCCGACGTGATGCGCGACTGCATCGACGGCCTGGAACTGCTGCCGTTCAAGACCTGCCACGGCGAAGAGCGCATCACCGGCCGGGTCGACGCGGCGCTCGACGCGCTGCGGGGCACGGGCGCCCAGGCGGATGTGCACAGTTACGACGCCATCTTGGACGACATCGGATCGCGCGCTCCCGACGCCGAGGTCGTCGCCGTCGGATACCCGCCCCTCTTCCCGGCCGAGGGCGGCGGGGGAGGAATGCTGTCCGACCGCTGCGAGGGCGTGAAGAAGGCGGACCAGCGCTGGATGGTGGAGAAGACCAACGAGCTCAACGGAATCGTGCAGGCCGCGGCCCAGCGTCACGGGGCCCTCTTCGCCGATCCGTCGGCCGGTTTCGCGGGCCACGAGCTGTGCGGGCAGAATCAGGCCTGGTTCGGCGGACTCCTGTCCGCCGTCCCCTTCCACCCCACGCAGGACGGGCACGCCGCCATCGCTCAGGACATCCTCACGACCCTGGGGGCGCAGGACGGACGGGCCGCCGCACCCGGCTGGGCGGACGCGACGCACTGGGCGGACATGGAGGCCGACGAGCGTCCGACGGGGGAGGTCGCCGTGACGCGCTCGGGCGATCAGTTGTCGCTCGACGCCTCCGGATCCACCGACGCCGACGGACGGATCGTCGACGTCGACTGGTACGTCGAGCACGCCGACGGCTCGCAGGAGGTGCTCACGGGGGAGCGGGTCGACGCCGCCGTGCCTGCCGGTGAGCCGGCCTCTGTGACCGCCGTCGTCACCGACGACAAGGGCCTGACGGACTTCGTCACCCGGGTCGTCCCCGTCTGCGCGCGTGAGACCGACGGCGGCGCGGTGGGACGGGATGTCGTCGTCTACGGTACCGAGGTGATGCCCGTGTCCTCCGTCGACCTCGGCACCCTGTCCTGGAGCACCACCGGTGAGAAGGTGCAGGACGTCCAGGTGGGGGACGTCGACGGCGATGGTCTGGACGATCTCGTCGCTCCCGCCGCGCCCGAGCGCGACGGCCAGCTGTGCCTCCGGGGCGCCCTGACCGACGGCGACGCCCTGGATGTCTGCGTTCAGGCGGATTCGTGAATCCGGCGGTCGGGTCGGCTCAGGTGCGGGCCATGTCCCAGCACCGGGCGCCGCCGGTCATACCGGCTTCGTTGGAGACCACGACCACGTCGTCCCCGATCCGGCCCAGCTGGAAGGCGGTGATCCTCCGTGAGTTCCCTCCGCCCAGGTACAGGCGGTCCCACAGGTACATGGGCCGCAGGGCGTCGACGACCCGGCGCACGCGCCGCGACCAGTGCGCGTCCCCCAGCCGCAGCCGCTCGTGCTCCCCGATGTAGTCGTCGTAGGTCAGCCCCCAGCGCACCGGCCCCTGGGAGACTTCGACGTGAGGGGCGAGCATCCCGTTGTCGAAGACCGCGTTGCCCAGCCCCGTCCCCAGGGTCACGATCATCTCGTGCCCGTGGCCGGTGACGACCCCGCAGCCGGCGACTTCGGCGTCGTTGAGGACGAGCGCGGGGATTGCCAGACGGGTGCTGACGGCGCCGCCCATGTCGAAGCGGGCCCACTGCTCGACCAGCTCGGGCAGGACCCGCGAGCGCGGGCCGTCCCTCGTGATGTAGTGAGGGGTGGCGATGACCACTCCGTGACGGATCATCCCGGGCATGCCCACTGTGACGCGGTCGGCTCGGGGCAGCTGCTCGGCCAGACCCGCGATCGTCTCGACGAGCTTGGTGGGAGGTAGGGGATAGGGGGTGGGGGTGCGGACGGCGCGGGAGACGATGGCGCCCTCGGCGTCGAGCACCGAGGCCTTGATGCCGCCGCCGCCGCAGTCGACGGAGAGAGTGGAGGTCGTAGTCACGGGCACGACGTTACCGTTCGACCCGCCGGGAGGGTCGGCAGTGGCCTCGGATCGGCCAGCGGGCCCGGTCGGCGGTCGCGGTCCGGCCGCCCGGCTGTGGTCGAATGAGGCCATGACTGATGCCTCCGATGACGCGCGCCGCCACGCGCCGAGCACCCTCCGGGTGCGCCTGGACCTCGCCTACGACGGCGCCGCCTTCAGCGGCTGGGCCGCTCAGCCGGGACTGCGCACCGTTGAGGGAGTCCTGACAGCGGCGCTGAGCACTGTCCTGCGAGTTCCCGTGAGGCTGACGGTCGCCGGCCGCACCGACGCCGGTGTGCACGCCGCCGCTCAGGTCGCGCACTTGGACGTGCCCGTCGAGGCGTGGCGGGCGCTGCCGGGGCGCAGCGACCGGACGCCCGCGCAGGCGCTGGCGACCCGGCTGGCGGGGGTGCTGGCTCGTCGGGCTCTCGCGGGGCCCCGCGGAGCCGCCGACGTCGTGATCACCGGCGCGAGGGTCGTTCCGGACGGCTTCGACGCGCGCTTCTCGGCTCTGCGTCGTCGCTACGCCTACCGGATCGCCGACGCTGTTTCTCCGCACGACCCCCTGCGCCGGGGGCACGTGCTGTGGGTGAGGGGCCGTCTTGACGTGGAGGCCATGGAGGAGAGCGCCGCACCGCTCCTGGGCGAGCACGACTTCCTGTCCTACTGCCGTCCGCGAGCCGGGGCGACGACGATCCGCACTCTGTCCGGGCTGACGTGGCGTCGGGAGTCCGGACCGGGCGGCGACGCAGGCCTGGTCGTGCTGAGTGCGACGGCCGACGCCTTCTGCCACTCCATGGTCCGTTCGCTCGTCGGGGCCGGGCTCGCCGTCGGGCGGGGGAGCAGACCGCCGGCGTGGCCCGGCGAGCTGTTGACGGGGCACTCGCGCGAGGTCGCCGCGCCGGTCGCCCCGCCGCACGGGCTCATCCTGGAGGCGGTCGACTACCCGGACGACGACGACCTGGCCGGGCGGGCCGTCCGGGCGCGCAGGCTGCGCAGGCCGCCGGCCGGCGGGGCCGCTGCGATCCGGGGAGGGGACTGCTGCTGAGCGGCTGATCAACTGCTGCCGATGGGCGGACGGCCACGGCGTGGTGGGATTCACGGTGCACCATGGTGCGGTTTCTTTGACCCCTTTCATGCGGCCCCGGTAAGGTGAGTAACCGTCGTGCAGCACGTGATCGCATCCGTGGTGTCATCCCACTCGCCCGGGTCGCCGGTGCGCCGACCACTCATCTGACCATGGTGGTCTCGTCGTTCAGCGATGCTTCAACGCTGGAGCCGGCGCGCCACCCGCCAAAGAGAAACGAAGGCAACGCCCGTGCGCACGTACACACCGAAGCCCGGCGACGTCGAGAAGAACTGGTACGTCATCGACGCCACCGACGTCGTCCTCGGCCGTCTCGCGGTTCAGGCCGCGACTCTGCTCCGTGGGAAGCACAAGCCGCAGTTCGCTCCCAACGCCGATTGCGGCGATTACGTCATCATCGTCAACGCCGACAAGGTCGTCCTGACCAACGGCAAGGCCGATAGGAAGTTCGCCTACCGTCATTCGGGCTACCCCGGCGGTCTCAAGGCAGTCTCCTACCGGGAGCTTCTGGACAAGCGCCCTGAGCGCGCCGTCGAGAAGGCCGTCAAAGGCATGGTGCCCCACACGAAGCTCGGCCGTGCCCAGCTCAGGAAGCTCCGGGTCTACGCGGGCGCCGAGCACCCGCACGTCTCGCAGAATCCGCAGGCCTTCGAGATCACCCAGGTCGCCCAGTGAGCGCCTTGGCACTGGCGCACCGCGACAAGCAAAGGACATATTGTGGCTGAGACCACTGTCAATATCGATGCGCTGGATGAGGAGAACGCCCCTTCCAGCTACACCACCGAGACCACCGGTTCCACCGAGGGCCGCGGCCGATCCGTCACTGCTCCGGGTACCGGCCTGGGGCGCCGCAAGGAGGCGGTCGCCCGCGTCCGCCTCATCCCCGGGACCGGCCGGTGGACGCTCAACGGGCGCAGTCTGGAGGATTACTTTCCCAACAAGCTGCACCAGCAGCTCGTGCGCGCCCCCTTCACCATTCTCGATCTCGAGGGTCGTTTCGACGTCGTCGCCCGCATCAACGGGGGCGGTGTTTCCGGTCAGGCCGGGGCACTGCGTCTGGGAATCGCCCGTGCCCTCAATGACATCGACCGCGAGGCCAACCGGGCCGCCCTCAAGAAGGCCGGCTTCCTGACTCGCGACGCCCGCGTCGTCGAGCGCAAGAAGGCCGGCCTGCACAAGGCCCGTCGCGCCCCGCAGTACTCCAAGCGCTGAAGCGGCTGGCCGGCCTCCGCCGCGGGCGTCCTCCTGCGTCCGGGCGACATGCGCTCGCTCCGCCCGCTCGTCGCGTGACGGGCGGGCGGAGCATTGTCGCGCCTCCCGCGCGGGGGCGTGCCCGGCTGCGGGGTGAGACGGGCACCGGGAGGCCGGAGGACGTGGGAGGATGAGCGTGCTCGCCGTACTCCGATCCGCATGAATCCTCATAAACCTCACGATTCTCGCAATTCTCACGCCCCCACACCCTTCACAGGAGGAATTCGCTCATGGCACGACTCTTCGGCACCGATGGCGTGCGCGGTCTGGCCAACGACCTGCTCACCCCGGCTCTGGCGGTTCAGCTCGGCGAGGCCGCCGCCCGCGTCCTCACCAGGCAGACGCCCGCCGTCAAGCGCTCCCGGACGGGTCGCCCGCACGCCATCGTCGGACGTGATACGCGCGCATCCGGCGAGTTCCTCGACCACGCCATCAGCGCCGGTCTGGCCTCCTCCGGCGTCGACGTCACCCGCGTCGGCGTCCTGCCCACCCCGGCCGTCGCTCACCTGACCGCCACCCGGGACATCGACCTGGGAGTCATGATCTCCGCCTCCCACAATCCCTTCCAGGACAACGGCATCAAGTTCTTCGCCCGCGGCGGCTACAAGCTCGATGACGCCGTCGAGGACGAGATCGAGGCCCTGCTCGGACGTGTCGAGGACCTGCCCACCGGGGCCGGGGTTGGACGCGTCGTCAAGGGCGAGACGGTCGCCGATCAGAACTACATCAACCATCTCGTCGACTCTGTGGCCACCGACCTGACGGGCCTGCGTATCGTCGTCGACGCCTCCAACGGCGCGGCGTCCAGCGTCGGCCCGGCCGCTCTGCGTGCCGCCGGCGCCGAGGTCATCGTCATCAACGCCTCCCCGGACGGCCTGAACATCAACGCCGACTGCGGTTCGACCCATCCGGCTCGGCTCCAGAGCTACGCGCGCTCCGTCGGGGCGGACATGGGTGTGGCCTACGACGGCGACGCCGACCGCTGCCTGGCCGTGGACGCCGACGGCCAGCTCGTCGACGGTGACCAGATCATGGGCATGCTCGCCATCGGCATGAAGGCCGACGGCACGCTCGGCTCCGACACGCTCGTCGTGACCGTCATGAGCAACCTCGGCCTCATCCTGGCCATGCGCGAGCATGGCATCCGCACTGTGCAGACCGGTGTGGGTGACCGCTACGTGCTGGAGAAGATGCTCGCCGGCGGTTTCACCCTCGGCGGCGAGCAGTCGGGCCACGTCATCGACACCCTCCACGCCACCACCGGCGATGGGGTGCTGACCTCCCTGCGCGTGGCCGCCCGGCTCAAGCGCACCGGCAGGACCCTGACGGAGCTGGCGGGCATCGTCACGCGCCTGCCCCAGACCCTCATCAACGTCACGGGTGTCGACAAGGGCGCTGCCGGCACCAACGCGGCCGTGCAGAGGGCCGTCGCCGACGCCGAAGACGGGCTCGGCGAGACCGGGCGAGTTCTGCTGCGCCCCTCCGGCACCGAGCCGCTCGTGCGCGTCATGGTCGAGGCCGCCACCCAGACGGAGGCGGACCGGGTCGCCGGTGAGCTCGCCGGCGTCGTCGAGGACAACCTCGGTCTGTGAATCCGAGCGAATTCGGGGGTCGGTCCCCGGCGCGGCGGTCGACCTTGGATGCCGTCGCCGGTGCGAGGCGATGAAGGAGGATGGCCCCGTGACGCCCGCCCATCGGCTGTCCCTTCTCACCGCTGAGCCGACCTGGCGCGGCAGGGCTCTCAGCGGCCGGGCTGTCGATCTGCTCGCCGTCCTGGCCGGCGGTGAGGACGCCTGGACGGGTGACGGCGCGCTCATTGCGGCCCTGTGGCCGGACGACCCCCCGACCCATCCGTTGCGCGCCCTGCACGTCGTCGTCTCCCGGGCGCGCGCTCTCGTGGGGGAGGGTGTCGTCGAACGCGTCGGCGACGGCTACCGCTTGGCGCTGCCGGTGGCGGCGGTCGATGCCCGAGACCTGGCCGATCGGGCGGTCCGGGCCCGGGCCAGCGCTGATGCGAGCCGGTGGGACCGGGTTCTGGAGCTGACCGATGACCTGCCGATGCCGGCCGAGGCCGACGCCGACGACGTCGCGCCCGTGGCGGATGCCGCGCCCTTGGTGGTGCTGCGCGAACGAGCCGCCCGCCATGCGTGGCGGGCCCGCCGCGACCGGGCGCTCGCCTTGGAGGCCACCGGCGAGTGCGAGCGGGCCCTGCCTCTGCTGCGCGCCGCCGCCCGGCGCGACGGCAGCGACGAGGCGGTCCTGGCCGCCCTCATGCGCGCCGTGTCCTGGACGCGTTCGCCCGCGGCTGCTCTGGAGATCTACGAGGATCATCGTCGCCGTCTGCGCGAGCAGGGCGCCGTGCCGGGACCCGCCCTGCGCGCCGCCCACGAAGCGGTTCTGGCCGCTGAGAACCCGGTGCGCCGCGGCCTGGTGCCGGTTCCCGACCATTTCCTCGGCCGTGAGGACGATGTGGCCGGTGTCCTGGGGGCTTTGAGCACTCACCGGTTGGTCACCATCACCGGGCCGGGCGGGGTCGGCAAGACCACTCTGGCTCGGGCCGTGGCCGCGCGCAGTCGCCGTCCCGCCGTCTACGCCGTCGCGCTCGCCGAGGTCGATTCCGGAGTCGATCTGCTCAGGGCCATCCTCAACGCCGTCGGGAGCCCGCTCGCCGCCGATGCCGACCCCCGTGCGGTTGTGCGCGCCGTCCTGGCCCCGCCGGGGACCCTCCTGATCCTGGATAACTGCGAGCACCTGGCGGACGAGGTCGCCGATCTTGTCGGCCCGCTCCTGGTCGGCTGCCCGGACCTGCGCGTGCTGGCGACCTCGCGCCGCAGGCTCGACCTGGGGGCGGAGCACGTCCACCGCCTGGAGCCGCTGGATGCGGCCGCGGCCGCCGGGCTCTTCCGCGCTCGCGCCCTGGCCGCTCGCCCCGACCAGGTCATCGACGACGGGGACTTGGAGGCCCTGCTGGGCCGTGTGGAGGGGATCCCCCTGGCCATCGAGCTCGCGGCTGCCCGCACTCGCACCCTGTCGGTGGGGCAGATCGCCGCCAGGCTGCCGGGGCGTCCCGGGATGCTCACGGGCGCGCGAGACGCCCCGACCCGGCAGCGCACCCTGACCGCGGTCATCGAATGGTCCTGGAACCTGCTGGACGTCTCCGAACGGCATGCCCTGGCCCGGCTGGCCCTGCTCGCCGACGGTTTCACCCTGGGGGCGGCCGAGGCCGTCGTCGGGCCGGAGGCGCCCGACCTGCTCGACGCCCTGGTGACCCATTCGCTGCTCATCGTGCGCGACCGCGGCCTGCCTCGATTCCATATGCTCGTCACCGTACGCGATGTCGTCCTGTCGCGGCTGGCCGACTCCGGCGACGAGGTGCGGGCCCGGCGCGCCCTGCGGGACTGGGCGCTGGAGGTGTGCTCCCAGGTCCGTCTGCCCGTCGGCGCCGGCGACTTCGGCGACGCCGACCATCCGCAGGCCGAGCGGCACGACCGCGTCTTCCGGCGGCTCATGGATGATGAGGCCGTTGTGCTCCAGGAGCTCGACCGACTTCTCGAACAGGCCGACGGCGCTGACGCGGGCGTGAATGCCGACCTCAGGGATGCGATTTGTCTCATCGGCGCCGCCCTTCTGCGTTTGTGGAGCGTCACCTGGGGGTATGAGCGCGTTGCGGGCTACGGTCCGCGCCTCATCAGGGTCGCCGCCCAGCCGGCTGGGGGACTGCGCGGCAATGAGGCCGGCCTCGCCGTTCTGGCCCTGTGTGCCACGTCGGGGCTTCTGCCGCCGTTGTCCGCGGAGATTCGCTCATCCCTGCGCCGGTCCTTCGACGGCGAGGGGGACATGGCCGCCGTGCGGCGCTTCCTGCTCGCTCCGGCCGGGCAGTGGCCTGAGCTCATCGCGGACCGCGAGCCCTGGGTGGCTCGGGCGGCGGGACGATGCCTGGCCACCGAGCTGGAGAATGAGGGCCGTCCCGACGCCGCCCTGGACGTCATCGAGGCGCTCCTGGACCGGCTCCAGGGCGCTGGCCTGGCCGGCATCGACATGTTCGAGCTGCAGACCCACCGTCTCCAGATCCTTATGTCGCTGGGTCGCTACGACCGGGTCGTGGAGGCGTGCGCTCGCGCGCTGGCGCTCCTCGATCGGATCCTGCCGTCCTGGGGCGGCGGCTATCGGACGGCGCTGCGTCTTGAACAGTTCTATTGCACGGTCTGCCTCGATCCTCGTCAGGAGGCTGCCGAGAAACATCTGACGATGCTGGAGGCGACGGATTTCCCCGGTACCCTGCGTTTCATCTTCTACTCCGTGCGCGGGGAGCTCGAGTTGATGCTGGGACGGCCCCGGGAGGCCGCCCTCATCCAGCGCGTGAGCCTGCGCTACGCCGGACGCTGGCGCACGGTCATGGGCGCGGGGTCCCCCTGGGAGCTCTACGTCCTGGGCATGTGCCTGGTCACCGACGTCGAACTCGATCAGGGCGACGCCGTCGAACTCGACGCCGCGGGCGTGCGCGCCCGGGCCGTCCCGCTCCTGCGCGACATGCTGACCGACTCCGCCCCGCAGCAGCGCGACATACCCACGATCATGGCGCTCGCCGCCGCCGTCGGGCTGTCGACCATGGCCGGCGCGCAGGCGGGACCGCAGCAACAGGGCCTGGGCGCCGAACTGCTCGCTACCGCGCTGGCGGTGGGAGCCAACCAGACCTGCCGCCTCCTGTCGCACCGCTATCTGCGTGAGCGCGCCGGGAGTGTGGATGCCCGAGTTCTGGCCGATGCCGAGGAGCGGATCCGGCCGTTGGACCGCGTCCGACTCATTGCGCACGCGGGCGGCCTCGCCCGCCGTCTGGCGGGCGAGGCCGCCCGGAGCGATCATTGCCCGGACCCGTCGATGTCGTCTAGCGTCCAGCGCCCGTGGCCCGGGCGCGCCGTCAGGCGTTGCGCCGCTGGTAGCGGATCACCGTCGACGGGGCCATGACGGCCAGGACCAGGAGGGAGCCGATGATCGCGGTGCGCACGTCCTCGGCTGAACCCGTCGCCGTTCCGTCCAACAGGTATCGGCAACCGTCGACGATGTGCGAGATCGGGTTGTTGCGCACGAAGGCCTTGAGCCAGCCCGGCAGCGTTGAGGTGGGCACCATCGCGTTGGACAGGTAGGTCAGCGGGAACATGATGATCACCGAGAAGGAGGTGACCGCCTGGGCCGAGGAGAAGAGCGTTCCCAGCAGCAGGAAGATCCAGGCGATGGCCCAGGCGCAGGCCGTGGCCAGGGCGATGGCGCCCAGCGCCCCGGACCAGCCGTTCTCGGGCCGGTAGCCCAGGGCGACGCCGGTGAGCACGGTCAGCGAGGTGCACACGAGGTAGCGCAGCACGTCGGAGACCATGGGGCCCAGGACGGGCGCGACCCGCGACATCGGCAGGGTGCGGAAGCGGTCGAAGACTCCCTTGTCCATGTCCTCGCGCAGGTCCACGCCCACGCTCTGGCTCGTGGTCAGCGCGTTTATGATGATCAGTCCCGGGACGATCGTGGGCAGGTAGGCCTTGACGTTCCCGGCGATGGCGCCTCCGAAGATCTCGCCGAACATGATGGTGAACATGATCGGTTGGAGGAGGATGTCGAAGGACTCCCCAAAGTTGCGCAGCATGGTGATCAGGGAGCGCCATGCCATGGAGAGGGTGTCGGGGATGATCCGTGCTTCGCTGAAGCGGGAGGCGCCCGATGAGAAGGCGGTCGGCGATGCGGGAGACGCCGATGAGATGCTGGTGGGGGTCATGACTGCTCCTTGGCGTCGCGTGAACGGGCGGATGAGAGTGACGGCGAGGATTCGGGCTCCGACGGCGCATCGCGGGCAGCGGACGCCGCCGAGTCGCCGTCGTCCGAGTCGTGTCCGGTCAGGGACATGAAGACCGAGTCCATGCTCGGGCGGTCAACCGAGACGGTCCGGGGGGACAGGTCGGCGTCGCGCAGTGCCACGAGCACCTCGGTGGCCACCGAGGCCCGTGTCAGCGGTGTCTGCAGGTGGACGCCCTGGTCGACGACCGCCGGGGCGCTCCCGGTCACCCGCTCGATGACGGCGGCGGTCGCGGCCCGGTCCTCGGGCGCGGCTGGGGTCAGGATGAGGGAGCTGCGGCCCACTCGGTCCTTGAGCTCGTCGGGTGTGCCCTCTGCGATGAGCCTGCCGGTGTCGATGATGCCGATCCGGTGCGCCAGTCGGTCGGCCTCCTCCAGGTACTGGGTGGTCAGCAGAATTGTGGATCCGCTTTCCGCCAGGGAGCGGATGACGTCCCACATCTGCTCGCGCGTGCGCGGATCCAGGCCGGTGGTGGGTTCGTCGAGGAAGATGAGCGGGGGCTGGGCGATCAGTGAGACGGCCAGGTCCAGCCGACGTCGCATTCCGCCGGAGTATCCGCCTGCCCGCTTGCCCCCGGCGTCGGTGAGGCTGAATGCGGCCAGCAGTTCATCGGCCCGCTCGCGCGCCTGGCGCCTGCTCAATCCCAGCAGGCGGCCGAAGAGCCGCAGGTTCTCGACTCCGGTGAGTGTCTCGTCGACGCTGGCGTACTGACCGGTGACGCCGATGAGGCTGCGCACGGCGTGGCGCTCGCGGACGATGTCGTGCCCCAGGACCCGGGCCCGCCCCTGGGTGGGCGCCAGGAGAGTCGTGATCATGCGCAGCGTCGTCGATTTTCCGGCGCCGTTGGGTCCCAGGAGTCCGTAGACGATGCCGGTGGGGATCTCCAGGTCCAGGCGGTCGACGGCGGTGAAGGACCCGAAGGTCCGGGTCAGGCCGTCGGCCTGAACGGCCGGGGACGTCGCCGACCGCGCCGATGTGCGTGAGGGTGTTCGCGTCGTTGTCCGTTGTGTCATGCCCCGAGGCTGGGCCCTTGCGGTTTCAGGTCTCCTTCTCACCGGTTTCGGCGAGCTCAGCCGCGCGATGATCCGGCTCGGAGCGCGAGGCCTTCTTCAGGGCCGCCTCGTAGCTCTCGTAGTACACGGACGCCTCCACTCCGTTCGCCTTGCCGCTTTCGTACACGGTTCTGCACACGAACAGCAGGTCCTGGGTATTGCTGTGCAGTGTCATGATCTTCCGCGTGAGGATGTTCCTGGCGAACATGCGCTTCATCATGGGTGCCGACAGCGCGGTCGGCAGTTTGTAGGGGAGCAGCTCGCCGCGGTAGTTCCGCAGGTTGACGCCGCGCGATTCCACGATTCTCGAGGTTTCGCGGATCGCTTTCACGACGCGGGCGAGCATCGTGGTGGAGCCCATGAGCCGCTCCGCGGCGCGCGACGTGTCGTCGATGTCCCCGTACATTCCCGCCACGGCACCGACGCCGGCATTGATGGCCATGTGCAGCCATATCCATTCGAGCATGTCGAACGGCTGCTCGAGTCCGATGCTGCATGAGCGGAAGAGCTCCTCGATCTCCCGGTAGTTCGGGATTCGCGCCGTGTCCTCCCGTTCGAGCATGATGTGGTCGAACACGCAGCAGCTGAGCGTCCTCCCCGTGATGCTCCCTCCTGCGACCGGGTACCCCAGGATGAACTCGCGGCCGGCCATGAGGTTGTTCAGCTCCGCGCGTTCGCCCCAGAAGCCGCAGCACAGCAGCACGGGTCCGCGGATTCCGTTCGTGTCGAGGTCGTTCATCACCTCGGCGACGCCGCCCGAGGGCACGGAGACGACGATGAGGTCGTAGCGCTCGCGCGTCCTGCGGCGAACGGTGTACCTGCCGTGCGAGTTCGATCCCTTCGAGTCGGTTCTGCCGTCCAGGAGCTCGATATCGAGCGAGTCGACGGCGGCCCTTGCACTGCTGGCGCGCACCAGGTGCTCGACGTCATGGCCGGCCTCGTGAAAGAGGTAGCCGTACGTCGTGCCGATGACGCCCAGTCCGACCACCAGAATATTCATGCGGGACGCCCCTCGGTCGCGCTGCTTTCGCTTCATCATGCCCCGAGGCTACGCCCTCGCGGCTTTAGGCCGGCTTCGAGCGGCCCTCCCCGCTCCTGTGGGCGGGCTTCGCAGACCCCGACGGACGACCGGCGCGGGGCGGGCCGGTCCGCCCCGCTCAGCGCAGCCCGCGCGCGCCCATGTAGGCGAGTATCGCCCGCTTCATCTCGGCCAGGTCCTTGGTGGGGTCGCCGGTGAGAGTCTCGCTGGTCACCGTGGTGGAGAACATCGCGGAGACGATCGCGGCGACGTCCGCGAGCTCGGTCCGGGAGACCTTCGGGTTGCGGGCGGCCAGGACGTCCACCAGCCGCCGGTGGAATTCGGTGTGGGCCCGTGCGACGGATTCGAGCTCGTCGGCGCTCGTGCGGGCGTAGAGCTGGGCGAAGTCCCGGTTGGCGGTCTTGAGGGCGTGGACCGGGTCGATGATGCGGTTCACGACCTCCTCGGGCGGCAGGTCGGGGCGGGTCAGGGCCTCGTCGTCGACGATGGCGCTCAGGCGCTCGGCGTAGCGCTCCCACAGGGCGGAGGCGATGTCCTCCTTGCTCGAGAAGTACTGGTAGAGGGAACCGGGGGAGATGCCCGCCCGCGTGGCGATGGCGTTCGTCGTCGTGCGTTCGTAGCCGACCTCGGCCACGACCCGGGTGGCGGCGTCCAGGATGAGTTCCATGCGCTCCAGCCCGCGGCGTTGACGGTACTGCCGAGGACGGCGCTGATCGGGGTGCGGCGGGTGCTCGGGTGAGGCGGCGGGCATGGCACCGAGGCTAGGGGATCGGCATCGCCGGCCCCAGCAGTATGTGAAAATACGAGTATGAACTCGTATCATTTACGAGTAACTACTCGTGTTTGGAGGACGTATGCGTCATCTGGGAGATCTCGATGTCAGCGACATCGGTCTGGGCTGCTTGGGCATGGCGACGGCCTACGGGCGGCCCGACACCGCCTCGGCCCGTCGGACCGTCGCCCGTGCCCTTGAAGCCGGGATCACTCTGTTCGACACGGCCGAGATGTACGGTCGCGGCTCCAGCGAGTCCGTCCTGGGCGCGGCTCTGGGGCGGCACCGCGATAACGTCGTCATCGCGACCAAGACCGGTATTCGCACCCTGCCCGGGCTCGGGCTGCCGGTCGGGTTCGACGGCCGACCCGAACGCATCCGCCGTGCGATCGACCGGTCCCTGCGCCGGCTCGGAACCGATCGCATCGACCTGTACTACCTCCACCGCGTCGACCCGACGGTGCCGGTCGAGGAGTCCATCGGCGCCATGGCCGAGGCCGTGACCGCCGGGAAGATCCGCCACCTGGGCGTCAGTGAAGCCGCGCCCGACCAGATCCGCCGCGCCCACGCCGTCCACCCCCTGACCGCCATCCAGATGGAATGGTCCCTGTTCACCCGCGACCCGGAGGCCGGCGCGCCAACCTGATCGAGAACCTCCGTCAGGTCGCCATCGTCCGCGAGGTCGCCGACGAACTCGGGGCGTCCCCCGCGCAGGTGGCGCTCGCCTGGTTGCTGGCCAAGGGCGACGACGTCGTCCCCATCCCCGGTACGACCAGCCCGCGCCATCTGGCCGCCGACCTCGCCGCCCGTGACGTGCGCCTGACCGCGGATCAGCGCGAGCGACTCGAGAACGTCGTCGCCTCGGGCCCCCGGTACTTCGACGGCGGCAGCGCCCTGAGATGATCGGAGCGGGCCGGTGGGCCGGTCCGAGCCACTCAGATCTTGCGCAGCAGGACCCGCGTCATGTGGTGGTCGGCGTCCTTGCGCAGCACCAGGGTGGCGCGCCCGCGGGTCGGAGCGATGTTCTCCCGCAGGTTCGCTAGGTTCACGGACTCCCAGACCTCATCGGCCGCGGCCAGGGCGATGTCGTCGGGGACGGTCGCGTAGCGTTGGAAGTAGGAGCCCGGATCCTGGAAGGCCGTGCGCTTGAGCGTCAGGAAGCGGTCGAGATACCAGCGGCGGATGTCCCGCGGGTCGGCGTCGACGTAGATCGAGAAGTCGATGAAGTCGCTCACGGCCAGGGCCGAGGCCTCTGCCGCGCGACTCGCGCGGTTGCGGGGGTCGGGCGGGTCGGCCCCGTGCCCGCGCGGCGCCGGCTGGAGGACGTTGAGACCCTCGAGCACCAGGACGTCCGGCCGTTCGATCGCGACGGACCGCCCGGGCACGACGTCGTAGACGGTGTGGGAGTACACGGGAGCCTTGACCCGCTCGGCCCCCGACTTGACCGCCGCGACGAAGTCGAGCAGGGCCCGCCGGTCGTAGGACTCCGGGAAGCCCTTGCGGGCGCTGAGCCCGCGCTCCTCCAGCACCGAGTTGGGCAGCAGGAAGCCGTCGGTGGTCACCAGCGTGACCCGTGGGGTCTGGGGGAAGCGGGCCAGCAGGTGGGCGATGAGGCGGGCCGTCGTCGACTTGCCCACCGCCACCGAGCCGGCCACGGCGATCACGAAGGGCGTCGGGTGCGGGCCGACCCCCAGGAAGTCCGAGATGCGTCGGGCCCGCTCGCGAGCGGTGGCGATGTAGTCCTCCAGCAGCGCCGTCAGCGGCCGGTAGACGACGTCGACCTCCGCCAGGTCGATCGGGTCCCCCAGGCCCCGCAGCTTCTCGACATCGGCCTGGGTCAGGGGCAGGGGAGTGGTCGAGGCGAGCGCGCGCCACTGGTCGCGGCTGAACTCGATGTAAGGGGAGGGGGCGGAGCTCACCGGCCAAGTGTGACGCATCCGTGCGGGCGCCGCGCCGCGTGCGGGCGCCGTGCGTCCCGGAATGCCGCAGGTCTCACGTGATGCCGGAGGTGACCCGTTGTCTCTTAGGGGCGGGCGTGATTCGATCATCCCCATGTGTGGAATTGTCGGCCACGTCGGCCCCCTGACCCCGTCCGAGCGCTCCCTGACCGTCCTCATGGACGGACTGGGGCGCCTGGAGTACCGCGGCTACGACTCCGCCGGCGTCGCCCTGGCGGGCCCCGGCGGGCTCGACGTCGTCAAGGCCGCCGGCAAGCTGGACAACCTGCGCGAGGCCCTGGCGGCCGCCCCGCCGCCGCCCGCCGTCTCCGGTATCGGCCACACGCGCTGGGCGACCCACGGGGGCCCGACGACGGTCAACGCCCACCCGCACCGGGCGGGCAGCATCGCCGTCGTCCACAACGGCATCATCGAGAACTTCCGCGCCCTGCGCACCGAGGTGGAGGCGGCCGGCCGCGAGCTGCTGTCGGCCACCGACACCGAGGTCGTCGCCCACCTGCTCGACCTCGACCTGGCCGCCCGCCTCGACGCCGCCGGCGAGGCCCTCGACGAGACCGGCGTCGCCGCCCTGCTCGTGGAGTCCATGCGCGCGGTCACCTCCCGGCTGGAGGGCGCCTTCGCGCTCCTGGCCGTCACCGAGCTCGCCCCGGGCGCCATCGTCGCCGCCCGCCGCTCCAGCCCCCTGGTCATCGGCCTGGGCGAGGGCGAGAACTTCCTGGGCAGCGACGTGGCCGCCTTCGTCGCCTTCACCAGGCGCGCCGCCGAGGTCGACGACGACCAGGTCCTCCTGCTGACCGCCGACGAGGTCCGCGTGTGGGACGCCGACGGTGCCGCCGTCGAGCCCGCCACCTGGGAGGTCTCCTGGGACGCCTCGGCCGCCGTCAAGGGCGGCTACGCCACCTTCATGGACAAGGAGATCCACGACCAGCCCACCGCCGTGGCCGACACGCTGCGCGGGCGCGTCAACGAGGCGGGCGACCTCATCCTGGACGAGATGCACATCGACGCCTCCGTGCTGCGCAGCGTGGACAAGATCATCGTCGTCGCCTGCGGCACGGCCGCCTACGCCGGGCACGTCGCCAAGTACGCCATCGAGCACTGGTGCCGCATCCCCGTCGAGATCGAGCTCGCCCACGAGTTCCGCTACCGCGACCCCATTGTGAGCGAGAAGACCCTGACCGTGGCCATCTCCCAGTCGGGGGAGACCATGGACACCATTCAGGCGGTGCGCCACGCCCGCGAGCAGGGCTCCAAGGTACTGGCCATTGTCAACACCTACGGGTCGACCATCGCCCGCGAGGCCGACGCCGTCCTGTACACCCACGCCGGGCCGGAGGTCGCCGTGGCCTCCACCAAGGCCTTCCTCGCCCAGATCACCGCCTGCTACCTGCTGGGCCTGTACCTGGCGCAGCTGCGCGGCAACAAGTGGCCCGACGAGGTCGCCGACTACCTGGACAAGCTCGGCCGGATGCCCGCCAAGATCCAGCGCCTCATCGACGGGCAGGAGCAGGCCGTGCGGGCCCTGGGCGCCGAACTGTCCGACCGGGCGTCCTTCCTGTTCCTGGGCCGGCACGTGGGCTACCCGGTGGCCCTGGAGGGGGCGCTCAAGCTCAAGGAGCTCGCCTACGTCCACGCCGAGGGCTTCGCCGCCGGCGAGCTCAAGCACGGCCCCATCGCCCTGGTGGAGGACGGCCTGCCGGTCTTCGTCATCGTGCCCACGCCGCGCCGGCCCGTCCTGCACGACAAGGTCATCTCCAACATCCAGGAGATCCGCGCCCGCGGCGCCCGCACCATCGTCATCGCCGAGGACGGCGATGAGGCGGTCACGCCCTTCGCCGACCACGTCATCCGCGTCCCCCAGACCCCCACGCTCATGTGGCCGTTGCTGACCGTCGTCCCCCTGCAGATCTTCGCGGCCGCGCTGGCCGAGGCGAAGGGCCTCGATGTCGACCAGCCCCGCAATCTGGCCAAGTCCGTGACCGTGGAGTGAGTCGCGGGGCGAGCCGCCTCCTCAGCGGCGGAACGGGCTTCCGGACGGGGCGGGTGATTCGTGCGAGCGGCGATGCGTGACAGCATGGGGGACGTGAGCACGACGAGCACGGTCACCGCACCCACTCTTCGCCCGGACACCGCCTACCGCGCCGGGGCCGTCGCCGAGGCCGAGCGGCGCCTGACCGCTGCGACGGACCGTTACATGCACCACGCCGCGCACGCCCTCGCGCTCGCGGCCGTGCGTGAGCTGCGCGCCACCGCGGGCCGGACGAGGGGCCGGGGCGTTCTCCTCCTGGTCGGGGGAGGGCATAACGGCGGCGACGCCCTGCTGGCGGGCGCGCTCCTGGCTCGTCGCGGGTGCGACGTCACCGCGGCGGTGGCCACGGGACGCCCCCACGCGGCCGCCCTGGAGGAGGCCCGACGGGCCGGCGTGCGCTCGGCCGCTTCGCCTCCGGCCGCGTGCGAGCACGCCGCGGCGGG
>ERZ772964.348-NODE-348-length-21685-cov-9.71156_pt1 | contig 21685 bp, 10 predicted proteins | sample MGYA00580675_ERZ772964 | MGnify/ENA primary metagenome ERZ772964 (study PRJEB29015, sample SAMEA2737941) | human oral metagenome | biome: human oral; feature: human-associated habitat; material: dental | place: China | collected 2139 ... | reverse complement strand
ACAAGCTCGAGATCATCCTCGCCGGCATCGAGGCGAGGCTCGCAGCGGCGGACGCGCGGAAGACACAAGTGACATGAGGCAACCAGTTGTATAAGGTTTGCCTTACCTGTCGTGCCGGTTCGGTCGAGCACGAAGCACGCCCCATGAGACGAGGAATCCCTGATGACTGGTGCCAGCTCAACCGAGGCGTCTCGACGTCTCTCCCTGGAGACGATGCGGGACGACCTGGCGAGAGTGCTGGGGATGCCGGCCGAGTCGATCTCTGATGACGCCGACCTGATCGGCCTCGGACTGGACTCGATGCGCGCCATGCGGCTCGTCGCGCAGTGGCGGCGCCGAGGCGGCCGGGTGCGCTTCGCCGACCTTGCCTCCGCCACCACGCTCGCGCAGTGGTGGGAGGTGGTCTCGGCCGCTTCCGGTCCTGCGGCGGCCGGCCCCGGGCCGGGCGGACCGTCGTCGGCCCGCCCCGATCGCATTCAGCGCAGCGGCGGCTGCACGACGGCTTCCGAGGCGCCCGTCGACTTCTCCGCCCGTCTCGCAGCGCCCTTCCCGCTCACGCCCGTGCAGCACGCCTACTGGGTCGGGCGGCGCGACGATCAGGTGCTCGGAGGTGTCGGCTGCCACGCCTATCTGGAGCTCGACACCCCGGATACCATTGATCCGGCGCGGCTTGAGGCGGCGGGTCGGGCGCTGGTGGCCCGGCACGAGATGCTGCGTGCCCGCTTCCTTGACGACGGCACCCAGTCGATCAGCGATCAGGATGCCTGGCCGGGCGTCACCGTCCACAGGATCGGGCGCCCGGACGACTCGCTCCGCCTGCGGGAGCGTCTGTCGCACCGCCTCCTGGATGCCTCCCGCGGCGAGCTCTTCGACCTTCAGCTGAGCCGATTCGAGGACGGAGGCTCGCGCCTCCACGTCGAGGTCGATTTCCTGGCGGCTGACGTGGTCGGTCTGCGCATCCTGCTCGACGACCTGGCCGCCCTCTACCTGAGACCCGACCAACCGCTCGCCCCTCTGCGGCTCACGTTCGCCGAGTACCAGCGCCGGCACCTGGAGCGCCTGCGCATCGATCGCGATCGGGATCATGAGTGGTGGCGGGAACGGACCGCGGATCTTCCCGGACCTCCGCAGCTTCCGCTGGCCGTCGACCCGGCCCGGGTGGGACGTCCCCGATTCGTTCGCCGCGAGTCGTGGCTGCCGCGCTCGGCGTGGGACGCCGTGACCGGGAAGGCGCGGGCCGCCGGAGTCACTCCGGCGATGGTGCTGGCGGCCGCGTACGGCGAGGCGCTCGGCCGGTGGAGCTCGCAGCGGCGATTTGTGCTCAATCTTCCCGTATTCGCGCGAGACGAGTCGCTGCACCCCGACGTCGCCCGCCTGGTCGCGGACTTCACCGACCTGCTGCTGCTCCCCGTGGACCTGACGGAGACCGCCGGATTCGGCGACCGGGCGCGGGGCCTGCAGCGCAGCTTCCGCGACGCCGCTGAGCACACCGCATACTCGGGCGTGGAGGTGCTGCGGGACCTCAGCCGGTACGGCGAGGCCGGCAGCGGGGCGGCGGTCTTCGCATGCAACCTCGGCAACGAGCTGATCACCGACTCCGTTCGGCAGGCATTCGGCAAGCCGGGGTTCATGATCACCCAGACGCCCCAGGTGTGGCTCGACCATCAGATCAACGAGTACCCCGATGGCCTGCATCTCGCACTGGACGCGGTGGAGGAGCTGTTCCCGCCCGGTGTCCTGGATGGGATCTTCGACAGTTATGTGGCGCTGCTCAATCGGCTGCCGGACTCGGACTGGGGGCAGCCGGTCATTATCGAGCTCCCCGGCGGGCAGCAGCGGGTCCGTGCGGCCGCCAATGCGACCGGGGAGCCCGCCGCCGGCGGACTGCTGCATCGGGCGTTCTTCGAGCACGCTCGGACGGATCCGGACCGCACTGCGGTGATCTGCGGGGAGCGCGAGCTGAGCTACGGGGACCTCGCCGACCAGGCGCTCAGGATCGGCGCGGCGCTGCGCCGTCGGGGAGTCCGGCCGGGCGATGCGGTCGCAATCACCATGCCGCGCGGCGCGGCGCGGATCGCCGCGGTCCTCGGAGTCCTTGCGATCGGCGGGGCGTACGTCCCGGTCGGGCTGGATCAGCCGCCGCACCGCCGCTCCCTGGTGCTGGAGCGCGCGCAGACCCTCATCACCTGCGCTGAGAGCCGGACCGGCCTGCTCGATCACGAGTCGGCGCTGACAACCGCCGAGGCGCTGACGGGGCAGCCCCTGCCCGAGCCGGTCGAGTGCGATCCGGCTGCAGTCGCCTATGTGATCTTCACCTCCGGTTCGACCGGTGAGCCGAAGGGCGTGGAGGTGTCGCACCGGGCCGCCTGGAACACTATTGACGACGTCGTGCAGCGCTGGGGCGTGGGGTGCGCGGATCGCGTACTGGCGGTGTCCGCGCTGGAGTTCGACCTCTCGGTGTTCGACGTCTTCGGCATGCTCGGCTGCGGCGGCTCGCTGGCCGTGGTCTCCGAGGAGGACGTCAGGGACGCTCAGGCCTGGGCTCGGCTCTGCGACCGGCATCGGGTGACCGTGTGGAACTCGGTGCCGATGCTGCTGGAGATGCTGCTGGCGGCCTGCCAACAGCGGCCCCTGCCGGAGGACCTGCGACTCGCGCTGGTCTCCGGGGACTGGGCGGCCGTCGACCTGCCCGCCCGGCTCCGCGCGGCCTCGGATGATCGCTGCAGACTTCAGGTGCTCGGCGGCGCCACGGAGGCGGCGATCTGGTCGAACTTCTTCCCGGGGGACCGGGTGCAGCCGGGCTGGCCGGCGATCCCCTACGGGCGGCCGCTGCGCGGCCAGCGGTTCCGCGTGGTCAACGACACGGGCGAGGACTGTCCGGACTGGGTCGCCGGCGAGCTGTGGATCGGCGGTGCGGGAGTCGCCGTCGGCTATCGCGGCGACGAGGAGCTGACCGCGGACCGCTTCGTCCGCACCGGTGCGGACCGGTGGTACCGGACCGGCGACCGGGGCCGCTACTGGCCCGACGGCACGCTGGAGTTCTTGGGACGAGTCGACACCCAGGTCAAGATACGCGGCCATCGCATCGAGCTGGGCGAGATCGAGGCCGCGCTGGAGTCGGCGCCGCAGGTGCACCAGGCGGTCGTGGTGGCGCCCGGTACCCGCACGAATCGGCGACTGGTCGGATTCATCGCTCCCGCGTCGGCAGAGCCGGGCCGCGTGAAGGAGCACCTGAGCCGGCGGCTCGCCCCGTACGCGATACCGGCGGTGATCGTGCCGGTCGACGAGATGCCGTTGACCCGCAACGGCAAGATCGACCGCGCTGCGCTGCGCCGGCGGGCGGAGGGCCACGCGGCGGAGCCCGCGCGCCTGCCCCCTCGGGGACCGGTCGAGGCCGAGGTCGCCGACCTGTGGGCGACGCTGCTCGACACCCCGACCGTGCTGCGCGGCGACGACTTCTTCGGCCTGGGCGGGGACTCGCTCATCGCCACCAGGCTCATCGCCGAGCTGCGTCGTCGTCACTACACCGGCGCCACCCTGAGCGGGCTGTTCGGCAGTCCGGAGCTGTCGGAGTTCGCGGCCCTGCTGACCCCGGGCGACGGCGCTGCGGAGCACGCCGGGGCAATGGCGGTGACCTCCCGCCCCGAGGAGCGCTACGAGCCCTTCCCCCCGACCGAGGTGCAGCGCGCCTACCTGGTAGGACGCTCCGACCGCTTCACCCTCGGCGGGGTCGGCTGCCACTTCTACACCGAGCTCGACGGGGACGACATCGACCTGGACCGGCTCACCACGGCCTGGAACCGGCTGATCGCCCGTCACGACACGCTGCGAACCGTCTTCACGGAGGACGGCATGCAGAGGGTGCTTCCAAAGGTGCCGCGGTTCAAGATCAGGAGGCTCGAGAGCCCCGAGCAGCTGCGGGAGCAGATGGCGGACCAGGTCCTCGACCCGACGCGGTGGCCGCTGTTCGACGTCCGGGCGTGTCCGACCGACGACGGGACCCGGATCGGTCTCAGCTTCGACAATGTGCTGCTGGACGCGCTGAGTCTGATGACTCTTCGTGCGGAGCTGGACGTCCTGTACTCGGACCCGGAGGCTGCGCTTCCGCCCATCGGGATCACCTTCCGGGACTACGTCACGGCGATGCGGCCCACGCCGCCGCAGCTCGAGGGAGCCCGCCGGTACTGGAGCGCCCGACTGCCGCAGCTGCCGCCGGCCCCCCGGCTGCCGCTCGCAGCGGACCCGGCCGACATCGGCAAACCGCATTTCGTCCGCCGCGAGGCGGAGTTCGACGCCGGCACCTGGGGCGGGCTGCGGGAGGCGGCCCGACGCAGCCGGATCACCCCGTCCGTGGCGCTGGCCGCCGCGTACTGCGAGGTCCTCGCGGCCTGGAGCGGCCGGCCCGACCTGACGCTGACCATGACGCTGTTCGACCGGCGCGAGGTGCACCCGCATATCGATCGCGTCCTCGGCGACTTCACCTCCCTGCTCCTGGCCGCCTACCACAGCGGGCCGGACAGGCGGGCGTCCGCGACCGCCCTGCAGGAGGACGTCGCCGAGGGGCTCGACCACAGCGAGGTCCCGGCGGTGTGGGCGCTCAGGGAGCTGGCCCGCCGGAGCGCCGGGGCGGCGACCGCCATGCCGGTGGTCTTCACCAGCATGCTCGGCGTCGGCGCCTCCGGGCCGGCCGCGGCGCCGTTCGCCGTCGAGACCTGGGGGATCTCCCAGACTCCGCAGGTCTGGATCGACTGCCAGGTCGGGGAGGCCGACGGCCGGCTGCTGATGCGCTGGGACGCGGTCGAGCAGCTGTTCGACCCGGCCGTGCTCGATGAGATGTTCGCCGCGTTCACCGCGCGCGTGGCGGCGACTGCCGACGACGACTGGTCGCGGCCCCTGGACATCGCCCGCCCGGTCGCCGGTGCGGGGCCGAGCGGCCGCACGACCGCGGCAGAGCCCCGGGTCGAGCCGGGTCGCCCGCGTCCCGGCGTCGAGCGCGCAGTGTCCGACCTGTGGAGCGAGCTCCTCGGCGTTGAGGTGGCTGATCGGGCCGCCAACTTCTTCGTGCTCGGCGGGGACTCGCTGGCGGCGACCAGGCTGGCCGATCTGGCTGAGCGCCGCCTGGGGGCGAGCCTGTCGCTGAGAGAGTTCTTCGCCGCCCCGACAGTGGCCGGATGCGCGCAGGCGATGACCCTTCCCCAGGAGGAGGACATGGAGGAGGGCGAGCTGTGAGGTGCGGGTCAGATCGGGCTGACCGGCTGCGGCGCCGCGGAGTCGATGAGCCGAGGGGGCCCCAGTCGTGCCGTGAGGTCGGCCCAGACTCGGGACACCGCCAGGCCCCACTGCGCCGTCGTGCGCTGGGAGGGCTCTGCGGAGATCTCCTCGCGCAGCCTCCGCAGCGCCGTGCCGACGGCGTCCGGCCACACCCGTGTGAAGACCTCCCGGTAGGTCCGGGTGCGCCAGTCGCCCAGCAGTCTCGTGCTGGCGACGTCCAGCCGCGGGTTCGCAGGCCCGTCCAGCACCAGACGCCCCTCCTCGTCGCGGGGCGCATACATCCGGGGGTTCCACAGCACCGGACCGTGGCTGTCGGCCAGAGTCAGCACCCCGCCCTCGAAGCCGAGCGCGAGCCGGTGCAGCAGCAGCGCGTAGTTGTCGCGGTCGGCCGGGTTGATCTGGTTCTGCACCCGCAGGGCGACCGGCACGCCGGCGATCGCCGCCTGCACCGATTGGAAGGGCTGCTCGCTCCGGCAGGCGCGGGTCACCGCCGCATCAGCCGCCGTCGGTTCTGCGAAGGCCCACGGCCGTACACCGCCCAGCGCGCGACCGATCATGTCGAGCAGCGGATACAGGACCTGACTGCTGCACGCCGCGTCGACGAACAGCACCGGCTGCTGCTCCCGCAGGCGCTGCGCCGCGGCCAGGAAGCAGCGCACGGGCTCGACGTCGGGGTAGAGCGTGCTCACATGGTGCACGGCGCCGCCCTGCCGCGCGGCTCGCAGGCACTCGACGATCTCTGCGGGATGCAGCGGATGCTCCTGCAGCACGTGGATCCCCCGTCGCAGGAAGGCCTGAGCGATCTCCGCCCCGGGGCCCCCGTTGACGGCCGAGCCGATCACGACGCACGCCATATCGACGTCGTCGCCGACATCGGCGACCGATGTCAGCATCGGGACGCCGTGCTGCTCGGCCAAGGCGCGAGTCGTGCGGCTCCCCCGGCCCAGGATGCCGGCCAGTGCCAGATCCGGGTCGGAGCGGACCGCATCGAGATAGATCCGCCCGAATGAGGTTCCGGCGACCACGACCTTCATCACGTCATTCATCCCCAGGACCACTTCCCTCAGCGCGTCCTCCTGCGGACACGTCGCAAGGGTACACCGAGCCGTTAGGAGCTCGTCCGCTATGACAACCGATACATTCAGTCATGTCGATCCCGTTGATCCCGTCAGCCTGATCGCCGAGCTTGAGGACGCCGGGGTCGAGCTGTGGGAGGACAACGGCCGGATCCGGTTCAGAGGACCGAAGGGCGCGTTGACCGAGTCGCACAGGGCGGTGCTGCGCGCCGCCCGCGAGCAGGTGATCGTCGCGCTGCGCGAGGCGGCCGCCGCGGGGCAGGTGCACCCGGACCCGGATGGCCGCTACGAGCCCTTCCCGCTGACCGACGTCCAGTCGGCCTACCTGCTGGGACGCTACGACACCTCCGGGCTGGGAGAGGTGGGCTGCCACAGCTTCGCCGAGGTTCATTACCCGGAGCTCGACCCGCAGCGGGCGGAATGTGCATGGAACCGACTGATCGGACGGCACGACATGCTGCGTTGCGTGGTGTCTCCCGACGGCTATCAGCAGGTGCTGCCGGAAGTCGATGAATATGAGATCCCCGTGATCGATCTGCGTGAGGCCCCAGCGGCGGAGCAGGCGCCCGCGTTGGCCGCTGTCCGGGCAGAGCTCGACCACAAGATGAGCGATCCGTCCAGCTGGCCGCTGTTCGACCTGAGGATCACCCGTACCCGCGAGGACGACATTCTCCACATCTCGTTCGACGGCCTGATCGCCGACTGGAGCAGCGCCGCGCTGCTCATGCGCGAGCTGGAGGCACTGGTCTCGGACCCGGGTGCCGAGCTTCCGGAGCCGGCGATCACGTTCCGCGACTACGTCCTCGCCGAGCGCCGGCTCCGGGACGGCGGCCGCTACCGCCGCGACCGGCGCTACTGGCTCGATCGCGTGGACTCCCTGCCCCCGGCGCCCGAGCTGAGCTACTCGCCCGCAGGAGACCGGGAGCCGCGATTCGTCCGACATCACCGGCGGCTGCCGTCCCCGCACTGGCAGGCCCTCTCAAGAGCCGCTCAACGGCGCAGCATTACGCCGGCGGGCGCCGTCCTCGGCGCCTACGCCGCCGTGCTGCAGCGGTGGAGCAGGAGACCCGCGTTCACACTCAATCTGACGCTCCTGAACCGGCTCGACCTGCACCCCGACGTCCGGCTGCTCGTGGGAGACTTCACCTCGGTCAGCCTGCTCGCCGTCGACGACCCGGGCCATTCCTCGTTCGCCGCCCAGGCGGCCGCGCTTCAGGGCCGCCTGGCCGACGACCTCGGCAGGAGGCTCTTCTCCGGCGTCGAGGTGCTGCGGGAGCTCGCGCGGCGCAGAGGCAGGGACGCGGCCGTCATGCCGGTCGTGTTCACCAGCGGCATCGGCGTCGGCCCGGCGGCGGGGACCGGTGCAGGCCGGCAGGGAGCCGGACTGACCCAGACGCCGCAGGTCACCCTCGATTGCCAGGTCACGGACGACGAGGACGGACTGCGGATCGACCTCGACACCCGCGCCGGGGCGCTGCCGGACGGACTCGTCGCGGATCTTGCCGACGCCCTGCTCGACCTCCTGACACGGCTCGGCGAGGACACGGCCTGGGAGGAGCCCGTCAGCGGCCCCGACCTGGTTCCGCTGCCGCAGTGGCAGCGGACCGAGCGGCAGCAGGCCAACGCCACCGCAGCGCCGATCGGCTCGGCGCCGCTCCATGCGGCCGTGCTCGACCGGGCGTCGCGCACACCGGACGCGCCGGCGGTGATCTTCCCGGAGGGCGCGCTGACCTACGCCGAGCTCATCGGCTGGGCCGGGCGGGTCTCCGAGCAGCTGCGGGAGGCCGGGGTCCAGCCGGGCGACAGCGTCGGAATCGTCATGGACAAGGGCGTCGAGCAGATCGTCGCGGTCCTGGCGGTGCTCCTCGCGGGCGGCGTCTACCTTCCGATCGATACCACCTCACCGCTCGCACGCCGGAACCGGATGCTTCTGGCGGCGGGTGCACGGGTGTCACTCACGCAGAGCCGGATCGAGATCGACACCTCGGTGACGACTCCGATCACTGTGACGGCTCCCCACACGGTCCCCCGAATCGCGGACGTCATCGACGCAGCACATGCCACCGCCCCCGACGCGCTCGCCTATGTGATCTTCACCTCCGGATCCACCGGCGATCCCAAAGGCGTGATGATCAGCCACGCGGCCGCCTGGAACACCGTCGCGGACATGAACGCCCGTTTCGGCGTGAGCGCCGCCGACCGGGTGCTCGGCGTGGCTCAGCTCGGCTTCGACCTGTCCGTGTTCGACATCTTCGGACCACTGTCGGTGGGCGGTGCACTCGTTCTCCCCAAGGCGGAGCGGCGATCCGACCCCTCGCACTGGGCGAGCCTGGTGGCCGAGCACGGCGTCACGCTCTGGAACAGCGTCCCGGCCCAGATGCAGATGCTGGTGGACCACGTGCAGACCCGGCCGGACGCAGTGAGGTCGTTGCGGCTCGTGCTGCTCTCCGGCGACTGGATTCCGGTGCCCCTGTCGGAACGAGTGCGTGCGCTGGCCCCCGAGTCCGTCCTCGTCGCTCTCGGCGGCGCCACCGAGGCGGCGATCTGGTCGATCCATTATGTGGTGGACAGGCCGGTGCCCGCCGGCGCCGCCGGCATCCCGTACGGCAGACCGCTGTCCAACCAGGGCTTCAAAGTCATCGACACGGCGGGCCGGGACGCCCCGGTGTGGGCGCCCGGCGAGCTGTGCATCACCGGAGCGGGACTCGCCCGCGGCTACCTCAACGACCCCTCGCTCACCGCCGAGCGATTCCCCGACCTGGACGGCGAACGGACCTATCTCACAGGGGACCTGGGCCGCTACCTGCCCGGTGGGGACATCGAGTTCCTCGGACGTGAGGACACCCAGGTCAAGATCCGCGGTCACCGGATCGAGCTCGGCGAGGTCGAGGCGGTGCTGCGCGACGCGCCCGGGGTCCAGGACGCCGTCGTCACCATCGCCCGGCATCCCTCCGGAGAGGGCATGCTGCTCGGCTTCGCTCAGCCGCAGCCGCGCGAGCCGGACCTCGAGGCCGTCCGACGGTATGCGGAGGCGGTCACTCGAACGGTTGACCGGACCGCGCCGCAGACGGAGCCGGAGGCCCTGGCCCGGTACGTCGGCTCGGTGCGCTCCACCGCACTCGGGTCCCTGCTGAGCGCGCTCCAGGCCCGCGGACTGTTCCCCGCGGTCGGGTGCCGGCACACCACCGACGAGATCGTTGAGACTGTCCACCCGGCGGCGCACTACCGGTGGCTGGTCCGACGCTGGGTGGATGCGCTCGTCGACAACGGAGTCCTGGAGCGCTCCGGAGCCGGCTGCACTCTGGTGCGCCGGCCCGATGCGGACTGGGCGCAGGTGGCGCAGTCCGTCCGGTCCGGCCTGTGCACCCAGGGCCTCCTGGACTACCAGCTCGCGTGCGCGGAACACCTCCCGCAGCTGCTCAGCGGCGAGGCAAGTCCCAGCGAGCTCCTGTTCCCGCAGGGATCGGACAACGACGACCCGTTGGAAATCGCCCACGCGATCTACCGCGACGACATCACCATGCGCTGGCTCAACCAGGCCGTCGCCGTCGCCGCGCACCGCGCTGCGGCCAACCGGGCGGCAGGGGGCTCTGCGGGCTCTGCGGGCTCTGCGGGCTCTGTGGGCTCTGCGGGCTCTGCGCCCGTGCGGGTGGTCGAGGTCGGCGCGGGCACGGGATCGACGACGGAATCGGTGCTCCCGGTTCTCGCCGGATTCGACGTGGACTACCTCTTCACCGATATCTCCCCGCTGCTCCTGTCCGAAGCCGCCACCCGATTCGGCTCCCGGATCCGCACGGCGCGACTGGACCTGAACGAGGATCTGCGCGAGCAGGGCTATGCGCCCGCCACCGCCGATATTGTCATCGCCGCCGGAGTGCTCGGCTCCACCCGGGATCCGGCGGACGCGCTCGCCCGGGCCGTGTCGATGCTCATGCCCGGCGGCGTCCTGGTGCTCACCGAGCCTGTCGCCCCGCAGCCGCAGATCCTCCTCACCCAGGGGTTCCTCATGACTCCGCACGACGGCGACCTCGACAACGGCGAGGTGCCGCTCCTGAGCGCCCCGGAGTGGCGGAAGACCATCGCCGGCGCAGACGCGCGGCTGATCGCCGAGCTGAGCGCTCCGGAACCGCTGGGGATGACGGCGTTCGTGCTCATGGCCGCACCGGGGCTGGCGCCGCTGCGGCCCGATGCGCTGATCGCCCGCCTGTCGGAGAACCTTCCCGACTACATGGTCCCCGCGCAGATCCAGGTCGTGCCCGAGATCCCCCTCACGAGAAACGGCAAGGTCGACCGTGCCGCCCTGGCCGGCTGGGCCGTGAGCCCGACCGCGAGCCTCGGTGCGGCGGCAGACGGACCGGCCGACGAGCTCGAGGAACGGGTTGCGGCACTCTGGTCGAGCGCGCTGCGGCGAGACGGGCTCGGACGGCACGACAGCTTCTTCGATCTCGGCGCCGACTCGCTGATCATGGCGCGCGTCGCCGGCCGGATCAGGGAGGAGATCCCGGAGGCGGAGGCCGTTGAGTTCGATGTCCTGCTCCGGACCATGCTCAACGAACCGACCCTGGCCGCGCTGTGCGCGCTGATACGCACGCCGATGCGCCCGGATCCCGCTCCAGAGGCGTCCGCCGCGGAATCGGCGGCCGAGCACGGGCGCCGTCCCGCGCCGGCCCGCCCCGAGGCGGGCGTCAGGGCGGAGGGCAGCAACGCGCTCCTGGTCCCGTTCGGCGACGGCGGCCAGGGGCCGCTCAGAGTCATCTTCCACGCCGCCCTGGGGACCCTGGACACCTTCCAGACACTGGGAGGGCTCCTGGCCGAGCAGCGGCTTGGTCCCGTTGTCGGCATCGCCGTCGCGGACTGGGACCGGTACTGCGCCCAGGACCCGGCGGAGCTCGTCTCCCGGCTGGCCGACGACTACACGGACAGACTGATGTCCCAGCCGGCGAACCAGTTCCAGCTGGTGGGTCACTCCCTCGGCGGGCTGCTGGCGCTGGAGGTGGCCCGCCGGATGCTGGAATCGGGCCTGCCGGTCGCCGACCTCACCCTGATCGACAGCGTGCCGATGCTCGTGTCCACCGATGACGAGCTGGCTCTGGAGGCGGTGTTCGTCCCCAATCTCAGGCTCGACCCGGGCGAGGTGGTGCTGGGCGGCGTCGACTCCGCAGACGTATTCCGCGCCTTCATGCAGATCCAGGGGCAGAGCTCCGGCCACGTCCCGGCCGGGGCCCTCGCCGAGGTCGGCGGCGACCCGGGACTGGATGCGGTGGCCGCCGCCTTCGCCGAGCGCTCGGCCGTCCCGCAGGAGCGCCGTCTGGCCGCATACGCGCAGGCGGCCGCGGCGAAGGCGTTCACCGACGTCGAACCGGAGCTCGTCCCGGCCCTGTACCGGGTGTTCAGACACAGCCTGCTGGGGTCCACCGTCGACCTGGACCCCTACCTGGGCAGTATGACGCTGCTGCGCGCCTCGCAGCGCCAGTCCTTCGGGATCATCTCGGGAATGGAGGACCTGGCGGTCCCCTACTGGACGCGGACCTGTCTGGGGGACCTCACCGTGATCGACATTGACGGCCACCATCTCTCCTGCATCGAGGAACCGCATGTATTCCGGGTCGCAGAGCTTCTCGGGCGCGCTGTGAGGGCGGAGCAGTGAGCGATATCGCCGTCGGTGTGCTCGGCGCCTCCGGCGATGTCGGCACGCACGCCGCCCGGCTCCTGCACCGGGCGGGGGCGGACCCCATATGCCTCGGCAGCCGCGACCTCCGCCGTGCGCGGCGGGTGCTCGCCCATGACCTCGACGGCGTCGGCTGCGCGATGGCGGTCGACGCCGCCGACGAGCGGTCCCTACTGAAGTTCGCGAGCAGGTGCCGGGTCCTGGTCAACGCGGCGGGCCCGTCGTGCGAGGTCGGCCGGCCGGTCGCGCGCGCAGCCCGCGCAGCCGGCGTCGACCTTGTCGATGCCGCCGGCGACGAACCGCTGCACGCATTCCTGACAGGGCCGGGCGGAGACCCGCCGGCCGAGAAAGGGCGCATCGATGTCCTGTCGTGCGGCATGCAGCCCGGGCTGACGGGGATCCTGCCCCGGTTGCTGGCCTCACCCCTGGAGCGCGCGGTGTCGCTCGTCGTGTGGTTCGCCGTCGTCGACCTGTTCACCCGGGCCGCGGCGGAGGACTACCTCGAAGGGACCGCCCGGAAGCTGACCGAGCCGCTGGCGGCCTGGCGCAACGGGCGACGGGTTCCGCGCGCCATGCGCCGCTCGTCGGACCCGGTCGCCGTGCCGGGCATCGATGGGCTCTTCACCGACCTTCCCGTGCTGACGACCGAGGCGGAGCGTCTGGCGACCCAGCTGGAGCTGGTCGATGGCACGTGGCACACGCTCATGGCGCAGGGGCGGGTCGCAGGCGTCCTCGACCGGCTGCACGCGCTGGAGCGCGGCGAGGCCCGTGAGGCGCTGTGCCTGGCCAGCAGGATCGACATGTCGGCCCGCAGGCCGGCGGCCGCGCTGCTGGCCGAGGTGCGCGGCCCCGGCGGCGCCCGGGGCGAGCCGCCGCGCATTCGCAGCGGGCTGCTCCGCGGACCGGGAACGGGCGCGCTCGCGGGGGCCGCGACGGCGGCCGCAGCACAGGCGGTGCTCGCCGGTGAGGTTCCGCCGGGCCTGCACTACGCCGCGGAGATACTCGATCCCGCACGCACCATCGACCGCGTGTGCGCGGCTCCGGGTGTCGAGGTCCGCGTCGTCGACGGCCCCGTTGAGCTGGTGGATCCCGTTGAGGAGGGGGAGCTGTGATGGCGGTGCACGATCACCGGCTGCGGGTCGTCGGCGAGCTGCCGGCCCCCACCGCCGCGATGCTCCGGGACGCGGGATACAGGTTCGCCCCCGACGCCGGGCTGATCTGGGCGGCGCCGGGCGCCGCGCCCGAGCTGCCCGACGGCGCCTGCGAGTCGGCATCCCTCGTCGTTCTCCAGCCGCCGGTCCGGGCGAAGGACTACGCGCAGGTGCTCCGGGCGGCCCGGGCCTCCGGCGTCCCGGTCCGGATCGCCGATCCGGGGCGCCGCCTGGCTGCTGTCGGGCACTTCGTCCTCGCCGCGGGCGCGCTGCGCGGCCTCGGCCCGGTCGCCGCTGTGGAGGCCTCCGCCGACGCCGATCAGATCTATGGGCTCCTGCACATGATCAACGATGCCCTCGGCCGGATCCGCCTGGGCGAACGCGATCCCTCATCCGGCACCTGCTCGGGCACGATCGGCCCTGCCCGACTACGGATCAGGGTGGAGCAGCGCCAGGTCCTGCGGATCACCCTGCTGTGCGCGGCGGGCGAGCTCATTCTGCCCGGGCCCCACGGCCCGGCGCTCTGGCAGCCGCTCCGGGGCGCCGCGGAGCCGGTGGCGCCGGTTGCGGCACCCACGGATCCCGCCGAGGACCTGCGAGAGGCGGTTCGGGCCGAGCTCCGCGCCCCCGAGTCCACGGCTGCGGCGCTCGGCCGGGCGCAGAAGGAGATGTCGTTGTGCCGGCTGGCCGACCAGCTGACCGGATGCCGCCACGACGCAGAGGCCTCCTCCGCCCCCCGGCCGTCCGGATCCCCTCGGCTGGTGCATGCCGCCGATCTTTTCGCGGGCCCCTGCGAGAAGGTCCTGCCGGCCCCCTTCGCCGAGCTCGCTCGGCAGACGGCCGATGCTGCCGGAAGCGCCGCCGTCGACCCCCAGCAGGTCGACGGACTGGCGCAGGCGGCCGCCGTCACCGACGCGTTCAGCCGCGCCGCCATGTATGAGGCGGTCCTGCCGGCGCTGCCGGCGGCCTCGGTGCCCGAGGCGGTCGCAGCGCTGGATACCAGTCCCCGACACGCCTGGCTGGTGCGTCGCTGGCTGGCCGCTCTGGTCGACAGCGGCGCACTGCGGTCGGATGAGGGGGGATCGCTGTCGGCGAGTGCGGAGCCCACTGCGGTGAGCGGAAGAGCGCTCTCCGAGGCGTATGCGCGCCTCGGCTTCGATCCGCTGATGGCCCGGCTCCACGGCGATATAGCGGCTCGTCTCGGCCAGCTGATTCGCGACAGGACGACAATCGAGGAGATTCTCTTCGCAGGCCGGGATATTGTGCCGGCACTCGCCGCCTACCAGGACAACGTCGCCAGCCGGTACCTGAACGCCGCGCTCGCGGACGCCGTCAGCCGGGTCGCCTCGGCGGGGCCGCTCGGACGCCGCCTGCGGGTCGTCGAGCTGGGGGCCGGTGCGGGCGTCTGCACGGCGGCCGTGCTCGATGCGCTGCGAGAGACCGAGGCCGACTACCTTGTGACCGATATCTCCCCGACGCTCCTGTCTGCCGCCGAGGAGCGGTTCGGGGCGGCGGTGCGCCTGGGCCTCCTGAATATCGATGCCGATCTGATCGACCAGGGCTGCGGCCTGCGGCCTGGAGCCGCCGACGCCGTCGTCGCGGCCAACGTGCTCCATAACGCCGCGGATATCGGCCGCAGCCTGCGACGGATTCGTCGGGTGCTGAGACCCGGCGGTGTGCTGGCGGTCGTGGAATCGACTCGTGACTCGCACGCCGTGCTGACCTCCATGGCGTTCCTCCTGTCCCCGCCCGAGGGCGCGCGCGCCACGGACGAAGTCTTTCTCGACCGGCAGTCCTGGCGGCATGAGATGGCCGGCGCCGGTTTCGCCGTCGCCTTCGACCTGCCCGGGCAGCACAGCCCGCTCGCACTGAGCGGCCAGCACCTCGTCCTAGGAGTGGCCCTGTGAGCGATCACCCGAGCATGGCCGTCTACCGGCCCGACCCCGATGCCCCCGCGGCCCGAGTGCTCGCTGACCTCGAGCGCCTGGCCGTCACCCGGGCGGAGCTGCCCGGCCGCCTCGTGCGGGACATGCTTGTCGATCCGGCGTGCGCGCTGACCGACCTGTCGGCGCTGGAGACGATCACGTGCACCGATGACACGCCGGTCCCCGCCGACGCGGGCGACTTGCTCGGTGCGAGCATCGAGCGCCGCCAGGCGCCCTGCGCAGCCCCTCCGCAGGCGGAGCCGATTCCCGCCGTCGTCCGCGCTCGGCTGCGAACCGGGGCCGAGCGCGCCGGGGACGCCGAGATGAGCGGAATAGCGCTGGGGCCCGCGCTGCAGATGGCCGACGACCTCGATCGGGCGGCACTGCTGACAATGCTGCACGCCCTGAGGATTCCCGCATCGGGTGTCGACGTCGGCGAGGTGATGGCTCCGGTCGTGCCCGAGTACCGTCCCCTGGTGCGGCGCTGGCTGGCCGCCCTCGGGGACCACGGCCTCCTGGAAGGCGCCGGCGGCCGGGGAGGGGCGCAACGGGTGCGGGCCACCCGGGCGGTCGCCGCGACCGATATCGCCGAGTCGTGGGATCGCGTCGAGCGGGGCTGGCGGCAGAGCCTCTCACCCGATTCCGCCCTCGACGGCGCGCCCCGACCGGGAACGGGCTCCAAGACCCTGGCCTACGCCCGCGCCAGTGCCGACAGGCTCCCGGAGCTGCTTCGGGGCGCGGTGTCCCCGATGTCGCTCCTGTTCCCCGACGGGAGCCCCGAGGTCGCCCGAGCCCTCTACCGGGAACCGCCGGTGGGCCGATACCAGCTCGCGGCGGTGGCCGGCTTCGTCTCGGAGCTGGCCGAGGCGGTGCCGGGTGACCGCCCTCTTCGTCTCCTGGAAGTCGGCGGCGGCACCGGCGCCACCACCGAGCGGGTCCTGGCCGCCCTCGACGGCCATCCTGTCGACTACCTGTTCACAGATCTCAGCGACTACTTCCTCACGGCCGCACAGGATCTCTTCGGGACGGGCCGCTTCCCCGCGGCCGCTATCCGTGTGGGGAGATTCGACATCGATGGCACTGATGGCACTGATGGCACTGATGGCGCTGACGACCAGGGCGTCGGTGGCGGTTTCGACGTCGTACTCGCCGGAGGCGTGCTCAACAACGCGCGGGACACCGATCGCTCACTGCGGCTGCTGACCGCGCGGCTGGCCCCAGGGGGATGGCTGCTCATCACCGAGCCGACTCGAGAAGTGCAGTGGATCGCGATGTCGCAGGCCTTCCTGATGACTGCGGCCACCGATGAGCGGCAACGATCCGGGGAGACGTTCCTCTCCCACCGGCAGTGGCTGGCCGCATTCGGCCGGATCCGCGAGCTGGACCTGGTCCTCGACCTGCCGCCGACCGACCATCCTCTCCGCCGGGCCGGGCACCGGTTCTTCGCGCTTCAGCGCAGCAGCGCACCAACGGCGTCCGGAGCGACCCGGTGACCGGCGCATCCGCGCGCTCCCACGGCTGGCTGAGGTGCCGGGAGCCCCGCCCGGGCGCGCGAGCGCGGCTGGTCTGTTTCCCGCACGCCGGGGGGTCGGCCGGCGGATACCTGCGCTGGTCGTCCGGCCTGCCCGACGACGTCGAGGTGCATGCCGCCCAGTACCCCGGGCGTGGGGACAGGTTCAACGAGCCGCCCCGCTCGCACATGTCGGAGCTGGTCGACCCCCTCGTCGAGGCCCTTTGCCCGAGACCCGGGGCCCGACTGGCGCTGTTCGGCCACAGCCTCGGAGGCACGATCTGCTACGAGGTCGCGGCCGGGCTCCAGGCGCGCGGGTGCCCTCCCGATCTCGCCGTCATCTCCGGTCAGAAGCCGCCCTCGCTGCACCGCCCCGGGGACCTCCATCGCAGGAGCGACCAGGCCCTGCTCGCGGACCTCCGGCGCCTCAATCCGCGCAATGCCGACGCCTTCGACCAGCTCGAGCTGATGTCGCTGCTCCTGCCGATGATCCGGGCGGACTATCGGGCGATCGAGACGTATCACCCGCGTGCGAGACCGCCCCTGAGCTGCCCGTTGCTGATCATGGTCGGCGAGTCCGATCCCGAGCTGTCGGCGGCCGACGCCGAGGCCTGGTCGGATTACACCTCAGCCCATATCGAGGTGAAGAGATTCGCCGGAGATCACTTCTACCTCGAATCGAACCGGGAGGCGGTGCTCACCCACCTCGGCCGGGCGCTGGCACGAATCCCCTCTGCAGGAAGGAGTCGCACCCATGACAGTTTTTGACCACGTGCGAAAGGACGGCCCGGAGCGGCTCGCGGATGAGTTCGTGGGGTGGCCGGACGACTTCGCGCAGCGCTATCGCCGCAGAGGCTGGTGGGCCGGACGGACGCTGGGGGAGGAGCTCAGAACCTGGGCCGACCGTCGTGGAGAGCACACGGCCGTCGTCGCTCATGACGGCCGGCTCACCTACAGGGACCTGGACTCGCGGGCCGATGCGATTGCGGTCCGCCTGCAGCGGCACGGCATCGCCCGCGGCGACAACGTCGTCCTGCAGCTGCCCAACAGCGCGGCCTTCGTCGCGGTGCTGTTCGGACTGCTGCGCGTCGGAGCCCGCCCCGTCATCGCGCTGGAGGCCCACCGCCGCTCCGAGATCGAGCGCTTCTGCCGGCTCACCGAGGCGGTGTCCTACCTCTGCCCCGATGTCGTCAACGGATTCGACTACCGGGATCTGGCCGATCAGGTGGCGGCCGCGGTCCCAGCGCTGCGGAGCACACTCGTCGTCGGAGAACCCGGCCACCATCAGCGCCTGGACACCGGTCCGGCCGCGAATGACGAACCGATCGGGGTGCCCGAGCGGGCGGCCTCCGGCGATCTCGCCCTGTTCCTGGTCTCCGGAGGGACCACGGGACAGCCCAAGCTCGTGCCCCGCACCCATGACGACTGGTCCTACAGCGGCCGGGCGATGGCTGAGACAATCCCGTACGACTCGACCACGGTGACTCTCGTGGGCCTGCCCATCGGCCACAACTGGCCGCTGACCCACGGGATGCTCGCGACCTTCCACGCCGGCGGCACCATGGTGCTGGCCCGCACGCCGGATCCGGGCGAGTGCTTCGAGCTGATCGCTCGCGAACGGGTGACGGACACGGGCCTTGTGCCCGGAATGGCGCTGCTCTGGATGGATGAGGCGCCCTACACCGATGCCGACCTGTCCAGCCTTCGGCGGCTGGCGATCGGCGGCAGCAAGTTCGATCCCGAGCTGGCCCAGCAGGTGGAGCCGGCGCTCGGTGTGCGCCTGCAGCAGATGTTCGGCATGGCCGAGGGACTGATCGGGTTCGTCCGCGATGACGACCCGCCCGAGATGACGGTGCTCAGCCAGGGGCGGCCACTCTCCCCCGGAGACGAGATTCGCGTGGTCGATAAAGCGGATCGCGATGTCCCCGAGGGCGAGGTCGGCGAGCTGCTCACCCGCGGTCCCTACACGATCCGAGGCTATTACCGGGCGCCGGAGCACAACCGTCGCTCCTTCACCTCCGACGGATACTACCGAACCGGGGACCTGGTCAGGCTGCTGCCGCACGGCTTTGTGGAGTTCACCGGCCGGATCAAGGACCAGATCAACCGGGGCGGCGAGAAGATCGCGGCGCAGGAGGTGGAGAGCCACATCCTCGCCCATCCGGCTGTCCGGCAGGCAGCCGTTATCGGTCTGCCGGATCCCGTTCTCGGCGAGCGCTGCTGCGCGTGCATAGTCCCCACCGGTCCGGCCCCGGACCTGCTCGAGCTGCGGGCCTTCCTCACCGACCGGGGCGTCGCCGCATACAAGCTGCCGGACCTGTGCCGGGCTCTCGGCTCCTTCCCGGTGACGGCGCTCGGCAAGACCGATAAGGCGGCGCTCGTCGCCGTCGTCGGGAGGGGGCGCTGATGAGCGATCACGTCCTGGATCTGCTGACCGGGGGCTGGAAGGCGCGCGCGGTCGCATCTGCCACGCGTTCCGGAGTATTCGACGCCCTGTGCCGGGAACCCGCCGACAGCGTCGAGCTGGCGCACCGTCTGGATCTGCATCAGCCCACTCTGGACAGGCTGCTTCGCCTGCTTGTAGCCGTGGACCTGCTCGCTACGGACCCGGATGGGACTCATCGTCTGACAGATGCCGGGGCCGTGCTCGTAAGCGATCATCCGTCCTCCCTCCGGCGACTGGCCGAGCTGTACGAGGAGCAGTACTTCGATTCTGCGTGGAGGCAGTTCGGAACGGGGCTGCGAACGGGAGAGAGCCCATTCGCCGCCGCATTCGGTGAACCGGTTTTCGACTATCTGGACGAGCATGCGCAGGAGGCGTCGCGGTACACCGCGGCGATTGGTGAGGGCGCGCCGCACGGGCGGGTCCTGGCCGCTGCGGCCGGGCTGGGCGCGCCTCGTCATATCGTCGATGTCGGTGGGGGTGACGGCCGCATGCTGACGGGGCTGCTTGAGGTTCACGCGGACGCCCGTGGCACGCTCCTCGACCGCCCGGACGTTGCGCGGCGGGCGACAGCAGCCTTTGACCGGGCCGGTATCGCCGACAGGGCGGTGGCGGTAGGCGGCGACTTCTTCACCGACATGCCGGAGGGTGCCGACGTCTATGTGCTGTCTCGAGTGCTGCACAACTGGAATGACGAGACGTGCCTGTCCCTGCTGCGGGCGATTCGCAGGGCGTCTGGTCCGGACGCTCGGGTGCTGATCGTGGAGCGGATGCTCCGCGATAATCCGCTGAACTGCCACGGGGACACGCTGGCGTCACTCTTCGACCTGCACATGTTCGTGATGACAGAGGGTCGTGAGCGCACAGAGAGCGAATACGCCTCGATGGCTTCTGCCGTCGGGTTCCGGCCCCGCCCCGCACTGCCGCTCGTGCTAGGTTTCTCGGTGCTCATCGCGGGTCCTTGTGGCGGCGACGGCTGTGAGTGCTGAACTTTGTCCTGCGCGGCCTTGGGGCGGGTCGAGCGGTGATCACCTTTTCAGGCATGGCGGTGAAACGGAGATTCTGATACTGTTCCCCGGTGCCGTTGTGGTTCAGGGGGGTTGGCGGACAGACGTGAGCGATCGGAGGCGGTATGGCATATGATCGTGTCGTGCTGGTGCACGGGGGAATGCTTGGCTCGTGGTGCTGGGAGAAAGTTCTTCCTCTCCTGGGCTGCGACGTGGTGGCTGTAGACCTTCCCGGACGATCAGGGGCCGCTCCGATACCGGCGACATTCGATAACTGGGTCGACACAGTGATACGGGCGACAGCTGGCAAGTCGCTGATCGTTGCGCACTCGCTTGGCGGGCTCGTTGCAGTGGCGGCCGCCAGTCGGGCCTCCGATCGAGTCGCGGGTATCCTGTTCGTCTCAGCTCTTGTTCCTCCGCAGGGGTATTGCTGCTGGGACTTGCTGCCGAAACCGCTCTATCTGGTCCGTCGCCCACTGCGAATCGGAGAACCGCGGGTCGTCATGCCCAAGATGGTTGCCCGGTTCCTCCTGTGCAACGGCCTGAGCTCTGCCGATCGGGACACGATACTGTCGCGGCTCGTGGGAGAACCGGGCGCCGTGCTGGGAACGCCAGTCGAGTACCGGCTCGATGATGGCATTGATCTGACGTACGTGCACACAACGCATGACCGGGCTGTCACCCCGGCCCAGCAGCGTCGTTACGTCGCACTGCTCCCGGACCGCACCCGTCGGCTCCGGCTCGACTGCGGACACAGCGCGATGTACGCCAAGCCCGCCGAGCTTGCTGAGATCATCTGTCAACGGTTGTGAGGACGGAATCTATCCGACTCCATCCGACTCTGCGCCGGTCGTGGGGGAGTCCCCGACCCCGTCGAGGGCTCCCCCAGTATCGAATGTCGCGATTTTCTGGGCGAGAGGGCACCCCGACCCCGTCGGGGGCTCCCCCTAATTACCCACTCTGCGCCGGTCGGGGGGCACCAGCCTGGTTCTCGCGCAGTCGGGCGGTGCCATGAGGCTCGAGCCGTGGTCGGGCCAGGGCCTCCGCCCCGAGGCTGCGGACGGGGGCCATGCGCCCTACGGCCCCACCGGTCGAGCGGGGGCGGGGCATCGTCATCACCACCGACGGGCCGTCGGGCATCCGGGTGTCGGCCCACCGGTCGAGCGGGGGCGGGGCCGGCAGGGCAACCGCCGGCCCCGCAGCTCGGACGAGGGCGGTGCCGCAAGAATCTTCCTCGCGGTCTCGGTTGCGCGCTGCCGCCGGCCCCCGAGGTCGATCGCAGCGCTTGACAGAGTCGCGGAGCCGTCCCCTGCGTGCTGTACGTCATAGTGGGCCGAGTTGACGGGCGAACCGTCGTGGCGGTTAAAGTACTCTGCGTTGCCACGTCGGGTCACAGCCCGGGTGGTGGCGCCACCGGAGGAGATTGACGGGCTGCGGCGGAGCGATCCGGCGCGGCGGCGGTCTTCCGAGAGCAAGTGACGAGGGCCGCAAGGTCCAGAGCTTGACTGGCGGAGACGAATCTGCTTAGTCTAGTCCGGTGCCTTATGGGGCGGTGGTCGGCTCAGGCCGGTCGGTTGCCTCTTGTGGGTGTGTTGTTTGAGATCTCGATAGTGTGCTTGTTTTTTGTGCCATGG